>JGI24699J35502_11134053_pt1 | contig 27086 bp, 20 predicted proteins | sample TergutMp193P4_FD_35502 | JGI IMG/M metagenome (IMG submission 35502)
ATAGCAGTTGTAGGAGTCAATAAATTGAAAAAACGCGGCAATAGGGTGGCAATCGCCACCCGAATCTATCGGCCTGAGCCGGCCGCTGCCGTGTTTCGTATCGGGGCGCTGGTAGATGAATTAAGCGCTGAGGGTATCTCCGTTAATGTGCTGACCACGCGGCATCGTGGTTACCTCCCCACCGAGCCGATTCTCCCAGCTAATGTGCGCGTTTCGGGTTGGCCGGTCGTCCGCAACCGAGACGGGTATGTGCGCGGCTATGTTAGCTATTTGAGTTTTGATATCCCGTTATTTTTCCGACTGCTCGCTACCAAACGGCCTGCGGTAATTGTAGTAGAACCACCACCTACCTCCGGGGCAGTCACCCGGTTGGTTAGTAGAATACGCAAATTGCCTTATGTTGCATATCTGCCGGATTTATGGGCCGATGGCACGGCTGCGACCAATGCCCCCCGGTTAGTCAAACTGGTGGTGCGGCTGCTGGAGCGGTTCTCCTTGCGCGGTGCTGCCGCTGTAGTGGCATCCACGCCTGAAATCGCGCGGCGAGCGGAAGAACTACATGGGGTGCCAGCGGAACGGGTCAAAGTAGTCCGCAATGGTATTGACACTGATATTTTCTCACCCAATGGCCCATTGCATCGGGATGCGCCGCGAGGTCCGTATGCCATTTATGCTGGCACCGCTTCGGAATGGCAAGGGGCGGATATTCTAATTGCCGCTTGGGCGCAAGTGATTGCGAAAGTACCGAATGCGACATTAATCTTTTTAGGTCAAGGACATCAACGGGCAGCAATGGAAACTCATATTAGGTCATTGCCTGATGGTGGCGCATCGGTTCGGCTGCTGCCGCGCGTTCCGGCTGCTGAAGCGGCATCTTGGCTGCGTGGGGCATCGGCCTCGCTGTGTACTATGGTGCCAGATTCGGGATATGACTACTTTTTGCCAACCAAGGTATTCGCTGGAGCCGCCTGCGGCACTCCGGTACTATATAGTGGGCCGGGCCCAGCGGCGCAATTAGTTTCCGATAATAATTTGGGGTTAGCCGTGCCATTTGATGTCACCGCTGTGGCTAATGCATTAGTTGATTTGTTGCAAACGCCAGTTGATGAACAGCAACGGCAATATCGCGCCCACTGGGCACAAGAGTATGCCAGCCTAAAGCGGGTTGGGAAACAGACGGCAAAGATAGTTCTTGAGGCTGCGGAGGTTTAGTTAAAATGGCTCAGCAATTTCTCGGATTCCGCCCCATTTAGTCAGATGTCTTCGTTCACCCAATATCCAGATCGCGCTAGCGTGTGGTTTGTGATACCGGTTTATAACGAGGCTACTGTAGTTGGCAAAGTGGTGCGTGATATTTTACAGGCGGGTTATTCAGTTGTATGCGTTGATGATGCTTCACGGGATAATTCCGCAGCCACAGTGTTAGCGGCGGGTGCCGATTTAGTGCAACATGCAACCAATTTGGGCCAAGGCGCCGCACTACAAACTGGGGTGGAGTTTGCTTTGCGGCAGGGTGCGAGTTACATAGTGACTTATGATGCTGATGGGCAGCATCAATTGACTGATGCCGAGGGTATGTTGGAATTAGCCGAGCGTGAGGATTTAGGATTTGTTTTTGGCTCGCGGTTCTTAGATTTCCGCACCCAACCGGGGCGGCTTAAGACGGCGGTACTTCGCTTGGCTGCTTGGTTTACCCGCAAAAGCACCGGTATGGAACTCACCGACGCGCATAACGGTTTGCGAGTTATTCGCGCCGATGCTGCCGCTAATCTTGATTTATTCCAAGACCGAATGGCGCACGCCACTGAAATTGTCCGCCAACTAGGCCGCACTAAACTCCCGTGGGCGGAATACCCAGTGCATGTGCTATACACTGAGTATTCGAAAGCCAAAGGGCAATCCATGTGGAACTCGATAAACATCCTAGTTGATTTGATATTCCGCTAGCGTATTCCATCCAGCATCCGCCCATCTGATCACTTACCAGGAGCATCCCTTACCAGGAGCAAGGAGCAAGTTTTGTTAATCCAATTACTGCTGTTGGCAGCCGTTATCGGTATTGTCGTGTTACTCGGACAATCAACTACCAATGCAAGCCACATGGCTTTTCGGCGGATGTTTTTGCTTTTGTTTGCAGGTATTGGGGTGGTAGCCGTCTTGTTCCCCGGCACTATTACCTGGGTGGCGAACCAAATTGGTGTTGGCCGGGGGGCTGATTTGCTACTTTATGTGTTGGTCATCGTTTTTATTGGCAATTTGGCAATGCAATCTCGCCGGGCCACGGAACTCGGGCGGAAAATCACCTTAACGACCAGACGATTGGCCATTGCAGAAGCCGAATTAAGGCGCCTAAATGAGCACACTCAAGCAGAACCAATATCAACTGAGTAATTACCAGCGTGGGATATTGCAGTGACGGGCATCACCTAGTTCGATGGGGTATGGGAGTATCTCTATTCGGCAGGGGGAGACAGCATGCGCGCTCGGCACGGGGTGGCAATTGGCGTTCCGGTACTTTTTTCGTTGTTTCTGGGCTATGGGTTGGTTGGCGGGTATAGCCAACTTAGCAATCCCAGCCAACTCAATTCAGAGCCAGCCAATATATTGCCGTTTGACTACGCGGCTTATCAGTTGGCATCCGGTCAACTGGCAGCCGCGAATTGGCAGATTAACCCGGCCAAGCTAGTTACGGAGCAACTCGTCACTTTTGAGCCAGTAATTGAGACTATCGGGATAGTAGTCGCCGCTGCCCCTAGCGATATCGTGGCAAACATCCAGTCTATTGACCCACAAGAACTTTCCGAAATAACCACAGAAACAACTGACTTATCCGATCCGCTAGAATTAACGGTTTTTGATGATACCGGGGCGGCAACTGCGGTTATCGAACCGGAGTTTCTGTTTCAGACGGTAGCAGCCACCTGGCCGGTTGATGCCGAGGCGCCCAAACTGCAGATTCGGGTGCAGGATGTTGCTGGCGAATGGGGTGACTGGTATGAACTGGTAGATGATGGTGCTGGGCCGGATGAGGGCCAGCAAGATATGGCGGAGGTTCGAGCTGGTTCCGACACGCTTGCCTTTGCGGATTCCGCTGCTGTCCAAGTCGCGACCATTGGTGCGGCTGACTTGGCTGAGGTTGGCGCGGGGGTCGAAATAGCTCTGATTGGTATCGGCGAGCCAAATTTGGCTGCACCAGATAAAGAGTTAGCCATTAGTGGCAAGTATTCGAATGCAATTTTGGAACCAATTCCAATTACCATCGAGAATGCCAGTTCCGTCATAAATAAACCAAACATTATCACCAGAGACCAATGGGGGGCTAACGAGCCGAGATGTGATTCTTGGGGAACGGCAGATGCGCTCCAATTTGCGGTTGTGCATCATACCGCTGGCTCTAATGGCTATGCAACGCAAAGTGCAGCGGCACAGCAAATCCGAAATGATCAGCGTTATCACCAAATCGGCCGTGGTTGGTGTGACCTCGGATATAACTTTGTTGTTGATAGATTTGGAAATATTTATGAGGGTGCTGCTGGCAGCATTGACCGTGCCCTTATCGGTGCGCACACCGCAGGCTTTAACACCGGATCGGTTGGTGTTTCGATGCTAGGGGATTACACCTCGCTGACCCCGCCTGGCATTATGGTGGATGCCGTAGCGCGCATTATCGCTTGGCGCTTGGCTGCATATAGTGTGCCTGCGAATGGGCAGACGACGCTTTATGCCGGCGCCGGTAATACCAAAAAGTGGCCTGCTGGTACTCCGATTAGTAGCCCGGTTATCACTGCGCACCGCAATATCGGCGCTACTACCTGCCCTGGCGATGCCGGATATCGGCAAATGGACACAATTCGGATGCGCGCTGTTGGCCAGCAAGCCAATATGATAAATCATCCACCTCGGGGCGTTGTTGATTCAATTACCACACCACAGGTTGGGCAAATAAAGCTGGCTGGCTGGGCTTTCGACCCGGACACCTCTGGTGCGATTAATATTCAAGTTTATGTTGGTGCTAAACTTGCAAAAACTACTAAAGCAGGTTCGAGTAGGCCTGATGTTCAAACGGCATATGGTCTTGTGAACGCTAATCACGGGTTTGATTTAACCTTAACTAATCAGCCGTTAGGCCCGCAAAAGGTCTGTGTTTTCGCAGTTAATTCCCCTAGTGGTGCTAACGTGAATATCGGCTGTAAGAACTTACTTTTATTTGAAAAGGTTGACTTTGCCGGTAAGCAGGTAACCCGGTTTGCTGGTAGCACTCGGGAGGATACCGCTCGGGTGGTGGCGCACAGCTTTACCCCAAGTGCGGATACCGTCTTCATTGCGACGGGTGCCGATTATCCTGACGCTTTAGCTGCTGCTGCCGCCGCTAAACAGGCAAAGGCACCGCTGTTGCTTTATGGGACTGATGCCGAAAACGCGAAAACACTGGCCTATCTTAAAGGCTTAGGTAGTGGGCTAAAGAAGATATTTGTCTTTGGTGGGGAAAAAGCAGTTCCCGATGCGTTTGTTGCTAGCTTAAAGAAAATAGCCTTAGTGGAGCGCATTGCTGGGGATGACCGCTATGAAACGGCAGCCAAAACAGCAGCCAGGTTCTTCCCAACGGCTAATGCCGCGTTCATCGTAACTGGGGCTGACTTTCCGGATGCGCTTGCTGCGGCTGTAGCGGCAGGTGACATTGGTGCTCCGGTTTTGCTGGTTGGATCGGATTTCGCTGCTAGTGCAGCTGCCGCAGATGTGCTTGCCACGCTCAAACCCACAAATATCTATATTGCTGGTGGGGAAAAAGTCGTTTCAGCAGAGGTGGCTAAGTCGCTTTCCCAATTCGGCAAGGTGGAACGCGTTTCCGGGGATAATCGGTATGAGACGGCAGCGGCAATAGCTGCCAAATTCTTCCCCAGTGTTGATACCGCGTTTATTGCCACTGGGTTCAACTTCCCCGATGCCTTAGCTGGGGCAGCGGCGGGCGCCCAATTAGGGGTGCCAGTGTTGCTTTCGAATCCATGGCAACTTGGTGCGCAACCTAAGACGTACCTAACTGGTAGCAAAGAACTCACGAAAATATATTTGCTTGGCGGGGAAAGCGTGCTATTCCCTGAGGCGTATCCGGCTAAATAAAGGGTTTGAGAAATGCGTGGTGTTTTAACTGGTGGTAATCGCCGAATAACTCCGCCGGGCCGGGCGGTGCAACTAAAAGTGGCTACCGGGATAGGCATTTTGTTAGTCATTAGTGGTGGGGTAGCTGTCGCTAATGACATTGACATCTTGGGGTTTACCGAAGAATTGTATTCCGGGGTTGGCGGTGTTGATGAGCGCGGTTTCGATGCCGAAGCAATGCAAGCACAGGTGCAGGCTGCTGTTGCCGACTTCTTTGACCCGCTGGGGCCCGATGACCCGCTAGATCCAGAAATAGCGGCGAGCCTTGGGGGCCCGGGGAGTTTGGCAGAGCCGCTTGATCCGGATGGAGGGGAGGGTTTGACAGACCCGCTTAGTCCCGATGCCATAGCGCAATCGGAAAACCCAGAAGGCACTCAACTGGTAATCGGCAATTCCAACCCACTAAATCTGGCCGCCGTGGCCGATGCGGACACCCGCGAACTAGCCAATGTCGTACTGACTTACGCACAACTTTCTGCCGACGGCGCAGTTGTTGAAGCGGCCGGTTATGTGCCCGTTCTTGATGCTTCTGGTAAATGCATTATTCGCCTTGCGGATGTTAGTGGCACGGTGATTGAGCAACAAGTCGAAAGTTTTGCCGATGCCGCAACGGTAATTTGTAGTGGATTCTCGATTCCGGTATCCGAGTTAGCATCCGGCATTTGGCAAGTGACTCTCGGATATGAGTCCGATACCATTCTCGGTGCCTCCCTGCCCCTTGAGTTATTGGTACCGTGATGCGCCACTCGCCTCATCGCACCAAGCCCACGTCGCGCAAATGCCTGGCTGGCGCCTTAGCGTTTTTGGCATTGGCTGCCCCGCGCTTCTTGGTACCGCAACAGGCCACAGCGGCACCCATAACTGACTTTGACCCGGGCTTTTTGATTAGCGATGTCACAATGTATAACTACCAATCAATGACGTTAGGCCAAATTGACCAATTCATCGCCACACTGGGGGCGCAATGCGTTCCGAGTGCCGGTAATACCTGCCTAAAGGATTATCGCGAAAATACTCCTACCCGGCCAGCCACCGAATACTGCCCTGGCGGTTTCGTCGGTACTGATAATGATACGGTTGCGGCTATCATCTTTAAAGCCGCAACTGCCTGTCGGATTAACCCGCAGGTTTTACTTGTCACGTTACAAAAAGAACAAAGCCTTATTCTAGCAAACCAAGGGAAGCCGACATCGTCATATGCCAAAGCATTAGGTTTTGGTTGCCCGGATTCCACCCCCGGAGTGTGCAACGCCGCGTATGCGGGTTTTGCAAATCAAGTATATTCAGCAGCGAGCCGGTTGCAGCAATATGCCGCCCAGCCGTGGAACTTTAATCACCGGGTAGGCCAATATAATAAGGTGCTTTACCACCCGAATGAGGCGCGCTGTGGCTCCGCACAAGTGTTTATCAAGACGCAGGCAACGGCTTCTCTATATAACTACACGCCTTACCAGCCGAATGGCCCTGCCCTAGCAGCTGGCGGCGGGGCGGGTGACAAGTGCTCCAGTTATGGGAACCGCAATTTCCATATCTATTTCAATGCCTGGTTTGGCGATCCAAAAGCGGGTGGCCCGGTTGCATTCAATCCCATCAATCGGCTGCCAATCGGCGCTTTTGATGCCGCGAGTTCTACTGCCACTGGTCAGCTTATAGTTGAGGGCTGGGCTTTCGACATAGATACGGCATCCGCGATTGATGTTCAGATATTTCGCGATGGCAAACTAAATGCCACAGCTAAGGCAAATACCAGCCGCCCTGATGTGCAAGCGGTATATCAACTTGCTAATGCGAATCATGGCTTTGCAATTACCCTCCCGAATCAACCACTAGGGGAGCATGACATTTGTTTGCAGGCAGTAAATGTACCTGCTGGCAAAAATGTTGCGATTGGCTGCAAAAAAGTATTCCTTGCGGAACAGCCAATTTTCCCAGTGGATGCCATAGATCGGTTGGCTGGTCGGGATCGCTACGCGACGGCTGCGGTAATCGCCCAAGATTTCGCACCAGATGCTACCACAGTCTTTATTACGACGGGGCAAAACTTTCCCGATGCCCTGACCGCTGCCGCCGCTGCGCAAGCAAAGGGCGCTCCTTTGTTGCTATACGACCCTAACTCGAATAACACGCCAACACTGTCACAACTAAAGCAACTCACCGGGCTAAACCAGATATATGTGTTTGGGGGTGGCTCGGCAATTCCACCAAAGTTTGTTGTTGAGTTGCGCGATACTTTCCCAAATGTCACCGTTACTCGCATTCCGGGTAAGGATCGATATGAGACGGCATCGTTAACGGCGAAAATATTTTACCCAAAGGCTGAGGTTGCTTTTGTGGCAACGGCTAATAATTTCCCCGATGCACTTGCTGCGGCTGCTGCCGCTGGTAGCCTGAACGCGCCTGTGCTATTGGTTGGTAACGATATCGCCTCCACCCAACAAGCAGCATCAGTGCTTATGAGTCCTTGGATAACTGAAATATATGTAATCGGTAGCACCGGAGTTATCTCGGATGAAATTGCTGAATATCTGGGTCAGTATGGGCGAGTTGAACGGATAGGCGGGGCAGATAGATATGCGACGGCAGCGGAGGTGGCGCGCCGGTTCTTCCCAACTGCCGCAACCGCATTTATCGCAACTGGGAAAAACTTTCCCGATGCGTTAGCTGGGGCGGCCGCTGCGGGCCAGCTGGGCGCCCCGTTGCTGCTCAGTAGCCCGTGGCAGCTTGGCGAGGCTCCCAAAACATATTTAACCGAGACCGAGACCTTGGAGCGGATATACCTCTTGGGTGGTAATAACGTGCTATTCCCAGGGGCATACCCAGCCAATTGATTTGCCATTTCGCCAGGTATGGCCGAGCTAGGTGAGCCGTGCAGAGTAATTAGCGATAGCATAGAGGTGTAGTGACGCCCACCGATGGAGAATCGAATGCCTGACTTGCGGGAGGAGCGAGCCGCCGCGCTCGCTGCTGAACCCATGCGCTTCGCCGGGCCGCAACCGGGCATCGTAGATGGGACAGCCAATTCCGTCCGTGACATTTGGCGACATCGGGAACTACTCGGCCAGCTAACTAAGCGTGAAATCAAGGCTCGCTATAAAGATAGCGTGCTGGGGTTGATGTGGAGCCTAATTCGTCCCTTGGTTATGTTGCTGATTTACTGGTTAGTGATGGGCAACTTTCTGGGGGCAGCCCGCGGCGTAAATGAGTTCGGTATATATATTTTTGTGGGGTTGGCAATCTGGCAGTTATTTGCTGACATAGTGGCAGGTGGCACGTCATCCATTGTCTCTAATAGCGGGCTCATCAAAAAGGTTTATGTGCCGCGCGAGGTGTTCCCACTCAGTGTGGTGGGGTCGGCATTATTCAATTTTGCCATGCAATTAGTTATCTTGTGGATTTTTACGATTATTCGCGGTCAATTCCCGCTTGGCACCCGCTGGTTTTTCTTTCCACTCGCCCTGCTATTAACCGTTGTGTGGGCAACAGCGTTAGCTTTGATTTTATCGGCCGTCAACGTTTATTTGCGAGATGTGCAGTATTTGGTTGAGCTGGGTGTGACGGTATTATTCTGGATGTCGCCCGTGGTTTATGCTTGGGGGTTTGTCCAGCCCGTGCTGAATCTCACCTTGCAACGTATCTATTTGGCCAACCCGATGACGTTGGCCGTGCTTGGGTTCCAACGCGCATTTTGGATTGGTGGCGATAACCCGGTTTATGATGCGGCTGGCAATTTACTAATTCCGGCTGCTGTTACCCCAACGTTTTTATTGCAGCGGATGGCAATCGCTATTCTCGTTTCCCTGGTTGTGTTATGGCTCGCGCAACGGCTATTCTCACGGTTGCAAGGCAACTTCGCGCAGGAGATGTGATGGGCGTACCAGTTATTGAGATTAATGACCTCTCCAAGCGATTTATTATTCGCAAAGAAAAGTCGCTCAAAGAACGAATCGTAAATTGGGGCCGCTCCGAGCGGTACAAAGACGATTTTTGGGCGCTAAAAGATGTGAATCTTAATATTGAATCTGGCACAACGGTTGGGTTGGTTGGGCCAAATGGTTCCGGTAAATCTACCTTGCTAAAGATGATTGGCGGTATTCTGCAACCAACTTCCGGTACTGTAATGGTGCGCGGTAGATTAGCGGCCTTGCTTGAATTAGGTACCGGGTTTCATCCTGATTTAACTGGCCGGGAAAACGTGTATCTCAATGCTTCTATTCTGGGGCTATCCAAAGGCCAGACGGAACACTATTTTGACGAGATAGTGGATTTCTCGGGCATCGGGCAATTTATTGACACCCAGGTTAAGTTCTATTCATCCGGGATGTATGTCCGACTCGCCTTTTCGGTGGCCACCTATGTTGACCCGGATATCTTGCTGGTGGATGAGGTATTGGCGGTTGGCGATGAGCCTTTCCAATTAAAATGTATGGACCGGATTAGGCAGTTCCAGGCCGATGGCCGCACCATCATCCTAGTAACGCATGCGCTCGATACGGTGGCTGAGTTATGTAATCGCGCCGTCGTGCTCCAAAATGGCCAAGTCATTGCTGATGGGGCACCGCGCCACGCGCTGCGGGTGCTGCGCGGTGAGTTTGACTTACAACGCGCCGAGGACGTGCAGCGCGAGCGGGTGAATACTGCCGCGCATGGCATCCCAATTCTCGGACCGGGAGCCTTAGTGGAGCGCCCGCCAGTTACCGAGTGGCCAACTATTGAAGATATCAAATTGCTTGATGAAGCTGGCAAGCCGACAACGCTTTTAGATGCTGGCGTACATGCGATATTGATGGTGTTGCTGCGGGTTCCACAAGATATTGATGGCTGCGTTATTGGCTGCGGAATTGATAATGCGTCTGGTATTACGATGATAGATACCAATTCGACTTTGCTAGAGACTGAATTGCCGTTACGAACTGGCTATAATCGGCTCCATTTCCACTTGTATAATCTCAACTTAGGCGAGGGGTCTTATTCGCTGCAAGCTACCGTTCGTTCGCCTAGTGGGGAAGAGATAGCCCGGAAACGCGATGCTTGGACTTTCCGCATCTTGGCTGATGGGCGGTCGAACGGTACCCTCTGGTCACCGATGTCCGTAGATATGCACGTTATGCCGCTGTCATAACGTGCCCTTATGTGGTTAGTCGCAGGCTGTGATCTGGTAGATCATCGTTCCGTCGGCATCGAAAACTGGTTGGAACCCGACAGAGGTATCCACATGCCGCAGGCCATCCCAATTGGAATCCATGGCTTCGAGCAGCAGGGGAGCGTCATCCGACCAAAAATGGGTGATGCCAAGCTCGCGCACCGCTTCACAAATGCGCGGATCAACGTGAATACGGTTAAACCTGCTGGCTAGCAACTCGCGCGTTTCGCCCCCGCCAATGGGGCGCATCGGAAATACCACGCCTATGTTAGCCACGGCATAAGCCCAACCAGAGCCATTTATTGGATTGCCAATTATCACGGAGTCTTCGGGGATAATTGCAGGTAAGTTCCACAGCAGCACGTTTTCAGCAATAGTTAGGTCATGGTGGGCTAATTGGTATTGGAATCGGAAATTACCGGTAATGGCCGGGATATTTAGCCCGTTTGAGGTCAAGAACATCAAGCCAACAATGACTGATGCAACTATGGATGTTAGCGTGCGTTTTACCGCTTTAGCTAGTGGCGCTTTTCGGTAGTTTTCGGCAATGCGGATGAGGCCACGAGTAAGAGTTACAACGCCATATGCACTTAAGATTCCTGCGGGGATGGCAAATAGGGCAGCGATACGAGTTGAGTCGGTGTACCAGATGCCAGCCAAAATACCGAGTGGACTCCCGGGTAGGGAATAAGCAATCACATATAGCGCGCAAACTATTAGCAATGCCGCCAACAACCAACTATTTTTCCGCCGCACCAATAATGCGATTGCCCCAATAGCCACGAATACTAATAGCACCAATAACCGCCATGGCTGCTGTTCCATTGGCCAAATTTGAGTAAAACCCTGTAGGACATTGCGCACGGAATCTGAAAGTGGTTGTCCGGTAGCTACCCCAAAATTGATTACATTCTGCAAGGTAGTCGAAGTGGAAAACGCAACGATGACGCTAACGGACAGCAGGGAAACTGCTAGCACCGTAAAGAAGGTAAGCCTTTGGATGGCCCCGCCACCTGCCAACCGGGCTGTGCGGAAGGCTCGTATCAGGCTGCCAACGGCCAGCGGGATGGCGAAAACTAACCAAACACCAATCGCACTGGGATGCATTAATATCGCCCCAAGCAGAGCAATAACGGATATCGCAATCCGCAATCCAGTATTCCGGTGGCGGTGGAGATGGTGGGAACGGTGATAACGGTGGAATAAGGGATAAGCCAAAGCAAGGGCACCCGGGATGATTGCCACGGCCGCCCCGTAAGGGTATTGCGCGAATAGACCAAAGGCGCCAGTGGGAAATACCCCGGTGGCTAATGCCAGAATTGGCGCTAAGAGCGAAACTTCGGGCCGGTGTGGGAAGACCTCCCGCGCTAGGGCAGCAATTCCTAAAAGCCAGACTCCAGTCAGCACAAAAATCAATAGATTAGCAGCCGCTGGTATTGATCCGGTTAACGGAGTAACTGCTGCAATTGAATGCCAAATGGCTGGATAGTATCTACTAGGTGCCGGTTGCCCCCACATGGAGTCCAACCCACCAAAACTTGACGCATTACCAAATCGTCGAATTGCTTGCACTGAGTTTAGATGGAAAAGCGCATCCCACCAACTGCGCAACAAGGCTTGCGGTTCATGGATAGCCGACATCAATAGCGGAGCAATGACCGCAAAAGCGATTATCGCGCCGGCAAAAACGAACAGGTCTCGATGCCATCCGTTATGCAGGCGGTAAAATGGGCGGTGGGGGCGGTTGGCATAACGAAGTTGGCGGCCGATATGCAGATAACTGCCTATTACCGAATTCGCTGGGCTAGTAAGCAACCGAACCGCTAGGCATACTGCCCACACCAAAAGTGTCGCTAGGCCAACACTAAGTAGCCGCCACGGGATCCCAGTTGCGCCGTACCAAATAGCGGTTAACCCTAAGATGGCACTGCTGATTGCCGGGCCAGCCGCCAACGCAGTCAAGGGCCGAAACCCGAGCAGCAACAAGCTAATTGTGCCGGGCAGAAAAACAGTAACTGTCAGCGCTAGGAACCCTGGGATTGCCGCAACCCAAGTCGTCCAAGCCATATGGCAACCCTACCAGAACTACGGTTTGTTACTGGATGGTTTGCTGCTGGACGGTTTGCTGCTGGACGGTTTGCTGCTGGACGGTTTGCTGCTGGACGGTTTGCTGCTGGACGGTTTGCTGCTGGACGGTTTGCTACCTGAATGGTGACTGCGATACCGCCGCTTAGCCCGGTATATGGATTGGTACATTGGGCCAGGAATGATTTTGACCGCGCACATAAACCCAATCATTAAAGTGGTATCAAGTGTATCGGCGAATCCAATTTGACGTTTCCAAAGATGGAATCGAATAGACGACACTACCGTGGGGAATGACCGACGCCGTTCTAACGCATCCCCGCTAATTCGCACATTAATCAGGGGAACGTCAATAGTCGCGAACCGGTAACCGGATTTCATCATGCGCACCCAAAGGTGGTAATCTTCATGCCGCGGGAAATCCTGGTAGCCGCCGACAGCCAAAACGGAGGATTTCCGAAATGCGGTGGCGGCATGGTTTATCGGGTTCCACCGCCTGGCTCGCTGCACAATCTCTTCATGTGCTAACGGAATTCGCTTTTGCGCCACGATGTTATCTGGCTCGCCCACAAACTCGGTGAGGGTTGCCGAAACCACATCAACTTCTGGATGTTGCGTCAGGAATTCGATTTCTTTTTTAGCGCGGTCGGGGGCGCTAATGTCATCCGAATCCATAATCAACACAATATCGTGCCGACATTCAGGTAGCCCAACACTGCGGACTGCCCCGAGCCCAATATTTTTCGGGAACCGAATAGGTCTAATTTGTGGCGAATTGGCGATATAGCGCTCAACGGTAGCTGCTAGGTCGCCGGTAAGCGGCCCATCTATGGTCAAGACGATGTCATCTGAGGGCACCGTTTGGTTAAGAATGGAGTCTATCGCAGTAGCAAAATGGGCAGCGTCATCGCCGTCGTACACGCTCATCAGCACTGAATAAGGGGTGCTGGCGCTATCAGGTGTCTCGGACGGTTCCTCCACACGCATGAGTATAGCAACCTCGGACGTAGAATACCTCGTGTCGCGAAATGCGTGGCGGCGATGTCGCAAAGTTTCCATCTGCGTCCGATGCGGTATACTAGCGACAGTTGCAACGAGAGGTTTCGCTATCCAAATGAGCATATATACGCTGAGTCAAGTTAAGGCGTTAGAAGCAGAGAGTATTCACATCATCCGCGAAGTGGTGGCCGAGATGCGTCGGCCTGTGCTGCTGTTTTCCGGCGGCAAAGATTCGCTGGTGATGCTGTATTTAGCGCAGAAGGCTTTTGCGCCGGCCAAGATTCCTTTCCCGGTGATGCATATTGATACCGGGTTAAACTTCCCTGAGGTTTTGGCCTGCCGGGATAGGTGGGTGGAGCGGCTGGGCCTAAACCTCATCGTCGCATCCGTGCCCGAGGCAATTGAGCGTGGTTTAGTGCAAGAGGAGCCGAACGGTTCTCGCAACCGCATCCAAACCCCAGTGTTGTTGGAGGCCTTAGAAGAAGGCGAATTCGATGCCGCATTTGGCGGTGGTCGGCGGGATGAAGAAAAGGCTCGGGCTAAAGAACGGGTCTTTAGTTTCCGGGATGACTTTGGCCAATGGGATCCGCGAAATCAGCGGCCAGAGGTTTGGAACCTATATAACGGCCGGGTGCATCAAGGCGAATCCATCCGCGTTTTCCCATTATCCAACTGGACGGAATTGGATATCTGGAGCTACATGGCGGCTGAGAACATAGATATCCCAGAACTTTATCTCGCGCAAGAGCGCGAAGTAGTGGACCGCGGCGGCATGCTTTATGCGGTTAATGAGTTCACCCCTTTGCGGGAAGGTGAAGTAGCCGAAAAGAAAATGGTGCGTTATCGCACGGTCGGTGATGCTAATTTGACAGCAGCCGTAGAATCCGATGCCACTACCATGGATGCCATTGTGACCGAAATTGGTGCCGCTCGGGTAACTGAGCGCGGCGCCACGCGCGGCGATGACAAAGTAAGTGAAGCGGCAATGGAAGACCGCAAAAAGGAAGGGTACTTCTAGTGACAAGTATTGTTGAAGCCGCGCTGGATGAAGTGCTGACCACTGCGACTGGTTCCGTGCCGGTTGTCCGCCCCGTTGACCTGCTTCGATTCGCTACTGCTGGCTCGGTAGATGATGGCAAATCCACCCTGATTGGCAGGCTACTTTACGATAGCAAATCAATTTTCACCGACCAACTAGAGTCGGTTGAGCAAACCTCAAAAGATCGCGGTGACGAATATACTGACCTATCGTTACTAACCGATGGTTTGCGGGCTGAGCGGGAACAAGGCATTACTATTGATGTGGCCTATCGCTATTTCGCTACCCCGCGCCGTAAGTTTATTATCGCTGATACGCCGGGGCATATCCAGTACACGCGTAATATGGTTACTGGCGCTTCTACTGCTGATGCCGCCCTAATTCTGGTGGATGCGCGTAAAGGCGTCTTGGAACAATCCCGGCGGCATGCCTTTTTGGCAACCTTGCTTGGTGTTCGGCATATTGTGGTTTGTGTAAACAAGATGGATTTGGTTGACTATGAAGAGGGCGTTTTTGACGCCATTCATGATGAGTTCACCGAATTTGCCACTCGCCTTGGTATTCAAGACTTCACGTTTATCCCGGTATCTGCGCTGGTGGGCGATAATGTTGTTAAGCGTTCCGAGAATATGCCTTGGTACGACGGCCCTACCCTGCTTTCGCACCTAGAGCGCCTGCACGTTGCCAGTGACCGTAACTTAGTTGATGTGCGGTTCCCGGTGCAATTTGTTATCCGGCCACAGAGCAGCGACTACCCAGATTATCGTGGCTACGCTGGCACAATTGCCTCGGGTGTGATGAAGCCAGGCGACCCGGTGCTAGTTTTGCCTTCGGGGCTAGAATCAACGATTGCTGCGATTGATACCCCCGATGGCCCGGTTGCCCAAGCCTATCCGCCGATGTCGGTGGTAATACGCCTCAATGATGATATTGATATCTCGCGCGGTGATATGTTGAGTCGGCCTTCTAACACGCCAGATGTGCTACAGAATATAGATGCGTTAATCTGTTGGATGGATGAATCGGCGCCAATGAAAGTCGGTAAAAAGTATGCCATCAAGCATACGACTAAGTGGGCGCGCTGTGTGGTCAAAGATATTCAATATCGCATTGATGTCAATACCTTGCACAGCGATGATTCCGTCAAAGAGTTAAAGCTCAATGAGATTGGCCGCGTCCAATTACGGGCAACCCAGCCGTTATTTGTTGATAATTATCATCGCAATCGCAGCACCGGCTCATTCATTTTAGTAGATGAGGCAACTAATAAGACGGTTGCGGCGGGGATGGTTAACCAACTGCCACATGCCGTCTAGTAACGCATCGGGTTCAAAGCCGCCGCTCATTTCGGTGTTGGTACCATTTTATAATGCCCACGCTTACCTGCAAAGCACCCTGCAGCAATTAGCGGCTTTGACTTACCCTCAGCTGGAAATTGTCTTTGCCGATGATGGTTCTAGCGATGGTGGACGGCAGCTAGTTTCTAGCTGGGTGGCTGGCCGCCCCAATGCCAGGCTGCTCGTTTCTGAGCAGAATCAGGGTGTTGGCACTGCTCGCAATGCCCTGCTGCGGGCGGCGGCTGGCGAGTTTGTGTGGTTCGCGGATGTGGATGACCAGTGGAAACCGGACATTTTGACCCAGTTGGTTGATCTTGTTGTCGCAAGCGACGCGGATATCGCAATTTGTGGCTTTCAGATATCCCCCTTAAATGGCGGTATTAGGCGCAGCAAGCAATTTAACGTACCGCAACTGCCTGGCTCGGCTATTGCGCCACTGCTTTATCGGGAGCGAGTCGAAGGTCAGTTATGGAACAAACTGATTCGGCGGTCATTATTCGATGTTGACCCGTTTCCGCCTTATCGGTTGCGGGAGGACATTGTTGCACTGGTTCCGGTCTTACGCCGGGCACGGTCAATTGCCTTTACCGATGAGATACTTTATACCTATGTCAGGCACGGTTCAAGTTTAGTTAGCGAACAGTCATATAGCCGGGAAACGCTTTTGGCGTCAATTCGGGTTATGTCACATACCTTTCCCCAAGATTGGTGGCATGGGTTCCCAGCTAATTTTGGGGCCGCGCGGTTCTTTATCCGCGCCTTTGTGCTGCAAATTGCCAAGGCGGTTATTCAGCGTGTTGGTATTCGCCCAGCACTAACTGCGCCCACCGCCGAGCCGCGTTCTCGGTAACCAGCCGATTACGAAAAACATTCTGCTGAGCGGTTGTCACCCTATCGCGCGCAAAGGCGGTGTCGGTCAATAATCTAGCTACGGCGGTTGCCCACGCTTCAGGCGTGTTGTCCACTACTACTGCTAATTCATCTGCCTCTTGGTATGGGCCAACCCTTGAAGCCACGGCTGGGATGCCCAAAGCCGCGTATTCGAGCAGCTTTAGGTCGCTTTTACCAGCATTGAAATCGTCTGGCATAAGTGGCGCTAACCCGACCGACCAACGCCCGCGTTGATTTCGTAAATACTCAGCGAATTCTTGGTAAGGGAACTCGCTAGGGAATAAAGCAAAGAACCCCGGCGGCACTTTCCCATTAGTCACTCCCATTAACTCAATAACCACCTCGCGGTTAATCATTTCACTTAGTCGCTTTGGTAGCTCTTTTAGCAACTCAAGGTCAGCATCATGCATAGAAGTGCCGTAATATAGCAGGCGAACTCTACCATCTGGAGCGAATCGGCTGGCCACCGGAGCCGTCCAGATATCGGGGTCAAGCATATTTGGGAATACTGCAATTGGTGTGGTAGTGATTTCTTGCGTTATCTGCGCAAGTGGCTTGGTGCTGACAATAATTTGGTTGGCTGCCTGGCAAAGTTCTATTACGGAATCCAATGATTTGCTGGTGTAATTGCTGCGGTTAAGTAACCTATCGCGGGCACCCGGCGTTATCATATCGTCATCTAGGTCTATCACTAGGCGGGCATTGGTCGTTGCAATTTTGGTGCGCAGTTCCGTAAGGAGTTCTGGATCGACACCATTTCGAGCCACCAGCACAACAGAGTATAGTGTCGTGTCTAAACCGGTGGCGATATCGTATGCGGAGGCCCGCCTGGCAGTTAGTAGCCCTAGTTTTTCGGCCTCTTTGGCGATTGCGGAGAACCTAACTGCATGCGAGGGCGCTTCGGTTGAGATTAACGCAACTATTGGTGGAGTATTTGGCTCAGGTGCCGTAACGTCGGCTGATTCGTCGGTGTTTTCCGTAATATCAGCCTGATCCAAGTCGAGGTTTAGGGCCACATCATCTGCCCCTAATGCTGGGACAGGTTCTGCAATGTGCTTTACCTTAGCGACTAATAATCGGCCTGGTTCGGTAGCCTTTAGGGTCTTAACTATTTGGAAAAGCGTTCTATTGCCAGTACGATTTAAGTCGCGCCGCCACCGCGGCAACATAACCGTCTCGGTAACTGTCTGTGGTGCGATGCTATCCGATTCCGTAAAGACCGGGCTTGGTGGAGTTACGATGTTTGCCGACCGATGCGCCAATAAGCCACAAATTTGCTCCACAGCTTGCGCGATAGATACGGTGGGCGTGTTTATCACCAAATCAGCATTATCTGGCACTTCATAGGGAGAACTGATTCCGGTAAAGTGTTGAATCTCGCCCGCCCGAGCTTTCGCGTATAAGCCTTTGCGGTCCCGTGCCTCACAAACGGCTAATGGTGTGCTGATATATACCAGCAAGAATTGCGCGCCCACGCCTTGGGCCATCCGCCGAATCCGACGCCGACTTGCATCAAACGGAGCGATTTGCGAGCAAACTACCACGCCACCGTGCTTAGCGATGAGCGCAGCGACAAAACCAATTCGATTGAGATTTATTTCGCGTGATTCTTGATCAAACCCCAAGCCGAGGGATAATTGCTGTCTCACCTCATTTCCATCAAGCAGGGTAGTTGTTATCCCAGCTTCGTTAAGCCTCGAAGTGAGCGCCCGCGCAATAGTAGATTTCCCGGAACCCAATAACCCAGTTAACAATACGACAGTGCCGTGTCGAGAGTTTAGCGCTGAGTCTAGCGGTAAATGATTGTCCAACAGTAATTCGCCGTTGGAGGTACCGCCAACCCCAATATCGGCTGACAATTCCCCGCCCACATCAATGCTGACTCGGGGTCCTCGCAGATTTGTGCTGTAAATCTGTGGGGTGGGGGTGGTCATACGCCTAGTATACCGATTTCTAAGCTGACTGTTGCTCAGGCCGCCTTATTGCGGAGCGCAGGCCAACTTAGGCAGGTGATGGCCGGGTTAGCTGTTGCGACTAAGATAGTTAGCACATAGAGTTGTAGCTAATTGAAAGGATGACGGGTGGTAACAGGACAATTCGTTAGTATCGGAAAAAAGCTAGCCAAGCCTGAGGGGTTCCATCGCGCCTATACTAAAACCGTCTATCCTGAGACTCCGCTATTCTCTCCAACCGAGTGGACGGCATACTCGCTTATGCGCGCTGCTGACCGGCTTGGGGTAATGCGAAACCTGGGCAGCATTTATTCGCAGTCATTGGCCGATGCGGAGGCCAGTGCGTCTGGGTTCGTGTTTCGGCGACAAGACTTAAACGAAAAACTAAAAGACATATATGACCTGCCGGATGTGCAGGTGGCTGATTGGCGGCCACCTACTATTAATGTTATGGTGCCAGCTTTTGATTTTCATTCTGCTTCTGCTGGGCTATTTGGGGTTTTTCAATTAGCTAAGTTCCTGGCGAAGATTGGTAATCATGTCCGGCTGGTATTCTTTGAAAACTTTGTATTTTCGGAAAAAGAGACTCGGAAATGGTTGGCACAATACCCTGGAATGGCTAACCTGTTTGATGAAGTAGAAGTATCCTACGTTGGCGGGGGGGAGCAGCCACTCTATGTCTCCACCGCAGATCACTGCGTGGCAACGATCTGGTATTCTGCATATTTTGCCCGAAAAGTGAATGAACTAATCGGTCGCACTAAGTTCTTATACTTAATTCAAGATTATGAAACTCACTTCTACCCCGGCGGTTCTCTTTTTGCATTAGCCGACCTCAGCTATGAGATGGATTACGACGCACTGTTCTCGACTAAAGCACTGATGGACTTATTTATTGAACGTGACATTGGCGGCTTTGCCTCACGGCATTTGGACGGCGCATATTTTAACAATCCCAGTTCAGCTTTCCTGCCAAGTGAACAAGATTTCATCGCCCGGAAAACTAACAAAGCTAAGCGGACTATCGTGTTCTATTCGCGGCCAGTAGTTGACCGAAATATGTTTGAGCTCACTGCGCTAGCACTTAACGAAGCATACCAAGAGGGCATCTTTGATTCCGATTGGGAGTGTATCGGAATGGGGCTGGGGGAGGGCGAAATAGAACTTGCACCCAACCTGCACTCAATCCACTTGCCGCGCATGACGTTGCCCGAATACATCGCGACAGTTTCAGATTTTGATATTTGCTTGGTACTGATGGCGTCCTCACATCCGAGTATGATCTGTGCCGACTTAGCCTCTTCTGGCGCAATTGTGGTAACTAACACTTTTGCCACTAAAACTGATGACTACCTTAAGAGTATTAGCAAAAACATCATCCCGGTGACGGCAACTTTGTCTGGAATTGTCGCCGGTTTACGCGAGGCGGTGGACCGGGTCAGCGATATCGATGCAAGGTGGGAACACGCAGCTGAAACCAAATACCCACGTACTTGGGCTAAGGCTTTCACTGGGGAACATCAGGTATTTATAAGGAATTGGTTGAATAAAGCGTAAACAAGGTTTGGAAGATATTTGGCCGATTTGCTGAGCAGCTAGGTAGCAGTTCAGCATAGGTCAGCAGTCGGTCAGCATAGGTTCGCAGCAGGTGATGAAAGGATATACCGGTGGTAACCAAGTATCTTGTCGAAGTCGGGAAACGGGTTTTTAAGCCCGACGAGATTGAACGCGCGTATACCAAAATGGTGTATCCAGAAACTGAACTCAAGTCGCCGGTGGAACGCACCGCCTATTCCATGCTTAAAGTTGCGGACAGAATTGGCATCATGGACGATCTTGGCAGTATCTATGTTGAAGGTTTGCCACTGCTACCAAGTGACGCTCCGCCAGAATTAGTCTTCCGTCGCGATTACTTACAGCGCAAACTTAATCGAATATTTGATTTACCTGATGTGCAGGTGGTAGATTTCCGGCAGCCCACCATTAACGTGCTGGTACCGGCTTTTGACTTCCATTCAGTTTCGGCCGGGTTTTTTGGGGTATTTCAGTTAGCACGGTTCTTGCGTAATACCGGCAAGCATGTGCGGCTAGTCTTGTTTGATACTTTCGTCTTTTCCGAGAAAGAGGCCCGGAAGCGGTTACAAAAATACCCCGGCATGGAAGACTTATTTGATGAAGTTGAAGTTGACTATATTGGGGGGCGGGAACAGCCGCTTTACGTTAGCCCCGATGATTACTGTGTCGCAACTGTCTGGTATTCGGCGTACTTCGCTGAGAAAATAAATAACGTTATCGGTCGGTCAAAGTTCTTGTACCTCATTCAAGATTATGAGACAAATTTCTACCCTGGTAGCTCATCATTTGCGCTCGCTGACCTGTCGTATGAGATGAATTACGATGCGTTCTTCTCAACTAAAGCCCTGATGGACTTATTTGTCAAACGAGATATCGGTCACTTCCGCACTAGGCAGTTGCGCGGTACTTATTTCAATAACGCCTGCTCGTCCACCTTGCTTGACGAAGATAAGTTTATTGAGCTGAACAAGAGCAAGCAGAAAAAGTCATTAGTGTTCTACTCGCGCCCAGTAGTGGATCGCAACATGTTTGAGTTAACCGCGCTGGCTCTCATCGAGGCTTACCGGCAGGGCATTTTCAATGCGGCGGAGTGGGATTGCATTGGTATGGGTCTTGGCGAGGGCGAAGTCGAATTAGCGCCGGGCGTGCACTCAATCCATTTGCCTCGGATGCCGCTTGCTGAATATATCGAGGCCGTCTCTAACTTTGATATTTGCTTAACGCTAATGGCATCCCCGCATCCGAGCCTGATCCCGATGGATCTGGGCGGTTCGGGGGCGATTGTAGTAACCAATACTTTCGCTACTAAAACACCGGAGTATCTGGAGAGCATAAATAAGAACATCATCCCAGTAAGCCCGGATTTATACAGTATCGTGGATGGTTTGCGAGAGGCAGTGGAGCGCGCTAAGGATATTGATACCCGCTGGCATAACGCTGCTGAAATGACCTATCCCCGCACTTGGGACGAATCGTTGACAGATGACCACCTCGCATACATAAATGAATGGCTCGCTGAACGATGAACCGGGATGCTGGGCTACAACATTTGACAAATGAAGAATTGGTGTCCCGCTTAACCGAAGCGGAAGCTGAGCGCAAAGAATTATGGTACCACCAAGACTACTTGGAGCGCGCCCTTGAGTCGCTGATTATGGAGCAAAGCGAGTTCCTTGAGCATATTTTGAACCTTGAAACTAATGAGGCTAACCTTAGGCAGGGCAACGAGGAGTACCAAAAGTATATCAAGGTACTAAAAAAGCAAATCAAAGGACTGGAAAAGCATAATCGTAATCTGGAAAAGAACGAGCAAAACTTGCGGCAAGGTAGTCAAGATTACCAGATACATATTGGGGTGTTAGAGGGGCAAGTTAAGAGTTTAGAAGGTCATATTCTGAACCTGGAAACTAACGAGGAAAATATCAAGCAAGTTAGTCAGGAGTATCAGGTACATATTGGCGTGCTTGAAGGCCAGATCAAAGGACTCGAAGCACATATCGGGAACCTAGAGGATAACGAGAAGAACTTAGTGCAGGGTAGTCAAGATTACCAGATACATATTGGGGTGTTAGAAGAGCAGGTCAGAGGGCTGGAGAGTCACATTCTCAATCTCGAATCTAATGAAACTAATCTGAATCAAAGCGTCCAAGAGTACCAGACGCACATCCAGAATCTGGAAACCAATGAGAAAAGCCTTAGAGCACATATTAGCGTGCTAGACGAGCAGATTATTAGTCTTGAAGCCGAACTAAAAACGCTCAAGGAATCACCAGCTTGGCAACTGACAAAGCCAATCCGCGTTGCATCAGAACAGATAAAACGCACTCCCAAAGCGTAGTTTACTTGGAGTCCGAGATGGAACAACATTACCCGTGGGCTCGGCCCACCGATGAGCGAACGGCACAGTTGCTTAGCCGTCCCATCCGTGTGATGTACTTTTCGGATCAACCAAATCCGGGTTCATTTCGGTATCGCGTTTATAACATGATTTGTGCTTTGCAAAACGAGACGGTAAACGTGTCGGCTGAGTATTTTACGGAGAATGACGGCGCTGTCGTGATGCGGTTAGTCAAAGACGTTGACCGGCTGGTGATACACCGTACTCTGTATACCGATTTTGCTGCTCGGTTAATTCTGAATGCCAAAAGATTCGGCGTCCCGGTATTTTACGACATTGACGACTACGTCTTTGATGAGATGGCAGTACCAGAACTGGTGCATAGCCTAGACAAAATGCCGTTCGCCACCGACCGACATATTGAATATACCGAATGGAACGCCTGGTTTGGTTGGGCTAGTCGGTACAAGATACTGATGGCGAAGTGCGAGAAAGTAATTGTCACTACTGAGTATCTCGCCCACTTAGTCGCCAGCGTAACCGGAGAACCCACAATAGTAGTCCCTAACTTCCTAAGTTACGAAGAGTTAAGCCTTTCGGAGGAGCTTTATCAAGAGAAGCTAAAAAGCGGATTGAACTCGAACGGCCTTAGGATTGGGTATTTTTCTGGTACAGCCAGCCATCAGCGTGACCTAGCGCTAGCTGCCCCTGGCATCAAAAAGTTTCTATCCGAGCAGCCAAATAGCACTTTTCATTTAGTTGGGTACGGCGACCTAGAACGGGCAGGGCTGGGTGGGCAAATGAACCAGATCAAACAGCATGATTTGGTAAGCTATGCGGAGTTACCTAAGCTAATCGCAGAAGTTGACGTCAATATTGCGCCACTTACGCTAAATAACTTCACCAACTCAAAGTCTGAGCTGAAATACTTTAGTGCTGCAGCGGTTGGCACCCCGACCATAGCCAGCCCGACTAGTCCGATGAAAGATGCGATTGATTCGGGTAGCAACGGTTGGCTGGCGAACGCGGATGATTGGTATGAAACCTTATGCGCTTGGGCTGATAGTGCGCTGGCGGACTATCAAAAGATCGTGGTCAACGCGCACGACGACGCGCTCGCTCATTTCACTCCGAAAGCATGTATTGGGCAGTTATTGTCAGCTCTTGAGCTATCCGAAAAAGCAATACTTGCCGAGTGACTACATTAGTTCAGATACTCAAACCGGTTTAATAATCAGCTTGTTGCTCTTTAAGCGCCGTTAGCTCAGCGCGTACTTGTTGCAATGCGTCGTAATTGGCTACCGCCTCGGCCTGCGCCTTTTGAAATGCCTCATAATTGGTCACGGCCTCGGCTTGTACTCGTTGTAGTGCCGCATAATTGGCAACGGCTTCGGCCTGAGTTTGCTGTAACGCCTGATACAGCGACGCCGCTTCAGCTTGGGTACGCGCCAATACGGCCGGCACTACATTTGCCTTATGAACGTAACCACCAGTCGGCGATACATAAGATTGAATAGCTGCTAATTTCTCAGGGGTAAGCGTCAGCCCGGTGAATGCTGCAAGGTCCTGTGCAAGCAATTCAGGTTTTTGTCGGCTCCGCTCATAGCTTATTACTAGAGTTGGGCGTTTTAGTTTTGCAATCAGTTGCATCAGGTTCGAATAATGCTCTAGTACCTTTCGTATTGCAACATCTGGTTCCGTGAAGTTAACTGCCATCATGGCTGTGGCAATAGCTGCGGGGTCCCGGAAAACAACTATCAAGTTTAGGTTTCGTAGTGCTGGGAGGATATCGTAAACGTAGTTATCAGCCGAAGGGTCTTTCCAGCCCCAGATTGCATTTTCCCGGTTTCTTTGTGCGACTATGGCATTCAGCCGAGTTCGCATTTCAGCGGGGGTGATATTGAGTTTCGTTCGGACATCCTTTGGGTCTAGTCCATGGCCAAGCCGGACAATATCCGGGTCTTCAAGATTGGTCGCTCCTTTGGTGTTTAGTTCTAGGCCAAGCGCTTGCACGACACCAGCTACCATTGTGGTGCCACCGCGCCCATTCCCTGTTACTATATATGTCCGCAATGGATCATCAGCCATAGCAGGACCATTGATAACCGAACTCACGTTTGCGCTATATAGATTCGTCCTAAAGAGCGATCCGTCGTCTTGGTGGATACTCATTCTACAGGGTTCCTCACTTTTCTAATAGCAGATACAAAACGATACCGAGACTGTGAGCGTCAAACTAAAGCTTACTATTTGATCTCTTCAAATACCAGAGGAATCGGGTTAGACCACTGAGAGGCACCTGCACCATCGTCTCCACCGGTAGTCGCTATTCCCCAGGTGCGTACTCGAACCTCAAACGGATCCCGTTGCGCGAATAACCCCATGTATTTGTGCGGGTCTAATAAGAATGTCTGTTCGGCGCCCGCGACTCTAAACTCCCAGGTCTTCTTGGGACTACGGATCGAAACCTCCGCATTACGCTGGACCACATTCACACTGCGCCCCATAGACCAAGTAATCTTGACGCAATCCTCGCGGGTGGGATTCTCAGGTGTAAGCGACACTATTGGTGGTGGATTCGGAGGTTGATCCTGATTAGTGAACAGATTTGGATCTACATTTTGAGTTGCTGATATCTCTTCATAAGCAGTAAACGCGGTGAGCACGGTCTCGGTATCACCGTCCATAATTAGCTTACCCTTATCCATCCAAAGCACTCTGTTGCATAGTTCACGAACCTCTTTATTGCCCCGGCAAATATAGAATAGCGTAGAACCCCGAGCCCGCAGTTCCTCGAAACATTGCACAGTTTTGGCTCGGAATTTGTCATCACCAACGATTATTGCTTTATCGCTTATTAATATATCTGGCGGTTTAAGTAAGGCAATCGCTAGATATAGCCGATACTTCATTGATTGTGGATATGCCTCAAATGTTTCATGCAAATAACCGTGTAGCTCGGTGAAAGATGCAACCTCATTGATCGCTCGTTTGACTTGTTTTCGGGATAGACCACGAGCAAGCCCAGCGAGCATTAAGTTGCGTTCAGCGGATAAGAACGGCATAAGTGTAGGGATTTTACCTAGCATTACTGGTTCGCTAACGACAAAGACTTGCCCTTTCGTCGCCTCTAATTGCCCAGCGATTGCCTTTGCTAACGTATTGCACCCCGAACCGCCTGTGCCAACTAATCCAATGGCCTCACCAGCAGACGTGACAAAGGATATATCTTCAATTTCGACTGCCTCCCCAAAATCACCGTGGTCAGATTGCTGAGTCTTTTTCCTATTCTGAGTCGGCTCCGGTAAGGAGAGTGCGATAGATAGGTTGTTAACAACTACCGTGTCATACCTTAATTGATGCCAGTTTGGCGTAAGATTGCTTGGAGCAGTTGAACTCATTTTAGGCCAATGTTTCCAGGGTCTTATGGAGTGAATCATCCACAAGTAGACGCGCTTTTTTGCCGTATTCGTGCTCGCCAAACCAAAATATTGCCAGCCCAAACACAAAGGTTGCGATACTCCAAGCAATACCGAGCAACCACATTTCGACGGATGGGGGGAACAGTGGGTCTTGTAGCAGCGAAGAACGCATCAAGTAGACAAATACCGCCCCTGGCAAGAGGGCAATATAATCAATCGTTCGTTGACCGACCATTGGCACAAATAGTGCAGCGGAAAACATTACCCCTGATGAAACGCGAAGGAAAATCATTGGTAAGGTCAAGAAACTGCGAATTTGAGGGAGAAAAGTGCCAATCCGGGCGGCAATACAAGCAGCGCCAATACCCCAGATAATAATTAACAGAAAAGCGGGGATAGCCGCGAACCAGCGCAGAGTTGGGAGCATTGGAAGCATCCCGGGGATCAGGCCAGAAGCAGCGACGCATATTAGCATTATCAGCAAATCGTAGCGGTATTTAAAGGCGCTTGCCAAGACTGCGCCAATCACGACAATAGCGCGCGGGAAAGAATAGGAAGCGATAATATTTTTATTACCTTTTATTACCCTGAAATTGGACATGATGCAAGACTCGAAGAAGTCCCATGTAAAAATACCGACTACTACAAAGGCAATAGGATTTACCTCTTGGTGACCATATAGCACCAGCCCGAATATCAGGATGAATCTTGCCGCATGCATTACTGGTTCGGCGATGTTCCAGAATGTTGAGTTTTTATCGTCATCAGGTAGATTCTCACCTTTGGAAATACCAAGCAACCAGATAAAGTACCTCATCTGCCAAAGTTGGCGCAAATATGCGCCGAAAGGCGGGCGGCTACCAAAGGCATATAACCTCAGCCGAGGTGGGGGTACTGCCGCCACCGGTGTGTCCACCGGCACACCGCGCTCGCTGGTGAGATAGCCTAGCGTCATAACTCAATCTTAGCGTCTTATCGCCATGTGCTGCGGAAAATAACCAAGGGATAGGCTAATCTGACTGTATGCGCTTTTGTTGGTAGGATTTGTGTGTGCCTGTGGTTGGTGACCCGTTTAGGTTTGTGACGTTGTTTGGTCAGCGTGTGGAGAGTTCTTTGGCGGGTATTGTTGGTGATGATTTGCCGGTGTGGGT
>JGI24699J35502_11134052_pt1 | contig 27076 bp, 26 predicted proteins | sample TergutMp193P4_FD_35502 | JGI IMG/M metagenome (IMG submission 35502)
GTGTTTTCTACCGATATAATGTCCCCGGCGGGACAAAAAAGACGAATATTTTGAAACATTGACACATTTTTTGCATCTCCCTGCAGGGAGAGCCGGGTATAACGTCCGATAATCATTAAATACTATTAATAACAATACAAAAACGTCTATCAATATATTGATACGGAAAAAGTTATTTTTTTCACACAATATTAACTTAATAATTTTTTTACTAATTTTTATATTGATTATTCAATTAATTCTAACTTTATATGGTAATATTGATTTATATCACAGATCCAGAATTTTTACTGATTAGTAGTTTTAACGTTAAGATAATAAATCATATTTTTGGAAATATCTAAGGCTAATTATTTGAATGATTATCGTCTCGCTCTGACATTCAACAATGGTGAAACAAAAACAGTTGATTTGAAGGATGAATTAAACAAAACAGTTTATTTGCCCTTGTGAGAAATCAATTATTTCAATAAATTCAAAACAACTTACAACACAATAGAATGGCCAAACGGTGCAGATTATGCCCCTGAATATCTGTACGATATTGCTAATCGACAGGAATTAAGATGCTCATCTGATTAAAACTCTTAACTCTTAATTCTTAACTCTTAACTTCAAAGCCGCCGCTTCGGCGCATCGTTCTCCGTCAATAGCCGCCGACACGATTCCACCCGCATACCCGGCTCCTTCTCCGCAAGGAAACAATCCTTTTATCGATACATGCTCGTAAGTCTCTTTATCTCTCAGTATCCGGACGGGAGAAGAAGTACGGCTTTCCACACCGATCATTACCGCCTCATTGGTCAAAAAACCTCTTGATACACTTCCGAAACGGACAAAACCTTCCTTCAAACGAGAGGTGATGAAATCGGGCATCCAAAAATGCAAAGGCGAAGAAACAAGACCGGGAGTATAAGAACTATCCGGTAAATCATACGAAACTTTCTTTTTCATAAAATCATGCATCCGTTGAGCCGGCGCCGATTGTTTCATTCCGCCGTTCAAAAAACATTGATGTTCTATATCCTCTTGAAACTTCAACAAAGCCAACTCGCCAAATTCGGCATATTCGGGAAAATCTTCGGGCCGGATTTCCACCACCATCCCCGAATTGGCCCAACGAGAACCTCTGCCGGAAGGAGACATCCCGTTCACAACCACTTGATCGGGAGCGCTCGCAGCGGGAACGACAAAACCGCCGGGACACATGCAAAACGAATAAACCCCTCTCCCGCCCGATTGCATCACAAAACTGTATTCGGCCGCAGGAAGATATTTCCCTCTTCCCGCTTGATCATGATACTGAATCCGGTCGATCAGCAGTTGCGGATGTTCTAATCGCACGCCCACGGCAATACTTTTAGATTGAAGCGGAATTTTTTTCGCATGCAACAACCGGTAAACATCCCTTGCCGAATGTCCCGTCGCCAAAATCACCGCATCCGAGAAAAAAGACCCTGCATTGGTTCGGACGCCTTTTATTTCATTATTTTCGATCAGTAAATCTTCCATCCGGATTTCAAACCTGACCTCCCCTCCGCAACGAATAATTTGATTCCGGATATTTTCAATCACGCGGGGAAGCTTATCCGTCCCGATATGCGGATGCGCATCGCTCAAAATAGAAGGACTTGCCCCGTGTTGACAAAAAATATCCAGGATTCTCTCCACCGACCCGCGCTTCTTGCTCCGAGTATACAACTTTCCGTCGGAATAAGCACCCGCTCCGCCTTCTCCGAAACAATAATTACTTTCGGGATTGACGATATGCTCCCGACTGATTCGGGCAATGTCTTTCTTACGGTCGTGCACATTTTTTCCGCGTTCGATCACGACCGGCTTTATCCCCGATTCGATCAACCGTAAAGCAGCAAATAAACCGCCCGGCCCCGCACCCACGATGATCGCCTGTTTCGCACCGGAAACATCGGGATAATCGATCGAAACAAATTCACGGTCAACAGGATATTCATTCACAAAAACACGTACTTTCAAATTCACATAAACCGTTCGCTGCCTTGCATCGACAGAACGTTTCAAAATCCGTACCGCTTTTATGTCAGAATCCCGAATCGCGTATTCCCGCGCCACTGTCTGCTTTATATTCTGTTCGGAAGAAGCCTCTTGAGGAAGAAGTTTTAATTGAAGTTCCTTTATCATTTATCTAATTTACACATCAAATTCAACAAATTGAGAATCAACTACTTAAAATAATACCAAAAGCCGAACTGCAAATTCTTTTTGAATAAACAAGCGAACGGATAATATGTTCGTCGCGATATAAATCCCGCTCAATCCTTTTGCAAAATTAACCATTCGCTTAAACAACCACAAAGTAATTCTCGCACAGATGAAACGGATGACACAGATTTCGGGTAATCGAGTGATATTTCAGGTGTTTATTATTGTCGGGTTGTCAATTTCTTTATTCTACGGATGCACAGGCTAACGTCAATTAAAAAATTCGTGCAATTTGTGAATTGAAAATCGACAAAGTCAAATCTGTACGAAAATCGAAAAAATTATGGATTCCGTTTAAAAATTACCCGGTTTTTCATTTTTATTCCGATGATTATTTCAAAAAGGAGTCATCAAACAACGGCATAAAGCAAGTATTTTTCATACCTTTGTGAGTTTTAAAAAGGCAAACCGGAGAAAAAATCCCGACAAAAGCAACGAAACTGCGATAGTTGAACGTTTAAAAACGAAAAAGTGGATAATAAAAACATAAAAGAAAAAAATACCCTGCAAAAAATTTTTGAAATTCCTGTTTTAGGGCATATTTTTTCTTTTGTGATTATTCTTGCCGTACCGGCATTCGCGACGCTGTTTGTCGGGTATATTTACAATGATGGAGATCAATTTTTTTATTATTTTTTCCCTCCTGTGCTTGTCGTTTGGTGTTTGTTTTTGCTCTTTCGGTGTAAAATTAAAGGCGCTGTTCTATTCATCGTCATAGGAATTATCAGAATCATTTATGTTTTATTACAATAAAATTAAAATTAAAATATTGTAAGTGCATGGTAAAATTTAATTTAAATTATTTCAACAGCGAAGATACAAAGACACAAAGTCGCAAAGAATTTAAAGTTTGCATCTTTTCGTCTTTTCGTCTTGGCGTTTATAATATAAATTGTTTTTTGCAACATACTTACGCGGTAATTTTTTGATTGAAAAACCTCTATTTTTAAATATTCAACATGAACAAAGTATTATTATTGGGAGACGAAGCCATTGCACAAGCGGCGATCGATGCGGGATTATCGGGCGTTTATGCTTATCCCGGAACACCTTCGACCGAAATTACGGAATACATCCAAGCATCCGGCGAGGCCGCGGAAAGAAATATTCACAGCAAATGGTCGGCAAACGAAAAAACGGCTATGGAAGCAGCCTTGGGAATGTCTTATGTCGGCAAAAGAGCGCTGGTCTGCATGAAACATGTGGGCATGAATGTGGCTGCCGATGCCTTTATCAATTCCGCCATCACAGGGGTGAACGGAGGGCTGATCGTTCTTGTGGCTGATGATCCGTCGATGCACTCTTCGCAAAATGAGCAGGATACCAGATTCTATGCTCAATTTGCCATGATACCGGTCTTGGAACCGTCCAATCAACAAGAAGCCTACGACATGGTTTACGACGGATTCGAATTATCGGAAACATTGGGAGTTCCGATCGTTTTGCGTATCACCACCCGCATGGCACACTCCCGTTCGGGAGTAACCCGTAAACCCGTGAAAAAACAAAACGAATTGTCGTTTCCGAGCGATCCGCAGCGATTCGTATTGCTTCCCGCCATTGCCCGTAAACAGTTCAAGCGGTTGATCGAAGCTCAAAACACATTCATCGAAAAATCGGAACAATCATCCTACAATCAATACATCGATGCCCCGAACAGAAGCAAGGGAATCATCACCTGCGGAATTGCATATAACTATCTGATGGAAAATTATCCTTCGGGATGTGAATATCCCGTTTTGAAAATCGGACAATATCCGTTGCCGAAAAAACAATTGTTGCATCTGGTCGAAAGTTGTGATGAAATTTTGGTTTTGGAAGACGGTTATCCGTTGGTGGAAGAAGCGCTTAAAGGTTATCTCGGCATCGGGATAAAAGTAAAAGGACGCTTGGACGGCAGTTTGAGCCGCGACGGAGAACTAACCCCCGACAATGTGGCCAAGGCGTTGGGATTTCCGCAAGAAAAAACCACCGAAATACCGGAAGTGGTGAAAATGCGTCCGCCGTCATTATGTCAAGGGTGCGGACACCGCGACGTGTACGAGGCATTAAACGAAGTCGTCAAAGAATACGGGCAGGCAAAAGTATTCAGCGACATCGGTTGCTATACCTTAGGCGCACTGCCGCCATTTCGTGCAATCGATTCATGCGTGGATATGGGAGCTTCGATCACCATGGCCAAAGGAGCGGCCGACGGAGGGTTATTCCCTTCGATTGCCGTGATCGGAGATTCGACTTTTACCCATTCGGGAATTACCGGATTGTTGGATTGCGTGAATGAAAATACTTCCGTGACCATCATCATTTCCGACAACGAAACAACCGGAATGACCGGCGGACAAGATTCCGCGGGAACCGGAAAATTGCGTGCGATATGCGAAGGCACAGGCGTTTTGCCGGAACATGTCAGGGAACTTATTCCCTTGAAAAAGAATTACGAGGAAATGAAACGAGTGATTCGGGAAGAAATCGAATATCAAGGAGTTTCAGTTATTATCCCTTGCCGGGAATGTATTCAAATCATAGGGAAAAAGAAGAAAAAATGAAATGGCCGTGAGACAAAGTATCACCAGGAAAAATGAATCCTACGGGCATTCCAAGTGACCGCAATTAAAAAAATAAAAAATAAACACATGAAAACAGACATTATATTATCGGGAGTCGGAGGACAAGGAATTTTATCGATAGCGGCTGTGATCGGAGAAGCCGCATTAGCCAACGGATTGTATATGAAACAGTCGGAAGTGCACGGAATGAGCCAACGGGGCGGAGACGTTCAATCCAACCTGCGCATTTCGGATGCACCTGTCGCATCGGATTTGATTCCCAAAGGAAAAGCCGATTTGATTATTTCGTTGGAACCGATGGAAGCATTGCGTTATCTGCCGTATTTGAAAAAAGACGGATGGTTGGTGACCAACTCCATTCCGGTTGAAAACATTCCGGATTATCCGGATTTAGATGAGATCATGAATGAAATCAACCGGTTACCCCATAAAATTATAGTCAATGCAGATAAAATCGCGAAAGAAACGGGTTCCGCACGGGTAGCCAATATCGTTTTGCTGGGAGCGACCACTCCTTTTTTGGGTATTTCTTACGATAAAATTGCCGGCGGCATCAAAAGAATCTTCGAACGAAAAGGCCGGGAAATTGTCGATCTGAATTTAAAAGCGTTGGAAGCAGGAAGACGGGAAGCGCCCTCCAAATGAATAACACACAATCACCTGCACCGGACAGAACAGAACTGCACAACCCGGATAAAAGTTTAAAATAATACCTTTATTTACTTACTCAATTATCCGGGTCGGTTTTCCGGTAAATTATCATTTCAATAGGAAAATTCCTAAAGAATTGAAATGTAGATATTTCACTTTTTAATTTGCCGTTATGTTTGTTGAGGGAAGAATTGGGTATATTTAGTCGATAGGCGTCAGCAGCGGGGCAGCATAACGAAACAGTGACTAAAAAATTGACAAAAATATGAAGTATGCACTAATTGACAGCCAACGGAAAGAAGCAGAACGCGGAGCAAAAGGCACTTGCCCCTTTTGTTCAAAGCCCGTTATTGCCAAGTGCGGAAACATAAAAATCAATCATTGGGCGCATAAAAGTAACTCAAAATGCGATAGTTGGTCTGAAACTGAAACCGAATGGCACCGCTCGTGGAAAAACAATTACCCAACTGAATGGCAAGAAGTCATTTTACACGACGAAGAAACAAATGAAAAGCATATTGCAGATGTTCGTACCAATAACAATCTCATAATTGAATTTCAACATTCAAGCATTGAACATAATGAACGCATTGCACGAGAAAAGTTCTATAAAAATATGGTTTGGATTGTTGATGGTACACGATTAACAAGAGATTACCCTCGTTTCAAAAAAGGATTTAATTTTACTTCAAGATACAAAGGCAAAAAAGACATTTTTCTTATTTATTCACCTAATAGAATTTTCCCTTCTTCTTGGCTCGAAAGTACTGTTCCTGTAATTTTTGATTTCAAAGGACAAGCAGACACTTCTGATAATGACGAAGAGAGAGAATCTATTTATTGTTTATTTCCATTGAGAATAGACTACTTTGGTGCAATTTTTACAAAATTAACGAGAAGTAGTTTTGTTGCTACAACCAAAAACGGAATTTGGTCTTCAAGAATTGAAGATTTCTTAAAGTCCGAACCAGATTTTGTTTTGAATGAACACAGAATAATAGAGAAAATACCTGTCAAACAAAAAAGAAATAAATTTGACAAAGACACTGAATGTGAACAATTTTCTCAAAATCAAAACCAACAAGTAATACAACAACCAGTTGTTTATCGACCTCGCCGAATAATTTTATCTCCTCGAAATTATGGTTATAGACGAGGTACTCAAATTAACTATGTTAAGAAAAAGCAATTTTCAAAAAATTATAAACCACGAAAAAGAAGATAACAAATTAAATAATTAAGATTATGAACAAAAAAATTTTATTTTCAATTATTGGAATATTAACGACAATGCTGTCGTTTGCTCAAACCTCGCAACACCTTTCATTCAAAGGAGTTCCTATCGACGGAACACTCAACGAATATGTCGCAAAAATGAAACAGAGCGGTTTTACAATGTCCGGCACAGAAGACGGTGTTGCGATGCTCAAAGGTGACTTTGCTGCTTACAAAGGTTGTATCGTTGGAGTTGCCACACTCAAAGGCAAGGATTTGGTCAGCAAAATCACTGTAATCTTTCCAGAATGCGAAACTTGGTCAGCACTTTACGGCAATTATGCTTCGTTGAAAGAAATGCTTACTGAAAAGTACGGACAACCAGCAGAAAGCGTAGAAGAATTTCAATCAAAGTATGTTGATGACGACAATGAGAGAATGTACGAAGTGCAATTAGACAGGTGTAGATATTACACAACATATGAAACAGAAAAAGGCGATATTCAATTATCTATTAGTCATAGTGGAGTATCGAGTTGTTTTGTGTTATTGGCTTATTACGACAAAATCAACGGCGACATTGTCAGACAAAAAGCAATGGACGACTTATAAAGCAGTATAAAACAAAAAACAAGAATAGCAGTCGACAACCTGCCGACCTCATAACGAGCGGTTTGGCGTCAGTCGGGGTGTCTGCCTCGCAGACAGCTTAGTGGTAATTTGGTAGTTCACCACCCGTCGCAACGGTAGTGAACCCCCGCCCGAACGCCAAGCCGCCGGACGTTGTATGCAAGCGGACTACAGCGTAACAAGAAATTAAAATACATTAACTAATGACAGCAGATTCAGAATAAAAGAGAAAATGAAGAAATATTTTTTAACCATATTATTAGCATTACAAACTCACCTATTTGTATATGGGCAAGAAGATAAACTTTTTGGGCGTTGGATAACTCCGGTATCTGATTTTATGCTAATTAATAAACCAAAAAATAAAGTAATATTGACGGATTTTTCTGTGTTGAGTGAATATAAAGAAGGTTGGACAAAATTAAGATATGATTTGACATTAATTTACCGTAATTGTTCAAATGATACTTTACGATTTTACCGTACATTATACAGCTACCCTGATCAATGGGAAACAGAAAATTACGATTTTAAAATCATATTGCAAAATGACACTTCGATAACATTAATTCCTGTTACATTTTTTTCAAAAAAACTTTTTCAAAATAAAGATACTTTGAGTTTTATAAGGCAAGAAAATGCAATTACAGAAATTCATTTTCAGAAATTGAGCTTTTATTTTAACGGTTACTTTCGAGAGTCAGGTAGAAATCAACAAATCATTTTTCGAGCAAATATTTTGCAGATTGATAGTGTTGGCAATGTATATATGCAAAAAGAAACTTTGATAAATGATTCTTATGTTGCAAAATATCTCAAAGGTACATTAAAACGCTCGTTATTCAAAGAAATGGTCAATCTTTTGCAAACCTGCAATTTGGAAACATTAGATTGGGGTAATAACCGCTATACTGATACATTTGAGCAAATTATAGTCGTAAATTACAATAACAAAAAAAAGGAATTGAAGTCTGGAGTTCCCTCACCAATTTCACAACCATTAATTGATTTTTTAATGAACATGGAAAAACAAGCTAAATTGAAAGAAACAAAAGACAAAATTAGTTTAGAATGAAAAAGACAAATGCGGGCACTTAACATGCAGTTTGCCACAAACGGGGGAGCATCTCATCCAAAATTTTGAGTAACTTTGCAGCGTCGGCTCTCGTCCGAACCTTTGTAAACCCCCATATTCATAAAACCGCCGGCAATTGTACTCATTACAATCAAAAAACAGAAAATATGGAAAATATGAATACTTTCAATCATAAAAACATTCTCAAAAAGACGATTGATAATCTTTTAACGCATTATCCCGTATTTTTCTTATTAATATTTCTGCTTTTTGCTTGCGGCAACAACGAAGAAAAAGCGAGGAAACTGTTGGAAACGGCACGCGAATACAGCGACAAAAACGATTTCGGAGCGGCAAAATTACAGATCGACAGTATTAAGATCCTTTATCCCAAAGAGTTGTCCGTTATCAAAGAAGGCAATGTATTAACATGGAAGATCGAGCTGAAAGAGCAGGAACGATCGTTAATTTATTTAGACAGTATGTTGATTGTCAATAAACAAATGATCGACAGCCTGAAAAAAACATTGATATTCGAAAAAGATAAAGAATATCAGACTTACGGAATTTATTTGGATAAAAATCAAACCGTGGAACGCACTATCGGGCAATCATGCCTGAAATTTCAAGTCAACGAAATCGGGGAAATGAGCATGGCCGCCACCGTTTACGGACGCGGAAAAGGAACTTTCAATGCAGTGAAAGCCGAAACCGACGACGGAAAATACGTCGAAACTCCGGCCCTGCCGAAAGACGACGGCAACAATTATGTTTTCACAGACGGCGGGGTATCCACACAAATCTTGAATTTTATCCGAAAAAAAGATAACGGATTCATCGATTTTTTATACACCTACAGAAATAATCCGTTGAAAATTACGTATAGCGGCTCCGTAGGCGCCTATTCCTATTCCTTAACCCGAAACGAAAAAGAAGCCTTGAATGCAATCTATCAATTAAGCGCGGCTCTGTCGAACACCGAAAAACTCAACACGGAAATAAAAGCGGCACAAGCAAAAATCGAATTTTGCAAACAGGCAGGTGAATTTCACTAATTGACAATCTACAAATTTCACCAATTGACAATTGACAATTGACAATTTTAAAAAGAGAGTATTATGAAACGAAATTACATTTGCAGCGCGGTTGCTCTATTTTGCGTGTCTTTGGGTTTTGCTCAAAACAACCGGCTCGAATTAAGCGACATCATCAACGGAAAATATATTCCGGCCGATGTACCCCAAATGATTTCCACGGCAGACGGCGAATATTATTTGCAATTGAGCGACAATGCCGAAAGAATCATCAAATACAGTTATAAGTCCGGCGAAGCGGAAACGGTATTTGACGTTAAAACGGCAAGAGAATGCTCTTTCAAAAAAATAGACGGGTTTGAATTAAGCCCGGCCGAAAATAAATTATTGATTTATACCGACCGGAAAAAAATCTACCGCCGTTCGTTTGAAGCCGATTATTGGGTGTACGACATGAAACGCAACTTGACGGAACCCTTGTCGGAAATCAACGAAAAACAACTATGCGCGACATTTTCTCCCGACGGCAGAATGATCGCATTCGTCCGTAAAAATAACTTGTACCTGAAAAAATTGGATTACGGAACGGAAAGTGCCGTCACCAAAGACGGGGAAATCAACAAAATCATCAACGGAATTCCCGATTGGGTTTACGAAGAAGAATTTTTTTTAAACCGGGCTTTCGAATGGTCTCCCGACAGCAAGTTCATTTCATTTATCCGGTTTGACGAATCGGCCGTAAAAGAATATTCCTTCCCGATTTACCGGACCGGTCAAGAATACCCGGGAGAATACCGTTACAAATATCCCATGGCGGGAACCGACAATTCCAAAGGATGCGTTTTAGTTTATTCCGTCGAAACAAAAGCATTGAAAAAAATGGATTTGCCGATCGATTCAACCGATTACATTCCGCGCATCCGTTTCACCGGAAATCCCGACCAATTGGCTGTCATAACGCTCAATCGATCGCAAAACAACTTGACTATGTATTATGCCAATCCGAAATCGGGACTTTGCAAGCAAATTCTCCGGGAAGAAAGTCAAACATTTGTCGATCCGGACTATTTGGACAATATATTCTTCACTCCCGATCAGTTTGTTTTCGTCAGCGAAAAAGACGGATATCGCCACGCTTATTTGTATACGATCAACGGAGTTTTGATCCGACAACTGACTTCCGGCAACGGGGATATCACCGGCGTATTCGGATTCAATGCCGAGACTCAAACCCTTTACTACGAATCGGCCGAAGAAAGTCCGATGAATCGTGCGGTTTACAGCATCGACATCAAAGGGAAAAAAACGAAATTATCCGCTCAAAAAGGATTTAACAAAGCTGTTTTCGGAAAAAATTTCCACTATTTCGTCAACACTTATTCCACACTCAATACGCCTCCGGTGATTTCAATCAACGACATCAACGGAAAAACGGTTCGGATACTCGAAACAAACAGCGCTTTACAACAACTTGTCTCCTCTCCGGATCTCCCCAAAAAAGAATTTATAACCATCCCCACCGGTTCGGGTACAACGCTCAACGCATGGATTTTGAAGCCTTCGAACTTTTCGGCCTCCCAAAAATACCCGGTGCTGATGACGCAATACAGCGGTCCTGATTCACAAGAAGTGCTGGATCAATTTAAATTCGGCTGGGAATATTATCCGGCGGCAAACGGATATATCGTCGTATGTGTCGACGGAGAAGGAACCGGCGCACGTGGGGAAGCCTTCCGGAAATCCGGTTACATGCATTTGGGAATCAAAGAATCCGACAGTCAGATTGAAGCGGCAAAATATTTAGGTTCTTTATCTTACATCGACAAAAACCGGATCGGAATTTGGGGATGGAGTTTCGGCGGATTCAATGTTTTGATGAGCATGAGCAGAAGCAAAGGCGTGTTCAAAGCAGGAATTTCGGTTGCTCCCGTTACCGATTGGAGGTTTTACAACACTGTTTTCACAGAGCGTTACATGCGCACGCCGAAAGAAAATTTCGACGGATACGAAGCATCCTCTCCGATAAAACTTGCCGACCGGCTCGACGGGAATCTTTTAATCATCCACGGAACGGCCGACGACAATGTACATTTGCAAAATACGATGAATTATTCGGAAGCATTGACACAAGCCGGCAAACAATTCGACATGCAAATCTACAGCGACTGCAACCACAGCATTTACGGCGGAAATACGAGGCTGCATTTGTTTACCAAAATGTGCGACTTTTTATTTAAAATTTTATAAAAACCGGATTTTCTTTGAGAAAAACAGCATCATATTTCGTCGCAAATCTACATAAGCAATTGCGGTGTTTCTTTAATTCTTATTTAATCCTTATCGGTAGATGAAACAGGCTGCAAGAAAATTTGAATAACCGTTCAATCCTTTTATTTGACCACAAGACGCGCTAATCCAATGTCTGAAAGAAAAATACAAAAACCGGATTGGTTAAAGATTAAATTAGGAAACGATCAAATCTTTACGCGGACAAAAAAAATCATAGAAACACATGGCCTGCATACCATTTGCAGCAGCGGCCGATGCCCCAACCAAGGCGAATGCGGGAGTCGGGGAACGGCCGCTTTTATGATTGGAGGCGACATTTGCACCCGTTCCTGCAAATTCTGCAACACCCATACCGGAAAACCTCTGCCTCTCGATGAAAACGAACCGATGAAAATTGCCCGTTCCATACAACTGATGCAACTGTCATACGCAGTAATCACATCGGTCGATCGGGACGACTTACCCGACTTGGGTGCAACTCATTGGGTAGAAACCATCCGACACGTGAAAAGATTGAATCCCGATACGCGGATAGAAGTCCTCATTCCCGATTTTCAAGGGAAAAAAGAACTGCTCGATCAAATCGTCGAAACACCGGTCGATGTCATCGGCCACAACATGGAAACCGTTTCGCGATTGACCCCGAAAATACGCAGTGCGGCAACGTACAAAACAAGCCTGAAGGTATTGAGCCACATCGCGAGTCGCGGCATCAAGACTAAAACCGGCATCATGGTCGGATTGAGTGAGACGACAAACGAAGTGTTGGATTTAATGAATGATGTATTGCAAACAGGCTGTTCGATTTTTACCGTCGGACAATATCTTCAACCATCAAAAGCGCATATTCCCGTGCATGAATATATTTCTCCCGAAATATTCGATTTTTATAAAAAAGAAGCGCTCGATAAAGGATTCGAAAAAGTAGAAAGTGCTCCTCTGGTACGGTCTTCTTACCATGCCGACAAATGAACAAATATTCTTTCAATTTGTTATAAAAAGGAACGTACAGCTTATTGTTTCAAACATAATTTGAAGAATTATGAACATTTTAAAACAATTATATTACAAGGCAGCCGATAATCCGATATTAGGATGGATTCCGCTTCAGGTATTTGTTTTGACTGATTTTTTTGCGCCTTATTCCACATCCTTATTGGCAGGATATTTGGGGTGCAGCATCATGTCGCTGGTTTTTATAACGTTGAGAGGAAAAAGAAAAATATATACGCCTCTTTTCTTGATAACAGCCGTTGCAACGTTGGCCTTCATCAACGTCCTGTATTTTATTCCGGCATGTGACGATCTCTTAAACTCTTTTTATTCGCCGTTGTTGGTGGAAGTCATTTTCATATTGATCCTCCTTATGTCTGTCGTATTCAGACGTTATGCACAACAACATATCATCGATACGGCTAAACGAACCGTAGCCTCGTCGATTATCGACAGTATCAACGAATATGTGTATATTTCCTCCATTCTGCTGTATACTCTTACCATTCATGTAATCGTTACGGGAATATTCATCCTGTTGCGGATCAAACACAACTACATTGTAGATGTTATCATAGTATGGGCATTCCCTTCGATATTCGCCGTGTTCATGTTGTTCTTCGAATACATCCGGTTGAGTTACCTGCAAACGGAATTAGATAATGAAGAGTGGTTGGCCGTCGTGGATGAAAAAGGAAAAGTAATCGGAAAAATAGCAAAATCGGAAACCGGTGAAACAAGAAACAAATACCTGTACCCGCTGGTAAGAATTGCCGTAGCTTACCAAGGACGGTTGTTCTTATCTCCTCGTGCGGAAAAAACATTGCCGGATACCGGAAAGCCGGATCATCCGTTTGAAAAATATGTGCTATATGAGCATACGTTGGAGGAAACCACCGCAAGCATTTTAAAAAAAAACGGATATACACAAGACCGAAAACCCTGTTTCAGCATCAAGTATCTTTTCGAAAACGAAAAAATAAGACACCTGATCTTTTTATACACTCTTGAAGTGTTTGACGAATGTTTTTTCAACCGGCAAAAATTTCCGGAAGGAAAATTTTGGACGCAAAAACAAATCGAAGAAAACCTCAACATCAATTTCTTTCCGGAATGTTTTGAAAAAGAATACGAATATTTGAAAAATACCTTGTTACTGTTTTGCAGTCCGAGTCCGCAAAACGATGATAATTTTGAATTTTTAAAGCCGGCATAACCGACTGTTTCGATGCGGAAAAGAAAGCAACATTTGTATAATTTGTATTATCCCGTGCATATACCGCCATTTCCCCTAAAACATTTGTAATTTATCTGTTTTACATTAGTAAAAAGTCTAATTTTAAGCACTTTAGCATATTTACCCCTTAACCGGAATCGCCCTATTGCCGGGACCGGACATTTTCATAAGGATGAAACATCCGGAAATATTTCGAAACGACAAATGTAATGAAACAAAATACAATTCGCCACATTTGTAATCAACGAGTAAAATACCCGGTTTAAATACCCGTCGTTCATGAACAATTTTCCGGATAAAGCATTATATTGTATAGCGTTCAAGAAAAAACAGATAGTTCAAATCACACAATATAGCGCTGATTTACAGGATATACCGACCCGGAACCGGAGCCGAATTACAGATACGGATAAAAAAGTAACCGATAAATAATTATGAATAAAACATTTAAAGAAGCATTACAGCATCGAAGATCATGCTATGCGATAAGCAATTGTTCACCTGTCAGCGACAACCAAATCGAAGAAATCATCCGGTTTGCAGTATTGAACACCCCGTCGGCATTCAATTCACAATCGACCCGTCTTGTTCTTTTGTTGGGTGAAAATCATGCCGGATTGTGGAATATCGTAAAAAACGAATTGAAAAAAATCGTTCCCGAATCGAATTTCCCGGCTACCGAAAATAAAATAGATAAAAGTTTTGCCTCAGGCTACGGAACGGTCTTGTTTTTCGAAGACCAATCGGTGGTGAAAGAGTTACAAGATGCTTTTCCGCTTTATGCCGATCAATTTCCGGTTTGGTCGCAACATACAAGCGCCATGCACCAATTGGTTGTTTGGACCATGTTGGACGATGCCGGATTCGGAGCCTCTTTGCAACATTACAACCCGTTAATCGACGATGCCGTGCATAAAACATGGAATTTGGATAAAAATTGGACGCTTACGGCACAAATGCCTTTCGGTGTGAAAGTACAGGAACCGGGGAAAAAAGAATTCAAACCTTTGAGCGAACGTATAAAAATTTTTAAATAATTCACAACCGGACAATTTACAATTTGCCAAACCGGGACACGCTGAAAACACTGATTTTTCTTATCTTTGCAAGCGCTAAACGCAGCCGGATTATTAATAAAAGCAGACTATGCCCCATTTAGAACCATTAATTTATGATTTAGCGTTAATTCTTGTTTCAGCCGGAATTATCACCATCATTTTTAAATTCCTGAAACAGCCGGTGGTGTTGGGGTATATTGTCGTCGGTTTTTTGGCGGGGCCTTATTTCTCGTTGTTTCCGAGTGTATCCGACGAACACAACATTCAGGTATGGGCGGAAATAGGGATTATTTTCTTGTTGTTTTCGTTGGGATTAGAATTCAGCTTCAAAAAATTACTGCGGCTCGGCAGCACCATAGCCGTCACGTCCATCATTTTCATTCCGGGAATGATGGTGCTGGGATTCTGTGCCGGGCATTTATTGGGCTGGGGAAATATGAACAGCATTTTTCTGGGCGGCATGATCGCCATGTCTTCCACCACCATCATCATAAAGGCCGTCACCGATTTAGGCATGCGTAAACAAAAATCGACGGAACTGGTATTCGGTATTTTAATCGTGGAAGATCTTGTAGCCATCGTATTGATGGTTATTTTTTCATCCGTCGGCATGCAGAGCCACACCGAAAATTCACCGGCGCTCATGGTCATCCTCAAATTGGTGCTGTTTTTGGTGATGTGGTTTTTAACCGGAATTTACATTTTACCCACTTTTTTCAAAAAAACCAGACAGTTTTTAAACAGTGAAACCTTGCTGGTCATTGCCATCGGGTTATGTCTCGGCATGGTTGTTTTAGCGGTTTACTCCGGATTTTCCTCGGCATTGGGAGCATTTGTCATGGGATCGATTTTGGCGGAAACGGTACAAGCCGAACGCATCGAAAAAATTTCCAAACCGTTAAAAGATTTGTTCGGAGCCGTATTTTTCGTATCGGTGGGCATGATGGTCAATCCCGAGATGATAGTGAAATACGCCTTTCCGATCGCAGTCCTCTCTATCATCGTCATTATCGGAAAAATATCTTTCGGCACCATGGGCGCCCTTACCGCAGGCCAACCATTGAAAACGTCTATGCAAGTCGGATTCAGTCTGGCTCAAATCGGAGAATTTTCATTTATCATCTCAACATTAGGCATTTCCTTGGGACTGATCGATAAATTTTTATATCAGGTGATCGTGGCCGTATCGGTTATTACCACCTTCACCACCCCTTATACGATGAAGCTGGCCGAACCGGCTTACAATAAACTGTATCCGAAGCTTCCGGACAAATGGAAAATCGCATTGTACAGATACACTTCCGAATCGGAAAGAAACACCAAGAAAAAAAATTTGTGGAGCAAATATCTTTCCCGAATCAGCCGGTATATTATTTTATATGTCCTGATTTTATCGGGAATTCTTTACCTCTCATTTCAACATCTTATCGGTTTCATCGCCGACAAAGTCCCCGACATCTGGGGAAGCATCTTATCGGCGCTGATCACGTTGTTGCTGATGGCTTCCTTCTTGCGGGCATTGGCCGTTAAAGCGCTTGATACTAAATCGTTCAAGATTCTCTGGTACGAAAACAAAAACAACCGGATCATATTAGTCTTTATCGTGACCATCCGATTAATGCTGCCGCTTGTATTCGTTTATATCGCCATCGAACATATTTTCGCATTCAATCATTTTATCACTATTTTATACTCGATATTGATTTACGGCATCATTTTATTTTCGGGAAGAATAAATTTGCAATTCATGCAGATCGAAAAAAAATTTTGGGACAATCTGAACAGCCGGAGCCAATTTACCGGATACAAAAGAAACGATTTGCTGCACAACCTCCACTTGGTTTATTTTACGGTATCCCCAAATTCGATCTATGTCGGACGGAAATTGATAGACGCACATATAAGGCAACGATTCGGGGTCAACATCGTGAGCATCATGCGGGGAAACGAATACATCAATATTCCCGGAGCAGTGGAAGTCATTTATCCGCACGATAAAATCGGAGTGATCGGAACCGATGAACAATTGGAAGATTTTTCCAAATACATCGAATCGCAGGAAGACATTCCGGGTTACAATCAAAGCGGGAAAGAGGTGAAGCTGGAGCATTTCACCATCAAAAAACACTCCGGACTGTTGGGAAAAACCATACGGGAATCGGATGTACGGGAAAAATTAAACTGCCTGATCATCGGCATCGAACGGGAAGACGGATCTTTTGTGACCAACAATGCAAACGCCGTCTTTCAGGAAGATGATGTGATTTGGGTAGTCGGAGAAAAAGAAAACATTCAATCGGTAAAAAAGCTGTAGCCGGTCAACCGACAAAATAATTCACCAGATAATAAACGCCCGCAGCCAGAACCGCACTGACCGGTATGGTCAATATCCAGGCCCACAATAAATTAATAGTCACCCCCCAACGCACCGCCGAAAGTCTTTTGACCGATCCGACCCCGATGATGCTGCCGGTAATAACATGCGTGGTACTGACAGGAATGTGTAAAATTTCGGTAATGTACAAGGTGATGGATCCGGCCACCTGAGAACAAAAACCTTCCATCGGCGTAATCTTTGTAATATTTCTTCCCATCGTATTGATGATTTTCCATCCGCCGGTAACGGTACCGAAAGCAATCGCACTAAAACAAGTGATCGGGATCCAGTCGTGCATATCTTTCATCGATTCCATGTACATCCAATGCGGCAGACCTTCAACAGAACGGCCGGCGATCAGGGCTGCGGCAATAATCCCCATTACCTTTTGAGAATCGTTCAATCCGTGACCGATACTGAGAGTTGCCGAAGAAACCAGCTGAAGCCTTCTGAACCACCGGTCGGCTTTACGGGGCTTCGCTTTTCTTGCAAAATGAAGGGTCAACAACGTGATGATATTTCCGCCGATCATTCCGATCAACGGGGCTGCAATGATAAACAAAGCGATAATGCCGATGACACTCGAACGCACGGCATCAAACCCCGCAGCGGCGATACCGGCTCCGGCAAATCCGCCGATCAACGTATGGGAAGAAGAAGAAGGGATTCCGAACCACCAAGTAATCAGGTTCCAGATGATGGCCGCTGTCAAACCGGCAACAATAACCAACGACGGATTGGAAATATAACTCATGTCGACCGTTTGGGAAATCGTATTGGCAATCCCGAATTCTCCGATGACAAATTTTGCGATGAAGTAAGCCACAAAATTAAAAGATGCCGCCCAAATCACCGCTTGTAAGGGTGTCAGCACATTCGAAGAAACAACAGTCGCGATGGAATTGGCCGCATCATGAAATCCGTTGATAAAATCAAAGATAACAGCCAAAACAATAACAAGCACCAATAAAGTCATAAAAAATTCAAATTTATCGATTTACAGATTCCAAGAAAACCCTTACGACCGGAAAAAATTCATTTCACTCAAATCAATCGTGATTCTTATGCATATTTTACGAAAATAGTTTTAAAAACTTTCCCTGTATTATTAATTTTATTGGCGGCCTTCTCCAATTCCTGAATGATTTCTTTCAATTTAATCAGTTCAATCGTATTTTTTTCTTCCTTGAACAAATTCATAATGCCGACTTCATACAACACGTCGGCCTCTTCTTCCAAATGTTTGATTTCTCTGTAATGTTGACGAAAATGTTTGTCGTTTTTCTTGATATTCGGCAGTTCAATAACCGCCGATTGAATTTCGGAAGCTCCTTTCCGGATAATTTCGGACAAATGGAGGGTACATTCAGGCATATTTTCGGGAGAATACAACAATACTTTTTGAGCAGCACGGTTGATCCCGTCGATCACATCGTCCATTTCATCGGCCAAAGCATTAATATCTTCCCGGTCAAAAGGCGTAACAAACGTCTCATTCATCGCTTTCAAAATATAACCGGTTACTTTATCCCCCTTTAATTCCTCCGCTTTGATCAGTTTGCACAATTCATCTCTGCGAGAGACATCCGTACAAGAAAAAAGCTCATACAATAAATCGGAAGATTGAACAAGAATCGAAGCGGTCTCTCTCAATAAGGGAAAAAATTTGACATCTTTAGGAGTAAAAATACTTAACAGTGTGTTGAGTTTCATTATAATACGGTATTTTTCAAGTTCTTGCGAATAACCCTCGCTTTTTCAGAGTTTAAATCAAGTTACAAATTTTGTACAAATATATCACTTAAACTTGAACTCAAAGCAAAAAAGTTGCCAGAAAAGTTTTTGACCGATATATTTTCCGATAATCAAACCCGGACTTTCCATAAATAATTGTACATTTGTGTCCGATAAAAACAACTCTTCACAAAAAAATAAACGCATAAAAATGAACCATTTAGTGCCATTTAAAGTATTTTCGGGAACCAATTCCCGTTATCTTGCCGAAAAAATCTGCCAAAGTATCGGTTGCGAACTGGGACAAATGAACATTCAGTATTTTGCCGACGGTGAATTTTCCGTTTCTTTTGAAGAATCAGTGAGAGGCTGCCACGTGTATCTGGTTCAATCCACTTTTCCCAATTCCGACAACCTGATGGAGCTTCTGCTCATGGTCGATGCCGCCAAGAGAGCCTCGGCAAAAACGGTGAGCGCCGTCATTCCGTATTTCGGATGGGGAAGACAGGACCGGAAAGATAAACCGCGCGTATCCATCGGCGCAAAACTGATCGCCGACATGTTGGGAGTCGCGGGAATCGACCGGCTCATCACCATGGATTTACATGCCGACCAGATTCAAGGATTTTTTAATGTACCGGTCGATCATCTGTATGCGTCGACCATTTTCATTCCTTACATCAAATCATTGAACCCGGAAAATCTGATTATTGCGGCACCCGATGTCGGCGGTTCGAAAAGAGCGAGCTCGTATTCGAAATATTTGGGCGTGCCGATGGTGGTTTGTTATAAATCCAGAAAAAAAGCCAACGAAATCGACTTCATGAAAATCATCGGAGACGTCGAAGGAGCCAACGTCATTTTAATCGACGACATCGTCGACACGGGAGGCACCATCACCAAAGCCGCCGACCTGATGATCAAAGAAGGGGCGAACTCGGTGAGAGCATTGGCCAGCCATGCGGTCATGTCGGATCCGGCCGGGGAAAGAATCGAAAAATCGGCGTTAAGCGAAATCATCATGACCGACAGCATTCCGTACAAAAAGCATAACTCGAAAGTAAAAATCCTGAGCATTGCCGAGATGTTCGGCGACACCATCAGCAGAGTATACAATAATGAATCGATCAGTTCGCAGTATTTGATTTGAGAAGCGTCAAAAGTTCCTTTGTTTTTTCATATCCGATCGTGAATATGTCTTTGGCCTTACTGAAATTAAACAGGGTATAAGGACTTAATTCTTCGTGCTGAATAAACAAGTCGCACATTTTTTTATCCGTCAAAACATTTCCGAGCATGGATACATGAAACGTGCGTTCGGCAATTTGAATCAACCCTTTGGCTTGACCGCCACGTAATCCCAACCCGGACGGATTGACATGAATGCCGATGATAAAGTCGCATTCGGAACGGATGGGACGAACCGGCAAATTATTGATCAGTCCGCCGTCGACATACAGTTCGCCGTTGATCGTCACCGGCGGAAAAACAATCGGAACGCTTGCCGAGGCAATCACCGCATTCAAAAGATTTCCTTCTCTGAAATAATGAATTTCGCCCTTGTTCAGATTAGTTGCCGCCACAATAAACGGCAGCGGCAGGTCTTCTATTTTTTCGGATTTCAATATTTCGGATAAAAATTCACGGATACCCTCAAGCGTCATCAATCCGTTCCGGGAAAAATCCGTTTTGACGAAAGATTTCAGTCTTGAACCGGTCAACATCGATAAAATCTGATCCGGATGATAGCCGTCTGCCAATATACAACCCACGATGGCGCCGATACTTGTTCCGGCAATCACGTCGAAGGTATATCCATATTCAAGCAATGCCTTCACCGATCCGAGATGAGAAATCCCCCTCGCTCCTCCCCCGCTCAACACCAAGCCGGTATGATATTTTGTTTTTACTGCCGGTTCTTTCTCCGGCGATAAATTTTCTTTTTCCGATTTAGACTGAACAATCCTGTTCAAAAATTTAAACATATCCGACAATTTTGAGAAATGCTTCGCGCAAAAAACGGTTTATATTTTGAACGCCATGTCGCAAAAGCGGAAAAACGCAAAGTTTAGATTCTTTGTGACTTTGTGTCTTTCCGCCTTCGCATTTGAAATAGTAGAGATTAAATTCTGCCATGTACTTAATCAAAACCTGTTGTTAAAAAAACCTCGGATGCAACAATCTTTCCGTAAAAACGGATATGGATTCCGGAGCCATCAGAAGCGGATAAACAAATCCGAAAACGGCGCCGTAAAAATGGGCATCGTGATTGATGTTATCCCCTCCCTTTTTACTCATATAATTGGAATAGATCAGATACAAAACGCCGAAAACAATACCGGGGCACGGGATAAAAAAGATGAGAATCGTACTCCACGGATCGAAAAAAATGGCGGAAAAGATCACGGCCGACACCGCTCCCGAAGCGCCCAGACTACGGTACGAAAAATCGTTTTTCCGTTTAATCAGGTCGGGGAGAGAAGCAAGTACAATCGCAGCAAAATACATGATGTAAAAATGAATATCCGGAATATCCGATAAAAAGCCGAAATACCTTATGACTACCACGCCGAATGACCATAACGCCAACATGTTAAACAACAGGTGCATCCAATTGGCATGAATAAAGGCATGAGTGACGACCCGATACCATTGTTTCCGGTGTACGACAAGATACGGAGACAAAATCAACCGGTTGATAACATCCACGGATTGAAAAGCCCAAATGCTGACGGCAACCGTTACAATAAGGAGTAAAATCGAAGGATTCATATCAATAATCAATTGACAATAAACCGATTACTTCCAACCGTTTCATTATTTACACTTACGGTATAAAAATAATTACCGGGCAAAAAATCAGAGACTTGAAGTTGAAGTTGTTTTTCGGAACCGGTTACAATTAACGACTTAACCTCAACTCCTGACGTACTGAAAATACGCATCACTCCGTTTTCCGCTCCTTTTAAATCATACGGCAATGTAATATTGTCCTTTGACGGATTAGGATAAGGGGCTGTAAATTCAGCGATTTTTTGCATTTGAATAGAGGATAGATTTCCTGTTATTGCATACACTTCCGTCTTACGATCATCACCCTGCAAATTAACAAACATAAATTTACTCCCTGATTTACTTTTTTTAAGCGTCACTCCGAGAGACATCAAAGTTGTCCATCTGCAATATATTGAATAACCATCCGTCCATTCTTTTTTCCATAATATTTGATTATTTTCATTTATAACAGCTAAATAAGGATTGGTATTTCCGTCGTCTTTATATACCAAAAATTCAAACAATTCATCATCATTAAAAAAATCCGTGGTTCCAATCTTGGAAATCGGACTTTTGTTATATGAATCGGATAAATCAACATACTCAATTAAACCGAGTCTTCCGGTCTCTTTCGGTATACGGATGTTTTTCCTCAGATTAAAATTTTTATCGTAAATATTTACCTCATTATTATCATACATATTTCCCGAATCAAAGAGAAATACCATATTAATTTCTTCACCGGCAATCTCATCAAAAAAAACAGAAGTGGCTCCATTAAGATCACCGATAAAATTCATCTGAGCCTTCAATTCGGAAAAAAATAAAACCGACACGATCAAAAAAATAATTCGACTATTTTTCATCTTTAAATTATTTTATAAATTAGACATTCTTTCTATCATTTCATTCACTGCATCGACTAATCCGTCGGGATTCTTACCGCCGGCGGTCGCAAAGTGAGGTTGTCCGCCGCCACCGCCCTGAATTTTTTTGGCCGCTTCGCGAATGATTTTCCCCGCATCCAATCCCTGCGTTACCAAATCATCGCCAATCATCAGCGTAAGCATCGGTTTTCCTTCGGCCATCGTTCCGCCGGCAAAATACATTTTTCCGGGAAACTCGCCGCGCAATTGAAACGCGATATCTTTGATCATTTCGGCGGGGAAAGATCCTCTGACCGTAAAAACGGTTATTCCGTTAATTTCTTTTTTATTTTCGACGATCGTCTTTTTCAGCGCCACCGCTTTTTCTTTCATCAATTCTTCGAGCTGTTTTTTCAATGCCGCATTTTCGTCCATGAATTTTTGTACCGCCTGCCACAAATCAGGGGTATTGTTAAACATGGCCCGCAAATCCCCGATCAGGTCTTGCTGTGCATAAAAGAATTTTTCACAGACATCCGCGGTAATCGCTTCAATCCGTCGAATCCCCGCGGCAATGGAACTTTCGCCCGTAATACGGAACGAGCCGATGCGTCCGGTGGAAGAAATATGCGTTCCGCCGCACAACTCGATCGAACTGCCGAAACGTACCACACGCACATCATCACCGTATTTTTCGCCGAACAGCGCCATCGCACCCATTGCTTTCGCTTCGGCAACGGGAACATGACGATGTTCTTCCAGATGAATATCTTCCCGAATCTTGGCTGTCACCCGTTTCTCCACCTCGCGAATTTCTTCTTCCGTAATTTTTTGAAAATGAGAAAAGTCGAAACGCAGCATCTCAGGCGACACAAACGATCCCTTTTGTTCGACATGCGTTCCCAATACTTCCCGCAACGCCTCATGCAACAAGTGAGTAGCCGTATGATTGCATTCGGCGGCAATTCTTTTTTCCGTATTGATTCGAGCCTCAAAACCGGATGTTACATCAGCGGGCAATGTCCGGGTTAAATGAACGGTCAGATTATTTTCTTTTTTGGTGTCGAAGATTTCCGTCACTTCACCGTCTCCGCCTGTCAAAGTACCGCTGTCGCCGACCTGTCCTCCCATTTCGGCATAAAAAGGCGTACGGTCCAAAACAATCTGGAAAAATTCCCGGTTCTTCTGTTTCACTTTCCGGTAGCGAAGAATTTGCGCATTGCAAGCGGTCATGTCATACCCCACAAAAACAGAATCGCCGTCTTTCACCGCCGTCCAGTCTCCGGTTTCCATCGCGGCGGCATTACGCGCACGATCCTTTTGCTTTTGCATTTCCGTATCGAATCCGGCTTTATCGATCGTCATCTCCCGTTCACGCAAAATCAATTCGGTCAAATCCAACGGAAATCCGTATGTATCATATAACGTAAAAGCATCGGAGCCGCTTATCGTCGTTTTGCCGGCAGCTTTCATTTCATCCGTCACTTTATCCAGCAACCGGATACCGGTTTCCAAAGTACGAAGAAACGAATCTTCCTCCTCCTTGATCACTTTTTCGATCAATCCTTTTTGAGCGATCAGTTCGGGATAAGCATCTCCCATCGTATCGATCAATGCGGAAATCAACGTATACATAAACGCCTGCTTTTGCCCCAGAAACGTATATCCGTACCGAACGGCCCGGCGAAGAATACGTCGGATCACATATCCCGCTTTGGCGTTCGAAGGCAATTGCCCGTCGGTAATCGAAAATGCGATGGTACGGATATGATCGGCCACCACGCGCATGGCAATATCCTTTTTTTCGTTTTCGCCGTAAACGCTTCCCGTCATTCCGGCAATGGCCCGGATAATCGGTTGAAAAACATCGGTATCGTAATTGGACGTTTTTCCCTGAACAGCCATGCAAAGGCGTTCAAATCCCATCCCGGTATCGATCACTTTGGCGGGAAGAGATTCCAGCGAACCGTCGGCTTTCCGGTTGAACTGCATAAACACCAGATTCCAGATTTCGATCACTTGCGGATTGCTTTGATTGACAAGCGAAAGGCCGTCGACTTTGGCGCGTTCCCCGTCGGAGCGTAAATCGATGTGAATTTCCGAACAAGGACCGCACGGCCCGGTATCTCCCATTTCCCAGAAATTATCTTTTTTGTTCCCGTTGATGATGCGGTTTTTCGGCAAATATTGCTCCCAGTAACCGGCTGCTTCATCGTCACGACTCAATTCTTCTCGCGGACTGCCTTCAAAAACAGTGACATACAACCGTTCTTTATCGAGTTTCAACACTTTCGTCAAATATTCCCATGCCCATTCGACCGCTTCTTTTTTGAAATAATCGCCAAACGACCAATTGCCCAGCATCTCGAACATCGTATGATGATACGTGTCATGTCCGACCTCTTCCAAATCGTTGTGTTTTCCGCTTACGCGAAGGCATTTTTGCGAATCGGCCGCCCGCGGATATTTAACCGGCACATTCCCCAAAATGATGTCTTTGAATTGATTCATCCCCGCATTGGTAAACATCAAGGTCGGATCATCCTTAATGACCATTGGTGCGGAAGGTACGATTTTATGATTCTTGGACTCAAAAAAGTCTTTAAATGATTGACGAATTTCTTTGGCTGTCATATTATCAGTTATAAAGTTACACGTAAACAAGTTGACAAGTAAACGGGGAGATGTCGATTCATCAACTTGTTTACTCGTTTACTTATTTACTTCAAAAAACAAGTTGCAAAAATAACGCAAATAAATTACTTTTGCATCTATTTGTAATATTCATCATGAGACATATTTATTATAAATTCGACCCGGTTACCGAAATCTACGAACGGGTTAATGTCACGACCAAAGACAAAATTTTGATTGTGGTGCGCCATTTATTGACCGGAGTAGTCATCGGAGTCGGTCTTTTTTGTCTGTTGATTTATTTTGTGGAACTTCCGACACACAAGATTCTGCGCAATGAAAACAACCGCCTGATCTCCCAGTATAAAGTTCTTTCCAAACAATTGGACAAAATAACGGTGGTGTTGGACGACATTCAGGAACGGGACAACAATATGTACCGGGTTATTTTTCAAGCCGATCCGATTCCTGCTTCCATCCGGAAAGCCGGCTACGGAGGCACCAACCGGTACGAGGAATTAATGAGCCTGAGCGATGCCAAATTAGTGGTATCCACTTCGCAAAAAATGGATATTTTATCCAAACAATTGTATATCCAATCCAAATCGTTAGACGAAATCGTGACCTTAATGAGCAAAAACGAAGAACGGCTGCAATGTATTCCCGCCATTCAGCCGGTATCGAACAAAGATTTAAAACGCACGGCTTCGGGATACGGAATGCGCATCGATCCGGTATATAAGACCCCTAAATTTCATGCGGGAATGGATTTTGCGGCTCCGATCGGCACCGACATATATGCGACCGGAAACGGAAGGGTCAGTTACTCCGGCTGGAAACAGGGATACGGCAACACCGTCATGATCGATCACGGATACGGGTACGAAACATTATACGGACACATGAGCGAAATCCTTGTTCCGGAAGGCAAAGAAATCAAACGCGGAGAAATCATCGGATTGGTCGGCAGCACCGGAAAATCCGTCGGCCCACATTTACATTATGAAGTAAGATACAAAGGAACCCCCGAAAATCCGCAAAATTATTACTACATGGATTTAACGCCGGAAGAATACGACCGGATGATTCAAATTTCGACCAACGCCGGACAAATGTTTGATTAATCAAGATGAACGAAGAAACAAATCATAAATTATATCACTCGATCGGAGAAGTCTCTCAATTGGTGGGAATTGAAGTATCGACTTTACGGTACTGGGAGCGGGAATTTCAGTTTTTTCTTTCACCGCGCAAAACCCCGAAAGGCACACGATATTACAAAGACGAAGACATCGAGAAAGTCCGGATGATCATTTATTTGCGCAATGAAAAAGGATTGGGTATTGAAGGAATCCGTAAAAAACTAAAAGACAATCTGAACAATGCCGTTCAAAATCATGAAATCATTGCACGATTGAAAAAAATAAAAGAAGAACTGTTGAACATCAGAAAAGAACTGGAGCCTACAGAATAAGGAGCAACGGTACGCAAGTAAACGAGTCCGGCTTTGCGACACCCGAAACTTGTCCATTCGTTTATTTATCAACTTATTTCGGATTTAAAACTTCCGGCCTTTGGATTAAATGCACGAACCGGTCGCCGGTTTATCGACATTGTGACGCCATAACATGTAGAGACGTGGCATGCCGCGTCTCTACGATTTCACAATTTCATGATTTACAATTTGTTGAAATGTGCCG
>JGI24699J35502_11134051_pt1 | contig 27038 bp, 26 predicted proteins | sample TergutMp193P4_FD_35502 | JGI IMG/M metagenome (IMG submission 35502)
CCATCTTGGCAGCGGCGGGTGGATATGTTTACGCCGATGCGCGCGACGTATTACCTGATTTTGCCCCCCAATTCGTTACTCTGGCACCGCTGCCTGCCGAGCCTAATCCGTTCCCCGAAATCCCGGGCGCCGTGGCCGCGCCTGCCTTGGCGAGCCTCGCTAACCCGCTGCCACCTTCTGCACCAATTCCCGATAGCAGCGCTGTTCAAGCGTTAGTGGATAGCTTGATGGCAGCCCCGGCAATGGGGCCACATGCTGGCGTGCTGATTATAGATGAGTTAACCGGCGAGGTGCTGGGCGAGGCGAATAGGTATGTGCAGTTCACGCCCGCGTCCACGCAAAAGATCTTGACCGGCATGGCGGCATTCTTGACCCTTGATCCCACCGATCGGCTGCCCACGGTGGTGCGGCAAGATGGGTCGCGGTTGATTTTGGTGGGCGGCGGCGACATGAACATCGCTGAGGGGGAGGGCCAGCCCGATCAGATTGACGACCACGCCGGGATGCTCGACTTGGCGCGTGAGGCGGCGGCGCAGGTAAAGCTATCTGGCCGGACGACGGTGACTTTGCAGGTGGATGACTCGCTGTTCAGTGAGCCGCGCTTTGCCGCTGCCGTGCCGCCCGGTGAGCAGGGGGTATTCGTGGCGCCGGCAGCCAGTTTGGCAGTCAATCAGGCGCGCGTTGATGGTAGTAAGTCGGATATGGCGCGCCGACATGCCGACCCGGCCATGGTGGCGGCGCGAGTGTTTGCCGATGCGCTGGCCCAGTATGGCGTGACGGTTGAGGGCCAGATTACGCGAGCCACTGGCCCTAGTGGTTCCGTGTCGGAAATCGCGCGCGTCGAGTCAGCGCCGATTGGTGAAATAACTGAGTGGGCGATGCAGCGTTCAGACAATACGATCACTGAGGTTCTGGGCCGGTTGGTGGCCATTGAATCAGGGTTCCCACCCACGCCGCTTGGTTCCATTGACGCAGTGAAGCAAGTGGTTGAGCAAGCAGGCGTCAACTTGTCGAGCGCCAGTCTGGTGGATTTATCGGGGCTGGGCCGTGGTTCGTTGCTGACACCGCAAAATCTGGTGGACTTGCTCGCCGTTTCCGTGCGGGGTGCCCCCGAACTGCGTGAATTGGCCATCGGGCTGCCCATCGCTGGGTTGTCTGGCACTTTGTTTGACAGGTTCCCCGGGGCGACATACGCCATCGGCACCACGCGCGCCAAGACTGGCTCGCTGCCGGGGGTAACGGCGCTCGCGGGCACCGTGGTTACCGCCGAAAACCGGCTACTTTTGTTTGCCGTTGTCGCCGACCAGACGCCCGGACCCGGCCAATGGGGGGCGCGGCAGGCCATCGACAGTTTTGTGGAACAACTGGCGATGCTGGGTTAATCAGCTTGGGCGGGTTTATGCACGACGGGCTTTAAGCTTGGGGGCGCTAGGTGCGCAATGTGGCCAGCCAATCGCGCGGGCCAATATGTTGCACCCGTTCGCTAGCCACCGCTACGGCGTCGGCAATCACCAGCGGCAAGATATCGTCAATATCAATAAGCGTGCCGTCCGCTTTGGTGCCCCGCCGGGCGATAGCGACTGCGAGTGCGCCGTGGAAAGCATCACCAGCGCCTAGGGTATCCCGCGCGGTAACGGGAGGCACGGTGACGCTGCCTTCTAAACCCTCTTGGGTTTCGTACCTGACGGGGCCGCCCCCATTTGTCACCACTACGGCCTGCGCCAACTCGTCTAGCACTGCGCCAATCGTGTCCTCAGTCGTGTCATCATCGTCGTCATCGGCGCTATTGGGCATGACGAAATCGCTGGAACACGCCACCACCTCGGCTACGTTAAAGAGTTCCGCGAAAACCGGCCTCCAACGCCCGCAATCTAGCACGATGCGCGGTTCCGGCTGCCCGGGTATTACGGTGTTCTCGACCCAATCGACAACTGCCCGCGCAATTTCCGGGTGATGCCCATCCAACAAAACCACCGCTGGATACCCATATTCCTTTGCAATGGCAGTTAAGTCGCCAGATGTTGGCCCGGCCACCGTTGTCAGCGCTGCATCAGCCGAAACGACTGTCCGCTCACCGTTTTCGTCCGTGACAGTAACCGACGAAACCGCAAGCGGGTAAGGCTGGGCCGCGTCAGCCGTAACATCTAGCATCTTTACTTCATGTGCCGCTAGGTCAGCCTTGGCCGCCGCCGCAATGGGCGAGTCACCAAGCGCGCTAATCAGCACTGCCGTGGCGCCCAAGGCCGCCGCCGTCACTGCCGCATTCGCCGCAGGCCCGCCCGCCGCGACATCTTGTCGTACTGCCGTCACTTTCTGATTGGCATTTGGTGGCTCGGTGACTCGATGGATGACATCTAGCGTGGTCAATCCGACACACCATACGACGGGGGCGGTGTGTTGCGGTTCTGGTTGGCTTGCGGACATACCGTTAGCCTACCCAAGATGCGGTTGGATTTAGTATGAAGTCTTGCTGGATTTGTGCCACGGCTGGAATATCAAGCGGCGCCCAATTCAGTGTGTGCAAATCAGATATCGGCACCCAGCGTAATTCCTGATGCTCTACGGCAGTAGGCTCGCCGGATATCATATCGCAATAATAAGTTGTTAATGTTATTAACCTGTTCGGATAAGGCAAAGTGGTTTCCGCAATGCGGTTTTTCGGGACGATGATGACGCCCAATTCCTCTTGCACTTCGCGAATTAACGCTTGGCGATGGGACTCGCCGGATTCCACTTTGCCACCCGCAAACTCCCACTTGCCGCCAATCGGGCCACCGGGGGGCCGTAAGGCGCAAAGCAGCAGACCATCACGTATTATTGCGGCGCCGACTACGGCAATGGCGTTCATCAATTTCAGCTTACTGTATCGTAATGTTACCGCGGCTACCGCGCGCCGCCGCAGATGCGAAGCGCGCTGGATGGTGGGATGCTAGTGGCATGAGTACCGAACAAGAACTACACGGCGGCGTTCACGAAGGTCATCATGACACCCTGCACGAAGCTGGGAAATGCAGTTGCTCCAGCGTTAAAGACGCGCCCGCCGGTGGCGTGCAGTCTTTTGGCACCAATGACACCGGCAAGGCCGAAGTTAAAGAGTGGATTGACGGCCTCTCAGACGACGAATAAGCGTTACTGTTCGCTAACGAAAAGCGGCAGCCTCACGTAAGGCGTCGGCATTAGTCCGCCGACGCCTTGCCGACGGCATTGAGCGGGGCGTTGCCACCGTAGGTGTAATTTCCGGTGCCAAGCTGTGTCAGGTGCCCCGTCTTTTCATGGAACCGTGGTGCCTGCTCCAGTAGAGCCTCGCCCGTGTACCAAGGTGAGTCCGGCTGGATGGGCAGGTCAATAGCGCGGCGTTCAATAGCGGCCTCGTAAATTGCAGTGACTATTTCGACCGTTAACCTGCCATCCTCGCCGGTAATTGCCGGAGCACGGTGCCCGATTAGGCAGTTCATCACGTCTAGAATCTGCCCGACGTGGCCTTCGTGGCGTAAAGCCGGATGGTTGCGCTTTAAGTCGCCCAGCTTTTCGATTAACTCTTTATTAGGTTCCGGATAAGGGAATCCATTGCTTTGCGCCCGATCTGACTTAATAGCCCAAGGTTGCGCGACCGCAGCATCACGGCCTTGCACAACAAAGGCCTGATCCTCACCATGATGCACGACAGAAGCCGTTATGGTGGCAATTGTGTGTGGGTATTGTAAAAGCGCGACTGATAAATCCTCGACCTCGGAATTGGTATGCCAAGCATTAACCATCGCGGCAGTTACCGACTTTGGTGCCCCCAACATCCATAACAATAAGTCAATATGATGGATAGCGTGATTTAACGTGGGGCCGCCGCCCTCAGATTCCCAAGTACCCCGCCAAGCTAAATCGTAATAGGGCAGGCCCCGCCACCACGCGGAATCCACTTGGACATGCGAAATTGGCCCCAGCAAATTCGAATCTATCGACGCTTTCACCACGTCCATATCATCGCGGAACCTGTTTTGCGCGATGACAGATAACATCTTGCCGGATTCTTTTGCGGCTGCGATCATCGCATCGCAGTCTTTTAACGTCTGTGCCATAGGTTTTTCGACAATCACGTTTTTGCCGGAACGCAATAAGTCAATAGTGAGCCGGGCATGCTCGGATGGGGGAGTACAGTTAGATACTAAATCAATATCTTTACGTTCAAGTAATTCTTGATATGTGATGATATCGGCATCCAGATCAAATTGTTCCTTTTTAGCGACGGCATGGCTTTCCACGATGTCCATTAATGCCACGATTTTACAGATCTTAGGGAATTGTAGATAAGCCGCGATATGTGCGGGGGAGATGTTTCCAAGGCCGATGATTGCCACATTGAGCATGACATCTATCATACTGCCCAGCCGGGCTATTTGTGCTAACCTAGCCAGCGTGACGATTCGCTTGCGTGCTGGCGCCGGTTCTGTGCATTCGGCGGTTCCGGTCGGCCATTTCGCGCCGACGGCTCCGGGGCGGCCAGAAGCGCCTGCTGGGCCGGGCGGTGGCACTGGCACCGGGTTGTTGGAGCGTGAGGAAGTCCGCGAGCAACGCATTGACGACGGCGACCATGAGCGTTTCGCCCACTATGTGCGCAAAGAAAAAATCATGGAATCGGCAGTTACTGGCCGTCCGGTGATCGCGTTATGTGGCAAAGTTTGGGTGCCGGGGCGTGACCCTGATAAATACCCGATTTGTCCTACCTGCAAAGAGATTTACGATGGGTTGCGTAAGCCTAATGATGGGGGCGACGGCTCGGGTAACGATAAGCCTGCCAAGTAACGCTCGGTATTCGAGCTGAGCGAACCGGATTCGAGAGGGACGAACCGGCTTGATTCGAGTTAGGCGAACCGGCGTGGTTGCGGGTGCGGTGCTCCATCGGATAACGATACGCGGACCCACTCACGCCCGCATAGCGGGCTGCGTTCCCGTTTACAGCCGCTTTATCATTATCCGATTCCGCATATCAGGCTGTTCCATCCGTGGTTGTTTATTACCAACTCGACCCAAGATTCCCTTATTGAATGAACCTCAATGGAATATGACCGTCCTTTTGCCGTCCAGCAGAACGCGGTGTTCGGCGTGCCAGCGGACGGCGCGGGCAAGCGTTCGGCGTTCAACGTCCTCGCCTAAAGACACCAAGTCGGCTACGGTGCGGGAGTGATCCACGCGCTCTACTTCTTGCTCGATGATGGGGCCTTCGTCGAGGTCGGCGGTAACATAATGCGAGGTGGCGCCGATGATTTTGACGCCCCGCTCGTGAGCTTGATGGTAGGGTTTGGCGCCTTTGAAGCTGGGCAAGAATGAGTGGTGAATGTTGATGATGCGGCCCGGCAGGTTGCGGCAGAAGCCATCGGAAAGAATCTGCATATATCTGGCGAGGACGATTAGTTCGGCGTCAGTTTCTTGGTATAGATCTATCAGTTCTTTTTCGGCTTTAGCTTTAGTAGCGGTGGTTACCGGAATCAGATAAAAGGGCTTGCCATAAAAATACGCGATTTCTTTGAGGTCTGGATGATTTCCGACGACGCCCACCACGTCAATCGGTAAACCTTGATATTTTTCACGATAGAGTAAATCAACTAAAGCGTGTGGCGCCTTAGAAACCAATAGTAAAGTGCGCATCTTATGGCCATAAAGGTTTAGCGACCAGTCCATCTCGAACTTATCGAAAACCGGCTGCAAATCTGCTTGTAAAACGTCGCGGCTGGCGGTGTCGCTGGTAAAGTCCAGCCGCATAAAAAAGCGGCCACTTTCTGGGCTGCCGAACTGTTGGGATTGCTTGATAAAATCGCCCCGCGCGGCCAATGCGCCAGTCACCGCAGCCTCAATGCCTACTCTATCTGGGCACGCAATAGTCAAAACCCATTCAGTTCGATCGGTAATCACGTCCCACAGATTACGGCAATATACCGTTAAGTGCCACTACCAACAACCAGTCACAAATCGAAATCACGCTTGAATGTTGAGCGCAGATGCGAACACACATTAGGATGTCAAGCATGCAAGATGGTTCGATGGCAAAGGGCATCGGCAGCAAAAGCACCGCCAAAGCAGGCCATTGGCGTGGGCCGTTGGGCGCGTTGTTAGCCTTCAGCGCGGCCAGCCTAATATCCGCATGTACGGCTAACGTGACGGCGCCCCAAGTTGAATCCGTATCCGAAATAGAAACAGCTGAAACGCCAACGGTTCCATCAAATCCGCAAGGTGCGTTAGATGAATTCACTGCGCGTATTTATGGCATTCCCGCCAACCAGACAATTGAGCAAATGCAAGAGGGTGCCGAAGCTTTTACCCGATTCACCGAGGAATACATCGCGGCGTGCATGTCAGCACAGGGATTTACATATATTTCTAATCTTTATACAGGCACGCAGGAATTTGTTGTCAGCGAGGGGCCTGCCCGCGGGAGCCGTGAGTTCGCCGAGACGTATGGCTTTGGAGTATTCAATATGATCCAGGGTGACGGTGGAGGCGAAATTACTTCCATTACCCGTATTAACTTTGATGATGATCCAAACTTCGCATTCAGGGATCAGATGTCCGATTCAGAGTTTATCGCTTTCGAATATGCCCTACATGGTGAGTTCAACGATAATCGCCACTATGTGGTCCGCGGTGGAGGCGGATGCCAAGGGAGAGCACAAGAAGCGTGGCAGCCCGCCGATAAACCGGAATTCCACGCCATCCGCGACGAAGTATGGCGGTTTACGGATTCGATACAGCTAGACCCGATGATGCTTTCGCTTGACGCCGAGTGGGCAATCTGCATGACGGGCCAAGGATATCCCAGTCTCCGAAATCCTTTTTCACTTAGGGAGACGCTATGGGCTGAGATGAACTTTATCCGAAACCCAACTGTGCAGACAGAACTAGCCGAAGCGTGGGATTGGGAAGCGAACCCTGCTGGGCCGCCGGAGTTCGCTAGGATGGAGGATGGGCGACCGGTGCTCACCGCGCAAATCGCCGCTTTAGAGGCATTCCGCGACCGTGAAATCGTCCTCGCTATTGCCGATGTGGACTGCCGGGAGCAGATCGACTTTGACGCTCGGCAGAATGTGATCACCCTGCAACTCCAGCAGGAGTTTGTTGATCGAAACTTGGCTGAGCTTGAGGCTTGGGCGACTGCTGCGGAGAATGCCCGTGGGAGCCGATAGGGCTCGGAGAGCGACGAAATGCGTCTGGTAATGGACAAGATTGCGCCACGATGTCCGCGCGATGGGATACCTTACAAATGTGATTGACCCGATGTTTAATGCGCCGCTAGATGTGGTTGACCCAGAGATCGCCGCCGTGCTCGACCAAGAGTTGGAGCGTGAGCGCGATACGCTAGAAATGATCGCGTCCGAGAACTTTGTGCCGCTAGCGGTGTTGCAGGCGCAAGGTTCCGTGCTGACCAATAAATATGCCGAGGGCTACCCCGGCAAGCGATATTACGGTGGTTGCGGGCCGGTGGACATTGCCGAAAACTTGGCCATTGCGCGGGCTAAGGCGTTGTTTGGCGCAGAGCACGTGAACGTGCAGCCCCACTCTGGCGCCCAGGCCAATGCGGCGGTGTTCCACGCTTTAGTGCGGCCCGGCGATAAGGTGATGGGTTTGGAGTTAGCGCACGGCGGCCACCTCACCCACGGCATGAAAATCAACTTCAGCGGGCGCAACTATGACATGGTTTCGTATGGCGTCAACCCCGACACTTATTTGATTGAGCCTGAGGTAGTCCGGAAAACTGCATTGGAGCACCGGCCAAAGATGATTATCGCGGGGTGGAGCGCCTACCCTCGGCAGCTGGACTTTCAAGCTTTCCGCGAGATCGCTGATGAGGTGGGGGCGACGCTTTGGGTGGATATGGCCCATTTCGCTGGGCTGGTGGCCGCTGGATTACACCCGTCGCCGGTGCCTTATGCCGATGTGGTGTCGTCCACGGTGCATAAGACCATCGGCGGGCCGCGTTCGGGCTTTTTGCTCACTAAGGAGGAGTGGGCGAAAAAGATTGATAGCGCCGTGTTCCCCGGCCAGCAGGGTGGGCCGCTAATGCATGTGGTGGCCGCTAAGGCGGTGGCGTTCAAGATTGCCGGTACGCCAGAGTTCCGCGACCGGCAAGAGCGCACTTTGCGGGGGGCGCGGATAATTGCTGACCGCCTGATGCAGCCCGATGTCAAGGCGGCTGGGGTGGACGTGCTGACTGGTGGTACCGATGTGCATTTGGTGCTAGTGGACTTACGCAAATCTCCGCTGGATGGACAGCAGGCTGAGGATCTGCTGCACGACGTTGGCATTACCGTGAATCGCAACGCTATTCCGTTCGACCCGCGCCCGCCGCGCGTCACGTCGGGGTTGCGGATCGGCACGCCCGCGTTAGCAACGCGCGGCTTTGGCGACAACGAGTTCACCGAAGTAGCCGACATCATCGCGTGCGCCCTTCGCGACGGCTCCGGCGCCGATGTGGACGGCCTGCACGCTCGCGTCGCTGCCCTCACCGAGCGCTTCCCGCTCTACGCCGAACTCGAACAGTACTAGGATGAGCGCTCAGGTTTTGGATGGGAAGGCAGCGGCGGCTGCGGTAAAGGGTGAGTTGCGCGAGCGGGCGGCAGCCTTGCGGGCACGTGGCGTGGTGCCCGGCTTAGGAACGCTACTGGTCGGGGATGACCCCGGCTCGAAGTGGTATGTCGCTGGCAAGCACAAAGATTGCGCCGAGGTAGGAATCGCTTCTATCCAAGTGGAACTCCCGAGTACCGCTACCCAAGATGAAATCTCGGCAGCAGTCCAACGTTTGAATGATGACCCAGCCTGTACGGGTTTCATCGTCCAATTGCCCTTGCCAAAGGGGATCGACACCAACGCGATACTAGAACTGATAGATCCGGCCAAAGATGCTGACGGCTTACACCCGGTAAACCTCGGACGATTGGTATTGAACGTCAACGAGCCATTGGAATCGCCATTACCCTGTACCCCACACGGAATCGTTGAGTTGCTAAAACGTAATGGCATTGACTTGGCGGGCAAACACGTTGTGGTTCTTGGGCGAGGGGTGACGGTGGGGCGGCCACTCGGGCTGTTGCTGACCCGCAAGGACGTGAACGCGACGGTCACACTGACCCACACGGGCACCGTGGACTTGCCGGAGTTGGTACGACAGGCCGATGTGGTGGTGGCGGCGGCGGGCGTACCGGGCATCGTGACGGCAGATATGGTCGGAAAGCAAACAAATGGCGATAGCACGGGTGAGATTGCGGGTCAAGCCCGCAATGACGAAAACCGTCAAGCCCGCAGTGATGATTACGGTAAAGCCCGCAATGACGGGTCAGACGGTAAGGCTCCAATATTGGTTGATGTTGGTGTTTCGCGGCGAATTGACCCCGATACTGGCAAGTCGAAAGTGGTGGGGGATATCGCCCCGGATGCTATTGCGAAATCTAGTTGGTATTCCCCCAACCCCGGCGGTGTCGGCCCAATGACTAGAGCCATGCTGCTTAGCAATGTTGTGGAGATAGCGGAGCGCAAAGCAGCGGACTAGAAAACTCGCTATTCAGTTGCTCGAAAATAAACAGAATGGGCTGAATTCTTGTGGTAACCATAGCGACGGTAAACGTCAATGGAATAAGGGCGGCATTCCGCAAAGGCATGGGACAATGGCTGCTAGAACGTAACCCAGACGTCTTGCTGCTACAAGAAACTAGGGCACCTGCCGAAATAGTAACGGGCTTCTTCCCCGCCGAGGATGGCTGGCAAGTAGCGGTCCATCCGAGCGAAATAAAGGGTAGGTCTGGGGTCGCGATTGTCTCTAAACTACCGATATTGGAGTCGAGAGCAGGTCTAGCTGCTTATCAGGCCGCAGATGGAAACTCAGGGGAAGTTTCACTTCGACAGGCTCAGTCCGGCGCGACAGACTCAACCACCGAAACCGGGCATGGAAACCCAGAGGTGGTTTCGACAGGCTCAACCACCGATACCGGCGCAACCACCGGAGAAGTAGAGCCAGCTGTCGATACCGGACGCTGGCTAGAAGCCGATTTACAAACGCCTAAAGGTGGGCAACTCACCGTCATCAGCGCCTACTTCCATTCTGCAACCAATACCCCAGAAATGGCGCACACCATGACCGCTAAATACGCGCATCTGGATAAAATAGGAAAGCGCTTACAAGAACTCGCCCAAAGTCAATATCCGGTATTAGTAGGCGGAGACTTTAATATCGCGCATGAAAATCGCGATATCGCTAACTGGAAAGGCAACCAGAATAGTGCTGGCTTTTTGCCGCAAGAGCGCGCTTATTTGACTAAGTGGTTCCACACCGATGGCTGGACGGATCTAGGCCGCCACCACGCTGGTGAAGTGGAAGGCCCCTACACGTGGTGGAGTTGGCGCGGCCAAGCGTTCACTAATGATAAGGGTTGGCGCATTGACTATCACATGGGGAACGTTCTCGCTGCTCACGCCTGCCAGCACGTCACGGTGGATCGGCACCCTACCTACGAGCAACGCTGGACCGACCACGCCCCCGTCGTCGGAGAATACGAGTTTCCCAATACACCAGAGGTTTAGTCACGGGATGAGATGCGGTGGCGGTAGACCCAAGCGATAGGCAAGCAGCGTCGCACCAAAGGCGCTAAAAAGATAGTGCCCGTGCGTAAGGCTTGCTATGAAACAAGGTAGAAAGCGGGCGGGGTAAACCCAACGCTAGCGAACCCATGCACCACGGCCTCCGCGATGGATTCGACCTCGGCAATCGGCACCAAAGCCAAAACGGTACCCCCAAAGCCATCACCGAGCATCCGCGCTCCAAAAGCCCCGGCGCCATGCGCCGTCGCTACCGCCAAATCGGTTTGCGGTGCCGTCGCCTCAAAATCATCACGCAAGGACGCATGGGAAGCGTCCATCAATTGTCCAGCAATCTGGGTCGCCTCCAAATCGGGTGCCCCGCCGGAACCCAAACCGTGGCTAATCAAGTCATAAAACGCCGCACTCCGCGCGCGCTCGGAAACCATGTGTCGCAATCGGCGGCGCAACCGCCCGCGCTTGTCATGCGGCTGTAAAGCCTCCAATGCACTCGGCAGTTGATTCAGGTGGATATCGGACGCCGAGGGCACGCCGAGCAACTCGGCGGCTCTCGCACACTCGTCAAGCCGCTGCTCAAATTGCGCCTCGGACGCGGCTGGCGAATTGGAGTCAATAACTAAAAGCGCTAACCCGGCATCGCCAAGCCTTTTGCTGACTTGGCTAATGTGAGCGGGCGTAGCCCAATCTGGATCCGAACCAAGCTGTTGTTGCAATAGTACCGCCGCATTTGTGGGGGCGGGAACATTCGGCCATTGTGATAACCATTGAGCTTGTGACATCTCGAAATCCTATTTACTGCTTACGAAAACTTAACTATTGGGTTGCGGATAGGTACTTTATCAGATGCCCTCGACTAGCAAGCCAGCGAGGTGCGCAAGTGCGCGCGCTGCCGCCGTTTCCGGCGCACCTGTCGTCACCGGATTCCCAGCATCGGCTCCGGCCCGCACCTCGTCAGCCAGCGGAATTTGCGCCAAGAGCGGGATTGGCTCCCCAAGCTGTGCCGTCAGCTTTGACGCTACCAAAGCGCCACCACCGCTGCCAAACGGGGTGACTCGCGCGCCATCGGGCAAATCAAACCAGCTCATGTTTTCCACCACCCCGCGCACCCGCTGGTGGGTGTGCTTGGTCATGGCACCCGCCCGGGCTGCTACCTCAGCGGACGCGAGTTGCGGCGTCGTGACGATGACGATTTCGGCTTGGGGTAGCAACTTGGCTATCGAAATCGCGATGTCTCCGGTGCCGGGCGGCAGGTCAACCAGCAGCACGTCCAGATCGCCCCAATCGGTTTCTCCGATCAGTTGCTCCAACGCGCGGTTCATCACCGGCCCGCGCCAAACCACGGCGTCCTCGCTGCCCACAAACATGCCGAGCGAAATCACTTTGACGCCGTGCGAAATGCCAGCGCTGATTTGCTCGCCTTGCTTTTCGGCCTTGCTGACAACGCCCAACATCCGCGGTATCGAGTACCCATTCAAGTCGGCGTCCAAAATTCCGACGCTCAAACCCCGGCCAGCCAGCGTAGCCGCCAGATTTGTGGTGATGGTTGACTTACCGACGCCGCCTTTTCCAGACGCAATCGCGAAAACTTGGGTGCCACCTAGTGTCCACTCGTCGAAGGTTTCCGGCTCCGCATCATCGTCGGAAACTGTTCCCAGCCGCCCTGGCCGGTTGGCAAGCTGTTCTGCCCACTGTGCCCGATCTTGCGGGGTCACTTCAATCATAAGGGTCTATTTAACCAATAAACTAAACCCATGAGCTTCACCCGTCCGCAAAATGCGCGTTCGCCACAGGTTCCGTCATTGCCGACGGGTACCCAAATCGCCGTTTACACCACCTACGCCGAGGCGCAGCAAGCCGTCCACTACTTGTCCGCCGAGCGTTTCCCGGTGGAGCACCTCACCATTTTTGGCACCGACCTACATTCGGTGGAGCGGGTGACGGGGCGGCTTTCGTATGGCCGCGTGGCGATTGCGGGCGCGATGAGTGGCGCGTGGTTCGGGCTGTTTGTCGGGCTGCTGTTGTCACTGTTCGGCGGAGTTGGCGTGACGACGGGTATCACGTTTATCGCTGTGGCCTTGGGCGCTGGTTTTGGGCTGCTGTTTTCGGTGCTTTCGTATGCCGTAACGCGCTCGCGGCGCGATTTCACGTCATCCTCGCAAATCGTGGCCGGGCAATATGCGTTGTTGTGCGCTCCAGAGGATGCGCAGACGGCGCAGCAGCTTTTGCAGCGGTCGGCGCTCGGCATCCGGTCGCAGGGGGCGGCAGTTGGGAGCGGTGGCATTGTGGGTGGCAGTTCGGTTGGGACCCCGGTATCGGGCGAATCGACGACGTCGGTAGTACCGGTCGCGGTCATAACAACGGAGGCGCAGACAGCGGTTGCGGCTACCAATAGCGGCGCACCAGCGGAGCCATGGAAGCCAGACCCGCGTTGGGTGGATGAGCAGGGGCGACCGAAATATGGGGCAATGGCCGACGACCAGCCCGTCGTCACGCTGCAGAACGGCGAGGTTGGGCAGCATAGCCCAGTCGAGTCGGCTGGCGATGTCGAACAACACATAATCATCGAACAAACCACTGTCATTGAGCCGACCGGCCACCTCGAAGCAACATCAGGCAGCCAAGGCGCCCCGCCCCCAAATGGGAATGTAGGTACCCCCACTAACCCATACGCCCCGCCGCCCGGCGCTTACCGGAGATAGCCGCAAATAAGCTCGACTCGCGTCAGTAGAGATAGTGAGCCTATTCGGGGCGATAATTGCGCAATGCCGAAACAACGGAATCGTCAGACGCCTCAAACGTAGGTATGTCATCAGAATTAGCTGCATTTTGTTGGCTACTGTAATGCGGCCCAGTCATCAATATCGGATCAAGCAAGTCGTCTAATTGGCTCTCGGTCAATTCTCCAGATTCCGTAAAGCCAAGCGCAATAGCAGCTTGCTTAATGGTAACTTGATGATCAACCGCGTACTTAGCGATTTGGGCGGCTTTATCATAACCGATGATGGGGTTTAGCACCGTCACAATTGAAGGCGACGATTGCGCATAGCGAGCCAGCCGCTGGGCATTAGCCGTAATACCGGAAACGCATTTCTCGGCTAACACTTGGCAAGCCTCGGCCAGCAAATGCACCGATTCGAGTATCGAAGTTCCGATAACGGGGAGTTGCACGTTTAGCTCAAAGTTGCCGCTGGCCCCCGCCCACGTAATAGTGGCATCGTTACCGATAACGCGAGAGCAAACCATTAACACCGCCTCGGGTACCACAGGGTTTACTTTACCGGGCATAATTGATGAGCCTGGTTGCAGGTCAGGTAGGTTGATTTCGCCTAACCCAGCAGTGGGACCTGATGCCATCCAGCGTAAATCATTGCAGATTTTAGTGAGCGAAACCGCTAAAGTTTTCAACATTCCAGAAAGTGATACCAAGGAATCTTGCGTGCTTTGCGCCTCAAAATGATTATGCGCCTCCCTAATCGGCAAGCCAGTTATCTCGGCCAACTTCTCGGTAACAATTTGCGGATATCCACTCGGAGTATTTAGCCCAGTACCAACCGCAGTACCACCTAATGCCACTTCGCACACTGACTCAATATGTTCCGAAAGCCGCACGATGCTATGACTTATCGAAGTAGCATAACCACTAAACTCTTGGCCCAACGTAACCGGCGTGGCATCCTGTAAATGCGTACGCCCCGCCTTAACTACCCGCATGAATTCATGGGCTTTAGTAGCGAGCGCAACAAAGAGTTCATTTAGCGCTGGCAGTAATTCATTTTCCAATTCAGACGCCGTGGCGACATGGATGGCGGTAGGAAAAACATCGTTGGTGCTTTGCGAGGCATTAACTTGATCATTTGGGTGCACCGGTTGGCCCAATGTTTGGCTGGCGAGGTGCGCCAAAATCTCGTTCATGTTCATATTGGTGGACGTGCCAGATCCGGTTTGGTAACTGCCCAACGGGAATTGAGTTTGCCAGCCCGATTCTGGATTTCGGATGGCATCACCAATCGTGATGGCGGCATCGGTAATCGCGCTCGCTACGCCAGCATCCAGCGCGCCCAGTTGCGCGTTTGCCTGTGCGGTAGCTTGCTTGACTTGAGACAGTGCCAGAATAAGCGATGCAGGCAGGGTGGGCCCAGAGATCGGAATATTAGTCACTGCGCGGGCCGTTTGCGCCCCATACATGGCGTCCGCAGGTACCGCGACCTCGCCCATGGAATCACGCTCAACCCGATACCTATTGCCGTTGACATCAGGGTAAAAAGCGCCCGCCGCTGTGCTTGCCGATGTAGTTTGTTCAGCCATTAGAAAGGCTCCTCCCCAGTAGTGGACGCACTGGCCGTGCCATCGCCCCCGGTCACAGCTGCCAAGCGCGCCCGGGCACTATCCAGCCACGCCTGACATCGTGCCGCTAAAGCTTCACCGCGTTCCCAGAGTTCCAACGACGTTTCCAACGGCTCCCCACCGGCTTCTAAGCGGGCAACCACTTGGCCAAGCTGCTCGCGTGCCTGCTCAAACGGCATGTCAGCGACATCAGCATTTTGGTCTTTATCTGCGGCCATAATTATAGTTTGCCATACCTCTCGGACACGTTGGCGGTTAGTGTTAGTCAAAGGGCGGATTATCGCGCAGTTCGGCGCTCGGTTCGAGCCAAAAACCGCCAATGCGCACCCCGGGTAACTCTTAAGAGAATCTTAAGACTCGGCTTGTGGGGGTAAAGCGGTAACCAACGGGGTGTCAACCCCAAGCTTACCCAACCGAGCGGCGCCACCGGGGGAACCCAACGGCTCATCGTGCCCGGGCAAGGCCACATCGAAAAAGTCGGCATTGTCAGCTAAGTACGGCACCAAATCGGGCGGCAAATCATCCTCATAATAGATGGCCTCAACCGGGCACACCGGCTCGCAGGCCCCGCAGTCCACACATTCCGTCGGATGGATATATAGCGTGCGTTCCCCCTCATAGATGCAGTCCACCGGGCACTCATCCACACAAGCCCGATCCATCACGTCCACGCACGGCTTCCCAATCACATACGTCATGCCACTAGATTACCCCGAATCGCCGTGGTTTTGCCGCAGGTAAAAGCTCGGCTCTCCTAGATGCTCGGCCACGCTGCCTATTGCTGCTTGTCCGCCGTGGAGCGACTGCCGTGGAGCGACTGCTGTGGAACGACCGCCGTGGACACCGGTCACTTGGGTGGAGTCGCCCCCACGACCTTAGCCACCAGCGAGCCATCGGCCAGCCGCACCAAAATAGTGGTGCCAGCAGGGGCTTCGGTATATGAGTTGACGATGGCTCCATCGGCGCGTTGCACAATCGCAAAGCCGCGCTGCATGGTGGCCAGCGGTGAAAGCGCCCGCACTTGAGCAGCCAAACTGCCAATCGCGCCATCGGCCTGCGCAACCTTGGCGGCGACTAAATGGCGCAACTTATCTCTTTGGTATTGCAATTCGCTAACCCGATTATCGATCATCGTTACCGGATTTGCTAACACCGGGCGGGAACGCAATTCATCAAGTTGATATTGGTGGCGTTCTAATAGGTTAGTGATATTCCGTGCTAGGGATTGTCTCGCCTCTTTGATCTCGGAACGCAATTCGCCGGCATCGGGCACAATTCGTTTCGCCGCATCCGTAGGCGTCGAAGCCCGTAAATCAGCAACATAGTCAATCAAAGGGTTATCGCGTTCATGCCCGATAGCCGATACCACCGGAGTGCGGGTCTTAAATATTGCGCGCACTAAGCCTTCATCATAAAAGGGCAGTAAATCCTCAAAACTCCCGCCGCCTCTGGCAATGACGATAACCTCAACGTGGGTGAGGAGATCCAATTCTGCTAACGCCCGCATCACTTCTGGTACCGCGCTAGGCCCTTGCACGGCCACTTCGCGGATTTCGAACTGAACTTCCGGCCAGCGCAGCCGTGAGTTTTTCAGGACATCATGCAAGGCATCCGAATTACGCCCGGTAATAAGGCCGATAACCGCCGGCAGAAATGGTAGTTGCTTTTTCAGGGCATCGTTAAATAAACCCTCGGCAGCCAGTAAGTTTTTCAGCCTTTCTATTTGGGCCAATAACTCGCCAATGCCCACGGCACGGATTTCCATCGCCCGCAATGATAACCGGCCATTCGCGGCATAAAAGTTAGGTTTGGCATAAATCAGTATTCTCGCGCCGGGTTCAATCTGCACCCCGCTGGCCTCAATAACTGAGGTAAATACGGAAACGTCCAGCGACGCCTGCTGATTTAGGTCCCGCAGCGTTAAGAACTGCATGCCCGCACCGGGCCGTTTGGAATATTGCAGCACTTGACCTTCCACCCAAACCGCGCCCAACCGCTCAATCCAACCTTGGATTTTTCCAGACACGAATGCCACTGACCATGGATTTTCCGGCGATGACGGCGCTACCTGTGGTTGGGCTGGGGTCCTCGCAGAATCGTTTGCGATTCTGTGGGGTTGTGGCCATGGATTTTCCGGCGATGACGGCGCTACGGTCGAGAGTGCTTGCGGCGGTGGCGATTGCATCGGCATGTGCCAAGTATGCCTTGTCGCGCTGACATAATGGCGTAACGGGCGCGCCGACAGTTAGCCTGACAGGATGGGGGAGCAAGATGTGAAGGCGAAACGGGTGTTACTGGCCGGGCCGCGCGGATTTTGTGCTGGGGTGGATCGGGCAGTTACGACGGTGGAGCGCGCCCTAGAACGCTTTGGCACCCCGGTTTATGTGCGCCGCGAAATCGTGCATAACAAACGGGTGGTAGCTGATTTATCGCAACGCGGGGCGATTTTTGTTACTGAGGTGGATGAAATCCCAACTGGCGCGCGGGTGGTGTTTTCGGCACATGGCGTGTCGCCGGAAGTGCGGGCAGCAGCAGCGGCTCGCGATTTACAGACGATTGATGCTACTTGCCCGCTAGTCAATAAAGTGCATCGGGAGGCCGCCCGATTTGCTGCCGAGGGATATCACATCATCCTGATTGGCCATTTGGGGCATGAGGAAATTGAAGGCACAGCGGGGGAAGCGCCTAATCATGTGCAGATAGTTAGTAGTGCCTCCGATGTCGACCGATTGACATTCCCAGCGCAGTCAGAAAATGCCTTAACGCCGCCTGTTTCCGTCTCAGATGATAAAGCAGTAACCAACAGTTATCCAGAGAAACTGGTTTGGCTCTCGCAAACTACGTTATCGGTTGATGATACTAAGGCGATTGTGGCTAAACTCCGCGAAAAGTTCCCCCAATTACAAGACCCACCATCGGACGATATCTGCTTTGCCACCCAAAACCGCCAAGAGGCTGTCAAAGCAATTGCGGAACTATCCGATGTGGTAATAGTGGTTGGCTCGGGAAACTCGTCAAATTCGGTGCGTTTGGTTGAAGTCGCAAAACACCGAGGCACTTCAGCATATCGAATTGACGATGCCCAAGAGTTGCAAGCCGAATGGTTCAAAGATGCCAATACGGTTGGTGTGACGTCAGGCGCATCCGTTCCCGAACATTTAGTTACCGATACCGTGGCGCGGCTCGCGGAACTCGGCTACTTAACCGTTGAGCAGGTTGCCACCACGGAGGAATCCACCAAATTCGCGCTACCACGGGAACTGAATCGCGCGGCATAATCAGCGGTTTTGGCTAGCGACCACACGGGGCACCCATCTGACGAAAATCCGTCCGCTATTGAGTTGTGCGGGCGGACATGGTTCTATATAGATATGACTGACGAGCGTATCGTATCTGCCACCCGTATCATCAACGCGCCTGCCGACGTTATTTTCGAGCAGATAGCTGACCCGGCAAAGCAGCCGGAATGGGACGGGAACGATAACCTAGATAGTGCCGATGAAGGCCAGCGCATCACCGATGAGGGACAGACGTTTTTCACCAAATTGACTAAAGGCGCGGTGCGGGAAAATCTGGTTACCGAATTTGATGAAGGCCGCTTAATCGCGTGGAAACCGACGCCGATTGGGGGGCCGGTGCCTGGGCACGTTTGGCGCTGGGAACTCTCGCCGGTAGATCCCGCTGACGATGTTGATGAGGGCGATTCGGACTATGCCGGGGAGAAAACCGAAGTTACGCACACTTACGATTGGACGGAACTCAATGACCCGGCGCGGTTTGAGCGCGCCCGCTGGACCACGTCTGATCGCCTTGCTGCCTCGATTGACCGCTTGGCTGAGTTGGTCGAGGAATAGCACGCCAAACGCTGATTGGCCGTTATGAAATAGCCTAGGATGCTGGACTGACTATTGCTGGCAATCTGGGGAGTTTAGAACGTGGCCGATCCATTTGCGGTGCCTGCTGGGCGCCAAGCGAGACGACGGGCTGCGGTCGCGGCTGACGCTCCTTTTTCGCCACCCACCCTCGCGGCTCCAACTCTGACTGGCGGTGTTGGCGCTGGCGCTGGTGCTGCGCCGCTTCTCCCGCCCGACCCGACGGCGGCTCTGAGCTTGCGCGGGTTATGGAAGCGGTTTGGCGACAAAATCGCGGTTAATGATGTCAGTTTGGACGTGCCCGCCGGTTCATTCTACGGCATCGTCGGGCCAAATGGCGCTGGTAAGACTACGACTTTGTCCATGGCAACTGGGCTGTTACGGCCTGATGCCGGGGTGGCGACGGTGTTGGGGCACGATGTTTGGACAGATGCGGTGGGCGCCAAAAAGCTGCTCGGCGTGTTGCCCGATGGGGTGCGGCTGTTTGACCGGCTGACGGGCGCCCAGTTAATCACTTATGCCGGATTATTGCGGGGGATGGATCAGGCCACGGTGGCTGCCCGCACGGATGACTTATTGCGGGCGATGGACTTAACCGGCGATAAAGATAAGTTTGTGGTGGACTATTCGGCGGGTATGACCAAGAAAGTCGCTTTAGCTTGTGCGCTTATCCATGCGCCTCGGGTATTGGTCTTGGATGAGCCCTTTGAGGCCGTTGACCCGGTTAGTGCCGCGAATATCCGCGATATTTTGCACCGTTATGTCGCCGATGGTGGCACGGTTATTATTTCTAGCCATGTGATGGATTTAGTGCAACGCACTTGTTCCCATGTGGCGATTATGGCTAACGGCCGGGTGGTGGCCGCTGGCACGGTTGATGACGTGCGCCAAGGTCAGGATTTGGAAACCCGATTTGTGGATTTGGTGGGTGGCCGTCGCAGCGCGGAGGACTTGTCGTGGTTGAGCCAGTAATTACCTCGGTGGTTGCGCCAAGTTCCTCGGTGGTTGAGCCTGTCGAAACCCCTAATCTGACAAAGCAATTTGCGCGCTTAAAACTGACGCTGCTGAAAAACTCTTTCCGCCGCAGCGTCTGGTTCACTATATCCTTTATTATTGGTTTACTATATGCGCTAGGCATGGTGGTACTCGCGATTATCGGGGCGGTTTTAGGTGGCGGTGCCGCTCCGGAACTCACCGGCCAGATAATGACTATTGTCGGCGCGATCGCGATATTGGCTTGGCTAATAGTGCCGTTAGTAGCATTTGGCATTGACGCCACCGTTGATCCGCACCGCTTTACGCTTTATCCCATTCCGCTTAAGCGCTTAATGGTCGGGATTGGGGTAGCAGGAGCGCTCGGGGTGCCCGGCATGGCGACGGCGTTAGCGCTGCTCGGCACGTCTTTTGCGTGGTGGCGGCATCCAGCGGCGTTGGTTCCAGCGGTGATTGGCGCGATTGGGGCATTTGCGCTGTGCATCATCGGGTCACGGGCGCTCACCACGTGGCTCGCCCCAAAGCTGGAACGGCGACGCACCCGCGAAATCATTACGGTATTGCTGATTATCCCGTTATTGCTAATGAGTCCGATAATCCAATTTCTCGCAGAACGCTTTAGTGCCACTGCTGCCGAGGTTGGTGGGGTAAGCGGGATATTCGATAACGTCACCCGCATTATCGGTTGGACACCATTTGGGGCGCCATGGGGCATGGCCGTTGCGGCTTATCATAATGATTGGTTGGGTGTTATCATACGGCTGCTGATTTTGGCTGCTACTATCGCGGGCGCTTGGTTGCTCTGGGAACATTCCTTAAAGCGCGCGCTCGAATCGCCACAAGAACAGCCAACTAGTACCGCCAATGTCAAAGGCATTGGATTCCTAGGGCGGGCTAATACGCCAGCCGGGGCAGTAGCGGCGCGCACGGCTACTTATTGGTTGCGCGACCCGCGATATAGCATGGCGCTTTTGATATATCCGCTGATGCCTTTGTTAATCATGATTCCGGCAGTGATGGCTCCACCGGAGGAATATGCTGTCCGGTATTTGGCGCTAATAATCGGGCCATTAACCGGTTGGGTTATTGGCTTTGGGATGTCGAATGATATCGGCTATGACTACACCGCTTTTTCGTTACATGTGGCGACCGGTCTAAGTGGGCGTGATGATCGCTGGGGTCGGATAATTCCGTCGTTGCTGCTGGGGTTATTTTTTACCATTACCTTTTCCATTATTTCGGTGTGGTTTATTGGCCAATGGAGTTGGTTGCCGCCGGTGTTGGGATTAAGCGTGGGGATTTTGCTGGTGGCGCTCGCGGTGTCGGCGGTGACATCGGCGAAGTTCGTCTACCCGGTGGCCAAACCGGGGGAGAGTCCGTTCAAGCAACCGCAAGGCGCCGCCGCTGCCACCATGATTGCGCAAGGCGCCAGCATGGGACTTTCCATCGGCCTCGGGTTACCACTACTGGCCCTAGCCCTCTGGGCCATCATTGGCAACCTGCCGTGGCTCGGCTGGCTCGTGTTGCTGATCGGGCCGCTGCTGGGCGCCCTTGCCTTGCGAGTCGGCATCCGCATCGGCGCCAAACTGCTCGATAAAGGCGCTCCAGAGCTACTCCAAAAAGTAACCAACTTTATGTAGAACGTAATTTGGGAAGCGCATGGTAACCTATTACCATGAAGGCTAAGGTGGACGCTGGCGGGCGGCTAATGATACCTAAGCAGTATCGCGAAAAATATGGGATTACACCAAATTCTGAAGTAGATGTTTCTGAATATGGATCGGGGCTTCAGATAACACCGGTTGCCCGTACGGCAACCGTGATACGGGATGAGAGTGGGCGGTTAGTAATCCGAGGTGAAGGCATATTCACTGATGAAATGCTATATCGAATGATTGATGAGGACAGGCAGTGGCCGAGAGACTCTTAGCTCTAGATTCAAGTGTTGCAGTACCGCTGATTATAGAAAACCACCCCTTCCATCCTGCATTGGAAAAATGGGCGGCGAATAAACCCCAACTCTACCTGAGTGGGCATGCGTTAGCAGAAACTTACTCAATCGTAACAAGATTGCAAGAGCCATTTCGAGTCACGCCCAAGCAAGCGCAACAAGTCATAGATGGTTCTTTTGCTGGAACGCTGACTCCGCAGCCTGATAGCTACAGCAGAATCCATCAGTTATTGGCTAAAGTAGGTATTTCTGGCGGATCAACTTATGATGGTCTGGTTGCATTGGCAGCCCTTGATAATCAGGCGACCTTGGTGACTCGCGATATGCGCGCTCTTGGAATATACGACGCTCTTGGGGTTAAAACTGAAGTAATCGCAAATGTCGCTGAATAACATAGTAAAGGTAGGATTGTAGCTGTGGCTTTGACTATTGGGATTGTTGGGTTGCCCAACGTCGGTAAATCTACGCTGTTTAACGCGCTCACCCGCAATAACGTGTTGGCGGCCAACTACCCGTTCGCCACCATTGAGCCGAATGTCGGCGTGGTGGCCTTGCCCGATCCGAGGCTGGCCGTGCTGACCGACCTGTTTAAAAGCGAAAAGACCATCCCGGCCACAGTATCTTTCGTTGATATTGCGGGCATTGTCGCCGGTGCCTCTGAGGGCGAAGGTTTAGGCAATAAGTTTTTGGCGAATATCCGGGAGGCAGATGCCATCTGTCAAGTAACAAGGGTATTTTCCGATGATGATGTGCATCGGGTAGAAGGCTCTAAAGACCCAGCAGGTGATATCGAAACCATCGCCACCGAATTAATCTTGGCCGACTTGCAGACGCTAGAAAAAGCTATTCCGCGCATGGAAAAAGAAGTCAAGATCAAAAAAGGCGACCCGGTGCTGTTAGCTGCCGCGCTGCAAGCCCAAGAAATCCTGAATAGCGGCCAGACCCTTTATGCCGCCGCCATGGTATCGAATAGTTCAACCAGCGGAAGTAAGTTTGATCTTGACGCCATAAAGCCGCTCCAACTAATGACCGCCAAACCTTTCATTTTCGTCTTTAATGTTGATGATGACCAACTAACCGACCCAAGTAAACTAGCCGAACTCAAGGAGTTGGTGAAACCCGCCGAGGCGATTTTCCTTGATGCTAAGTTCGAATCGGAATTAGTTGATTTGGAACCACTGGAAGCCGCCGAGTTACTGGCGGAAACGGGTCGTGACGAGTCCGGCCTTGACCAACTGGCTCGCGTTGGCTTCGACACCCTTGGCTTGCAGACCTTCCTTACCGCCGGGCCTAAGGAGTCGCGTGCTTGGACTATTCGCAAAGGCTGGAAAGCGCCACAAGCGGCGGGCGTCATCCATACCGATTTTGAGAAAGGCTTTGTGAAGGCCGAAGTTATCGGATATCAAGATTTGGTGGATGCCGGTTCGGTAGCAGCCGTACGGGCCGCCGGAAAAGCGCGCATTGAAGGCAAAGACTATGTGATGCAAGATGGCGACGTGGTCGAGTTCCGCAGCGGCCTCGCGTCAAAAGGTAAATAGTCTAGACTACGGCGCTGCCGGTGACGATGCTCACTATTCGGTAACCGAGATACAGCGCATATAGGCTAACCATCAAGATGCCCTCACGCCGCGAAATCCGCCGCCCGGTAACAAAGATAAAAATACAAAGCGCGAAAACGGCTAACAAAATTGGAAAGTCAAAACGAATAATATCACGGTTGATCGCTGAACGGTACGGCCCAAACAACAACGCAATGCCAAATATTAAAGTGGTATTTAGAGTAGATGAGCCGATTAAGTTGCCCACTGCAATATCGCGTTTCCCACGGAAAGTAGCCGATAACGTGGTGGCTAATTCCGGCAAAGACGTACCGATAGCGACAATCGTCAACCCGATAATAGATTCCGAAATGCCCAGCGATTCAGCGACACCAATAGCGCCTTCTACCAGCCACTCTGCCCCAAATACGATAATAACAATGCCGACAATCAATAGCACCAGATCGCGAATAAATAACTTCCAGTTAATCGGCCCGCGCACCACTGGTAACGCGCCGGTATCAAGGCTATTAGCGTCCTCTAGCAGCTTTTGCCGTTGCGCTGCCCGCTCCCGGCGCACGTTCCAGACAATCAAACAGGCATAAATAGCGGCAGCGGCTAGGAGGATGATGCCATTTGCGGTAGTCAAAAAGCCATTAAATGCCATGATAAATAATAGGACTGACGACGCGACCATCGCGGGTAAATCAAGTTTAACCGTGGTTTCACTTAAGTGGATGGGCCGAATAGCCGCTGCTAAACCTAAAATAAGCAGAATATTAACAATGTCGGTGCCAACAATATTGCCGAGCATCAACGAACCAGCGTCCCGACGCATCGCATCAATACCAACCGCTAATTCGGGTATTGAAGTACCAATCGAAACAACCGTAAGCCCAATAACTAGCGGCGATATCCCCAACCGCTCAGCTAAACTGGTGCCATATTTAACCAATACCTCGGCGCCGATAACTAGCGCTACCAGTCCCGCTAGCAAGAGCCAAAGCATCGCACCCTCCGATCCATTCAAACAGCCAAACCAACATTGAAGCTTATGCAATGAAAGCATACTCTAAATCAGAGCTTTAGGGCGGAGCTTTGAGACAATGCCAAGAACCGGGCAAGCCACGCCGCAAATGGAACCTAGCGGAAAGCGTGCCGGTAGCGATGCAATCGCTTGATATGATGATGCTATGCATCTGATGCCCGAAAGCAAAATTGACCACTTAGCGGCGCTGGTACTTGAGGACGGTACGGTGCTGCACGGGCGCATTTTCGGGGCGACGGGCAAAACGTTGGGGGAGTTGGTTTTCAACACCGCAATGACGGGTTATCAAGAATCACTCACCGACCCGTCTTATCACAGTCAAATCTTGATATTCACCGCCCCACATATCGGCAACACGGGTGTTAACGATGAGGATCCGGAATCCACCAAGATTTGGGTGGCGGGTGTAGTTTTGCGCGACCCGTCGCGGCGGGTGTCGTCGTGGCGCGCCGAAAGGTCGTTGGAGGACGAATTGGTCGCGCAGGGCATCGTTGGAATTGCCGGGGTGGATACTCGGTTTTTAGTACGGCATTTGCGGGATAAAGGCGTGATGCGGGCGGGTATCTTTTCCGGTGCAGAACTGGCGCCCGATAAAGAGTTATTGGCCCAAGTGCGGGAAGCCCCGTTAATGGCTGGCGCAGAATTGGCCGGCCAAGTCACTACCAATAAGCAATATACGATTGAGCCGCGCGGCGATTTCGAGGGCAAAGAGCCAATTGCCACCGTGGTAGCAATTGACCTAGGCATCAAGTCCATGACGCCAGAGCGATTGGCCGAGCGGGGCGTACGGTCTTACATCGTGCCTAAAGACACCACTTTTGCGCAAATAAAGGAGCTTTTACCAGACGGCCAGCCGGGCGGCGTATTCTTTTCTAACGGCCCGGGGGATCCGGAAACTATGACCGATACCGTCGCCTTACTGAAAGAGGTTTTGGACGCTAAGGTGCCGTTCTTTGGCATTTGTTTTGGCCATCAGATGTTTGGCCGCGCGCTTGGTTTTGATACTTATAAGCTGCCGTTTGGACATCGAGGGGTTAATCAGCCTGTCATGGATCGAACCACCAACAAAGTGGAAATCACCGCGCATAATCACGGGTTTGCCGTTGCCGCACCACTGACCGCTGATAGCCCGGAGAACGCGATATCGGCGCCCAATAACGAATATGGCCGCGTGATGGTTTCGCATGTTGGCTTGAACGATAATGTGGTTGAGGGGTTACAGGCGCTAGATATCCCAGCTTTTTCGGTGCAATATCATCCGGAAGCTGCTGCTGGTCCACACGATTCCGCGTACCTATTTGACAGGTTTATCGACTTAATGCAACAAAACGTCAAGCAATAAAACGTCACGCAATAAGGGTGGTTGAGGCGGGCAACTCGGTGCCCGGTCTTGAAACCACATTACCGCTTTAGCATCCTAGGGCACCATAATCGGGCGGATATCCATTGTGCCGCCCCCGACGCCATCCAGCCAAATGATGTGCTGCATCTGCACGGGCCGCGAAGCGACCTCATAAGGCAACGCCCAAGGCCGCCAAGCTGCGGCGATACCCCATTCGCGCGCAGTACCATCGTGCAGGTAACCAGTCATCTTAGTGATAGCAGAATCTCGGCGGGCGAAATCGGGTAGCGTCTCGAAAGTGCAAACCCAACTGCCGTCGGCTCGCAGGTGCCAATCCGGATCCGCAGCCAACAAATCGGCTATCGGCTCACTGAGCACTCCAGACCGAGGCCAGTCGCACCGCAAATCGCCAAAACCTTCAAAACCCATGATGGTCGAGCTGCCCCCACTTATAATCCCCGCCTGCTGCAATAACCAGTGCTGATCCGGCATAATCTCGCCCGGCCACCACGCAAAGAATGTGTCGTCTGCAACTGTGGCCGACACCGTCTGCCCATCTACGGTAGCTAATTGCACGCCGGTAACGTCAGCGCCCACCCGACCGATGGCGATGTTGAACGGCTCACCCCTGAATGGCTCGGTGCCATGCTCGACCGCGAGCACCACCTCATCGCGCCCGACGATGGTTGGCGCGGCAATCCAATCCCGCTGAATGTCTCGCGAGCGGCCCGCCTGATTGTCGCCAATCGCGCCGAACCAGCTAAACGATCCAAAGGTGAGGTTCCACGTGAACGTCTGCATTTCGCCGCTAGCCGGATCGGTGTACGTCAGGCAGTAGGCGACATTACCGGCAGGATTACGCCAGAAAGCGGCGCCCCAATCGCCGCGCGCTTCTGCGCCCAAAAACTCAAAGCTGCTCAGCAGGTTGGGTGGGACACCCCACCACGGCGGGGGTGCGGGCTGCTGCTGTTGGGTCCACTGGTTGGGGTTCGGAGGTGCACCGCTGCCCAGCGCCATCGCTTCGGATTGACTCGCGGTGATGTCTGACCAACAAGTATTCCGGATGGCCTGCTGGTGCGCCTCATCTAGCGAAACGGGGCTGGCGGTCCAAGAGGCGAAGTTGCCGAGCAGCGGAGCTTGGGCGTGCAGATCGAATGGCGCCGGACTGGCGGCTTCGGAAGTGTCGGTTGCTGGGAACTCACCCGGTAGGCTCTCGGCTCCTGCACTCGCACCTGCCTCCAAGATTGGTTCGGCCATCTCTGGCATCGTCGAAGTTCCTGTGAACTGCCCGGCCACTTGTTCGGCATCTCCAGCGCCGCTCGAAAGTACGGCGGGCACGCCCAAGATGACCGCCGCCGCAGCGGGGAGGGCAGCG
>JGI24699J35502_11134050_pt1 | contig 27006 bp, 33 predicted proteins | sample TergutMp193P4_FD_35502 | JGI IMG/M metagenome (IMG submission 35502)
AGAAAGATATAAATAATTAAGGATGGCCCGTTCGTCTATCGGTTAGGACTTCAGATTTTCATTCTGGCAAGAGGGGTTCGATTCCCCTACGGGCTACAAACAACATTGATGTTCAATTGGTTACAAAACAATGGGACTAAAACAGGGACTATTCCCATTTTAGTCCCTATTTTTTCATCTCTATATATTCGGTATAAATTATCTTACTGTGGGGGTTTTTAGATACTATCTCCTGCCTTATAGCCTTTGTTCCCCATTTGATAAATAAAAACTTCTTGGGTACTCTGTGAACAACCTGAACAAGCGTATCAACGCTTATTACTCTGCATAATACCGTGTCTTTGTTTATCACTCCTGAAACAGATACCCAATTATCTTTCCAATTAAACGCTTTAGCTAATAACGGCGTTTCATTGAAAATAATAAGTGTGTCCCTAATCGGTGTGGCAAGATTCAATTCCGTTTGTGTTACATGCCTGCTTACTGATTCAAGACGATTAATTTTTATTCCCAGATTTCTCACCGTATTGGTAAGTTCTTCACTGTAACGTTCTAATTCGTTATTTGTAAGTGTGAGCTTTTCTACACTTGCAGCCGAGAGGCTGTCTTTTGTTTGATAGTAGGAAACCCCGTCCAATAGAGAACGTTGATTATCAGCCAGCCTGTCCCGCTCTTTCTGTATATTTAGACAACTCTTTACGCTTGAAAAAAGCCCGATTAAACAGCCTGCTACGAGTATTAATAAATATTTTTTCATTGTGATTATATAATTTTTTTTTAAATTGTATATATTTTTTTAAAAAATTGTTTAACTTTGTTGTTCAAGCAGAAAATTTTTAAAATTTATTTTTCATTATTAATTCCCCCGATTTCGGGGGATTTTGTTATAACCATGATGACACTTTATATATTTGGCTTTTCAATCTCCTCTTTCGATAAACTCCGTCCCCTTCACGAGAGCCTACATCATTTGTATTTCCCTCAACCGTCATGCAATAGCTGCCTGACTTCCATTCATCAATAAATCCGACGTGAGCTATCCGTCCCAAATTGGCAAAGTAGATTCCAAACACATCCGCCCTTTCAGGCGTTAAATTGTCCCTCGCTCCCTTTGTGTAAATTACGTTTTTCGCAAACCATGAAGGAGACCAAGCCGAAACAACGGTTTTCACTCCCGATTTTTTGAAACACCATGTCACAAAGGCAGCACACCACGCATTGCCTCTTGTCAGTCCGCACGACGCGAGGTATTCTTCCACACGCTCACCGTCATTGTTGCCCGTGAGTTCCCGCACACCGATTTCATTGGTATATGTCTTGTAAACCCTTTCTGCTAATTCGTTACGAGTGTTCTGGCTAAATACGCCAAAAGAAATACTAACGAGAAAAATACAGCATAAGATAATTTTATTTTTTGCCATGATGTTAAGTTTTTGAATTCTCCCCTAAATTCGTATTGTAAAAAATCTCTGATGCGTCCATATATCAATCTCAAAGCCAGCCAAGCGATTGAAATAAATACAAAGAATTGGATGATTGCGAAAATTGGAATCTGAAACACACCTGCATCGAACACACCGCTCGTCGGGTCAAACCATCGTAAAATGTAGATACTTAGTACCCACGCAACAAACCCTCCCGGAATAGTCATTATTTCTGGGTACCTTTTAATGAATTTTAAAATTTTTTTCATGTGATTAAATTGTTATTTAATTTGTTTTATAAGTTGAAAAATAATGCTTTCAGAGGAAGCTCCAAGCAGGAAAAAGATAAGGATAATAAAAAACCAAAAGACTTTTTTGTTTTTGGAAAAGAAAGAGACAGTTTCAAGATTCTCAAACTTTTTATCAACAATTTCTTTATACTCTTTTATTTCTCCCATCAACTCCTCATGATTTTCTTTTGATGTCATCTCTATTTTAGAAAATCGGTCATCAATTAGATTAGCCAACAGGACTATAGCTCTTGCTTCTGTGCTATTTACCCCGTTTAACAGCCTTTCTATTTTTTCTGTTGTTTTACACATTTTTTCGTTCTTTTTTAGTGTACAAAATTTATGTCAAAGATAGTAAAAAATGCTTATACAGTAAGCATTTTTTAAATTTATATTTGGTGAATTAACCAATGCACGCCGTCCCAAATAAGGATTGCTAATGTTCCTCTTGAGACACTTACAGTATTGACCTCATTATTATTTGAGTTCAATATTTTTACCCCACTAAAGGTGTATGTGTCTAAAACCACTGCTGCATTTATACTTCTTATGAAATATGTCTTTCCGCCCTTTCCGCCTTTTGGCATTTCAAAATAAATGGTAATTGATTGTGTATTATAACAACTGATAAATGTGTCATATTCATCCGCGTGATAACCATTATTGGAATTATTTAATATCTTGGTGTACAAATTCAAACCTGCAACCAAAAGGTTATTGAAATATCCCCCATAGCTTGGACATGGATTATAGCCATGTCCACCATTATTTTTATCAACATCAATATCACCGTCTGTTGTCCCATAAACGCCAATGGTACATTCCCAATTATCACCATACCCAAAACTTGAAATTCCATAAATACTTGCTTTTCGTTGTTTGCGATACCCCTGTGGGTAATCGTCTGCACTCCCACATCCATGTCCTGACCCATATACAAGAAGTCCTTTTTCATTTAAAAGTGTTATATAATTATTGTCTGTTACCATCCATAGGCTTGAATTTGTATCGTTTCTTTCAGACGAGCCTAATTCTAATTTTGCAATGGCGGTTTTTGGATTTCCGTATGCATCCGTATAAACCACGTCAGTATTAAAGGCTACCCCTCCATAATTACCGTTCATTTGTGCTTTAGGCGAGTTATCGGAAATGGTTTGCTGTGATGTTATTTTTCCGTCCTTTATACTCCAGTCCCCGATTGTAGCATCTTCAACCAATAAAAGATTAGTCGCCACACTGTCAAATTGCGCTCCAAATGTGTTCCATTTAGTTATGTCTGTTGGAACTTTATTTGAAAATCCATTACCCGCATCTACGCGGGCAACATAATAAATTTCATTGTATTCCACGCAATCAATACGGGTGCTTGTGCCGTAATAAGTTTCAGTACTGCTGTATTCCCCTCTAAAAACAAGCGCAGGATTGTCTCCCTTGTCTCCTTTATCTCCCTTAACTCCGCTCGTGCGTATAGGTGTGCTCCAATTTTGCAATAACGCCCCCGCACTTGATTTCTTTGCTACGGTTAGCCATAGATATTCCAAAGCGTTTACACTTGGCATTGAAGTAGTCCACCCCGAAGGATCTGCGGAAGTTACTGTTAATGCAGGAGGTGCCGTCGTTGAGCCGCTTTTTGCGTAACGGTATTCAAAATATGCACCGTCTACCCCGTCAGTTCCTTTAGATGCTACAACAACCCAATAGGTTGTATTTGTAGGCACTTTTCCTTGTTGGGGCGAGTTATAAATAAACCTGTAAGTAGAGCCTTCATAAGTAGATTCATCTCCATTATAGTATAAGTTATCTGGGTTATATTCGCCCCTGAAGCACCCGAGCGGTTGTTCTGCTCCTGATTCACTTTGCACAAGCGTTCCCTTTAGCCTTAACTTTCCGTCCTTTGAAGTGTTGAAATCAAGATAGGTATTATTATTTCCGACGCGAAAAGCATTATTCAGGAAATCAATAAAGTTTAGCCCGTCGGAAGAAACAACCCGATTAACTGTTATTTGTCCTGGCAGTATTTCCGTGAAGCCGTATAAATCAACATAACTCCGCTCTCCGTCATAGGCGCTGTTAAGAATACCGACAAGCAAATGATAGTAGTTCGCAACGGCATTCATGCTTATTGCTGTCTCGCTGATATAAAACGTACCCGCCGTTCCCGTTGCGCTTACCTTTGCATAGAGGTAGTATTTTTTTGAATCATCGGTAAGCGGAGGTGTGTTAAATACAGGAATATCCCAAAACTTATACTCATTAACTTTATGCCCAGATGATACGTCTGTGATGCCTAATGTCATGTGTTGGATTATCCCTGCGGACGAGGTCAATATCCTTGTGCTTGGATTGAAACTTACAGTATGAGACACTTCCACAGGGTTTGTCTTAGAATTTACAAACCTGAACTGCAGACTTTCATCGCCGACAAGCATCGCCATTGTTTGAATGGCAATAGGATTTATTGAGTTAGTGAATTTATCAAGCAAAGCGTCCTCAAGCATTCCTATTGTTTCAAGCGAATCCCGAAAACGGCGTTTAGTAAATTGCAACGCATTTTTATGCAAATCTTCCGTGTAAACCTCATTCTCATCAATCTTCCTCAATTCACCTGCGACCGTTCCGCCGATTGTAATGTTTGACAGTTCGATAACAGGACTGTGAGGATTATTTATGTAGTCTTTTATGTTGATTATTCGGATAAGAACGCCTTCGGTTTGAAATTGATTATCAGTGAATAAGACATATCCCCCTAACTTTATTTTACCGCCTATGTTCAGCCAATCCTTTTTCGCCCAGATACCGTCCAATTCTCCCGTAAAACTGAAACGAGGTTCTTCGTGTTCGTACAGGTATTTTGCGGCTTCTCGGAACATATCCCATGAAGCGCCTGTTTGGGTGGCGTTATCACAGATATATTCATCGGGCATCATCATTCCGAAAACGGCGTATTTATCGCCTGCAACAGGTTTGTAGATATTGTCAGGCATTGTGCGTCCGTCAATTTCCTGTGGCACTAATTTGAAGCGCCTTTCACTGTGAACATATCCCGTTACCCGCTTGTCGGTTTGCTCTAAGTCAAATTCTTTGCCTGCAAGCATTCCCGATTGGAAAATAACAGTCATCTTTTCCCCGTCAATTCGGTATTGTGAAAAGTCGAGATTTGCAGGTATGCTGTTATCAATGAAATCGTAGAAATGATTATCTACATCCACAACAATAACAGAACTTACCGTACCCACACGACTTGGGTAGATATTGGAACAATCAAGGCTATCTTCCGCCAACGTTTGCAAAGGTTTATTTGTTCGCCGAATGGAAAAGCCATCCGCATCCGATTGATAAGTATGCCCTTCATAATCAAGTTGTTGGTTTTTAGGTAACAAAAGTTCCTGACTGCCGTATTTTGACGGGTCAATGTTCCGCTCGCCTCCCTGAACAAATAGAATTTCAACGGGGTTTGATTCATCATAGTTCGTCCGTCCTAACCCTGGTTTAAACCCGTTACCACGCCCGTATGACAAGGGTAATGGATTATCCTTATTATACTCTACCTTACGGAGATGTATTTTTTTACCGACTATTTCCCATTCCGTATCAAAGGCTTCGGCAATTTGATTCAACGCATCCCAGCAATAGTTATGATTATAGGACAATACCTTTTCGACAGACTCAACACACTCTCCTACCGTCCACCCTGACTCACGCTGATTCATGTTATCGACCAACATTTTGATATGCTCCTGCGGTTGGGCTGTGTATGAAAATTTGAGTTTTCGGCTTGTAGTGTCTCGGAACTTATACTTTTTCAACTTGGCTTGTTCCGATTCCATAATCAAGGTATATTCAAAATTCCTCGTGCCGTTTTTCTTGAAATTCTCGGGCTGCAATAGCTCATATCGTTGGCTTTCAAATTCAGTCCACGCTCCAACGGGTATATCGATATGTTCGGGTTTCGAAAAATAAACCGTCAAATTATCGTCGCCCTTAATACTCCTGCTGCGGTAACTTTCATCGTTCACCGCTATATCTATTGCCGTATTGTTGAAATGTATTACCATGGTTTCTGTTATGTAAATTGATACATCTTACCATTTCCGCACTTTATAGCACGGATAACGGTTGTAAAAGGAAAATCATCTTTAGAGATTTGGTCAAGGGCATTTTTCAGGTTTGCGGCGTTTGAGAAGAATTTACCCTCTATTCCTTCGTGTTTGAAGTGTATCAGATACCTTCCGTCCCCATGTTTTGTTTTTACTCCTTGTATAAAATCTAATACTTCTATTTCGCAGTTTATAACGTCTGAAATAGATACTTGGGTACAATTAAACACCTTCCGCTCATCATCCTGTTTTACCCCGAGTTCGCTAAACCGCTTCATCCTATACTATGTTTAGAAGTTCACAGTCGCTCACTATTTGCGTCTTTATTTCTTTCCGTTCATTAAGGAATGTTTTGTAGCGGTCGATATACTTTTGGGCTTCCGCTCCTGTTTTGCTTCCGAAAACGCTTTCTTTGGCGGCATTGTAATCATTGATTAGTTTTGCCTCATAGTCGCTATTCCAAAGATTATTTAAAACAGCTGTCGTCAATTTCTCCCGCGTTACTGTTCCCCACACAACCACTTCGTTGCATTCCCATTTTGAAGGGGTTTCCTTCGTTTGTTCCTGTTCATCGCCAATACTTTCTGTGTCATTAGCGTTATCCATTGGATTTACTTCTTTAATATTCCACCGGTAGGTATAAGAACCGTCCCCGTTTGCCTCATAAATTGAGGGCTTAGAATCGTAAGTTGCCATAATATTCTTTTTTAATAATTGATTTTAATAAATGTTTTGAATTGCTGTATTTAGCCCACCCAAGCCAACAGCTAATCCGTTGTTTGTACTCTTTTTCAGTTATATTTTCCCGTTTATTTAACTTTGATACGGACCTGCAAAAGTTTTTTTTAATGCTCTTTCTTATTCTTGTGTGCGTGTGATAGAAAACAAACCCTACAAAGTCTATCCCTCGTGAAGAAATAGGAAAAATTTGGTAATTACTTTTCAATGAAAGTTTTAACTCGGAATTTAGATAGTCGTTGATACGAACTAAAAGCTCATGCAAAAACGCCTTATTCCTGTGAAGAAAAACCATATCATCGGCATACCTGAAATAATATTTTAGCCCCACCGTTTCTTTTATCCAATGGTCAAAATAAGTCAGATATAAATTAGCAAAATATTGAGACAGATAGTTACCTATCGGTACCCCGTCCGCACTGTCAATAATATGGTCAAGTAACCACAAAGAATCACGACACTTTATTTTTCGGCGTACAATTCGCTTCAATACCTCGTGGTCTATGCTCGGGTAGAATTTCCGAATATCTATTTTTAGGCAGTACTGCGTGTTTTCTACATCCCGCATTGCTGTTTTCATTTTTAGCATTGCTCCATGAATACCGCGTTTTTTGATGCACGAAAAAGTGTCGGAAGTGAATATAGAAACCCACACAGGCTCAAGGATATTCATAATGGCATGATGTACTATCCTGTCAGGAAAATACGGAAGTCTGTAAATATCCCTTTCTTTCGGTTCATAGATTTTGAAAATATCGTATTCTGATGTCTTGAATGTCTTATTTTCCAACATCTCATGTAGTTTTTGGATATTACCTTCCCTGTTTTTATCATGCACCCTTACGCCATAAGATAAGGGCTTTCCGCGCCTTGCATTTTTATCGGCAAGGCGGAGATTATCTATGTCTATAATCCTTTTATATATGTCTCCTATCCTTTTCATCACTTTGCTTTTCACTTTGAGAATTTTCGGGGAAACCCCTACCAACACTCATTTGATATTGTCTTTTTCTGCCAAGAGGCAAGGTCGTTACTCTTTTTATTATTTTTTTTAACCTTTGAAAATCATAGGTGGGAGCTGATATTCGCATTCGAATTCGAGGGGGTGTTATTCGAATTAGCGTAGCTGAAGCCTGCATTCGCCCTGTTATTCGCCCGACCGCCAGACAGCACACCAAGAGTAACCAACCTTTAATTAATGCCCGACCGCTCTCGCTTTACGGTAAAAAGCAAAGGCGGGAGCCGATAGACGCATTCGAAGTCGAGGGGGCGTAATTCGAAGCAGCGAAGCCGAAGCCCGCAAACGCCCCGTTATTCGCCCGACCGCCAGACAGCACACCCCTCAAAGCCACACCCGAAGCAGGAATAGATGTATAATGGTAATCACACCAATAAGTTGTATTGCCTCCGCCGACAACTGCTGGAATAATATCCCCAAATTCGCCGAAAATCATTTCCTTTGTATAGCCTTCTGTCCGAGCCTCAAGTCCGCGCATTTCATGATTGTTGTAATTGCTATCGCTGTTATCGGCAGGACTTTTCGCAACATAAACCTTGCTCGTTCCCCCGTCTGCTTCTGATTTTATTTCAATATTGATTCCGTCTGTCCATTTCCAAATATGCCCAAAAGGATTTTCAATGCCTCTGTAACGGTTGGCATAAACCGTTCGAACACTTCCAGGAAATTCAGCAGGAAGATTATAAGCTACTTCACCTGATAAATTCCCCAAATCATCCGTATGCCCGCAAGGAATGAATGGAAAATAACTGTTAAAAGTATTCCAATCGGCATCAGTAACTGTCGTAACTCCATTTCCAAGTCCGCCTTGAGCAAAGCCGTTCACATCTTTTTGAGCATTAAAAGCCGTTTGACAGTTTAAAGTGGCGTATTCAATATAGAAAAGCCATGCAACATCTTTATGCGCATTGTAATCGTAGCAGTTCCATTTTGAGCCTGAACCCCGCAAACGAGCTGCAGCGCGGAATTGAGTACGGCTCTTTGTAGTCACGGGTCGTCCGATAACAGTTCGGTAGGTTTCATCCCAATCAGATTGGTTGTTTCCTCCGCGATAATCTGTGCCCTCATTTACAACGGAGCATAACTTGCCTGTACTTCTTTCAAATACCGCTTCGTAGGCTGATACATACTTTTTTGGAACAGCATGGTATCCAGGGAGCGGATATTCGCTGATTTTTACACGGCGTTTTGTACCTTCCGTTTCAAATTTCCGCCAGTGTGCAGGTATCTCAACCATTACCTGCCCCCGTGCGCCACTTCGGTCATACGCTTTCCAGTTGGTCGGGTGCAGGTATTCGACAACATCGCCGTTGTCAGCCAACAAACAGCCTTTCATTTTCGACTGAATAGGCAAACTCTTATGTAAAGAAACGTTGCCTATGCGCGTGCAAATCGGCGATGAAATAGCCGTATCCCACTCAATGCCATAGCCACATTGTTCTTCAACATACGGAATCAGCGCGGCTATATTGCCTTGCTTTGATTCTTCGTCTATATCCAACACTTCAACTTTTAAATCAAAGGGGTTTACTGCCCCAATGCTTGGAAGGTCATTTATACCCTTTCCGTCTTTGAAAGCGTCTATAATTTGAAGCAAAATAGCTTCTTGTTCTGATGTTAATGCCATAATTTTAATTTTTTGTTAAAAATCTAAATACTGAATTTTTATTTATTTTTATGAGTTTCAAATATTTTCCGTTGAATAATCGGAATGTTTTAAGAGGCGGATAAGGTTTCAGCACTTTTCCGCTAACCGATGTTAAACCGCTAAAGGTGTATTTCAATTTTTTACCTTCCGCACTCGACCATGTTTCCTCACAATTTACAATCGTTTTGCCCATAGAAAATCCCTCTGTTGTCGGATTTTCGGGAGTTAGGCGCACGGCATAGTTTTCAAGAATAATACCGTCGTCGTCCTCAATAGGCTTCTTATCTCCCTTCTTCACAAAAAGGACAAACTCAAAAGTAAATTTATTCTTCTTGCGGATAGAATCAATCACTCCCCCGCCCTCTTCCGTTGCGTCTGTTTTTTCTCCTTGTTCTACAACCAGATGAGCGGAGTCTTTTTCTATTTCGGGCAATTCCTGCCACATAAAAGGCACTCCGTTGCTTTCTATTTTTCCTATTTCTACTTTAGGTTTTCCCCATGCTAATGCCATGACTTTATTTTTTTAAAAATCTAAATTTATTATTACCTAACAATCTCAAATAGTTTGGCTTGACCTTTCTGAACCTGATATACATATCTGGAGTTCGGAAAGAACAAAAGACAAACGTCAATTCAAATTCAAACCATATTTTTTCGGTCGGATAAAATCTCGTTATTTTACATGATTTGTAATAACAAGAATACCCGCGCTGCGTATAATTTACAAACAATAACCGTTCGTTTGGGCGGACGAGATTATACAGTAAAGCGTCATAGTTGCGCCAAAACTCGGCTATTGTCCTCGCCCGCATAAGGCAATTAAGCGTTACTTCCTTAGCTTGGAAAACAACTATTTCCCCGTCATATACTACACCATTCTTGCGGTTAAAACTCTGTGTAAGGTTCTTTTTCACTGCGGAAGATTTAAGTACTTCCGCTAAACTTCCTTTCAAAATATAAATTCCGTATTTTGAAAAGTCCAAGCCGTCTATTTCATACCCTGTCGTGGGGACAAGGGTTGATTGTGGCGCGGTATAGATATAATTTTCGGGTATCGGAAAATCATTTGCGAATTGAAGCGTGAATACCTGCATACCTTTAAAGACGCTCAAATCCAAATTCGGTTGGGAAACAAGCCTCAATTTATACACGCGCCCTATTTCCCGAAAATCAAAACTATGATAGGCTTTGTCTGATAACAGCGCCAAGAAGCCCCCTACATTATTCTTTCCATGCGATGCAAAACTTATCTGAAAATCCTTTGTGTCGTAAGACGGTTGGGATAAATCCGCTTCGATTCCGTCTTCCTCTGGCCAGTCGTTACTTTCGATATTCTTCAACGGTGGAAACTCAACAAGTTCGTCATACCCTCCAGATGTTATGAAAACACCGTAAGCACTGTATGCGTCTTTATTGTCTATGTAGAGTTTTCCTATCATTGTCTTAATCTTAATCCTTTCAGGTTAATATCATCTATGCCTGTTTTTACATAGGCGATATTCTTGTTTATATCAATCAGGTTTTCACAGTATTTTGTATTGCTTTCGATACCCGCCAAATGATTCAAGACACGTTCTGAATTGGCTGTCAATAGGTACATCCCGTTTTTAATGTCCAATACTATGGCGTTTGCCTCAACCTTGTAAGCGACCAGCGCTTTCAGGTTTTCGTTCATCTCAAAGGTGTGCGCCTGAACAGCCGTAAAACGCCCGTTTAATTCATTGGCTGAATCTTGGCTCATAGACGCAAATCCTTTGGCTGTGGCTTCTCTTTGGGAGTTTTCTTCCCACAGGTTAAATCCCTTTTCTTCGGCTTTCTTTTTCCATTCTTCCATGAATTTTTGAGCAGCGTCCATCTCATCACCGATGTTGTTGTAAAAGCTATTAATAATGTCTAACTGCCTGCGGGCAATATCTTCAGGGTCGGAGGTTGTTTCATAAACTTTTTCAAGCTGCTTTTGAAGGGCATCGAATTTATCTGCAAAAAATAACTCATACGCGAGTTGGTTTCCCAATTTTTCAATTACTTTGGCTCCTGTTTCTCCGAATTTCTCCCATGCGTTTACTCCCTTGTCTTGGATAGAACTAACGATAGAATCCATTAATCCGCTTCCGAGTTCTCCAAAGGTCTGCTCTAAATAATTTCTCAATGCTTCCTGAGCTTCCTCAGCCTGTTTTTGTAGCGCAAGCAAATTTTCAAGGTACTCTCTGGTCTTATCCTTCATCTTTTGAGTGTTCAAAATAGCCTGTATCCGCTCAGTGTTCAATTTCCCCTCCGCCGTGATAACATCTTTATATACAGACATAATACTTGAATAGGTATCTTTGCCTTTACCCAACCCGAACATTCCTGTCTTTTTGTGTCCTGTTACGATTTGAGCATCATATAACCCTTTAAGTCCTGTGTTGTATAAATTAAGTTCTTGCTGATATTTAGTATCATAATAGCTGTTAAGATAACTGCCCATGATACCCCCAATACGAGTATTTCGTGAAACAGGGGCGTTGCCCTTCATTTCTTTTTCCAGCTGACTTATCGCCTCGCCATAGTTTCTCACGGCATTAGCCGCTTTGACAATTTCTCTTTCCCCGAATATAGTTACAGCCTCTTTTAACAGTAGGTTTTGTTGGAGAAGCAACAAGTTATATTCCCGCTGTATTGCAAGCCTTCTCTGTGCGATTTCTTCAAGGGCTTGCTGATGACGTTTTTCAGCGGCGGATGCCATTGAGAAAATTTTAGACATCCCCGATATAACACTTGTAACCCCCCCAGCTATATCTTTCCCAGACATAATATTACCAACACCTGAAGCAACTTCGCCAAGAGCATTCAGGGAATCCGTTAATATGGCTATGTTTTCGCCTATGCTGCTGTCTCCAAAAATAACGCTCAAGTCCTCTCCAAATTTTTTGACTTTAGGAGATATTTTATCTATGGACTCACTGATAATGTCTATGCCGTCTGAAATATCTATAGCTCCCTTCTTGGAATCTTCCGCGTTTAATCCCTTTTTTATCTTCTTTACCCCGTCATTTATGCTTTGGTAGAAGGCTTGGAATTCGCTTTTATCTGCTAATGCTTTCTTCTTAGCAATCAAGCCATTTAGGATAGCCTTTAATTGTTCGGCATTTTCTTTGAGATTTTTGAGATATTCGGCATCAAAGCCAAAATTAGCCGTGATGTCCTCTGTTTTTGTAGTAGACAGGTAATCATACAGTTCCTGCACTTCATCGATTACTTTCCTGATTTCTTTAACCGACTGCAGGGAAGCGTCCGCAAACATCCGTACAAATAAGTCGGTACTCTTTTTCGTCTCCTCTATTTCTGCATTATTGACGGCTTTAAGTGCGTCTTTCCTTCCTTTTTCTAATCTCTCAATATATTTGTCTTTTTCTTCCTGTGGTTTATCGCTGTTTTCTATGGCTTTCCTTTCTTCGTCAAACTTCTTATTGATGTCTGTCCTTTGTTGTTCATAGTTACGATATTTTTCCAAAAGGGCTTTTAACAGGTTCTTTTCTGCATTTTCTTTATATTTATTTGCTTCATCGGTATAGCCTTTCAATGTTTTTGTCTGCTCTTCATTAAGCTGTTTTTCTTCTTCTTTAAGTGCATTGAAATCAAAAATTTTTCCCTCGTCCTTGTAATTCGGATTTTCGTTTTCCCATTTCAATCGTATATGGTCTTTCAACTCTTGCTTCCATTGTTCCTCAAGCCTTTTGTTATTCTCAACCAGCTTGTCATAGTTAAGTTCTATTTGCTGCTTTTCCTTGTCAAAACCCTCGTCCAAAGCATCAATCTTGGATTGGCGTATTTCAAATTCGGAATCTTTTACCTGCTTGGCTACTGTTTTTGTATATTCCTCAAGCCTCTGTTTACGCTCGGCGGCTTCCACCTTTTGGCGGTTGGCTTCTATCCGTTTGCGTTCAGCGTCTTTATTGTTTTTATCAGGTTTTTGCTTTTCCTCAAATGTTTTCAGGGCTTGATTAGCCTTCAAAATTTCTGCTTTTATTTTATTATATTCAGGGGAGCCAACGTCCTTGTCCGTGAAATTTTTATTAAGCATATTTTGTTGAAAGTCCCTGTAAGCCTCCCACCATTCTTTACTTCCTTCCTTTAATTCTTCACCTGATTTTATATTCGCGTCTTTGATTTTTTTAACAAACTCAGCGTTGTACTGAATACTTTGATTTACTAATGCGTCTCCTTCCGATTTTAATCTACTATCTCTTTGTTTCTTAGCCGCTTTTATCGCATTTACTTCTGTACTGACATACACTCCATCATAAGTACTTCCAAAAACATAACCCATTTCTTGTATCTGTCTTTTTATCGTTGAAAAGTGTTCTTCTGCTTTTTCCTTACCAAGTTCTTTTTCAAGTTTTTTATATATCTTATCTAAGTTCTCTGTCTCTACCTTAGCATAATCTTTAATGACTTCTTTATACTTTTCTGATGCGAGTTCCATTGCCGCCATAGATTGCGCCCGAACAATAATTGAATTCTTAAATGCTTCTGCATTTTTGATAAATAAATTATCGGCATCATTGACGTTATTTATTTCTACGCCTAATTTTTTAAATTCGCTTTGGTTTTTTATTACAAAATCTGTTTTCTCATTGATTGTGTCTCCTAATTTTTCATACGATTTCTTTAATTTCTCAAATGCGGAAATTGATTGAGCCGAATTATCTGCAACGGCTTGGGCAAATTTGTCTTGTTCTTCCTTTGCTTTCTTTTGTTTTTCTATGTATTTGTTCAGCCAATCAACCGCAAATCCTATTGCAACAGAAAGCCCCATAGTTAGCGCCCCCATTAGTGCTTGTGCTGCTATACGGGATATTCCCAGAGCAACGGACAACCGATTAATCGCGCCTGTCCATAATTGTGTGACCTGTGTAACTGTTTTAATTCGGAATGCACTTGTAGCGTGAAGCGTGTTTGATACTTGCTGTAAACCAATAGTGATAGCCATAACCGCTTGCAATTTGGTTTGAATGGCAGCCAGCCTCTCATTGTCTTTAGTGAACAAAGATAATGCCCCTTGTCCGGCGGAAAACGCTCCTGCAATACCGCTTATGCCTGACATAATTCCCGCAATACTGCTGCTTCCGCCTGTTGTAAGAAGTTTTTTCTCCTTACTGACTTCATTGTACGCCGTTCCTACACGTTTTAATTCTGCCTCTAATTTTTTATATTCTTCTGTCTCTTTTTGTCCCGATTCCCGCAGTCGCGCCATCTCGTTTGTTAAATTCTGTATCTGCGTACGGTATGCGACTACTTTTTCAGGCTTCTGTTCATTGTTTGATTTTTCCTGAATCTCGGTTAGTTTTTGATACGCCTTTTCTAACTGCTCTAATGTTGCCTTTTCACGGTTCAACTCAACGCCAGAATCAGATAATAATTTAAGAGCCTTTTGCCTCTGCTCTATAAAAGCGTCATCAGGGTTTGCAGGTATTTTGACATCATAAAATGCAGCGTTTACTTTACCGTATTCTTCTTCTAATTTTGCAATGGCTTGCTTTTGTTGTTCGATAGCAGTTACAAGTTCATTTTTCGAATTTATCCCGTATTTTGATATTCCTTCAAATGCTTTTTTGTAGGCTTTATCAATCCTTTCCCCCTCAGAAATGGCTTTGTCCCCGATGTTTTTAAGTACATCGGATGCTTCTTTTGCTCCTTTCTTTAACTCATTGTTATCAATAGAGTTTGAAAAATACAACCTGCCTTCCTCGTTTACTGCCATTTTAATTAATCTTTTTCATTAACCATATAAAATACTTCTTACTTTGTCCTTGTTTTTCGGGTCGTCCGCGTTAATCGTCTCTCCATTCTTTTTGTCGGCTTGCTTATCTGCATCAATATCGTAGCTTGGTATAACTGCGTTGTACATAATCATATTAGCATAGCTCATTTCATTCAGCACATAATCAGGCGTTAAGTGGTACTCGGCTGTGATAGCTGAGATTTTTGCCCAGATACTGTCATTTCTTCTTTCGTCCGCTTCAGCTGATTTATGTCTCTCAGGAAAGTGGAAATACTGAAAAAAAAATCCACGCGCAGGGTTTTAAATATTTCAAGGATAAGCCCGTTTAAATCCTCCGCTGAAAGGTTATTGATTAACTCGGAAGCCAGCTTTTTTTGATTGTTCCGCTCACGCGTAATCAGCCCGAACAAGTACCGTTTTTTTGTTACAAGATTTTTCTTTCCGAGAATCAATATAGCGGTAATATCGCCAAAACATTCACAGTCTTTTGCCGACGACAATACTTCAAACAGCATATATCCGTCATCACTTACTTTTATGTCGGGTATTTGTGAAATGTATTTTGATACTTCAATTAAAGTAGCCACAGTTGGGGGCGAAACCCTGAATTTCCGCCCGTTTACTGTTATTTCCTGATAGTTTTGCAATAATGTATCACAAACTAATTTTTCTATTGTATCCATGCTTTTTAAATAGTAGCGGGTGCAAGATTCGAACTTGCGTTCTTTGGGACATGAACCCAATGAGATACCACTACTCTAACCCGCAATTTGCGGTTTAACCTCCCACCGCAAAGGCACAAAACAAATGAAAAAAACTACAAAGATTAGTACATTACGCTGTTGGAGCGTTGTATGGTTTCAGGATTTTACCTGTTTGCGGTTTCAGCCCGCTAAAGGTATATTTCCATCGTTTTCCGTCATTGCTTGTCCATGTTTCGACACAAGACACATTAGTCCTATCCATTATAAACCCTTCAGTTTTCGGATCTTCAGGGGTTAAACGAATGGCATAATTATCGAGGATGATTCCGTCGTCGTCCTCAATCGGTTTCGTGTCGCCCTTCTTTACAAATAATTCAAGTTCAAAAGTATATTTGCTTTTGTCAAACCTCACATCAACAATACCTCCGCCCTCCTCAAGTGCTTCTTGTTTGTTGCCCTGCTCAGTTGTTAATTGCGCCGTTCCTTGAACTATTTCAGGGAACACTATCCACGTTGTCGGCGCTCCCCCGTTAGCCGTCAGTTTCCCTCCTTCTACTTTGGGTTTTCCCCATCCTATTACTGCCATAATTTTATCTTTTTAAATTTAAAATGTTGATAATGTAAATCTTAACCTTATTGATACAAAATGTTGGTTTATTTTAGGCTCTTCATCTGTGTAAATGGTTTGCGCAAGTTCAAACAAATAATCAGACTTGTCTGCGGTAAGCGATTCTACCCACTTGTTTGCGGCGGCTTCAATCGCTGTACATCGGGATATGTCCCGCACTAAGACGCCGTTTTCGAAAGGGTCAAAATCAGGAATATAAATATTGACGACAACTGTACCGCTTTGTAACGGATTTTGAGTGACATTACCCGTAACAAACTTCACAATAGCGTCTTCTTTTTTTGAATCTCGCGGACGAATATCGTACTTGTAAACCCCGCCCGATATGAATGAGGCTAACGAACTGTTTTTTACCATTCCGTAAACATCATCTTCTATCTGTTGTCCTGTTTTTGCCATTTTATTTGAATCCGAGTTGTTTCATCATTTGATCCGCCAAATCTTCGGCGCTGTCCAACACATTCAAGCCTTTGGCTGAAACATATCCTGCATAATTCATTCCCGCCACAACTATCAAGCATATCCCTGTCGGGAATTTGCCTACAAGCTGCTTTGCGAATACCTCGCCTCCTTTTGTCCCTTTTGCGCCTTCTTTAACCTGCTCAAAACTGCTTTGTCGAATAATCCTGCCGTCTTTCACAATAACATACCCTGTTGAACTCCGCAGGTTTCCTGTCTGGTCTTTATACTGCCCGCCTATCCGCGCTTCGTTTACACAGGCTTCACCAACGTAAGAAAGCGTGTTTATAATAGCTTCCTCCTTACGTTCAAGTTGTTCTTTCAAGTGGTTTTCTATCGCCTGCATCGGCGTTATTTGCTTTATAGGCATGATTAGACAATGATTTTAACAGCTCCTACTGATTCTAAGTATTCTACTGACATCACGGAAAATTCCCCCAAATCACGCCCTAACTGTGTCAATCGTATCCGTTCCGCCTCAAACGTCTGGGATTCGATTAAAATCTCATAAGAGGCTACGATAAACGCATTCCCGTCTTGTTTTCCGAGATTGTTTTTATTATTTGTCGTAACACGGGCGGGTATCGGCTCGCCAAAGGTTTCGGATGGGCGGACGGGATTGCCGTTTCCGTCAAGCCCGCCGCCTGTCTTTTCCTTTGCTTCTATTGTTCCGTTAGTAATTATCATACTTACAGTTTGTTGCCTTTGTAACCAAATTTTGTTTTTGTTTCAGGAATAAAAGCATCATCCTCCAATTCTTCGTAAATAGCATTTGCAGCGTTCTTCATATCCTGCCTTGTTGAATACAGTAAATCAAACTGAACATCGGCTTGCCGAACATTGTGAGCATCTGCCACCCACTTCATCACGTCCGCCATTGCAAGACGGTATGGTTTTGATAGCAATATCTCTTGAGTAGCATCGTCCGTAAGTTTTACATCCCTCTTGATTGCAATTGTAGTGAAAACTGATTGGGGAATAGGGCGGTCGCTTATGCTTTTTAACGATTCGAGGATTGTTGCCATTATTCGTCTCCTTCATCAGGAAGTCCCAATGCTTTTTTTAATGCAGCTTTTTGCTCTTCGCTCAACTCGTTGATTTTTTCAATCAGCTTCGCATCTGAGATATTGGTAGGCGTTTTTACCCCCAATACGTTCACTGCTGCAATAACATCAGCCTTTTCGACTTCTGACCCAAAAATGGTAATGTCATTGTCTCCTTCCTCTTCATTCTCGTCAACCTCTTGACCCTCTTCTGTTTTTAAGACGTAGATTGAATCTACATTCTCAATTACGGGCAAAGCAAGAGCCTGCGAGCTTGTAAATTCTTGCAACGGATCGTTTTTAGAATATTTTGAAACAAGGATATAATTATCTACCTTCTGATAGCTAACACCAGCAACAGGGTTTGATTCTTCCGCCAAAATACCATATACCAACCTGCCGACCTGTTCCGTAGTCAGGAATACAAGGGTCTTTTCAGCAAACGGTTTTACGCTTATCTGCTTTCCATTCTTCTCATAACGCACAGCCCGTTCGATGACAAGGAATTTAACCTTGTATTCATCGGCGATAATTGCGTCAAACTGCGAAGGTGTCGGAATAATTTGATTGTTTCCTGTGTAATTGCCTATTGAAGCGGCATATAAGGCTTTTGATTCTTCCGAATTTCGAATCAGATTATATGATGCTCTATCTAACGCGATTGTAGTAATAACATCGTTTTCTTCTCCTGCCTTAGTCAGCATGCGTTCAATGTCGGAGATAGGCGTATAGCCTCCCTCACCCCATTTCTTTACTGCACTGAAGCTGTTTTTGCCCAAAAAGCCAAAACTAACACGAATACCAGTTCCGACGGTTTCGCTATCCTCAACAAGCATTACCCCTGTTGATAGCGCCCTCAGAAACATAAATTCCAAACGCTCGTTAATACCTCCGATAACACGGGGAACATCCTCAAATATTTTTTGTACTATCTGTTGTTCCGTCGCACCCCGCGCCTGCATGATTTGGATGTCCGTGAGTAATTTCTCGCTCTTTGACATTTTCATACCCAGTTTTGGTATCGTTCCACTTGCCGATGTGATAGAATCCCTCTTTTTCAAAGGTAAAGGAGAATCCATCGCAACGACATCTGCCGCTACAATCGACGTGTTCACACTCAAAGATTCCCATTTCAAGTCAGGGGACAGCTCGGCTTTTAACATTGTCTTGAAAAGATATGTTATAGGATTCTTGCTGTCATTTGTCTTTTCAACAAAGCGTTTTGCCAATGCTGAAAACCATTTTTTTACGTATTCTACAAATAATGTCGGATTCATAATTTACCTTTTTAATCTTGAGTGAAACGAATATGTGGGAGCGCCGTTTTGATAGCACCCGTAACAGGATACGGACTTGCTACCTCATTTACGCTTCCTCGCACCATAATACCAACCATAGCTAAATCAGTTGTAACAGAAGCTACAACTACGCCTTCAATCGTGTGTCCTGCGAGCAGGGCTTCATAAGCATTGTCCGCTGCATTTACAGGCATGGGTTTATAATTACCCGTTGCCGTTTCCTTGATAACAATATGACCTGCCTTAATAACAGACGGTTTGAAGCCTGTTACATCAAGCGAACGTCCACCCGGAATACCTTCGATGTAATTCACAATCGTAACAGCGTCAATCCCCGCATCAAAGCCGACTTTGTCTTTGTTATTTAAATTAGTTTCTGCCATTTTTTAATAATTAAATTCTACATTCCTTTAAGAACTTCATCCGCCTGAGAATCGGAAACTTCCCCTTTGGAGACACTTCCTCCCATTGGTGGATTGATGACAGCTCCTTTGGCTGATACATCAGATGCAATGCCTTCTACCTCCTTTTCCGTTTCAGTGAGGAATTTTTCAAAATCCTCATCCGTCATTTCTGTTAAGGTTATGCGGTTATACGGTTTTCGCAGGCTTTCAGGCAATTTCTCGATGATAGCTCCAAGTTTCTGCTTGCGTGTTTCTGAAACCTTTCCCGTTTCAATGGCGGCGATTCTTTCAAGTAAAGGTTTATTTGCGGCAGTGATTGCCGCTGTTATAGCTTCTAAAGTAAGTTCCCCGCTATTATCCGTCTCTGGTTTCTTTTTAGTAGGGTCGTTATTTTCGGTTACACTCCCCCCTTCAACCTTTTGCCCGTCCTTTAATCCGTGCTTTTTTTCGTAGTTAGCGACAGCCGTTTGCGATGCTTCGGTTACACGCCGGTCGGCTTCGCCGTCTATGACTTGCTGAAAAGTAACCCCGTCTATCGCGGTTTGTACTTGTTCTTCTGTTGTTACAGTCTTCGCTAATTTCTCTGCTATCCTGTTTAAGATGTTTTCGCTAACCCCTGGAAATTTAGTTTTTAGCGCATCTAAAATTTTTTGTTTCATGTGATGATTTTTAACTTAACGGTATATTTTGCACAAATATATAATAATTTTAAAAAGTGCTTATCACATAAGTAAAAAATATTTTAAGTAGTTGGTTTTGAATATCAATATGATAGGTGTGTTATAATAAAAAAATTAACTATTTAGTTAAAAATTTTCTTAAAAAAGTTTGTTTAATTAAATTACCTCACTTAACTTTGCAAAATAATACTTATGTGATAAGCACTTTTTAAATATCTAAATTAATAACAACCATGGAAGCAAGAGAAAAACAAACAATGCAAGCGATAGAAACCCTTAAAGAATTTGGGTTAAAAGCAGAAGCTGAAAAATTAGAAAACTCACTGACAACAGGCAGGATTGAACTCCAAATGTATAATGAAAGCGATAGCTTGATATATGACGCTATGAAAAACGCCGGAATTAAAGGTCACCTTTATTTAACAAAAAAAGGCTATATGTTTAGAACAAAATAATATCTAAATAAAATTCTACAAAAATGAAAGAAAAAAAGTCAGACAAGGCAAAGAGGCTATTTCTATCAGGCGATTTTAAAGGTGCGCTGGGAATTTACAAAACATTTCCTTTCGGGTTTACCAAAGAAGAAAAGCGGACGATTGAAATAGCCTATGAATCGCTTATCGGGCGGGCAGATTTTTACCAACGACTTGATATTGACACTAATGCAATGATAGCACAATCAGAGAAAATTATAAACTTAAAATATATTAATAATCTAAATACATAAAAATTCAAAATGAAAACGTACAAAATTTATTCTCCTGCTTATGAAGCAAATGGACTTAACGGCACATATTATTCAATCGCAGTATGCGAAGACAATGGAGATTTTATTAAAATTGTCGGAGACCATGCAAAGGGAACCATTAGTAATAAATTCTTTCATGAACAATACACCAACATTCATGAAATTATCGGTATGCCTTTCAGCGATTCAGACCGTTTTATTCAAATCGAAGAAGTTAAAGTTGATTTAGAAAAAATCGACGAATGGGAAAAATCAATGATTGAAAAAGAAAAAGAACTTGCAGAATATGAAAGCAAGCGCATGCAATTTGTAAACGGCGACTTATATTCATTTTTACACGGAAGTAAAAATCAGAAGGTTAATATAGAAAATAGGGAAAAATATTCCCAGTGGATTTCCGAAAATCCATTTCTTCCGAAACATGCTGTTAATTATTATGGTTTTTTGAAATCAATCGAACATGAAAACTAAATGTTACTCGGTACGCCTTGAAAGTCTTTTCAGTATATCTGAGAAGGCTTTTAAAGCCACCGCCTTTGACGGTTCAACGGCGGTAATACCCAAAAGTCAGGTTTTTGGAAAGGATTATGATGTGATAAAGTCGGACGCGTATTGGATTTCAGAGTGGATTTTAAAACAAAAAAGCCTGCAATATTCATATAAAAAAGAAACATGGTTTGACAGCGTAAGTCGTGATATGTTGCCAACTTACACGGTAACACATCACATACCTGAAAAAAAAGAAAAAGTATTATCTAACGAAATAAGCGAATTGAAAAGATGAAAGGCTTACTTCCACAGCAACAAGAAGCTAAAAAACACCTTGAAGATTGGCGTGTAGGAGCGTTGTTCATGGAAGCAGGGACAGCGAAAACCCGCGTTGCTGTGGAATTGGTAAACCGCGCTAAAGAGATAGATTGCGTGCTTTACGTAGCCCCGTACAGAACTATAAACCCCGACAAAGGATTGCCTACGATAATGGATGAGATAAACAAATGGGGTGGATTCTATGCTCCTACCCGATACATAGGCATAGAGAGCCTGCAAGCCTCTGACCGCATTTATCTTGATATGCGCAATTATGTGGCGCATGCTCAAAATCCTTTTATTGTGGTCGATGAAAGCCTGAAAATCAAAAATGCAGGGGCAAAACGAACCAAGCGAATGCTTGATTTAGGGCAATTTGCACAATACAAGCTGGTCCTAAACGGCACACCTTTGAGCCGTAATCTACTCGACATCTATCCGCAAATGGAATTTTTGAGCCACAAAATTCTCAATATGAGTTTGGCGGAATTTAAGAACACATTTTGCGAATATACCACTGTTACCAAGTATTTTGGCGGACACAAGGGCTATACAAAAGAATTTATCACAGGATATGAAAATATTGATTATCTCTATTCGCTTATCCGCCACTATGTTTTTGAGTGTGATTTATTGCTGAATGTCGGTCAATATTACAACGAATTGCGTTATACCCTTGATGAAGATTGCAGTAAAGAGTATTACCGATTGAAAGAAAAGTACCTTGATGACGAAATGCTGATGTGGAAAAACAACAACATTTTTTTGGAGATGACGCAGAAAATGCAGCATACTTATTGTTGTACGCCAAGCAAATTTGAAGTGCTGGACGGGCTTTTCAAAAAAATAGACGAAACCCGAACAATTATCTTCTGCAAATACATAGCAAGTCAAGAGGCGTGCAAAAAATATTTCCCAAAAGCAACGGTTCTCAGTTATCAAAAGGAAGCGATGAGTTTAAACCTGCAATACCTTAGCAATACCGTGTACTTTGACAAAATTTGGGATTATGCTTTGCGTGTCCAATCGGGAAGGCGAACATTCCGCACCGGACAAGAATATGATTGCAGGTATTGGGATTTAACGGGAAATGTTGGGCTTGAAAGTCTTATAGACCGTAATATTCAAAAGAAAATCGGAATGATAGAATATTTTAAGGGAAAAACCAAAGAGAATTTAATGCAAGAATTGTGATTATATTAAATATAACTATATTTACGAATAAAAACAAAACAAATGATAACAAAGGAAATTTTAACAAGCAAATTAGATGATCTTCATGACGAAGGGTTTATCGAAGATGTCAATGAGATTTATATTAACGAAACTGTTGCAACTATTATTCTTGAATGTCCAACGGTTGGTGTAGTCCAATTTGAAAAAAGCATGAATGAGAAGGAGTTAGTTGAAGAATTATATATGTTATATGAGCCTTTCCCTACTGACATGAAAGAATAGAATTATTATGAAAATAGAAATTATTGACGGATTAGATGAAAGGATATATCAATATATTGCCCCTTTTGCTATGGATATAAAATTCGTCAAAGCAAACGGAAATCCTATTCTAACATCAAAACTGCATAAATGGTATTTGGGCTTTGAAAAAGACGAATTAATATGTTTTTGTTCTGTAAAATACGCATTAAGTGTAAAGAATATGCAAATAGGAAATCTTTTTGATGTTCGAGGCAAAAAATCTTTCCAACTCATAAAAAAGATAATTCAGGTATATACCAAAGAAAAACAATTAGGGCTAAGCGCCTTTTCAAATAATGAATATTTGGAAAAGTTTAAAAAATTAGGATTTGAAGTAACAAAAAACGGAAAAAATTGGCATAGACTTAAATACAAGAAGCAATGAACGTGTACGAAGCAACGCAAATAAGATTAGCGCAAATATTCAACGATTTTGACAATATCTATGTTTCTTTTTCGGGAGGAAAAGACAGCGGAGTTCTGCTTAACCTTTGCATTGACTATATACGCCGTAATAATTTGAAACGCAAAATAGGCGTGTTTCATCTTGATTACGAGGCGCAATACCAAATGACAACCGATTATGTCGATAAAACACTTTCTGAAAATCTTGATATTATTGATCCTTACCGAACCTGCCTGCCTTTGAAAGCGCATTGTGCGACTTCAATGTTTCAGTCATATTGGATACCATGGGAAGCCGAAAAACGGGATATTTGGGTACGGGATTTGCCTGAAAACAGCATTAATGAGGCAAATAATCCATGCGATTTTTATCAAAAAGGAATGACTGACTATGAATTTCAAGACAAATTCGGGTTTTGGTTTCATAAGCAAAAGAACGCGAAACGCACTTGTTCATTAATTGGTATCCGTACACAGGAGAGCCTGCACCGGTGGAGGGCTATCCATAGCGACCGCAATTATAAGAATTATAACGGGCTGATATGGACAAAACAAACTTATGATAATGTCTATAATGCGTATCCTGTTTATGATTGGATTACGGAGGATATATGGACGGCAAACGCCCGCTTTGGTTGGGAATATAATCGCCTTTACGACCTGTTTTACCAAGCTGGAGTGCCGATTGATAAAATGCGCGTTGCCTCGCCTTTCAATGATTGGGCAACCGAAAGCCTGAAACTTTACAGAGTAATTGACCCTAATAATTGGGGACGTATGGTAGGACGTGTTAATGGTGTGAATTTTGCAGGAATATACGGCGGAACAACCGCAATGGGATGGAAATCAGTAAAGCTGCCTGCGGGGCATTCGTGGAAATCTTATATGTACTTTTTGTTAGATACTTTGCCTGAACAAGCCCGCAATAATTATCTATCTAAGCTCGAAACTTCGATGAAGTTTTGGCGCGAGCGTGGCGGGGTACTATCGGACAAAACCATACAGGAACTCCGAAACGCAGGTGTTAATATTGAAGTCGGAACGGGAACAAACTATAAAACCGACAAAAAGCCCGTGCGAATGGAATATATTGATGACATTGATAGTGCGGATTTTCAGTTAATACCAACGTATAAACGTATGTGTATCTGCATAATGAAGAATGATCATCTATGCAAATATATGGGATTCGCTTTGACAAAGAGCGAAAATGAACGGCGAAAAGCCATAATGGATAAATATAAAGCCCTGTTATGAGAGATTTATTTAGTAAAGAAAGCAGCTACAAAAGCCCTGTATATAATGTTAGGGCTATACCGATAGAGAAAATTCAGGCAAACGCCTACAACCCGAATGAGGTTGCGCCGCCTGAAATGAAACTGCTCTATCAATCAATCAAAGAAGACGGCTATACCATGCCAATAGTGTGTTATTACCTGCCTGATATTGACCGTTACGAGATAGTGGACGGGTTTCATAGATACAGGGTAATGATGCTACACAATGACATCTATGAGCGTGAAAACGGCATGATGCCTGTCGTGGTGATTGAAAAAGACATATCTAATCGTATGGCTTCCACTATCAGGCACAACCGCGCACGTGGCTCCCACAATATTGAATTGATGAGTAATATCGTTTCGGAACTCGTGAAAGCGGGTATGTCCGATGCTTGGATACTCAAAAATATCGGTATGGACGCTGATGAGTTGCTTCGCCTGAAACAAATTACAGGATTAGCAGAATTATTCAAAGATAGGGAATTTTCAAATTTTAAAGATATTAATTTATGACAACACTGACACACCACATATACAAAATATCATTCAAAGAACCGATAAACGGAAAAACAGAGTATTATTTCGGGGGATTGTCGGCAATTTTCACTAAATTTGCACCTGAACAAGTAGGATGTAAAGTTACACGATTGTGGAATGTAAAGATAACGGAAAATAAACCGTATAGCGGGAAGAAATGTACCATTACAAAAGAACGTTTAACAAGGAAAAGCAGAGATAAATAATAAATGCCATGAAAGAAGATATGAAAGAAGAATTAACCACATTAATGCACATGGAATTTGCAAGAGACGAACAAGAACGTCTTGAATTGGCGGCACATGGGGTTTTTGATGCAGTATATGTTCACAAGGAACTTAAATTTGATGATGCTTTAAAAGTTTACGGCATTACAGAAGCTGAATTTTGGGATAACCCGCCATACAAGCATGTATTATCTTTCCCCTATCGAACCCTTGAAAATTTAAGGAAAGACTGGAGCAGCTTCTCACAAGAAGAATATGACAGGTATAAATCATGCAAGACAAAGCATGAGATTTACGAGGTTTTTGTAAGCTACTGGGACTGATTTTTACTTTTATATAAATAGGCTTCAAATATCTTTTTTTGATTTTCATCCTTAAAATCGATATATCCCTCCCAATCTGAATATTTCATCATTTCAGTAAAATAAGGCTTCCCAACAATTTCATTTAACGGGATGTCTTTTCCTTTGTACGTTTCAAGCCATACCATAACCTCTTTATGTTCTTCCTCTGTTATTGTTTTTGAGATATTTAAGCTACGATTTATATGGGATACAAGTTTATTATAACTGTCAGCCTTAGCAACAAACCCATATTTAGCCCAAGTAGCCCCGCCTACATCCAAATTAGCATGAACGTCGATTCTTTCGATTCCTGCATTTTTATATTGTTTATAAAGGATTTTAAATGCTTCTTTTGAAAAGCCTTGTCCTTGCATATCCTTTGGCATTTGAAAGAAGCTATGAGATACACTGCCTTTTCTATAACGCCTTATGAGGGTTACTCCTCTATTATGGCTATAATACTCAATATTGATTAAATCCCCACCGTAATATGAAATCAGTTTATCACTCCACACAACCCTGTATTTTTTGCCTAATTCCAACATTTCATCATCAAATTCATCCAAATTGAAACCGTGCATTATTTCATTGAATAGTTTTTCATCCACTTCATCATCTGTAAATGAGAAACCTCTTTTTTCAAGTTCTGCCCTGTCAAACTTGTATTCTTCTTTGACAGGTGCTTCGTAAGATCCTCCTCCGTAATAATCTTTGTAAGACACTTTACCCTTCAATGTGTCCATGATTTTTGCCTTTTCTATCCTGCCTGCTTTGACATACCCCATATTATCCTTTATAAAATACGGTAACGTGCCCCTGCTGTTCGCCTTTTGAATCCTTTCCGCATTATCCGCCGTCCATTTCTTAAAATTATCGGGGACATCCTTTACCAAGTTCACACTATCAGGTCCTGTTTTTTCCCCGTTTAATATCCGCTCATTGTCTTTCGCTAATTCCTCAAGGGTTTTCAGGATAGTAACAGCA
>JGI24699J35502_11134049_pt1 | contig 26989 bp, 16 predicted proteins | sample TergutMp193P4_FD_35502 | JGI IMG/M metagenome (IMG submission 35502)
TATGATTTGAGTTTGCAAGATTTGCAACAGTTAAACTGGCAAATATCATATCCTCCAACGGAAGCAATGAAAGATATGAAAATGTATCCTCCGTATGAAAGTAAATAAAGTATTTTTATCTACGTGGTAAAACCATGAAAAAGTTGTATTTTAGCAACAGTTTTTCTATAGTCCAGTGGTGAAGAAATTGATATCTAATATCTAAGGAAGTACTGCAAACTTTCCTTTCAAGCGCTATTTTTTTGCGGCAACCATCACTTTTTCTCTCTCGTCCAAACCAAATTTGGGATAGCGGGCAATGTCGATTTTTACCGGACAAAATTCGAATCCGGCTTCCTTTAGCCGTTTCCCGTAATCTTGGCCATAAATCCGGCAATGATTTCGTTGTCCGAAAAGGAGAAACCGCTCCTCAGGATCGGTGATGGAAAAATCTTCATACGTTTCTTTGGCCAGGATAGATAAGGGGACTTGCAAGATCGCTTTCCCTCCCGATTTCAGTACTCGGTACAATTCCCGCATAGCTTTTCGATCATCAGGAATATGTTCCAATACATGATTGCACAGAATCAAGTCGAAAGAATGATCTTCGTAAGGAATAGCAGTGATATCCATGTATTGCACCCGTTGCGGATCGTAGCTATATCCTTTTTCGAATTTGTCGCCGCAAATATAATTCTGATGATTGATTTTTTTGTAAAAGACCGGATACAGGCAATCTTCGGGAGCAATATGCAAAATATTTATAGGGTTTTGATTACTAAATAAATGCAAATAATCTCGGACATATAGATACACTAAACGGTCCCGTTCGGCAGAATGGCAAATCGGACACTCTCTTTTCCTTCGTCCTCCTCCGATGATTTGCTTTTCCATAGACGCTAAACTATCTATTCCGCAAAATATGAAATCGCGCAACGAACTGTTGCAATTGGGACAATAATATTTATTCCCATAATAATAGATTTTTTTCAAAAAGCGTTTAAGTTGTTTTTGCAGTTTCATTCAGTTATTTATATTTTTTTTGAACATCCAAACAGCGACAGGCAAAACCAAAACAAATGCGATAATGGCTTTTAATGTCAATGAAAAGAAAATAGAAGACATGTTTATATATTCAGATAAAATAAGTTCCCCAAAATAGACTATTCCGGCTGTGATAATAGGCCAATAAAGTAGTTGAAGAAAAGAATAAAACGATTGATTCAGCGTGAAGGATATCAGGATATAGTAATTGATAAAAAAAATCAACAAAAATGCTCCTACCAAGCAATAAGCCACTCCTTCCAGACTTTTGAAATAAAATAATCCTAAGCAGATCGCTGAAATGATCGTCAGAGCGGATAAAAAGCCGGATATAAATAATCGTTTGGTATCATTTGCCGATTGATAGATAGAACCGGAACTGGAATTTACGATCTGGAGACCTACGCACCAAGAGAGAATGGAAAAGATGGGAATGGATTCTACCCATTGTTCTCCGAAAATGATAAGAATCAATTCTTTTGCTGTAAAATGCAAAAATACGGTTAATGGAAAACCTATAAGCGCTAATAACCGGATAATTTTTGAATACAGATCGAATATTTTCTTTTTATCTTGTTGAAAATCGGAAAAGAACGGTTGTAAAGTGGGCGATAATACATGCGTTAAATATTGCAGGGGCAATAGCATCAAACGGTAGGATTTTTCATAAAAACCCAATGCGCTTGTCGATAGATATTTCCCTATTAATAGATTGTCTAAGTTGCGGGAAAAATAGTTGATGAAATCGAATGAAAACTGATAAATGGAAAAATGAGCGATTTTTTGGATGGATGATTTTTGCAAGGAACATATCTTGAGAGGATTCCTATAATAGTTAATAAGAAATACAATGACTGCGTTCGAAATTGATTGTACAAGCAAAGCATATACTCCCCAATGATAAAAAGCTGTTGCAATCCCCAGGCTTCCACTGATTATCTGCGCGAATAATTCTCTGAACATCACGATCTTGAACTGCTTATCTCTGTATAATAACGAGTTAGGAACAATATTGATACAAGCAACAAAGATATTCAGCGAGAGTATGCGGCTCATGTTTAACAACATCGGTTCATGGTAAAAAAAAGAGATGAGCGGAGACAGCAAAGCAAAAAGAACGGCGAAGAAGATTCCGACATAAATTGTAAAAGAAAAAATAACGTTGTGATCTGTTGACGTTAATTGCTTGTTCTGTACAATGGCGGGTCCGATGCCCATATTGGAAAGCAAATTAAAAAAAACAATGAATACCGAAACAATCGCCGTTAATCCGAAGTCGTGCGGCGACAATATTCTCGCCAGTATAGCCGCAATGATCAATTGGAAAACAGCTCCTGAGTATTTCAGTATTGCAATGTATGAAAGCCCGGATAAAAATTGTTTTTTGAATGAAGTATTTTTTAAATCGAGCATTTTTGTAATAAAATGATTGAAATGAGATCTCTTATTCTTATGTATTTGAAATAAGAACGCAACGATAGGCCGATTATTTTGCAGCGCATTCGAAAAGGAAAAATTCGAGATTTTTCTAAAGTATAATGCAACATATTTGAAATCAATCGATCTCTAATTTTCCCGCTGCTTTGATCTACTTTTTGCTTTTTCATTTCGCGAAGGATGATCAAACAAGAAGATAAATTGACCGTTGAAAATGGACTTGTCATCGTGGAACCGTTTCGAATTCTACGCCTGTAAAACCGTTGAGGAATGTATCCTACCCTTCGGGCAGGAAAATAGATTTGCGGCGTAAATAGTTGATCTTCGTAGAGTATTCCGGGGTAAAACCGTATTTTGTTTTCATTTAGAAAATCTCGATTGATCAGATTCAAGCATGGAGAACATTTGTAAGCCTGCGATTTAAGAAGGAGATTTAGCCAATCTACGCCTGTGCCGATTTCGTTTTCAAGCAGAACAGTTCTTCGGTAATAATCATTTTCGATGAAATCGGAATTCTCTGTAAAACTGATAGCATCGAAAAAAACGAAATCCAGATGATCCGCCTCGCACTTTTCATAGCAAAGTCTCAATGCGTTTTTATCCAACAGGTCGTCACTGTCCATAAAATAAACATAATCGCCCGATGCTTGATCCATTCCTAAATTTCTTGCGCAGGAAGTTCCTTTATGGATTTGAGAATAGACCCGAATTCGATTGTCTATTTTGGCCATATCGTTTAGAATCTGCAAACTATTGTCGGTAGACCCGTCATCAATAGCAATGATTTCAATAGCGTTGATTGTTTGATTGGCGATGGACAAAAGCGATTCTTTAACAAACGTTTCAGTATTGTAAACAGGGATAATAACGCTTATTTTAGGTTTCCTTTGCTGATTATTGCGAGATACAAGCATATTGGACTGCTATTTTTCATTCGTTTCATTCGCTATTTTTTAATTCCTTATGTAAAATTTATGGGCGTGAATCGTCTTTTGTGAACTATTTATATTCCTTGTTATAGTCTAACCGAACGTAAATCGCCATTTTTACCCGTTTATTGTTATTGTATTAATTCTTCGTAAATCCGAAGCAAAGAATCTTGCTGATTCTCCCATAAATATTTTGTTTTCACACAATCCAGACATTGAGGAATATAAGATTTATATTTTTCTCCTGAAAGTAAATCAATCAATGCCGATGCAACTTCGCTTGCTTCATGCGGATTCACGCAAATGCCAATATGGTTGTTCTGAATAATTTCTGCAATATGCCCAAAATTGGAGCCGATAATAGGCAGGCCAAAAGCGGCATATTCAAACAGTTTGATTGGAAGAATTAAGCGGTTTGTTTGATTGCAGGAAAACAGACATAAAGCTACTTTGCTTTGTTGATAGTATTTGCTCACTTCTTCAAAAGGAATTTCTCCAGTAAACAACAAATAATCGGATAGATTTTCTTTTTGAACTATTTTCTCAATCGCTCGTTGAACAGCCGGATCATGAAATCTTCCAACGATGACCATCCGATAATGACAGCCCCTTTTTTGGGTTTCCATGAAAGCGTTTAGCATCAGAAAAATTCCTTTGGTTTCTGAAAGAGAACCGCAATAGATTAAATCAAATTTTTTATTTTCTTCTCCATTGGATGGAAAAACGCTCGGATAAAAATACGAATAATTATAAATAATGGCCGTGCGAGCATTCTTTTTCCTAAAGCGCGACGCCACATTTTCTTCTGTGGCAATCAAATAATCTACTTTGCCTAAAATTCGTTTTTCAGCCATCACCGCAGGGATGTCGCTTAAAAGCAATCTCAACTTTGGCCGTGTTCGCCAAGATTCTCTCAAGAAAACATCGTATGGTTCGTGCGCATCGTAAATCACTTTGGGGAGCCAATATAATTCTTTCAATTTCAAAGCGATCCGGCACAATTCCACGTCATGCAGGTGATAAACGTCCGCCGAAACGGATTTAGCCGCTTGAAACAACGCTTTGAGACGGAATTGTTCCATTTTTGTTCTTTTAAGCTGAATCAAACGAATGGAGTCGTCCGTATAAATGTCTTTGAAATCTTCGCCGTAACCGATGTGAATAACGATATAACCATTTTGAGCAAGCGTAAGCGCTTCTTTTTTATAGATCCGGTCGTCCAATAAAGAGTGGCGGCAGGAAATCATGCACACAATTTTGTTGTCTTGATCTGGCATCCTATTGATGTGATGAATGAAACACGTTGTTTACTCCTCTCTCACAAGCACAACGCTCCCGTCATTTCTCTCTTCTTTTGTAAATGACGGGAGCGTTGCGTTTTTCAAACAGTTGTTTTACTAAATCTTAAATTTTCTCTATTTTTCCCTCACGAAAGCCGGATAGAAGAACCCAATCTTACGTGAGAAGTTTTCATATTGTTTATTTTGCGCAGTTTGTCGACCGATACTCCATACCGGCGGGATATCGAACTCAGCGTATCTCCTTTTCTTACCCGATGGTATTTTATTTTCGCTTGTCCGGATGCCGTGTAACGATTGGTTGTGGAGTAATTTTTCGTATAACGATTGGATGTTGTGTAACGATCGGCCGCGTAGTGTTCTCCCGCACTCGTGTAATAACTTCTTTCTGACTGTCCTTTTACATAGCAGTAACTGTCGTCTTTTAAACACAAGGCGTCAAAATCAATTATTTCGGAAGGATTGATTGGCTGCCCCAGGAAACGAAATTCAAAATGAAGGTGGGGGCCTGTCGAACGTCCGGTGCTTCCTCCCAACGCAATCGGTTGTCCTGCATATACATTTTCATTCTGTCCCACCAAATAGCCGGAAAGATGTCCGTAGACTGTCTCCAACCCGTTTGGATGCCTCAAGACTAAATGGTATCCATATCCTTTCCCTTCGTATTGTTTGACCCGCACTTTGCCGTCGAATGCGGCGTAGATAGTATCGCCCATTTGAAGTTTGAGATCGGTTCCGTAATGAAATCTCTTTCTGCGCGGCCCGTAAGGGGACGTGACGTATCCTTTAACCGGCATTACAAAGCTCGAAACGTCTATTCGGAATGAGTCCGGTATTTCGACGCCTGCGTATGCTTTAACAAATTCGGTATTCCAACTATCATATATTTCATCTCCGGGAAGATCTGCATCTCCCCCCAGCATCTCCTTATTCAAATAAACCAAAATAGAATCGAGAACCACCGGGTCTATTTCCGGTTGTACTTTGTCTGCTAACAACATGGGTTTGGCAGAGGAACTTCTCCGGGCTCCTCTTTTCTTCAACGATTTGGGGCGTACCGCTTGTGCATCTCCAATAGAGGAAAAAAGAACAGCTGCGCCTAATAATCCTGCAACGGATAATTTCTTCAAATTTTTGTTCATTATTTACTTATTATTATCACATAGTGTGTGTGTTAAAATTCATCAGTAGCATAAAAACTCGACAACAATGCCGGAGGATACGTATAGATTTCGTTTTCATTAAAAAACCTTTTTACTTCTATAGCAGCCGTTTCAGGAGCATCCGAAGCATGCACTATATTTTCCTGAAAGCTTATGCTGTAATCGCCCCGAATGGTTCCCGGTAGAGCCGCCCTTCCATTGGTTGAACCTGCCATTGTCCTCACAACTTGAATTGCGTCTACTCCTTCCCAGCAACAAACAATCGCCGGAGAAATTCTCATCGAATCTTTAAGTCTTTGAAAAAAAGGTTTTTCCCTCAAATGTGCATAATGTTCGTTCAGCATTTCGTCCGTCAACCACATCATTTTCATACCTGCAAGAATCAACCCCTTTCGTTCAAAACGGCTGATTATTTCACCGATTAGTCCTCGTTGTACAGTACAAGGTTTAAGGATAACTAATGTTTTCTCCATGTGTTTTTCTCTTTTTAGTCCCTTCTTTTTGCTTTTCTCTTAAGTCCAAAAAAGGAAAAAGAGTGGAATGAATATTCAAGCAACAAAGAAAGCATATTTATTCCTGAAAAACAAACAATTAACCTTAAATTTTGTTATAATCGGTCTCCTCGCGACGCATCTAAACGCAAAAAGATGAATAAAAAGATGGTAAACGCCAATAATGACGAACCTCCATAGCTAAAAAAAGGTAATGGAATGCCAATCACCGGCATGAGGCCAATGACCATTCCTATGTTGACTGCCAAATGAAAAAAGATGACGCAGGCTACCGAATAGCCGTATACTCGGTTGAAGATGGATTTTTGCCTTTCCGCTAAAAATAACAAACGAAGAATCAATGCCAAAAATAAAGCCAGAACTGCGGATGAACCTAAAAAACCCCTTTCTTCTCCGATCGTACAAAAAATAAAATCCGTGTCCTGTTCCGGTACATATTTCAATTTTGTTTGAGTCCCATTCAAAAAGCCTTTTCCCATGAGGCCGCCCGACCCGATGGCTATTTTGGATTGGTTCACATTGTATCCGGCTCCGCCCGGATCGTCTATGATTCCCAAAGCCACTTGAATCCGCGTTCGCTGGTGAGGCTCTAATATGTCGTCGAACACATAATCGACCGAATACAAAAAGACCAGAGAGCATACGGCAAATAGTAGAACCCACAAAAAATGAGACGCTCGATACTTAACGAGCAGAACCATCAGATAAACGATCAGGGATATATTCAGGAACAATGCAAGCCAACAGTAATTGAATCGGGTAAACAGGGAGACGAAGGCTGCCAATACAACTGTTCCACCCAAAATGTACAGCAAATATTTCATCTGACGCTGCACTTTGGGGTTGTTATACAATAGACCCAAAGCGAAAACAAGGATTAAAACCAGTACATAGAATTCTCCCAAAGGCGTTTCATGCCATATAGCAGACGAATAGCGAACGTCCAATACGAAAAACAGAATAGCGGCAAAACCCGAAAACAAAACGGCGCCCGGCATCCCTTCCCGATACAATACGAAAAAGAAGGCCAAAAAGACCAGGGCGGAACCGCTTTCTTTTTGCAGGAGAATCAAAATCATGGGTAAAAAGATCAGCCCCAGCAAAGAAGCCATATTTTTGAAGCGTAGTAAATCGAACTTGTAGACATTCATTACTTTGGCTAAGGCTAAGGCTGTCGCAAATTTAGCAAATTCGGCTGGCTGAATCCTCAACGGACCGATTACCAACCACGAGCGCGACCCTTTGATGTCGGGAGCGACAAATATAGTGACAACCAGCAGCAACATGACAATTGTATAAATCCAGAAGGCAAAAACTTCGTACCAATCGCTTTCCATCAATAATACCAGAAAACCGAAGGCTAACGACGAAAGAATCCAGATCATTTGCATGCCTGCACGCCCCGACAGATCAAACATATCGGTGTGATCGTAATCGTAAGTGGAAGCATAGATACTAAACCATCCGCACAGTACCAAAACCAGGTAGATCGCAAGCGACCACCAGTCGATCCGATCTCCTATATTAGTTTTTCTGTAAGACATTTCGCAATATGACCGTATTTTTTATGCTGGTTTCAAGCCATTTATCTTCGTTGGAGATATCCCCTTTCAGGTATTTTTCGATCATCAACCGTCCGATAGGAACGGCATAAGTTGCTCCGAAACCGCCATTTTCCACAAAAACGAGTATTGCAACTTTCGGGTCTTCCTTCGGGGCGAAAGCCATAAAAATGGAGTGGTCTTTTCCGCTATTTTGGGCGGTACCCGTTTTTCCGCATACGGCTATATCCGGAATATTGGCTCGCCGGCAAGTTCCTCCGGTCACCGCCAAACGCATTCCTTCCGCAATGGGAGCATAATTTTCTGCGTCGATTCCGGTAAACCGTGGCTGAGTATACAAGGTGTCCATCGCACCTCCCTTGATTTCCTTTACGGCATGAGGAGTATAAAAATAGCCTCGGTTGGCAATCGTTGCCGCCAGATTGCAAATTTGAATTGGAGAAAGGGTTACTTCACCTTGCCCAATGGCAATGGAAATGACGCTAAAGGCATTCCACCTTCCTCCATACACTTTGTCGTAATACTGGCTGTTGGGAACCATTCCCTTCTTTTCTCCGGGTAAATCGACTCCTAACGGATAGCCAAATCCCTGTCCCACCATGCGATCGCGCCATCGATCCATCGCTGCCTGAATGGAAGGGTATTTTTTGCTTTCCAACATGGCTTTTAATCCCCAGCAAAAATAGGAATTGCAGCTGGTGCCGACAGCCGGAACCAAAGGCAAAGGGGAAGCATGCGCATGACAAGCCGGACGACCGCCTCCGGGAGGGAATCCTCCATAACAGGAATAAGACGTTTTAGGCGAAATAATTCCTTCCTGCAAAAAAGTCAATCCTTGCGCCGTTTTGAAAGTAGACCCCGGAGGATACGTTCCATTCAAAGCCCGATTGATTAAAGGAGTGTAAGGATTTTTAGCCAACTCGGAAAAAGACGCGCCGAATTGCCGCCCAATTAACGAGGAAGGATCGTAGGACGGGGAAGAAACCATGCACAGAATTTCGCCGGTTTTGGGTTCAATCATGATGATCGTTCCCAGCTTGTTGTGCATCAAATCTTCGCCGAAAGCCTGTAGATCAATATCAATGGAAAGAACCAAGTCTTTTCCGGAGATCGGACTGGCATCGAAACGTCCCTCTTCGTATTTTCCCTTGATGCGTCCGTGAGCATCCCGCAAGAGAATTTCAGCTCCTTTCTCTCCTCTTAAATAATTTTCATAGGAACGTTCCACTCCTGTTTTCCCAATGTAATCGCCTCGTTTATAGTAACTGTCTTCGGCAATGTTCTGCTTGTCCGCTTCGGCGATATATCCCAATACATGAGCGGCATTGGGATAACCATATTCCCTGACGGTACGGTTCTGGATATAAAATCCGGGGAACTTGTAGATGGATTCCTGAAGAATGCCGTATTCCTTATTTCCCAATTGGGTAAGAAGTATTTGCGGAGTATAGGACGAATATCCCGGATTCAGGTTTCGATCTTTGATTTGTTTCAATCGTTCCCTGAAGTATTCTATTCTTATATTAACTGCATTGCAAAAAGCTAAGGTGTCAAATGGTTGAGTTTCCCGGACAACTACCAATACATCGTAAGCCGGTTGGTTATAAACCAGCAATTTGCCCTTGCGGTCGTACATAACGCCCCGCGAAGGATAGAGCGTTCTGTTTAAAAAGGCGTTGCTGTCGGCCCACGCTTTGTAGTCCGGGTTGAGGGCTTGCAAACGGAATAGTTGTATTAAATAAATCACTACAACCAAACAGAACAACACGGTTAAAAATAATCTTCGTGTTTCAGGATTAAAATTCCTTGTATTCACTTTCTATGACCTTCAAAATTGATGTTTTCATAAGCATACAAAATAGCTATGGTAAGGATGGAACTCCCTATAATGCGGGAAAAAAGCCGATAGGGATCGAGCAAAGATACGGATTCTGCCGAAAATAAAACAATTTGGTGAAGTAAAACCATTGAACTCAAGTAACGAAAGTATAAATTTTTCCCAAATGAGCGGACTGAAGGTTCATCGGAAGCAAATAAATCTTTCGGGGCAAATAATTTTAAAAGGTAATACCGCATGAATCCGACTACGGTACAGGCCAAAAGGTTTAGTCCAAGCGTATAGCCAAACAAATCGAGGGTTAATCCCATTGCCGCAGAAAGCAATAGAACGATATTCCGGTTGACATTTACTGGGAAGCGAAGAATGAAATAAATATAAAGCAAAGGGACGGCACATCCAAAAAGATGAATTTTGTTTAGCAAGACTACTTGTAAAAAAACAAGCAGTATAAACAGTCCCGTTTGTTTAATTCTCCAATCCGACATTATTGATTAATCGTTTCCTGCAATCTTCTCTGTTCTTTTTGATATTTGTTTTTTATTATCAGCACATTCCGCAGGGTGTTGAAATTGGTAAATAACCGTACTTTCAATGAAGTATAATTATCGTCCCTTTGCTTTAAAAAGCTCACAATGGAACCGACAGGGAGTCCTTCCGGAAACACGGCCGAATATCCGCTGGTCACAATGGTGTCGCCTGCTGCAAAATCCACATGGCGCGGAAGTTCAGTCAAATAGGTATATTGCGAATCTTTTCCATCCCACACCAAGGGGCCGATATAATTATTGTATCTGACTTTGCAACTTAGTTTGAATTTCGAATTCAAGATAGGAATGACAATCGAAAAATGGGGAGAGGTTTTCATGATGACTCCCACAATTCCGTTTTCAGAAATAACCCCCATATCTTCCTCAATCCCATCGTCAGACCCTTTATCAATCGTCAAATAATTATCTTCCTGCAAAACCGTGCTGTTTACTACCCGCGCCGGAAGAAATTGATAAATAAAAACAGTTGCAGAATCAAGCTTCATATTTTCGGTTTGCACCGAATCGCTGCTTAGTTCGAGCGTTCGTTTTACTGTGTAGAGTTCTGTTTCTAATTCTGCAACCCTTTTCAACAAATCGGCGTTGGCGCTATTCAAATTCATGTACGACTGAAAACTACTACTTACAGAATAAATACTTCCTGTCATTTCTTGGGTTGCAGACAAAAATTTACTTCTCTGAAATTGATTGTTTTTAACAATCAGCAAAACAGAGAAAAAAATCAGCAAAAAGAAAAGCAGCCAATGGACGTTTTTTACAATGAAATTGAATAGGTTCCTCAATTATCTGATTAAAAATTTAAATTTACTAATGTTTTTCAAGGCAATGCCCGTTCCTTTTGCAACGGCATGCAAAGGATCTTCTGCTATATGGAAAGGAATGTTGATTTTGTCTTGAAGCCGCTTGTCTAATCCTTTCAACAAAGCGCCGCCGCCTGTCAGGTAAATACCTTTTCGAACAATATCGGCATACAATTCGGGAGGAGTATTTTCCAAGGCGTTCAATACCGCTGTTTCTATTTTGGAAACAGATTTATCTAAGCAATGCGCAATTTCCTGGTAAGATACGGAAACTTCCATTGGCAAAGCAGTCATACGGTTCGGGCCGAAAACAGTAAAATCTTCAGGGGGATCCTCCAATTTGGCCAAAGCCGAGCCTACGCTGATTTTGATTAGCTCTGCCGTTCGTTCGCCCACCTTCATATTATGCTGACGTCCCATATATTCGAGGATGTCTGCAGTCAGATCGTCTCCCGCTACCCGAATAGACTTGTTGGAAACAATTCCTCCCAACGAGATAATAGCGATTTCAGTTGTACCGCCTCCAATATCCACGATCATATTTCCTTCCGGCGCTTCTACATCCAAACCGATTCCAATGGCAGCGGCCATCGGTTCGTAAATCATATACACGTCGCGTCCTCCCGCATGTTCTGCAGAGTCGCGTACCGCACGGATTTCCACTTCCGTGCTTCCTGATGGAATACAGACCACAATGCGTAAGGCCGGAACAAAAAGACGATTCTTATTGTTGATCATCTTGATCATTCCCCTGATCATTTGTTCTGCGGCATAAAAATCGGCAATCACGCCGTCGCGAAGCGGACGAATGGTTTTAATATCGCTGTGCGTTTTGCCTTGCATCTTTTGAGCTTCCGAGCCAATGGCCAAAAGCTTATCGCTACGATTGTCCAGCGCCACAACCGAAGGCTCGTCCACCACAATTTTACCATTTTGAATAATAATGGTATTTGCTGTGCCTAAATCTATTGCTATTTCTTGTGTGAAAGAAAATAATCCCATATCTATTAATGTTTAAAGTGACGGACTCCCGTCATTATCATTGTCATTTTATTTTTATTACAATATTCGATCGATAAATCGTCTCGCATAGACCCTCCTGGCTGAATAATCGTTGTAATGCCTGCTTTCTGCGCTATTTCTACACAATCGGGGAAAGGGAAATAAGCGTCGGAAGCCATCACGGCTCCTTTCAAATCGAAATGAAACGATTGCGCCTTTTCAATGGCCTGTTTCAAAGCGTCTACACGCGACGTCTGCCCTACCCCGCTGGCATACAACTGTTTATTTTTTACCAAAACAATAGCGTTCGATTTCGTATGTTTTACTATTTTATTGGCAAATAATAAATCTTCTGTTTCCTCTTGAGTCGGTAATTTTTCCGTTACGACTTTCCACTCTCTTTCCTTTTGGATACTCAGATCCTTTTCCTGTACCAAAACGCCGTTCAGCAAAGAACGGAATTGCAGGGAAACCTCCGGCGCTTGTTTTCCCACCAAAATGATCCGGTTTTTCTTCTGCTTCAGTATTTCCAAAGCGCCTTCCGCATAAGCGGGAGCTATGATTACTTCAAAGAAAATCTTATTAATCTCCTCTGCAGCTGGTTTATCGATTTTTGCATTACAAGTTAAAATACCTCCGAAAGCTGAAACGGGATCGCTTGATAAGGCTGCTTCCCACGCCTCTTTTGCAGTAGGACGCGAAGCGATTCCGCAAGCATTGTTATGTTTAAGAATGGCAAAAGTCAATTCGTCAAACTCAGCCATCAGATCGGTAGCCGCATTGATGTCTAACAAATTGTTGTAGGAAATTTCCTTTCCCTGCAACTGTTCGAACATCTCATTCAATTCTCCATAGAAAATACCCTTTTGGTGGGGGTTTTCTCCATAGCGCAACACTTTGGCCTGATCGTAAGCCTGTCGAAAATGAGTTCCCTCATTTTTATCAAAATAATTGAAAATAGCGGCGTCATATCCCGATGAGACGGCAAACGCTTCTTTGGCAAACCATTTGCGCTCGTCTAACGAAGAATTAGCTCCTTGTATGGAAAGTAATTGATTCAAAGCGGCATACTGTTGCTGGGATGCAACGGTCAGCACATCCTTAAAATTTTTAGCGGCCGCTCGAATCAGGGAAATCCCCCCAATATCTATTTTTTCAATTATTTCTTCTTCTTTGGCTCCCGATGCAAGAGTTTCCCGGAAAGGGTACAAATCTACAATCACCAGATCAATCTCTGGGATCGCATATTGTTGAATTTGCTCTTGGTCGCCTGCTTCGTCGCGCCGGTTTAGTATCCCGCCAAACACTTTTGGATGCAGAGTTTTGACGCGGCCTCCTAAAATGGAAGGATAGCCGGTTAAGCTTTCTACCGAATGGCAGGGTATCCCCAACGATTCGATAAAAATTTGTGTTCCTCCCGTGGAATAAAGCGCAACCCCTTCTTCCTGTAATTTCGTCAGAATCTCGGTCAATCCATCTTTGTGAAACACCGATACAAGAGCATTTTTTATTTTTTTGGATGTCGACATGTGCATCACTTGCCTAATATTTCTTCAAATGTTCGTCAAAAAGGCAAAATTAATTAAATCCTTTGAAAAAATGGAACAAAATCTAAATTATTATTTGTTGAACTGAGTGTAAATAACGCGGATTGGCTTGTTCATAGTAGATTTTTTGTTTTGCTCATCCACACTTACTAACCCAATCCGCGTTATTTTTACGCTTTTATGAATCTTCTTTATTTTCTCTGTTTTCTTCCTGAAAATAAAATAGCCTCAAAAGTCTCTCCTCTTACATGAACAACTACTTGATGATAGACCTTTTGAGGCCGATTTCGATAATTTTCTGCAAAACTATTCAGCAAGAATGATTGCTTCTGAAGGACAAACATCAGCGCAAGTTCCACATTCGGTACAAAGATCCGGGTCTATTTTATAGATATCTCCTTCGGAAATAGCTTCTACCGGACATTCGTCGATACAGCTGCCACATGCAATACACTCGTCTGTAATTACGTAAGCCATTTTCTTTTAAATTTTAAAATTAATTGATTGCAAAGGTAAAATAAGATATAGACAAATCCATAATAATTCGAATTTAAAAAAATATAAAAAGCGCTGTTTATAATTAATCTAAATAATTTTGTTCTGGATGCGGTACAAATCAGAGGGTCGATGTTTTTGAATCCAAGGAATTGTCATTTTTCAACCAATAAAAAACCCAAAGGTAGAGACCTTACGGAAGAAGAAAAAGAGCATAACAAAGAAATATCCTCATTTCAGAGTAAGTAAGAATAGAACATGCCATAGGAATCGTCAAGGATGAGCGCAGGCTTAGAGCCGGCAACTTCGTGCATCGAATCTTTAGAACTTGTGCGGCCATGCATAACTTTAGAATTAAAATTAATCCGTGGCATTACAAAAACTAATTTTCATAAACTCTAATATGGCAAAATAAAACGATAAATTTTAATCAAACAAAAACATGCAAATAATTATTTCTGTATCAATATGTTAATGTGCTTTCACGCAGTCATTTTTTTGCTTCTCAATCTCTTGAATGCTCCTCTAAAATCTATAAAAAACATTAAAAGGATAAAATTCGGGTCAAGTAATTTTTATTTTGGCAAAAAAGATTTAATTTTACGGCAAAATCGGGTTTTTGTGGTTTCGATAGGACAAAAAGTGAGAAATAAAGTCGCATGCATTCTTCGATTTAGTCAGAAAAATCAAGAAATGAAACAAAAAATGAGAAATAAAGTCGCGTCTCTTCTTCCATCCATTGGAAAAATAAAGGAAGGGAACAAGAAATGAGAGAAAAAGTCGCAACAATTAAGTTAAAAATGGTCATAAAAATGATTAAGAAGCAAAAAATGAGAAAAACTACTCTAAAAAAAGGAATGCTCTTCCTGTTTCTATGGGGAAGTATGGGGGGCGGACCTCTTTCCGCCCAGTCTCCGGGGGGAGTCGGCAGTCCGGAAGTATGGTTTCAGACGGCGGGTTCGGGGGGCCTTTTGACGGGCTCTTACCGGTGGCAGGATTTTTCGGGCGATTCGCTCCGTCTCAAGACGTACGACAGCCGCGGAGCCGCTTACGGAGAAGAATATACAAACAGCGTCGTTCGTTTTTACAACGGCCATCCGGCCTTGGAGTTGGATCCGCTGCCGGATTTAAGAAGCTGCGAAGTGCAGCTTACGCACTCCAGCCTGGCGCAAGCGACGATCATCGGCGCCTTTGCCCCTTCGGCAGGTTTTGAAAGCAATCAGCTGCTTTACGCCCTGAACGGACGTTCCGGCGAGGGCGTTTACGTGGGGACAGACAAGGTCTATCCCAGTCGGGAGAGCGGCAAAGAGCCTTTCGACTACGGCGAAACGGAAGGGATGGATTTGCGTTATTCGCCCAACGACAGCGAAGGGAATGCGGACGCTTTCCGCTCAACCTCCCTGCGCATCGCCTCCTACTACCGCGCCACTCCGGCTTCCACCGGGGTGTGGGGAGAACGCAACACGGCCGTACTGACCTTCAACACCACCAGCCTTTTGAGCAATATCAATCGAACCTCCACCTTCAGCATCCCGCTGGCGGAAAGCCGTCCGTTTACCGGCTACCTCCCGGAAGTCATTGCCTACAACCGGTTGCTGACTCCTCTGGAAAGGCGGATGGTGGAGAGCTATCTGGCGGTCAAATACGGGATTTCCCTTCCGGTATCCTACATAGGCAGCGGCGGACAGCTGCTGTGGGATATTGCCGCTTCCGCGGACTACAACCACCGGATCGCCGCCCTTTACCGGGACGACCGGAGCGGACTCGTCCAAGAGGAATCCGCTACCAGCTACGAGGAAGCGCCCCGTTTTACCGATCAGGCCGCACACGATTATTTTTATTTGGCCAATCCCAATAACCGCAGTTCGGAATCCCGCCTGCTGGCGGTGGGACGCGGCGACGGCCTCTCGCTGGGCGAAGGCGAATACCTGTTCTGGGGCGACAACAATGCGTCGACGAGCTTGCATGCCGACGTTTGGCAGGACGGCTTAAGGCGGATGGACCGGCAGTGGATCGTTCAAACCAATATCGTATCCCATCCGCAAACCTTGGCGTGGAAAGTAGAAAATCTGGAGTTCAAAACAGAAGAACCTTTCATCGTTCTGACCAAAATAGGAGGCAATTCGGCGGCTGTGGGAACGGCCCTGACCTCCGTACCCCTGATGAGCCAAACCGGCTACCTGGGGGTTAGCCAATACCTGGCCAGCGGGGGACTGACTTTGCGCTTCGGCGCTCCCGCCCCCGATTACAGCGCCGGCTCGTACGATTACGGCTATTTCATCGATTCGGATTTCCGCGCCTACCGGATTGCCAGCGGCGTTCAAGAGGCGTCTTCCTTTGCTTTGCTGGCGCTGGCTACCAGTCTGGAAGTGGAAAAGACGGCCAGCGCTCTTTTTTTGCGCGTGAACGGCATCCGTCTGCCTGAAAGCGAAATAGCGATCCTTCCCGCCGATCGGGAGCAAGCGTTCTACGGCGCGGTCTCCGTGAATCGGGGGCTGACCGACGTTAGTTTTCGTTTGCGGCACGGCGGTTTTACCGATACGGGCAACCGGGTGGAACTTTCCTATGCCTGCGCGCCCGGCTTTGCCGGCAGCGATGATGAAAAAGGCTTCCTGGCGATCGACCATTCGGGTCGGGGCGACTTCCAAGCTTCGGACGTGGAATACATTCCCGTCTCCGAAACGGACGTTTTGCGCAAAAAACTGATTTTTTACGACGTTTATTTCGACCGCGACGGCAACGGGACGGACGTTTTTACCTTTGCGATGGGTTCGTCGGAAACCGCAGACGATTTGCAGATCGAGGCTCCGGTCTGCGGACAGAACGACGGCGGCTTTTCCTTAGACATCGGCTGGGGCGTACGGGGCTACAATTATACGCTGAAAGATTTGCAGTCGGGCGCTTCCGTGCGCGAAGGCTGGGAAGGCAGCCGTTCCCTTCGGGTAGAAGGATTGCCGACCGGCGCTTATGAGCTGACCGTGAGCGAAGCCGGGGGCTATACGTTCGAAACTTCGGCCTCTTCCGGTGCGCTTCTGCGGGCCAAAACCGCCAATTTTTTACCGGCCGTCGACGGCAACATCTCCTGGCGGGTATCGGGTACGGCCGCGGTCTATACCATCGGCTACACCGCCTCTACGGGAGCCGTAGGCAGTTCGGGCAATGTCTTCCACTACGGACTGAAACAGTCGGGCAACAAATTATATAAGGTAGAAAACGGAAAAGAAACGCAGATCGGCAACGTCGCGCTGCAAACGGGCGACGAAATGCGGATCGTCAAAGGATTAGTCTCCCTCAGTTATTACCGGAACGGGACGCAGGTGGGAACCAGCGTGATCCGCTTACAGGACTACGGCCTGTCGTTCTCCGGCCTGATCGATTTCGGGCAGGGGCCGACCGAATTGCTGAACGCGAATGCGGAAGGTTTTTTCAATCTGATCGATTTCCGTTGGGATCTGACGGAAGGCGTCACGGCGGCCAGGGCAAGCAATTTGTCTAAAAAATATACGATCGCGATCCCCGAATGCCAACTTAAAGCCGGTGAGGGGGGTACCCAGACGGCTCTTGCGGCAGAAAACGGCTCGAACGGCTTGCGGGTTTTCCAGGTTCCCGGAACGCAGACCCTTCGCCTCACGCTGTCTCTGGAAGCGCCTTGCGGCGTTTCGCTGTTGGTTTACGACCTGAAAGGCTTGCCGGTTGCGCGGCAGGAAGTTCCTCTGCTGCAAAGCGGCCAAAGCGTCGAAGTGACGGTTCCGCAAGCGGGCGTGTACATTATTAAAGCCCTGACGGCCGACGGACGGGAATACGGACAGAAAACCGCCGTCTATTGAAAAACATCCTTATAAAACTTGCTACAACAATGAAATACAATATAAAAAAACAACTGCTGATCGGCCTGCTTATCCTGATGGCCGGCGCAGCAGGGCTGGCAGCCTACAGCCGTTCAGAGAAACAGGAGAAGAAACAGGAAGAGAAGAGAGCGGAAACAGCGCTCCTAACTCCACCCAGTAAAACCGCCGATTCGATTGCCGCCGTGCAGGATCCGCCTGCCGATCGGAAAGAAGAAGCTCGGAAAGAAGCGGATAAAAAGGAAACGGCAGCCGTCCTGCGGTATGTCTCTGCACAAAAGGAAGGTACGATCGGCCGGTATGCCGGAAAACAGATCGACCATCCGGCGGATCATATTTTCTCCGTGTTCTTAGACCGGCAACCGGGCCGGCAGGATCGGGTCTGGTTGTGCTATGAATTAACGGGCGTAACGGACGCCTCCGGCATTCCGGTAAGCATCAACGACCGGCTCGCCCGGGGCGGTTATTTAGTGAAACGGTCGGATCAAAGCCGCGGGCAAAGGGAGCAGATCCATCCCTTGTGGCTGCAGGCAGGAGAAAACCAGATCGCTTTCTCCTTGCCGGCGGGAGCCGATTACGGGTATCGGATCCACAATCTTTCGATTGAAATAGAAAAAAACGCCGTTCCGGCGCCTTCGCTGGTCGTCCAGACCTCGCCCGTTTCATTCAAGGGTCAAGCGTATATTCGAGGTTTTATCCAAGGCGGGGAAGGAAAAGCGTACATTTCAGGAAATGAAATCCCAAGCGTGGAAGGCGAATTTGAAACCCTGATCGACCTGCCTGCCAGCCGGAAAATAGAAATTACGGCAGCTTTAGCCAACGGCCAGAAGTTAAGCCGCGAGCTGGCTTACGAACAGGATACGCCTGCGGACGCGGTCTTTGTCTTGGATCCTACGGTTCGGCAGGCAGCCAAAACCTTTCGCCAAGGCGTTTCCGACCGGATGGAACTGGAAACGGCGAGGTTGGAAATTGATTCCGCGGCCTTGCTGGCGCCTTCCCAGAATATTACCCTCACCGCCCTTCGGGCCGTCGACCTTCCGGCCCTGGATATGGGGTTGACGAATGTGACGGCCGAGCGGGAGGGTTACCGTTTTTTGCCTCACGGCGAACATTTTGCCGAGGGGGCGACGGTCAGCCTGTCTTACGATCGGACGAAACTTCCCAGCGGTTTTACCGAAGACGATATAAAGACCTTTTATTTCGATCGGGAGACGCGGCGCTGGGCGGCTCTGGAAAGGGTCTCTCTGAACAAAGAAAACCAGAGCGTCGTATCGAAGACGACCCACTTCACCGATATGATCAACGGGGTGATCCAAACGCCGGAATCGCCCGAAACGCAGGGCTTTGCTCCGACGGTGATGAACGGCGTCCAAGCGGCCAATCCGGCGGCCAAGGTGCAGCTGATCGCGCCTCCGGGAGCCAACCCCTTCGGTTCGGCGGGATTGAGTTATTCGTTGGAAATGCCTCCCGCCCGCAACGGCATGCAGCCCGTTTTGGGACTTCAATACAATTCGGACGGAAGCGGCGGTTGGCTGGGCGAAGGCTGGGACTTGGGCGTTCCGTCCATTGCGGTAGACACGCGCTGGGGCGTTCCGCGCTACAACGAGGACAAGGAAACCGAAACCTACTTGATGAACGGTTCGATGCTGGCCGCCATGGACGAAAACGGGGAAAGTTCCGTTGCGCACCGAGGAGAGAAGATCGACCGCCAGGCCGACCGGCAGTTTTACCCGCGCAACGAAGGCAGCTTCTCGAAAATCATCCGCAAGGGCAACAGCCCTTCCAACTATACCTGGGAGGTCGCCGATGCGGCAGGAACCGTTTATACCTACGGCGCCGGCGGAGTCTTGAAGGGTACGGTTCAGTATTTGGACGAAGGGCCGAAGGAAGCGATTGCCGAATGGAAACTCACGCGCGTGGAAGAATTGCACGGCGACTGGATCGAATACCTATATGAAACGGCGGACGAACCCGTGCGGGGAAACCTTACGGCTAAAGCCATTTACCTGAAAGAAGTCCGCGCGGGAAATAAGGGAAGCGGCGCGCATACGGTGGTCAGCCTGCTCAACCGTTCAACGGACAAGAGCAAACAGACGAATCAGGCGCGGTACGGCTTTCTGACCTCCAACAATCGGCTGTTGGAGAAGGCCGTCATAGCCTTTGAAGGGAAAACGCTGCGCAGTTACGGCTTCCGTTATGCGGAAGGAGCATTCAATGCAGAAGTATTGGATCAGATTACCCATTACGACAGCGGGGGAAATGTTTTTGCTTCCCATACGATGGACTATTACGACGACGTAGACTCCAAAAACGGCTACCAGCCGTTCCAAACGAAAACGGAAACCTGGAATTTGCAGGACGACGGCATTGACGGAGGATTCATCAATCCGGTTTCGTCTATCAACAAACGCGGATTCAACGACAAACCCACGGCGCTGGGCGGAAGCAAAACGACGGCCAAGGGATATTCTGTTTATGTGGGCGCAGGAGCCAACGACTGGAACCTGATAAGCAAAAGCAATACGGGCGGTGTCAGCTATAGTCGCAGTTCGACCACTACGACCGGTCTATCCACTCTGGCGGACATCAACGGCGACGGTTTACCCGATAAGGTCTATGTAAAAAACGGAAAGCTGTATTACCGCCCCTGTGCGGCTTCCGCATCGGGCGAAACCCGATTTGGCGATGAAACAGCTATCCAAGGCATCAACGAATTTTCGAGGACGAAAGGGAAGAGCAACGGAGTGGGCGCCAAAGCCTATGTAGGCTTCGGCAATGCCGTGGCACAGGCGGGCAACGACTCCAGCTGGGGCGATTCGGAAACCTCCGTTTACTTTTCGGATGTCAACAGCGACGGATTGATCGACGTCGTCAAAAATGGAAACGTCTATTTCAATCACATCGAAACCGACGCCTCCGGTCGTTTGATCCCTACCTTTACGCTGAGCAGCGGGGATACTCCCAGTCCGATTCGGGGCGGCGGTTTTTTAGATATTTCCGATACGGAAATCACTCCGGAAGCACAGGCGGAAGCGATCCAAAACTCTCCTTTGCAGGACGCGGTGCGTGTATGGGAAGCCCCTTTCACGGGAAACATCCGGATCGAAGGGACGGTACAGCTTCAAGCTCCTGAGGACGGTTACGACGAAGACGACTATGCCAAAGCCGACGGAGCGCGGGCGGCCATTCAGGTCGGGAACGCAGAACAATGGAGCAAAACTATTGGTAAAGGCGATTTTACGGTTTATCCGGCAACGGTGGGCAGCGCGGTTGTCAACCGGGGACAAAAAATATACTTCAGGCTTCAATCGGGCAATACCGAAACGGCGAACGGTTCCTTCGATCAGGTGAAATGGTCGCCTATCGTTACCTATACCGACCGCGTGAACCAAATCGATCCCAACGGACTGGGCACAGCCGTCTATGCTCTTTCGGATGCAGATTTTGTAAGCGTCGAAATGCCGAACTACGTTCCGGCGGAAGCCTCGGTGAACGTATCGGGTCATTTAGTCAAACCCGCCCTTTCCGATCAGGTAAGCCTGCAGGCGATCCTATCCAACAGTTCCACCTTAGACGACGGGACGCCCAATCCCGATTACAGGGAAATAGTTGTTTACCAGCGGTCGTTTAGCGCAGAGGAAACGTTCGACGGCGATCTCTCTTTTGACGTTCCCAATACGATCGGCGGGGAAAACCTGCGGCTGGCGGTATCCAGCGAAACCAATGTAGCTTTTAGCCGAATAAAATGGACGCCTCAGATTCATTATACCATCGACGGAAATACCGCCTCGATGCCGGCAACCGTTTATTACTCGGTTTTTGCCAACCAGTTGGCCGAAGGACAAACCTTTCAGCTGGAAGCCAATGGAACGCTGCGCATCGAGCCGGCGCTGAACTTTCCGCCTTCCAGTGCGGCTAACGGACAGTTGGTGATGGCCGTCAAATCGTCTGCCGGCCTGATCGCCAAACAGCAGGTAATCGTGACCAACGGAGCCGTGGATCCGTCTTCGACCCTTGCCTCGGCGAATGCTCCAGCCGGGGGCGTGTGGATCGAATATTACGGAACGGATGCGAACTTAGTCGGCCTGATCAGCAATCCTTCGGCCCGCGTCACGATCAACGGCATCACCATCAGCTTGGCGGCCAGCCTGTATGCTCCCCGCGAGGATGAAGGTTACGGCAACCTGTACCGCGGGTGGGGACAGTTTGTCTACAATGCGGGCGAGGGTCGTTGCGCCGCTGCGATCGATCCGTCGCTCTTGAAACTGCCGGAAGATGAATCGGAAGCCGATCCGATGAAGCTGGTTTTCCAGCCCATGGGATTGGACGTTCAAACGAAAAGTTACTGGACGGGACCCAATCCGGACGTTTGGATTCAAGGCGGCGGGATGAGCGCCTCCCGTTTGGGCGACCCGGATGTGATCTTAGTCAATCCGTTGGCCGGACGGGGAACGGCGGGCTTCGTTTCGGACAATTGTTTGGGCGGTTCGACGGCCGACGCTCCGCCGCTTACCTCCAAAAATTTCAGCAATGCGACCTTGGCCGGAGTTTCGGGCCTGGGCCCTGTTTCTCCTTCCGCCAGTATAGCTTCCGGAAGCGAAGAAGTCACGCGGGCTTTTCTGGATATGAACGGCGACAGTTATCCCGACTACATCACGTTCGGCAAAATTCAATATACCAATACGAATGGAGGACGCGACGGTGAAATTCTGTCGGCCGGCTCGCTGCAGACCAGTACCAACAACAGTAAGACGATAGGTCTGGGAGCCGCTCCCGTCCACGCCAATTCCAATACCACGGCAGGGACGGCTTCGGGCAACGCATTGAACCGAGCAAAGACGGCGGTAGCCAATGCGCAGAAGGGACTTTCCGCTTCGTTGGACGTCCCTTTGAATTACGACGAATCCGACTGTATGCTGATCGATCTCAACGGCGACGGATTGCCCGATAAAATCTTGTCCGACAAACGGGTGCAGCTGAATCTGGGTTACGGTTTTTCCGAGGCGGCGGACTGGGGACTGGACGATACGCAAAAAGGGGTCAGTATTTCGGCTACCGCAGGCATCGGCGGGGGGCTGGAATGGGCGGCCTCCAGCATCTCGGCGGGTTTCGGCGTGACGGCTACCTTCAGTCAAAGCTCTTATACGCTGATGGATGTGAACGGCGACGGGCTTCCCGACCGCGTTTATCTGGATCATCCCCTGGTCGATCAGATTTTTAACGGACAGACGCAGACGTATGTAGCCTTCAATACGGGCAACGGTTTTGCTTCTCCCCTTCCCTGGCAGGGACTGAGCGCTATCGGCGAATCGGTTTCTACTGCCGAATCGGCCAATGCGGCGGCGACTTACTGTATTCCTATCGTGATTGCAGGATTAAAATTTGCCGTTACGGCCTCCGGCAATTTGGGCCGCAGCATGAACAGTCCGCTGGAAGACCTCCGCGATGTGGACGGCGACGGATTCCCCGACCGGGTATCTTCCGAGCAGGAAGGAATCCTGACGGTCGCCCGTTCGGCCATTGCCCGCACCAACAAGCTTCGGACGGTCCGCAATCCGCTGGGCGGTCGCTTCACGCTGGACTATTCGCGCAGCGAAGCGACCTACGACCATCCTTCGGGCAAATGGGTGCTGGCTTCGGTAGAAGTGAACGACGAGATGGCCGACGACGGGCCGAATCAAAAAACGGCTTTCGAGTACCGGAACGGACGGCGGGAACGGCACGAACGCCAGTTTCTGGGCTTTGGAAAAGTCATAGCCAAAAGTCTGGATACCGGCAAGAACGACGCTCTGTACCGTCAAGCCGTTCAGGAATACGACGTAAGCAGTATTTATTCAGCGGGCAACCTGCTGCGTTCGGCGATAGAAGACGCCGAAGGGCGCAAGTTCAGCGAAAGCGTACAGGACTACTACAGCTACCGCGTGACGGCGGCGGGCGACGACTATCGTTTTGCGACCGACGCGTCGATCTGCAGCGACCGCGCGGCGGCCTTTACTCCCCGGAAATACGTTCAAACCCTGCAGTATGAAGGCGAAGCCGACGGCTTAACCGCCAATGAAAGTTATTACGAATACTACCTGAACGGTTTCCACGGCGAACTGAAAGCTTATAAATACAGCGATCAAGGCCCTCTGGGCGCCAACGGGACGGGAAACTACAATTACCAGACGAGCCTGGAGTATGCAGGCAATCCGTCCAAACATATTTTCGGTTTGCCGGTGAAAGCGGAAGTGCGGGGATCGGACGGAGAGCTTTACCGGAAAACGGAAGCCGTTTACGATTTGAACTATTCCGATCATTTGACGCAAGCGGTTCAAACGCTGGACGGGCAGGGCCATCAGGCGGTGGTAGATATCGTCTACGACGCTGCGGGCAATATCCTGCGAAAGACGCTGCCGGCCAACAGCCGGGGGCAGCGGATGTTTTTCCAGTACCTCTACGACCGCGATTACAACCAGTATCCGATCCGGGTGGAAGACGCTTTCGGCTACCGCACGGAATGGGAGGAGTACGACTACCGCTACGGACTTCCGTTGACGACGCGCGACCGGAACGGCTATACGCTGGAAACAACGATCGATGCGTTGGGACGGATAGTCAGCCTGACGGCTCCGAACGAACAGGTAATCGGAGCGCCCTATACGCTTCAGTTTGAATACCATCCGGCGGCGGTCCTTCGGAACGACGGAACGATCGATGCGCCGGCTTATGCCGTTGCAAAACATTACGACCCGCAGCATCCGGCAGACAATATCGAGACCGTTGCCTTTGCAGACGGCTTCGGACGGACGGTGCAGGTCAAGAAAGACGGAGTACTCTATGAAAACGGAACGGATAAGACGGTGATGATTGTCAGCGGACGGATACTGTTCGACGCTTTCGGACGGGCAATCCACTCCTATTATCCGGTTGCAGAAAACGCGGGAAACAAGACGATGTTCAATCGAACTTTTGATGCCGTCTCACCTACCCAAACGCAGTACGATGTGCTGGATCGAGTGGTCAAAACGATCCTACCCGACGGCAGCGAAACGGCGGTCGCTTATACGAAAGACGACAGCAGCTTGATTGCGACCGCGACCGATGCCATGGGCGGACGGCAGGCCGCCTTTACCAACGGTTCGGGCCTGACGGTGAAGACCGAACAGTATTCGGGGCCGGAAGGAACAATCACGACCCGCTTTGTCTTCGATCCGATCCGCCAGCTGCTTAAAGCGATCGACAACGGAGGCAACGAAACGGTTTCGACCTACGATCTGGCCGGACGGCGCACGCAGACGGTTCATCCCGTTTCGGGCGAAACGAACTTGACGTACGATAATTCGGGCAATCTTCTGAGCCGGCAAACGGCGAATCTGAAGGAAGAGAACCGGTCGATCGAGTATGTTTACGACTACAACCGGCTGGCGGAAATCCATTACCCGGATCATCCCGAAAACAACGTAAAATACAGCTATGGCAACAAAAACGCATCGTACAACCGCGTGGGACGGCTGATGCTTCAGGAAGACGCGACGGGCGCTCAGGAATTTTTCTACGACCGTCTGGGAAATGTGGATAAGATCCGAAGGACGGTCGTTATCCCGAACCAAGCGATTGCCACCTACGTAACCGAATGGCGTTACGACAGCTGGAACCGGCTGACGGAAATGATCTATCCCGATCTGGAAAAGATTACCTACAGCTACAATACGGGCGGTTTGCTGGAAAACGTGAAGGGACAAAAATCCTATTCCTATAATTATGTCAACAAGCTGGGCTACGATCAATTCGAGCAACGCATCTACCTGAAATACTGCAACGGAGCGGAAACAAACTACAGCTACGACAATGAGCGGCGGCGCTTGAGCGCTTTGACGGTCAAGGCGGGCGGCGGGATGCTTATGAACAATGCCTATCGTTACGACGCGGTGGACAATGTACTGGGGGTAACCAATTCGGCTCCGATCCAAAGCGCCGGCATGGGCAGACAGATGAGCCACAGTTACAATTACGACGGTTTGTACCGCTTGATAAGCGCAACGGGAACCTATACCGGGGCAGAGAACAAATCGGCCGCTTATACCTTGGATATGGCTTACGACAACCTGCACAATATCACAAGCAAGAAGCAACACTTGCAACAGCAAGGCATACAGTTTGAAGACCCCTTAGCAGCCGGGTATGATTTAACGTATCATTATGCCAATAATCCGTTCCAGATTTCTACGCTGGACGATGAAAACTACCGCACGGAAGGCGGCGCTGAAAAGGACAAGATAACGAACGAACGCGCTTATCAATACGACGCCAACGGCAATTTGATTTACGTAAACACGGCCCGGGAAAAGCAGGACGGAACTGTCGATAAGGGCGGCGGCGAAAAGAAATATCTGTGGGATGAAGAAAACCGCTTGCTGTCGGTGAACATCAACGGCTTTATCTCTTCCTACTGGTACGATGCCGACGGCGAACGGGTGATCAAGGCCTCGGGCGACGACGAAGGCCTGTTTGTCAACAGCGTATTCAGCGGAGCCAGAACAAGTACGGATAACTTCACAGCCTACATCAATCCCTATTTAGTGGTCAGCAAAGGCGGCAACTACACGAAGCATATCTATATCGGGAGTCAGCGGATCGTCAGCAAGTTGGGCGATCTGGATTCTTACGGTCAAGACCCCAGAAGGATCGCTTATGCCGGCTCGGATGTGGACGGAGCCAGCGTAGATTTTACGGGCAAGTACGCTCAATCGCAGCAAACGATTAAAGACCGTTATGCTGATTTTGAAGTTCCTTACAACGGAACGGATAACGACGATTATGTAAACGGCGGCGGTTTCTGCTGCGACGACAATCCGAAACTGCGTGCTGGAGCGATCGGCAACGGAAACGATAATCCGGAAATATATCAATATTATTATCATTCGGATCATCTCGGTTCTACATCTTTGATAACCGATTTGGACGGCGATATAGTTCAGCACGTGGAATATGTTCCGTTCGGAGAAG
>JGI24699J35502_11134048_pt1 | contig 26888 bp, 20 predicted proteins | sample TergutMp193P4_FD_35502 | JGI IMG/M metagenome (IMG submission 35502)
AATTTCATTTGAAGTTTTGCACCGAGTATGCTATTATAACAAATACTATATCAATTATATACAAGTAAAATTTTCGCAAAAATTACTTCATTAGAAATTAAGTTTTTTAGAAATGTCCGGTTTTTCTTATTGATTTTGGAAACGGTAATCAAATCTTGCAAAGGTTTTAGAATATCCGTAACAAATTGCTCGTGAAAATAAATAAGCGCTTTTTGACAACGTGCTTTCAGTAAGGAAATAGTTTCTTCTTCTGTTGTTTCCTGCCGAATAATTTGCGTCAGTTGTTGCTGAAATTTAATAGTTGTAGCTTCCAATTCAATTATCTTTTTCTTGAAACCAGCAAATAAAAGTTTAGCCGGTTCATATTCTTGCGCAGTTTTATCTTCGACTAACTTATCAAATTCACGCAACAATTCGTGCATTGGGCGCCAATCGAAATACAATAGCAATCGTTCCATCCAGAATTTTTTCCTTCCTGCCTGAAACAATCTTAACAACTCATTTTCATCTTTTTCGGCATGACTGAACTGGATAGCATAATCGTTGGTAAGAATACAATTGGGACGTATTTTGGAAAAAAGTACGATTCCATCGAGCGAAGTACAACGACTTAATGCGACATAAGTTTGTCCTGCCGCAAAAGAAGCGCCGGCATCTATGATTGCTTTTTCAAAAGTCAATCCCTGACTTTTATGAATGGTAATTGCCCAAGCCAAGCGAAGTGGATACTGGTTGAATGAACCCAATTTTTCTTCTTCAATTTTACTCGATTCTTTATTAAGCGAATAACGCATATTCTCCCATTCTTCTTTCTGTACCAAAATTTCTTCATTTAAATCCGGAAGATAAACATAAATCTGGTCGGCAATAATCCGGGTAATTGTAGCAATTTTCCCATTAAAAAAGCGTCCTTCCGAATCGTTACGAATGAACATTACTTGTGCGCCGGCTTTCAGATGAAGTTCCATATCCGTGGGCAAAGCGTAATCTGGAAAATCGCCGTCCACAGTTCCGGAGAAAATTCGTTCTTCAGAAGGTAATTCCTTTAATCTACGCTGATTGATTGCATCGGAACGATAATTGTGAGTAGTCAGGATAATATAATTCTCCTCTTCTTTTGGTTTGAAATTCGGATTATATTGCTTATTAAGTTCATACAAATCATCTGGCGTAGCCATGTTATTCCTGATGCGGTTCAACAAGTCAACAAACACGGGGTCGCCTTGGCGATAAACGGTTTTTAATTCGAGATACACTGGTTCGGTTTGCCGTATCACACGTGCGTGAAAAAAAAACGTACTCTCATAGTAAGTTTCCAATAATTTCCACTCCTCAGTTTTAGCAACTGGCGGCAATTGAAACATATCGCCGATATACAAAACCTGTATTCCTCCAAACGGGCGTGTATTACGGCGGATACGCCTAAGTATTTCGTCGATACAATCAAGTACGTCGGCGCGCAACATGCTGACCTCGTCGATAATCAACAATTCCAACTGCCGAAGTAATTCGATTTTCTGTTTGGAAAAGCGGAAAAAAATTTTCTTTAGAGGATTGGATACTCCGGGTAAATACGGTTCAAAAGGCAATTGAAAAAGCGAATGCAGCGTCACTCCGCCAGCATTAATGGCGGCAACTCCGGTCGGAGCCGCTACAATAGTGTTTTTATACGTATGCTCCCGGATATATTTTAAAAAAGTGGTTTTGCCAGTACCCGCTTTACCTGTCAAGAAAACATGTTCGGAGGTTTGGTTAATAAAATCAGCGGCTAACTGAAAAATAGCATTGTTTTCATCAGGGTTCATTACTTAATTTTATTTTTTTTGTAAATATCTGTATGCAAATTTACGATTTTTTTAAAAATTTCACGTAAATTTGTGCTGAAATTAAAAAACAACAAAAATTTAATATGGCAAATACATCTGATTTCAAAAATGGTATGTGTCTTGATATTGATGGACAGTATTACTACATAACGGAATTTTTACATGTGAAACCGGGTAAAGGACCTGCTTTTGTCCGGACAAAACTAAAAAATGTTACTACGGGTCGCGTAATCGACAAAACATTTAATGCAGGAGTTAAAGTAGATGAAGTTCGTATTGAAAGACGACCTTATCAATACCTGTATCAAGATGATATGGGTTATAATTTTATGAACAACGAGACTTTCGAGCAGGTATCCATTGCGAAAGATAATATCACCGGCGTGGATTTCCTAAAAGAAGGCGATATAGCCGAAGTCGTAGTTCATGCTGAATCGGAAACGATTTTGTTTGCTGAATTGCCAGCTCACGTGGTTTTAACGGTTACTTACACCGAACCGGGAATTAAAGGCGATACGGCAACTAACGCCATGAAACCGGCAACTGTCGAAACCGGAGCAACGGTTCGCGTTCCGTTGTTCATCAATGAAGGAGAAAAAATAAGGGTTGATACGCGAGACGGCTCTTATGTGGAAAGAGCAAAATAATACATATATATATTTTATTTTAACTAAAACCTTAGCAAATTATGACCGAATTGATTAAATTAAGTGTAAAGGATTGGTCGCCGGAAGACAGGCCACGAGAAAAGTTATTGTCAAAAGGTGTAAATTCTCTCAGTAATGCAGAGTTATTAGCTGTAATTCTTCGTTCTGGAACAAAAGATGAGACCGTAGTAGAATTGTCGCAGCGAATTCTCCAATCGTGTGGAAATGATCTTAACCGCTTAGGAAAAGTTTCTGCTAATTATTTGATATCTAATTTTAAAGGAATAGGCGAAGCCAAAGCAATTGGTATAATTGCCGCTCTCGAATTAGGTAAACGGCGAAAAGCGGAAGAAATACATAAACGGAAGAAGATTTCTTGCAGTTTAGATATTTACAATTATTTTCATCCGTTTCTTTGCGACTTGCCGCATGAAGAATTTTGGGCGCTTTTTTTAAATCGTTCCAACCTGATTATCGACAAATTTAAAATAAGTCAAGGAGGAGTTGCCGAAACTATTGTCGATGGAAAACTAATTTACAAAGAAGCCATTAGCCGTTTAGCTTCTTATGTAGTCCTGTGTCATAATCATCCTTCCGGAAATCATATTCCAAGTCCTCAGGATAATGCTATTACACAACATATTAAAAAAGGACTTGAAGCAATTGATATACGTTTATTAGACCACGTTATTCTTACTGACGGGAAGTATTATAGTTTTGCCGACGAAGGTAGAATTGAATAAAAAGTGTTAACATAAATATTTAAATTTTATGGAATTATCTATCATTCAGAGCAAAATATACGAAGTAAGAGGTTATAAAGTGATGCTTGATTTTGATTTGGCCGAAATGTATGAAACAGAAACTAAACGTCTAAAAGAGCAAGTAAGACGCAATATAGAAAGATTTACAGGCGATGACTTTATGTTTGAACTGACAAAGCAAGAATGGAGCAACTTGAGGTCGCAATTTGCGACCTCAAATGTTGGGGCGGTGCTCGTTATCAACCTTTTGCATTTACAGAATTAGGTGTAGCAATGTTAAGTAGCGTATTAAATTCTGATAAAGCAATCAAAGTAAATTGAGATATTATGCGTGCATTTGTTGTACTCTGTCAATATGCTTTAGGATATGCAGATTGTTATTTAAAAGCATCTAAGACTTTTTTCACTGAACCGTATTGAAGAAGTAATTCTTTAGCTTTTTCTTTGGGAATATTCATTTCATCTACAATCATTCGGGTTCCGCGTTCAATCAGTTTTTTGTTCGTTAATTGCATATTAACCATTTTATTGCCTTTCACCCGTCCCATTTTAATCATCAAAGTAGTAGAAAGCATATTCAGAATCAATTTTTGCGCCGTTCCGGCTTTCAAGCGTGTGCTGCCTGTGACAAATTCAGGACCTACTATTGCTTCAATGGGATATTCGGAAGCCTGAGCCAGCGGAGAATTGGGATTGCACGTAATGCATCCAGTTAGCAAACCATTTTCCCGCGCCTTCTGCACGCCACCGATAACGTACGGAGTTGTTCCGGAAGCTGCAATTCCAATAACTGTATCCAGAGTATTGATCTGGAAAGCTTGCAATTCTTCCCATGCCTTCTCAGGATTGTCTTCAGCCGCTTCTACCGCACTCCTTAAAGCCGTGTCGCCACCCGCAATCAATCCGATAATGATACCTCGAGAAACCCCGAAGGTAGGAGGAATTTCGGAAGCATCCAATACCCCCAGACGGCCGCTTGTCCCGGCGCCTAAATAAAAAACCCTTCCGCCTGACGGCATTCGTTCCATTATTTGTTCAACGAGCGCTTCTATTTGAGGAATCACTTTTTCGACCGCTAAATGCACTTTTGCATCTTCCTGATTGATGCCGGTTAAAATTTCATGTACCGACATTTTATCTAAATTTTGAAATTGAGAGGGAGATTCTGTAATACTTACCATATTTTATATATTGCAATTAGTAATTAAAATTTGTAATACAAATCATTTATTTATATCGTATAAGAAAATATCTCTTATATTAGAATAGCTATTAAGCCGCAAAATTACTACTTTATTATGGATTCAACAACATTTTTTTAAAATATTTAAAGAAAAATTTAAACATTATGTATATATATAAGACGTATGACAAATTTTTTGTTTATTGGAAAATTCTTTTTTACCTTTGGGGCGTTTTTTAATTAAATTATTATAATTAATATGAATTTATTTGAAAAGAAAAAAGTAACATGTTTTTTACCTTATCCTTATAGTGATGAGGAAATGCTTGCATTGACAGTGAAAGAATTAAGTGCTTGCAAAGAAATAGGCAATATTTTCATAGTTTATCCTGACGGTTCTGAAGTAATATTGCGCGATGGTTGCAAAGGATTGCCTGCGGGATTTTTGCAGCAAACCCAAACGTGGAAAGCAATTGCTTCACATATCGATACGCCTTATACTTTATTGTATATGAGTGCTTTGCCATTAAAGCTGGGCGCTTATGCCATTGAACGTATGCTGCATGTCATCGCCGACACTGACGCTGGTATGTTGTATGCTGACCGATATAAAATAAAAGAAGGCTTGTTGCAGTCATATCCTGTGAATGACTATCAGGAAGGAAGTCTAAGGGACGATTTCGATTTCGGTTCGTTATTGCTTTTTCGGTCGTCAGTGTTGAAAGCCGCTGTAAACGAAATGAATGTCGATTATCAGGCTGCTGCCTTGTACGATTTGCGATTGAAAGTTTCTAAATATAAATCTTTATTTCATTTGCCGGAGTTTCTTTATACGGAAGTAGAAACGGATTACCGTAAATCAGGAGAAAAGCTTTTTGATTATGTTGACCCGAAAAATCGGCAAGTGCAAATCGAAATGGAACAAGCCTGTACCCAATATCTAAAAGATACGGGAGCATGGTTGAAACCGGTATTTACTCCGGTTGAATTTACCAAAGAAAGGTTTCCTGTCGAAGCTACAGTTGTTATTCCGGTGCGCAACAGAGAAAGAACCATTGAAGACGCCGTTCGTTCGGTCTTAATGCAGAAAACGGTTTTTCCATTTAATTTAATTGTTGTAGATAATCATTCAACGGATAAAACTACCGCAATACTCAAAGAAATTGCTTCCGGCGACCAGCGGTTAATTCATCTGATTCCCAATAGAAATGATTTAGGTATCGGTGGATGTTGGAATGAAGCTATCATGCATCCGCAATGCGGGAGATTCGCCATTCAACTCGACAGCGACGATTTGTATATTGATATACATGTTATACAAACAGTAGTCAATGCCTTCTACGAACAAAATTGTGCAATGCTTGTCGGAACCTATAAAATGGTAAATTTCCAATTAGAAGAAATTCCTCCCGGAATTATAGATCACAAAGAATGGACACCCGACAACGGAAGAAATAATGCGCTTCGTATAAATGGATTGGGAGCGCCTCGAGCATTCTATACACCAGTATTACGAGAGATAAAAATCCCGAATACGAGTTATGGAGAAGATTATGCTGTAGGCTTGGCTATTTCCCTGACTTACCGTATAGGACGCATCTATCAACCGCTTTATTTATGCCGCCGCTGGGACGATAATTCCGATTCTTCGCTGGATATAAATAGGTTGAATGCACATAATCGTTATAAAGATTGTATCCGGACAATCGAATTACAAGCGAGGATAAATAAAAATCGACTCGAAGAAGATTAAAATCAACTAATATGGAAAATATACCACAGAAAAACAAATCGCCTTGGTTATGGATTCCTTCGTTATATTTAGCGGAAGGATTGCCTTATGTCGCCGTAATGACGATTTCAGTCATTATGTACAAAAGAATGGGAATATCGAATACCGATATCGCATTATACACCAGTTGGCTTTATTTGCCTTGGGTCATCAAGCCGTTGTGGAGTCCATTTGTAGATTTGCTTAAAACCAAACGCTGGTGGATTGTTTCCATGCAAATATTGATCGGAGCCGGATTTGCAGGAATTGCGTTTACTATTCCTTTGCCGTTCTTTTTTCAGGCTACATTGGCTTTCTTTTGGTTATTGGCATTCAGTTCCGCAACCCACGACATAGCCGCTGACGGATTTTATATGCTGGCGCTTGATACTAACAAACAAGCCATGTACGTCGGCATTAGAAGTACTTTCTATCGGATTGCCACCATAATGGGGCAGGGGTTTCTTATCATTTTAGCAGGTTTTCTGGAAACTGCTTCCGGTGCCGAACCTCTTAAAATAAAAATAGAAGCTTCGCCCGAATATACACAAAACACTTTGTTAATTCCTCAAATGCCGAATATACAGGAACAGGCAGGAGATGTAATATTTCTTACAGATAAAAAAGTTCTTAACATTGGAACTCAAAGTATTAATAAAGATACCCTGAACGCTTTTGTCGATGAAATAATCGGATTAAATGAAGATAATGGATTTATTTTTAAAGAACAGGAGAAAGAAGCGAAAGCGAATAGATTATCTTCAGGTTTCTGGAGTGAAAATGTTTCAAAGCCTTTAGGAGCATGGATAAAAAATAATTTCGGTGAGAAAAAAGAAATCCTCGTTTCCGATGAAGTTGGAAATATTGGTGTTCTGATAGTTCATTTATCCAAAAAACCGGAAGCGGGAAAGACTATGATACTTTACACTGCTTTGAGCAATGGAGACAAAAGTATTTCATTACTTCATGGTGAACGCTTGATTTTCAATGAAAGTAATTGGAACAAGCCGGCTTATATGATTTTTCAGGCAGACCCTAAATTAATAAATTCGACAAAAGCTGAATATAAAGGATTATCGGGAAATATACCCTTTGCATGGTCTATCACATTTTTTGTTTTGGCCGGTTTATTCATTTTATTCGGGATATACCATAAATTTGAACTCCCTAAGCCAGATTCGGATAAATTGTCTGCACATATTACAACAAAATCGATATTGAATGAGTTTTTTGCAACGTTTTATTCGTTTTTCAAAAAACCGCAAGCGGTGATAGCTATCTTTTTTATGCTTACTTTCCGATTTGCCGAAGCGCAATTGCTCAAGTTGATTAATCCTTTCTTGCTTGACCCTAAAGATATTGGCGGATTAGGGCTTACCACCGGACAAATCGGCCTTGTTTATGGTACGGTTGGGATAATAGGTCTTACTCTGGGTGGAATTATTGGAGGAATCGCTGCTGCTAAAGGAGGTTTGAAAAAATGGCTATGGCCTATGGCTTTCAGTATGATATTAACCTGTCTAACATTTGTTTATTTAAGTTTTTCTCAAACCGGAAATCTTTGGATAATCAATGTATGCGTCTTTATTGAACAATTCGGATACGGATTTGGTTTCACGGCTTATATGCTGTACCTGATGTATTATTCCGAAGGAGTGCACAAGACCGCTCATTACGCTATTTGCACCGGCTTTATGGCGTTGGGGATGATGTTACCCGGTATGTTTGCCGGTTGGATGCAGGAAATGTTAGGTTACAACCATTTCTTTATTTGGGTAATGATTTGCAGTGTAATTCCAATCATTGCCGTTTCATTGCTGAAAATTAATCCGGACTACGGGAAAAAAACTAAATAATTATGAATTACAAATAATGAATAAACAAGAAATTTTTAATTTTTAATTAATATAATGTCTCCAATAATAATTCTACTCACTATAGCAGCCTATTTCGCTGTATTATTCACATTTTCTTACTTTACCGGACGGAAAGCCGATAATGCCGGTTTCTTTTCCGGAAATCGTAAATCGCCTTGGTATCTGGTAGCTTTTGCTACCATTGGGGCGGCAATTTCAGGAGTAACCTTTGTTTCTGTTCCGGGAATGGTTGCCGTAAGCGGCTTTTCCTATTTACAAATGGTGCTGGGGTTTGCTGTCGGGCAACTCATCATTGCTTTTGTGCTCATTCCGCTTTTCTACCGGATGAATTTGGTTTCCATTTATGAATATCTGAATAAACGCTTTGGAGTATCTACTTACCAAACAGGAGCTTGGCTTTTCTTTGTTTCTAAAATGCTGGGAGCATCCATTCGCTTGTTTATCGTTTGCGTAGTACTTCAATTCTTAGTTTTCAAACCACTCGGTTTATCATTTATTATCAATGTTATTTTTACGGTTGGAATTGTTTGGATATATACTTTTCGCGGAGGCGTCAAAACCCTGATTTGGACTGATTCGTTCAAAACGTTTTGTTTGATTGTTTCAGTTGGATTATGTATCTATTACATTGCAGGTAATTTGGGAACGGCAAATGGAAGTAATATCTTTTCTGTAATTTTCAGTTCCGATATGTCGAAAATTTTCTTTTTCGACGACGTCAACGACAAGCGTTACTTTTTCAAACAGTTTCTTGCGGGGGTATTTACTGTAATCGCTATCACCGGATTGGATCAGGATATGATGCAAAAATCTCTGAGTTGCAAAAACTTTAGAGATTCTCAAAAGAATATGATAACCGGAGGTATTTTGCAAATATTTATTAATCTGCTTTTCCTTATGTTAGGCGTTTTATTGTATTCTTACGCATCTGCAAATGACATTGTATTACCTGAAAAAGGCGATGAAGTATTTCCTTTCCTCGCTACGCAAGGATATTTTCCGTTAATTGTAAGTTTTTTATTTATTATCGGACTTATTTCAGCCGCTTATGCTGCCGCCGGTTCGGCACTCACGGCGCTCACGACGTCTTTTACCATTGATATTCTTAAAGGTACAAAAGGGAAGACGGAAAAAGAAACAGCAACCACCCGTCAAAAAGTACATATAAGCATGGCAATAGTGATGGGAGTGGTTATTTATGTCATTAACTTGCTAAACAATGCGTCGGTCATCGACACAGTTTACAAATTGGCAAGTTATACTTACGGACCTTTGTTGGGTATGTTTGTATTCGGTATTTTCACGAAATGGAAAATCAGGGAGCGATGGACGCCGTTGGTTGCCATTGCTTCGCCTATTATATGTTTGGTATTGGATATGAATTCCAAAGCATGGTTCAATGGATATGAATTCAGTCACGAACGGTTAATATTCAATGCCTTATTTACATTTATCGGTTTATGTTTATTAATCCGGTGGAAAAAATCAAATAATCCGCAATTTATTTAATGTTATAGTTTAAATTTAATTAATTTATTATGATTTTACAGAAAAAAAGAAAGTCAAGCGATGCTAAGAAATTTTTGAGCACGCTTTTGGTAGGTATTCTGCTTAGTTATACGGGAAATATGACTGTGAAGGCAGATAATTGGAATGGGGGGGGGTATTCCTCTGAATTACAACAGGTTACTAAGTCGGTGACGGGAAGGGTAGTTGATAAAAACAATGATCCCTTGATTGGAGTTAACATTCGAATTTCCGGTTCAAATGTTGGAGCCGTAACTGATGCTAACGGACAGTATTCGATTTCAGTAGAAGGTAACAATCAAGTATTACAATTTTCCTATCTGGGATACAAAACAGCTACGGCAACCGCTAACAAAGATGTAATTGACGTTACGATGTTGGAAGATGTGCAAACTTTGCAAGATGTTGTAATTGTTGGTTATGGAACACAGAAAAGAGAGAATCTAACAGGCGCCGTATCAACGGTAGATGTCAGTAAAGTATTGGAAGCCCGTCCGCAAACGGATATAATCAAAGGATTACAGGGTGTAGTTCCTGGATTAACGATTCTGACGCAAAGTGGAGCGCTTAATTCCACTCCCGATATTCGTATTCGCGGTATAGGAACGTTGAGCAATGATCAAAAAAGTGCTCCATTAATCGTAGTAGATGGAGTTCCGATGGATGACATTTCTTATCTGAATACTCAGGATATTGAAAATATATCGGTATTGAAAGATGCGGCATCTACTTCTATTTATGGTACCAGAGCAGCTTTTGGAGTGATTTTAGTTACAACTAAATCAGCTAAAAAAGTAGAGAAAGTTTCTGTTAATTATGTAAATAATTTTGCTTGGGAAACGCCGACAATTCTTCCTGATTATCCAGATGTTCCAACTCAGTTACGCGCATTGATTTCCGCTAACGACCGGGCTGGTCTGGAAAGTGAATTATTCGGTATGTACCTGAAACAAATGCTTCCCAAAGCGGAAACTTGGCAACAGAACCATGGAGGTAAAACCGGATACAGAGAAATGGTATTAGGTGATGACTTTGATATGGCTGCTAACGGAACCGGAATGTATTATGCTGATTGGGACGTAGTCGGCATCATGTTCCGTAAGAATAGGCCGGCGCAAAGCCATGACCTTTCTATACAAGGAACAAGTGGTAAAACGTCTTATTTTATGTCAATGGGATTTAACCATTCGGAAGGCGTTTTGAATTTCAATCCTGATAAATTGAATAAATACAATGCGAACATGAATTTAACCACCAATGTATTCGATTGGTTAAAAGTAGGAGGTCGGATAAATTATAGCGATAAAGATTTCTTAACACCCTATCAATACCGGACTCCTTATCAATATCTGTGGCGTTGGGGCAGCTTTTTCCCTTATGGAACTTATGAAGGAGTCAATTTCAGAACAGAACCGGGGTATTTTAACCAAGCTAATCAAAACAAACAAGTTGATTCATATACCCGTCTTGGAGCTTTTTTGGAAGCTACCATCATTAAAGGATTGACGCTTAATGCAGATTATACTTATAACATACGTCATTTCAATGAAAAACAAGTGGGAGGTCCCGTGTACCTATGGGATTTCTGGGGAACTATTAATTTAGATAATGGACCAACCGATGTGACCAGTGCTGGCAATCAAGTGGTTTATATGAAATCTCAACGAGATAAATCGTATGCATTTAATGCTTACTTTACATATAATTTTGCGATAGCTAAACATAACAATTTCAAAGCCATGTTGGGTGTCAATGCTGAAGAAGGGGATAGTTACAACCACACTTCACAGCGATTGGGTTTACTTGACAAAACTAAGGGTGAGTTTCCATTGGCTACAGGCGCTATGACTGTAAATGGGGGGCATAGCAACTGGGGCGTTGGCGGTTATTTTGGACGTATTAATTATGATTATGATGGTAAATACTTGCTGGAATTAAACGGACGTTATGACGGATCTTCCAATTTTCCTGCCAACAACCGTTGGGCTTTCTTTCCCTCTGGTTCGATTGGCTATCGTATCAGCGAAGAATCCTTTATGAATGCCTTAAAACCAGCATTATCCAATGCCAAAATTCGAGTATCGTATGGTGAAATTGGCAACCAGGCAGTGGGCGCCAATATGTTTGTCCCGGTGATGACGCCCTATGCTTCTTCGACAACTCTATATATGTATTGGATAGATAATGGAGCAACAGCGGTGGCATACGATTTACCCAAATTAGTACCTAAAACGTTGAAGTGGGAGCGTATTCAGACCACGAACATAGGAGGTGATTTTGGTTTTCTAAATAACGAACTGAATTTATCATTTGATTGGTTTCAACGTGATACGAAAGACATGTTGGCGCCGGCAAGAGAAATGCCTCAAGTCTTAGGAACAACAGTTCCTATGATCAATGCAGGCTCGTTGAGAACGCGGGGTTGGGAATTAACTTTGGGCTGGAATCATCGATTTCATGACGTAAATGTTTATGCTAATGTAAATATTAATGACTATATTACGAAGGTAACTGCTTGGGATAATCCTGCAAGATTGTTGGCTCAAAATTATACCGGCAAAACAGTAGGAGAGATATGGGGATTTGAAACCGATCGTCTATTTAGGGGAGATGATTTCAATGCCGATGGAACAGTGAAAAACGGCATTGCTTCTCAAAAGAATTTGGAACAGGGAATGTTCGTTTATGGTCCGGGTGATATTAAATTCAAGGATTTGGACGGCGATGGCGTGATTGGCGCAGGCAAAGGAACTCCTGAAGATCATGGCGATTTGAAAGTAATTGGAAACACAACTCCACGCTATCAATACAGTTTCCGTTTGGGCGGTGAATGGAAAGGATTTGATTTGGATGCATTTTTCCAAGGAGTAGGTAAACGGGATGTATGGACGGTCAGCGCTTTTGTGATGCCGATGATGCGTGGAGCTGACGCCATTTATGCTAATCAAACTGATTATTATACGGACGAAAACAAAAATTATGATGCCTATTTTCCAAGTCTTTATCCGGGAAATGCACAGCAAGGCAATATTTCGTCAACGGTATTGGGACTCGGTGCTAACAATTTCTATCCTCAAAGCAGGTATTTGGTGAATATGGCTTACATGCGATTGAAAAATCTAACCTTTGGATACACGCTTCCGCAGATATTAACGCAAAAAGCATATATACAGAAAGCGCGCATCTATTTCAGTGCACAGAATGTTGCAGAATTAATCAATAAGAGCAAAGCTCCGGTTGATCCTGAAATTAATGATGTTGAAACCAATGTAGCATTAGGAAATGGTACATGGGGGCGCATCGACCCGATGTCGCGTTCTTATTCTTTTGGTATTCAAGTAACATTTTAATAATTATTAAATTAGATTAGATATGAAAAATTTTAAAATAATAATACTTGCGTTGTCCTTTGTATCTTTAATAGGTTGTAACGAGATATTAGATAAGGGACCGTTGGATGCTTTTACAAATGATAATTTCTGGACCAGCGAAAGGAATGTAAGAGGATACGCTTTTCCGTTTTACAACGAATTTTTAGGTTATGGAAACGGTGGAGCTTTAGGGGATTTTTATTTCCCAACTTTGTCGGACGACCAGATTGGGAGAGATTTTACTAATTTTACGCCTATTCAGATACCTGCATCTGATAACTATTGGCGTGACCGGTGGATAGTGATTCGTCGTGCCAATGTATTGCTCGCTAATGTTCATAGTGTTCCCATGACAGATGCAGCCATTGCACATTGGGAAGCTGTAGGTAAATTGATGCGTGCCTGGACTTATTATAAATTAGTGCGAACATACGGCGATGTTCCTTGGGTAGAAACAGTGCTGGACATTACCGACGAAGGCATATTGTATGGAAGACGCGAAAATCGGGATTCTATCATGGACAATGTATTAGCCGATTTGCAATCGGTTGACCAATTGTATGATAATCAACTAAACGAATTTAATCGTGCCATTGGAAATGCAATGAAATCGGAAATCTGTCTGTATGAAGGAACTTTCCGCAAATATCGTCCAAATCCGGACGCTGCAGGAGCCGAAAGATTCTTGAGTGCATCTAAAGCGGCTTCTGAATTTATCATGGGTAAAAGCTACTATGCATTAAGTCCGACTTACAGGGAAGTGTACAATAGCGTCAGCTTGGTAGGAAATCCGGAAATGATTCTCTTTAAAGAATATTTGCCCGGCGTCCTTTTGCATTCTACTATTGCTTACATTGCATCAAGTACGCAAATCAGCGGGTTAAGCAAAAATGCCGTTGAAGCTTATTTGTTTAATGATGGAAAGCCTTTGGGATTAACGTCTTTAAATAAAAGCGATGAAGCTGTAGCTGTTCCTTCAGGAGCTTCTAAAATAATGAATATAAAGCAAATGTTGGATGTGAGAGATGGACGTTTATCGCAAACCATTGATACTGTACTCTGTTATGTGGGTCAAGATTATTTGGTAACTACTTCATCATCCGGTTATCGTGTCATTAAGTTTGATAATTTGAGTTTACCTGCAACCGAAAGAACAAATACAGCTAATAATCACACCGATGCTCCTCTGTTTTGGCTGGCGGTTGTTTATTTAAATTATGCAGAAGCTAGCGCTGAGTTGGGAAATATCACCCAAGATGATTTGGATAAAACCATCAATCGATTGAGAACACGTGCCGGATTGCCCAATCTGTCGCTCAATGTAGGATTTCATGATCCTGCCAATAATATGAATGTTAGCGATTTAATTTGGGAAATCAGACGTGAACGCCGTTGTGAACTGATGACCGATAATAATTTCCGTTTTTGGGACCTGATTCGTTGGCATCAATTAGATAAACTTGATTCCAGTGTTAATCCTGACATATTATTGGGTGCGAATATTAAAGAAGATATCACGAATACTCAGGTAGTACGCGCTGGTGATTATATTGACGGAAGTAAAGGCTTTCAGCGGATATTTGATAGCAAATATTACCTGACTCCAATTCCTTCTGGTCAAATTACGTTAAATCCACAATTAGCGCCTAACAATCCTGGTTGGTAAATAACCATGTGATAATTTTTGTGATGTGAATTAACCGTAGGTGAAGCTATAGCGGAACCTACGGTTAATAAATTATCGTCACTGCGAAACTTTTTCTCAAAAAAATATTTTAATGCCGTATAGTTGATTTCAAAAAAACAACTATCTTTGTGGAAAAGTAATTAATCATTATTTAACTAAAGCATTTAACAATGGAAAAAAAGGAAGAGTTTGATTCAAGATACCTGAATCTATTAACAGATTTCGGATTTCATAAGGTATTTTGGACGAAGAGTTTGCTGATTGATTTTCTCAATCAGGTAATTAAAGAAGAAGGTTTGATAACTGATATTCAGTATCTTCTTCCTGAGCAGTTGGGTAGTTCGAAAAGAGATAGAAAAGCGATTTTTGACATTTTTTGTACCAATGAAAAAGGAGAATTTTTTATTGTCGAAATGCAAAAGGAAAAACAGTTGTTTTTTCGTGATCGGAGTCTCTATTATGCATCGTTGCCGATACAGAAACAAGCGCCTCGTGGTAATTGGAACTTCCGATTAAAAGCGGTTTATATGATAGGAATTTTGGATTTTGTTCTTTTCGATGAATGTGAAGAAGACAGGGAGCAAGTGATTGAACGTGTACATCTTGTACGAGAGCGGGCAAAAACGCTGTATTCAAATAATTTAGAATTTGTATTCATCGAATTGCCGAAGTTCAGGAAGACGGAAGCAGAATTGGAAACTCGCTGTGATAGATGGCTGTATTTACTGAAAAACTTATACAAGTTACAAGAATGTCCTGCTTCGATTCAGGACGAAATTTTTGAAGAATTGTTTCAAATAGCGGATATAAAACAATTAACAAAAAAAGATATGAGAGCATACAAGAAAAGCATATTGGAGTATAACGACGTTCGAAATGCTCTGGATTGTGCCAGAGAAGAAAGTCGGAAGGAGGGTATCGAAAAAGGGCGTAAAGAAGAAAAAGCCTTTGTAATCCAACAATGTTTTCAAAAGAATATGCCGATAGAAGACATTGTTTTCATTACCGGTTATTCAAAGAAACAAATTATGGAAATGAAAACTAAAAATTAAGGGCAACTGGCAGGCAACTGACTATCGGTAACCCTAATAAAAAAATTTACAGATGAAAAATCACTCTTTTATACTGTTATTTCTTTGCTTTTTTTGCTCGCTTCCTGCGAAGCCTCAGGCACAATCACTGCCGGAGGAAACGAAAAGCGCTATTGAAAATTATTTGACGGAACTTATAAGACAGCAAACATGGGTTAGTAAGATTAACATTGATTCAGTCGCTGTAGAGAAAAAGTCAATCCGTTTGTTTGCTGGCGAAAGTCTTTCTTATGGACGGTTCGATAAGGAAATGACCGACTCCGTTTATTCCCGGATCAAATCTCTTCTTCCTTCCGAATGGAAACGTATGACCGTTGAACTCTATTCAGACGGCTATAAAATTGAAGATTATATTCCGTTGGCACGGAAAGAACGTTATGCCAATTCGGCGGATGTTCCTATCAAAAGAAATACGTCTGTTCCTTACACAATCAGTAAAGGACTTCATAACAAGCATATTGCTTTATGGCCAAGTCATGGCTGGTATTACAACTTGGACAAGAACCGGTGGGAATGGCAACGCGCCCGTCTGCTTCAAACGGTGGAAGATGTATTTACACAAAGTTTCGTATTGCCTTATTTAGCGCCCATGCTTGAAAATGCGGGAGCTACTGTTTTTATACCACGTGAACGCGATATTCAAACACGCGAAATAATCATAGACAACGATAATAATGTAACACAGGGAAAATCGGTATATCAGGAAACATCTGGTGACGAACAATGGACAACAGGAGAAAATACCGGATTTGCCCACTTGAAAACTGTGTATCAGGACAAGGAAAATCCTTTTAACGATGGAACTTACCGACAAATTAAAACCATCACGAAAGGCAAAGCAAGCGCTTGTACCTGGCAACCTGATATTCCAGAGAAAGGAAAATATGGCGTATATGTTGCTTACGCCAGTTTAAAAAATAGCATAAAAGACGCGCGCTACACTGTTTATCATACCGGCGGAAAAACTGAATTTAGCATAAATCAGACTATGGGTGGCGGAAGCTGGATTTTTCTGGGTTTTTTCGAATTCGATAAAGGCTTAAACGAACAAGGCAAAATCGTTTTAACTAATATAAGCAAGGATAAAGGTAAAATACTTACTGCCGATGCTGTGAAAATAGGCGGAGGAATGGGAAATATTGCGAGAGGCGAACAACTTGAAACGAGCGGACGTCCGCGTTATATCGAAGGCGCGCGCTATTGGCTGCAATGGGCAGGACTTCCCGATAGCGTTTACCGTTGGACAAAAGGTGAAAAAGATTATACTGATGATTATCAAAGTCGTGGGTTGTGGGTTAATCATTTGATTAAATCTCATGTTCCTATCGATGCAGTCCTGGCTTTCCATACCGATGCAGGAAATACTTATAACGACTCTATTATAGGTACGTTAGGAATCTGCATGACTCATTATAAAGACGAGAAATTTGATAACGGAAAACCTCGCATCCTTTCGCGCGATTTGGTTTCTACGGTTATGGATGAAATTGTGAAGGATATCCGCAGCCAATATGAGCCTGATTGGACGCGCCGACATATCTGGAATCGCACTTATAGTGAAGCACGTTTGCCTGAAGCTCCGACAATGCTGCTTGAATTAATGTCGCATCAGAATTTTGCCGACATGCGCTACGGATTAGACCCCGAATTTCGATTTACGGTTAGTCGGGCTGTTTATAAAGGATTTTTGAAATTCATAGCATATCAATATAAATCAGATTATGTAGTTGCACCATTGCCGATAAAATCGTTCAGTGCAAAATTTGCAGGCGAAACACAGGTTCAGTTGGAATGGCGGGCTATGGTCGATTCTTTAGAGGCTTCAGCTTTTCCGACTAAATACATCGTTTATACTGCTATAGGCGATAATGGTTTCGATAACGGCAAAGCAGTAACTGATAACAAGATAGTTTTGCCGGTTGAGAAAGACAGAATCTATCGTTTCCGCGTTAGCGCTGTTAATGATGGCGGAGAAAGTTTTCCGTCCGAAACCTTATCGGTCTGTCGCAAAACGGAAGAAAAAGGCGTTGTGCTGATTATTAACGGATTTAACCGCTTGTCGGCGCCCGATAGCTTTTCAACGAAAGATAGCATTGCCGGATTTCTGGATTTTATCGACCACGGAGTACCAGACGGTATTCAAACAAATTATATTGGAAGCCAGTATGAGTTTCGACGCCAGATACCTTGGACTGATAACGACGCTACTGGATTTGCTGCAAGCAATGCCGATTATGAAGCGACGCTGGTCGCAGGCAATACGTTCAATTATCCGTTTGTACATGGAAAATCCATTACTGCAGCAGGTTATTCATTTGTATCCGCTTCTTCCGAAGCCGTGATGAATGGCCAATTAAGTATGAACGATTATAAGGTAGTAGATCTCATTTTGGGAAAACAAAAACTGACTATAGTCGGAAAAGGAGCATTTCCTCCGCGTTTCAAAACCTTTCCCGACCGTTTGCAAACACTGATAGCCGATTACTGCAGGGCGGGCGGAAATATATTTGTCAGCGGTGCTTTTGTCGGCTCTGACTTATGGAGTGAATATGCAAAAGAACCCGACAAAGAATTTGCACAAAATGTATTGAAATATAAATGGCGAACCGGACATGCAGCTGTTACCGGAAATGTAAAAAGTGTCTTTTCGCCGTTCCCCCAATGGAAAGGCAATTATCATTTCTATAACAAACTCAATCCGGAAGTTTATGCTGCCGAATCGCCCGATGCTATCGAACCGGCGGGAGAAGGCTGTTACACGATTTTTCGTTATTCAGAAAACAATATAAGCGCTGGCATTGCTTATTCTGGTAATTACAAGACCTGCGTACTCGGATTTCCTTTTGAAACAATTTCGGAGGAATCTCAGCGAAATCAATTAATGCAAAGTTTGTTGGATTTTATTGCGAATGACTGATAACATTAAAGCTTTGCGTAAGAGGCTGTGTTAAAATTATCTTAAACGCAGCCTCTTTTTTGTGTTGGAAAAATATGTCATTCAGTTTTTTTAGCAAGAACTTTCCAAAAACAACTTTATATCATCATCTACCGTGTTTATTCCTGCAATTCCAAATTTTTCAACAAGAAGTTTCGCAACATTAGGAGATAAGAAGCCAGGTAATGTTGGACCTAAATGTATATTTTTCACGCCTAATGATAGAAGAGCTAAGAGGACAATCACTGCTTTTTGCTCATACCATGCGATATTGTAAGCAATCGGCAATTCATTTATGTCGTTCAATTGGAATATTTCTTTTAATTTTAATGCGATAAGCGCTAATGAGTAGCTATCGTTACATTGTCCGGCATCCAGAACTCTGGGAATCCCGCCAATATCACCTAAAGGCAATTTGTTATAACGATATTTTGCGCAACCTGCAGTAAGTATAATGGTATCTTTAGGCAATTGCTCCGCAAATTGAGTGTAATACGCACGGCTTTTCATGCGGCCATCGCAACCTGCCATCACGAAAAACTTGCGGATTGCTCCCGATTTCACAGCTTCTACAACTGCATCTGCCAAAGCAAATACTTGAGCATGAGCGAATCCTCCGGTAATCTCGCCTTTTTCAATTTCGACCGGCGCTTTGCATTTTTTTGCATGCTCTATAATTCTGGAAAAATCTTTGGCCTTTCCATCTACGCGGTTTTCAATATGGATACATCCTGTAAATCCAGCGGAGCCGGTAGTATAAACCCTGTCTGCATAATTTGCATTTGCAGATGGGGGAACAATACAATTGGTTGTGAAAAGAATCGGTCCGTTAAACGATTCAAATTCTTCAGTCTGTTTCCACCAAGCATTTCCATAGTTCCCTGCAAAATGTTTGTACTTTTTAAATGCCGGATAATAATGAGCAGGAAGCATTTCACTATGCGTATAAACATCGACACCTGTTCCTTCTGTTTGCTCCAGTAAATCCTGTATATCCCGAAGGTCGTGTCCTGAAATCAAAATACCGGGGTTATTCCGGACTCCGATATTTACTTTCGTTATTTCGGGATTGCCATAAGTTGAAGTATTTGCCTTATCCAACAAAGCCATCACCTTGACTCCCATCTCCCCACAACTTAACACCCAACCGACGAGTTCTTCTTCCGAAAGATTGTTTTTTTTTGTAGCGACTAAACCTTCTTGCATAAAAGCATAAATTTCCGGATCTTCAAATCCCAAATTAGCAGCATGTTCCGCATAGGCAGCCATTCCTTTTATTCCGTAGGTCAGCATTCCGCGCAACGAACGCATGTCTTCATTTTCTGTGGAAAGCACTCCGACCTGTTTTGCCTTTTCCTCCATCTCTTCAAGTGTCTCGGCTTTCCAAGTTAAGCAATCGCAATCACAAGGCAAATCAGTTTCCCCTTTTTCGATAAGTCTGTTTTTAACTTTATCCCTGATAATAAAAGATTCTTTGATTTTTTTTACGAAGCGTTGCTTATCAAAATTAGCATTTGTAATGGTCATAAAAAGACCATCCATAATAAATTTGTTCACTTCGGGAAATTCTTCGCCTTTTTCCCGTAACCGAACAGCAAACTTAGATATTCCTTTCATCAGGAAAATCAATAAATCCTGTAGGTTTGCCACATCTTCGGTTTTTCCGCAGACACCTTTAATTGTACAGCCTGTGCCTTTTGCTGTTTCTTGACACTGAAAACAAAACATTTTTTTTATATTTAAATTAAACAATTATATCCATTTTTCACTTTGAAGACATCCGTCTATTCCTGTTATTACTTTTTTAATCTGAATTTTTCGTTTCGCATTAGCCTGCGCTTTCAATACATACTACCAGTCCATCGCAATAGATATCGCTGATTAGGCGCGCTTTCCCCTCGACAATTTGTAATGCTCCCTCATGACAATCCACAATACAATCGCCGCAACCGTTGCAAAGGCTTTCATCGATTTTAATAATTGTTCTCTTCATTTCCTTTTTCTTAAAATTTTTGCAAAAGTATAAACATACAAATAAAAAAAATGTATCATCGGTTACATATAATAAAAATAAATAAATTAATTTTGTAGTATAAAAACAGATTTGTTATGGATATTAATGATTTATTTCTATGTCCGGTCTGCATGAAAATTCCTCCCGAAAAGAGAGAAATGTTCCTTAATGAAATAGAATATAAAATTAAATCTTTCAAAAAAGGAGAGTGCATTGTGCAACAAGGAGATATTGTTAATGCGTTATATATTTTATTAAAAGGAAGTGCAAAAGCCGAAATGATTTCCGATTCGGGGAATATTTTAAATATTGAAATTATTAATGCTCCGAATCCTTTAGCTCCAGCATTTTTATTTGCTGCAAATAACCGATTTCCGGTTGATGTTGTCGCGCTTGAAGATTGTGAAATAATTCTTATCATGAAAAATTCAATCATGGAACAACTTACCTGCAATGAAGAATTTCTGCAAGGATTTATGATATTTAATTCAAATCGTGTACATTTTTTGTCCGAGCGATTAAAACTACTTTCTACGAAAACTATCAAAGGAAAACTTGCTCAATATATACTGGTGAGGGCGAATGGTATGTATTTTACTTTAGACAGAAAACAAACGGAATTAGCTGAATATTTCGGCGTTACCCGCCCTTCTTTATCCAGAAGCCTTTCGGAAATGGTTGATGAAGGGATTATCTCTCTAAACAGAAAAAACGGCAAAATATTAAATCCTCTCAAATTAAAAAACTTGATTATCCAATAAAAAAATTCGCATATCACCTGAGTCCTATGACATTTAAAACCTTTGTCTTAAAGTGCTAACTTCCAAAGTAGCTTTTCCTTCGATAGCTTTTGCAAAATCGTTGAAATGCGCAGCTTTGTTGTGAGAATCGATAGCAGCCTGCGATTTCCACGTTTCTATAAAAACAAATTTCAGAGGATTTCCTACATCTTCAAACACATCATAAAAAATATTTCCCGGTTCTTTCCGCGTGGCATCTACAACTGCTTTGATAGCTTTTAAAACATCTTCTTTATACTCTGGCTTCACTATTATAGTAGCAACAATTGTAAGCGTCTCTTCTTTTTCCGCTTTACTACTTGTAAATGAAAACAATAAAACTAAAGAACAAAAAGCGCTAAATAATATTCCTTTTTTAAGATACTTTTTCATACGCTAATACTTTTTTCATTAATAATAATTTGTCAAAGATAATTATTACTTGCTAAATGAGCTAAAAAATCATACAAAAAACATAAAATACAAAAAATATTTCTGAAAAATAGATTGTTTTTTGAAAAAACGGCGATGTCATAAATAGTATGATTTATGATATTATTGAAAAAACAATTAATTAACAGAGAATTTGGTTTAAGTGTTGATTATTTGTATTTTTGCGACCTGAAATAAACATTTTATTTATATAAACAAACAAATTCAATACATTTTATAATAACGAAATGGAAAAAAGTAGATATAAGCAAATAATTAATCGTACTCTTAATTTTCTTACAAATCAACCGGTATATGCATTTTTATACAACTTCTTATTGGCGATGCTCGTATTTTCGCTATCGCGGATTTTCTTTTTTATAGTAAATAAAAGTTACTTTCCCGACGTCGATACCTCACATTTGCTATTAATGCTCAAAGGAGGAATAGTATTCGACCTGTCAGCTTTACTTTATGTTAATCTACTATATATGGTGATGCAACTCATACCATTCCGTTTCAGACATAACGAGGCATATCAAAAAGTAGCGCGTTGGGTGTTCATCATAACTAATGGTATTGCAGTGATTATCAACTGTATGGATATTCCGTTTTTCCGTTTCACCAACAGACGGACAACATGGTCTATATTTTCGGAATTTAGTAATGAAACCACTGGCAGCATTTCCAAAATCATTTCACAAGCTGCTCTTGATTATTGGTATGTTACTCTTTTTGCCATTGCAGCTATTGCCGTATTGTGCTTGCTTTACCATACTCCTCATAAAATCGCTGTTGCGCGTCGTTTCAATTTTGTATATTATTTAGCGCAAACAGCCTTGCTTGTGATTATTGTTTATTATTCGATTATAGGCATTCGTGGCGGATATGGTGATTATACGCGACCGATTACCATCAGCAATGCCAATAAATATGTGAACGATGGCACTGAAACAGCGGTCGTTCTGAATACGCCTTTTTGTTTAATTCGTACCGTTCACAAGAAAATATTTGTAAATCCAAAATATTTTGATAATGAAGCTGCAATGACTGCTCTTTATTCGCCTTTACACTATCCTACTCCTCAAGAGGAGTTTAAACCGCTCAACGTGGTAGTCATTATAGGTGAAAGTTTAGGTAAAGAAGCAAGCGGATTTTTCAATAAAAGCCTCGATGGTAAAGCCTATCAAGGATTCACACCTTTTTTAGATTCGCTTTATACGCAAGGGCTTACCTTTGAATATTCGTATGCTAACGGAACGAAATCTATCGATGCTATGCCGTCGATTTTATCGAGTATTCCTATGTTTGTTGAGCCATTTATTCTTACTTCATATTCAACCAATAACATAAGTAGTCTTGCCAATGCATTGAAACAAAAGGGTTATTATTCTGCTTTCTTTCATGGAGCGCCCAATGGTTCGATGGGTTTCCAGGCTTACGCTAAATCCGCTGGTTTTGATGATTATTTCGGATTTGAGGATTATCCCGACAAACGCGATTTTGACGGTACATGGGCAATTTGGGATGAAGAGTTTCTGCAATTTTTTGCTGACCAAATGGATAAAATGAAACAGCCGTTTTTAACATCAGTTTTTACTGCCACGTCTCACCACCCCTTTCATCTTCCCGAAAAATACAAAGGTAAGTTTCCGGAAGGCAAACATCCCATACTACAATGCATTGCATATACAGATTATGCCATAAGGCAGTTCTTTTCGAAAATGTCGCAATACGAATGGTATAATAATACACTTTTTGTTATTGTAGCCGACCATGTCTGCATACCTGTTTATGATGAGTATTTTACCAATCTCGGACGATATTCTATTCCTATTTTGTTTTATCATCCGGGCAGCAACCTCAGAGGAGTGGTCGATTCTATTCCGACTCAGCAAATCGACATTATGCCTACAGTTTTGAGTTACCTGAATTTCGATAAACCTTATTTTGCCTACGGACAAGATATTTTAACAACAAAAGCCACAGATAAATTTGTTATCAACTACAACAATGGAATCTATCAATTAGTGAAAGGCGACTATCTGCAACTATTCGACGGAGAAAAAACTACTGCTGTTTATAACTACAAAACAGATCCTTTATTGCGTAATAATCTCTGCGGAAAGATTGAGGGACAAAACGAAACTGAAATGCTGACTAAATCTGTAATCCAACAGTATATTATGCGTATGACGGAAAATCGATTAAGGATTTCAGAATAGCATTGTATGAGGCATATAAATCGTTACAAAATTGTTAAGCTACTCATTGTTTTTATTTTGCTGGGCGTTATCGTTATTGTTTGCAGCAAAAAATGGAATACATGGTTTGGTAATCCTATCGAACCGCCTTATGAAAGCAGCGATGTTCCCGTGAGAATCCAGCTGACGTTCGGTAACGACGGACAATTCTCGCGAAATGTGAGCTGGCAATGCGGCGATACATTGGCGGCATCGCAATTATTTATCGTAAAAACTACAACTACCGACACAATTGTCATAGCCGCTAAAGGAAAAACAGTATGCACAAAGGGAGGCGTAACCGTATCGTATCATGCCGAATTAACCGGTTTAACAGAAGGCGAATACAACTACAGCGTTTCTACAGCTAACAAACAATCGGACTGGTACAATTTCAACATAAGCAATGATGCTAATAGGTTCAGTTTTATTTATATCGGCGATATTCAAGATACTATCGGCGGCACAGCCAAAAATTTATTTGCATCTATAGACAAATCTGAAAAAGATGCAGCTTTCTGGATTCTTGGCGGCGATGTTGTTGAACGTCCTCAAGATCGGTTTTGGAACGAATATTTCATCTCTATGGATTCCATTAGCCAAACCAAACCTTTTATAGCTTGCCCCGGCAATCATGAATATTACAAAGGTATTTTCAATAAACTTGAAGATCGCTTTTTATATAATTTTTCCTATCTTCTCGACAGCCGTAGCGACGGAAATGCCGTTTTTGACATGCGTTATAATAATGTAGCCATAATTACGCTTGACTCTAATCGCGATACGTGGACGCTATTTTCGCAACGCCGCTGGCTCAAACAAGTCTTGCAAAAAGTCCAAGATGCTAAATGGAAAATTGTAGTTTTGCATCATCCTCTTTATTCGGTTCGCGGAAAGTTAAGGCATTTCTTCATACGCCGCATGTTTGACCCCTTGATACGCGAATATGGCGTTGATTTAGTGTTGCAGGGACATGAACATTGTTATGCCCGCATGATAACAAAAGATAAAAACAATGCAGCCACAACACCTGTATATCTGATAAGTCAATCTTCTCCCAAAGATTACAAAATTAATTTCGATAAAAAATATGACCGTTTCGGCAATGGATTAAGATTCTATCAAATCTTTGACGTATCAGCCGATACGCTTTCGCTCAACGCTTATACCGAGAACAGCGAATTGTACGACCATATTCAGATTGTTAAAGCCAATGGTAATTTGCAAGTTATCGACTGCGCAGCTGGCATTCCCGAACATTTTGACTTAAACTTGTCGCGTATTCAAAAAATAGAACGTAGAGATGGGGAAAAATATCGCGAAGAAATGGAAGACCGTTTATTGAAAAAATAAAATTCTATGCATTTTCAAATTATTTCTAATGTCCAATCCGTATTTTAGATTCAAGCAATTTACTGTCTATCATGATTTATGCGCCATGAAAGTGGGAGTCGACGGTGTGCTATTAGGTGCATGGGCTGATTGCCGGAATATCAAATACGCTTTAGACGTCGGAACCGGTTCTGGATTAATCGCATTGATGTTGGCACAACGTTCGGAAGCTCATATTCACGCCATCGACATAAATGAAAATGCATGCAAACAGGCAGAAATCAATTTTAGCAATTCTCCCTTTCGCGACCGATTAAGTATTGAATCCGTTGCTTTCCAAGATTTTTCATCCGATGTTAAGTATGATTTGATAGTTTCCAATCCTCCTTATTTTGCTTATTCGCCGCAATCGTCCGATAAAAATCGTAGCCTTGCCCGGCATAACAACCATTTACCCTTGGAAGTTTTAATAAATAAAAGTGCATCGCTTTTGAGTCCCCAAGGAAAAGCGGCTTTCATTATTCCTTTCGACCAATGGGAAAATATCCATTCATTAGCTGTTGAAAATAAATTGTTTCTTTGCCGGAAAACATTAGTTTCTTCCTTGCGAAACCGTCCTCCCAAGCGTGTTTTATTAGAATATTCATTAATAAACAAGTCTATAACCGAAGACAGTTTTTATATCGGAGAATCAAAGGAAACCTATAGTAATGAATATCGAGCCTTAACCGAAAACTTTTATTTATAACTAATCAACACTGTGTCCTTTCCTGAAAGAGGCTTATTTATTTTGATAAAAAATAGGTAAACAAAAATCGGGTTACTTCCATTTGTGTTTTCACCCATAGAAAGAATCTAATAAAAAAATGAATGCGATTAGAATAATTGACTCTCAATGCAGCTTTCGCATAAGATGCTCTCGAAGTAAGAAACTGTGATATTTGAATCTTTAGTCTTGAAAAAGGGTTGCTGTTTCAATAAAAAACAAATGAACATGTAGAAACAAAAAGAAAGTAAAAAAAAGATTTTGAGTGAAAAATAGAAGTAAATTGTATTATTTTAACAAATCCATTAATTGGAAAAATGAACCAAAAACTTCATTTCAATGAAGTTTTGAAGTGAAAAAATGAGTTCTGTACTTCGTTCCAACGAAGTACAGAGATGAAAAAAACGAGTCAAGGACGTCGTTAAAACGAAGTCCAGAGGAGAAAAACACGACTTCCGGACTTCGTTTCGACGAAAAATGACAAAAACAGCCGATTCTTCAGAAGAAAAACCGGCTGTTTAGAATAAGTCAATCAGGATTTTAGTTACTTGATCATTTCGTATGAAATATCTTTCAATTGTTTTTTCAATTGTACACTCGGTGTAAATTGCAATTTTACGCGATGTATCAAATTGTAATTAAA
>JGI24699J35502_11134047_pt1 | contig 26850 bp, 21 predicted proteins | sample TergutMp193P4_FD_35502 | JGI IMG/M metagenome (IMG submission 35502)
CTCCCAATTTCATTCGTTTCCACTTGGCAAGGGAATGTACCACTTCGGCTTTAGCGCCGCCCATATCGGTCACCGAGAAACTGACGGGATGTTCCGTACCGTTCAAGTCGTCGTTAATTCCCGTACCTGCAAGTACAAACAGCGGCGCGGTTACGCGACGTAAACCCAGTTTTGAGGATAATTCTTCTTGAAATGTACCTTTTAGCATCTTAATCGCCTGTTCCATTGTTTCCGGAACTAATCGCGGACGATAATCGCGAGGAATGAAAAGTTTCATTTTCGTTTGTTTTTATGTCTATATATATTTTTTTGTATTCTATGTAAAATATTTTAACATTACACTATTTTCATTGAAAATTAAATGATGAATCACATTTTCCATTGCTTTATTCGTTCCATCGCTTTTTCTACATTTTCAGCCTTTGCGAATGCCGTTAAGCGAAAATATCCTTCACCGGACGGACCGAATCCCACTCCCGGAGTTCCTACTACCTGACATTCATTCAATAGTTTGTCGAAAAATGTCCATGAGTTCATATTGCGGGGTATTTCGAGCCAGATATAAGGAGCGTTCACTCCGCCGTAAGCTTTGAATCCGGCATACTTTAACCCTTCCAGTATTGTTTTTGCGTTATTCATATAGTAAGCTATCGTACCGGCGATTTGTTGTTTTCCTTGTTTGCTGTAAACGGCTTCGGCTGCACGCTGTACGATGTATGCCGTACCGTTGAACTTCGTGCTTTGATGTCTTCGCCACAGCGCATTGAGCGAAACCGCCGCGTCGTTGCTGCCATAAGCGGCAAGCGCTTCGGGTACTATCGTATAGCCGCATCGCATTCCCGTAAATCCCGCCGTCTTTGAAAAGCTGCGAAATTCTGCCGCCACTTCTTTTGCGCCCTCAATTTCGTAAATCGAATGCGGAATTGCAGGATCGCTGATATATGCCTCATAAGCCGAATCGAAGAGAATGATTGATTTGTGTTTTTTAGCGTATTCGACCCACGCAGAGAGCTGTTCCCTGTTAAGCACACTCCCCGTCGGATTGTTCGGCGAGCAAAGATAAATCACGTCGGCGCGGCGATTGGGAAGTTGAGCCGTAAATTCCTTCTCGCGCGGACATTCCAGATAGACAATATTGCTCCGGCGTCCGTCGGGTAGGTTTTGCCCGGCACGTCCTTCCATTACATTGGTATCTATATAAACCGGATAAACCGGGTCGCTCACGGCTACAATGTTGTCAACGGAGAGAATGTCTCCGAAATGCCCCAGCGAACTTTTTGCTCCGTCGTTGATAAATATTTCGTCGCTCGACAGAGAAATACCTCGTGCGAGATAGTCATTTTCGAGTATGGCGATTTTCAAAAAATCGTAACCGCACTCGGGCGCATAACCTTTGAACGTTGCCCGGTCGGCCATTTCATCTGCCGCGGAGTGTATCGCCTTGATTACGCTTTCGCAAAGCGGTTCGGTTACATCGCCGATACCGAGCGAGATTACATCGGCATTAGGATTAATCGCTTTATACGCATCTATTTTTCGCGCTATTTCGCTGAAAAGATAATTCTCCGAAAGCGCTTTGAAATTTTCGTTTATTCGTATCATATCTTGTATTCTCCCGTAAATACCCATTCTGCTCCGCCCGTAAGCGTCACGCGGTTTGTTTTCTCATCCCATTCTATTTCAACTTCTCCCCCCCGTAGTTCAAGGGTTGCCTTTCGCTCCGCTTTTCCGCCGAGAACTGCCGCAACGAGTGTTGCACAGGCTCCGGTTCCGCAGGCGAGCGTTTCGCCCGAACCGCGTTCCCAAACTCTCATTCTGATTCGTTCGGGAGAGATAATCTGTGCAAACTCCACATTGGTTCGTTCGGGAAATAGATGGTGATTTTCAACTTTTCTGCCTATTTCTTCGATATTTAATTCAGCCACATTATCCATAAAAGTTACGGCATGCGGATTTCCCATTGAAAGGCAGATAAAATTCATCCCTTCAATCGGTACGTTCATCGCGTCGGGATAGTTGACCGGTATCTGTTCCGCTTCCAGAAGGGGAATATCCATATCTACGCTTACCTTTTGGACTTTACTTTCGTTAATTTTCAACCGTAATGTTTTTATACCCGAATTTGTTTCGAGTTTTATCTCCGTTTTGTCTGTTAATCTTTTCTCGTAAACATATTTGCCGACGCACCGGGAAGCATTTCCGCACATGGCCGACTCCGAGCCGTCGGCATTGAACATTCTCATCCGAAAATCGGCTGTCGTGGAGTTCATAATCAATACCAGACCGTCGGAACCCACTCCGAAATGGCGATCGCTGATTTTCACGGCCAGCGATTCCGGATTTTCTACCGTTTCGCTCCGCGCATCAACATATATATAATCGTTGCCGGTTCCCTGCATTTTATCGAATCGGATTGTTTTCATCATCAGAATCAGTATTATTTTTTATCTCCAATCTTTTTGTTTTATTTACCGATATTCTTCCCGGCTTTTAATACTTATCTCACTGCGCTCTATACGGCAAAAGGCATTGATAAAAGCGCTCGCCAAACGTGCATTCGTTATCAACGGTATATTGAAATCAATTGCCGAGCGGCGAATCGTATAGTCGTTCGAAAGTTCTGTTTTGGATAAATTTTTCGGAATATTTACCACGAGGTCTATCTTTCGTTCTTTGATATAGTCGAGCGTATTCGGCTTTTGGTCAGAGTCGGGCCAATGCAAGACGGTAGCGTTGATGCCGTTAGGCGCCAAAAAGTCGGCTGTTCCTCGGGTTGCGTATATTTTATATCCTTTCTTTTGCAGTATTTTTACTGTCGGGAGCATATCCGCCTTTGAACGACTGTCGCCCGTAGAAAGCAAAACACTTTTTTGAGGAATGGTATAACCTACCGATAGCATCGCTTTCAAAATCGCCTCGTCAAAATCTTCGCCGATACAACCCACTTCGCCGGTTGAAGCCATTTCCACACCGAGAATGGGATCTGCCTTTTGCAGTCGCGAGAAAGAGAATTGAGGGGCTTTGATACCCACATAATCGAGGTCAAAAGCGGATTTATGCGGGATGTCGGGTTCAAGTCCGAGCATTACTTTTGTGGCAATATCTATAAAATTAACCTTCAAAACCTTTGATACAAACGGAAATGAACGGGAGGCTCTCAAGTTACATTCAATCACTTTAATATCGTTGTTTTTAGCCATTAACTGCATATTGAACGGACCGGTAATATTCAATCCTTTGGCAACCTGTCGCGCGATTTTTTTAATTCGCCTCATCGTTTCCACATAGAGTTTTTGAGCAGGGAAGACCATTGTCGCATCGCCCGAATGAACGCCGGCAAACTCTACATGCTCCGAAATTGCGTATATCAACACCTCGCCGTCGCGCGCCACCGCATCCATCTCTATCTCTTTTGCATTTTCGATAAACTCCGTAACGACGACCGGATGTTGCTTACTGACATTGGTTGCCAAAGTCAAAAATCCTTCCAATTCATCGCGATTACTGACCACATTCATAGCCGCTCCGGATAGTACATACGAAGGACGTATGAGCAACGGAAAGCCTACTTTATCTGCAAAATCGTAAATATCATCAAGTGAAGTTAATTCTTTCCATCGCGGTTGGTCAATACCCAAATCGTCGCACATTTGTGAAAAACGATGCCGGTCTTCCGCCTTGTCAATATTGTCGGCAGAAGTTCCGAGTATAGGTATGTGGTGGCTGTCGAGGCGTGTCGCGAGGTTATTGGGAATTTGCCCTCCAACGGAAACGATCACTCCTCGCGGTTGTTCCAAATCGGTAATATCCAAAACCCGCTCTAACGTCAGTTCGTCAAAATAGAGTCGGTCGCACATATCATAGTCGGTCGAAACCGTTTCGGGGTTATAATTAATCATGATAGCTTTCAGTCCGTTTTGCCTCAAGGTATTGACTGCATTTACCGAACACCAGTCAAACTCTACCGAACTGCCTATGCGGTATGCGCCCGAACCCAACACCGCAACACTTTGATTGTCGCACGCAAAATCCACATCGTGCACTGTTCCGTTGTAGGTCAAATAGAGATAATTGGTCATTGCCGGATATTCCGCAGCTAAGGTGTCTATTTGCTTAACCACCGGAACAATGCCTTGCGCTTTGCGGTATGTTCTGACCAAATCCATTCGGGCATTAACGTCTATGTTTTCGCCGTATATGATACGCGCTATTTGAAAATCGGAAAAACCTTTTTGTTTTGCCTCCCGAAGCAGATCCAACGGGATGTCCTCTACCTTGTTAAATCCTTTCAGCGTCTGGTCGAGACGATACAGGCCGTCTAATTTATGCAAAAACCACTTGTCTATTTTGGTCAGCGAGTGGATGGTATCTACATTGTAGCCTTTGTGAAAGGCATTGGCAATAACGAAAATCCGCTTGTCGGTAGGGTTCGACAATTGTTCGTCAATATTGTCGGCGCCGAGGTCTTTGTTTGCCACAAAGCCGTGCATTCCCTGACCGATCATTCGCAAACCTTTCTGTATCGCTTCTTCAAAATTACGACCGATTGCCATAACCTCGCCGACTGATTTCATTGATGAGCCTAATTCGCGTGAAACGCCTTTGAATTTACCCAAATCCCAACGTGGGATTTTGCATACCACATAATCCAATGCCGGCTCGAAGCAGGCTGTTGTAGCTTGGGTAACCGTGTTTTTCAATTCGTACAGTCCATAGCCTAATCCTAACTTTGCAGCCACGAAAGCGAGCGGATAGCCTGTCGCTTTCGATGCCAATGCCGACGAACGACTCAGACGTGCATTAACCTCTATCACCCGGTAATCTTCCGAAGCGGGATCAAGGGCGTACTGTACATTACATTCTCCGATAATGCCGATATGACGAATGATTTTAATTGCTAAGCGACGGAGTTTGTGGTACTCCGAGTTTGTGAGCGTCTGCGACGGAGCGACTACGATACTCTCTCCGGTATGGATACCCAACGGGTCGAAGTTTTCCATATTACAGACGGTAATACAATTATCATATTGGTCGCGAACCACTTCATATTCAACTTCTTTCCATCCTTTGAGCGACTTTTCGACCAATATTTGCGGGGAATAGGTAAAGGCTTTTGCCGCCAACCCGTCGAGTTCCGCTTCGTTATCGCAAAAACCGCTGCCCAAACCGCCGAGCGTGTAGGCGGCGCGGATAATTATCGGATAGCCCAATTCTTTTGCCACTCGTTTGGCATCTTCGACTGTGGTTACGGCTTCGCTCTTAATGGTTTTAACGGCTATTTCGTCTAACTTCCCGACAAATTTTTTACGGTCTTCGGTGTCAATAATTGCTTGAACCGGCGTTCCGAGCACGCGGACATTATACTTTTCAAGAACACCGCTTTGATAAAGTTTCACTCCGCAGTTGAGCGCCGTTTGTCCGCCGAAGGCAAGCAGGATTCCTTCCGGTCGTTCTTTATCAATGACTTGTTCGACAAAATCGGGAGTTACGGGTAAAAAATAAACTTTATCGGCGATATTTTCCGAAGTCTGAATCGTTGCGATGTTGGGATTTATCAAAACCGTGCAGATGCCCTCCTCTTTGAGCGCTTTCAACGCCTGCGAACCCGAATAATCAAACTCGCCGGCTTCTCCGATTTTCAAGGCTCCCGATCCGAGCAGTAAAACTTTTTTTATCTCTTGCATAACGCTATAAATTTATCGAACAGATATTCCGTGTCATTCGGTCCGCTTGATGCTTCGGGGTGAAACTGTACGGAAAAGAATGGTTGGAATTTATGACGGATACCCTCATTCGTTCCATCGTTAAGATTGACGAAACAGGATTCCCATTCTTTGTCAAGGGTTGCGGTATCAACAGCGTATCCGTGATTTTGCGACGTGATAACCGCATGATTCGTTCCGACCTCAAGTACCGGTTGATTGTGGCTGCGGTGTCCGTATTTCAACTTGTAAGTTGTCGCGCCGGCAGCAAGCGAAAGGAGTTGATTGCCGAGACATATTCCGAATATCGGTTTGCCTGTTGCTATTGCTTTCTTGATATGGGCGACAGTTGCTCCGCACATAGCAGGGTCGCCGGGACCGTTACTGAGCATAATTCCGTCATAATCGAGTTTCGTAAAATCATAATCCCAAGGCGTTCTGATAACTGTCGCTCCTCTATTGACAAGACATCTGATAATGTTGTACTTACAGCCGCAGTCAACCAGAATTATTTTTATATCGCCGTTGCCGTAATTTTCAATTTCTTTACAACTTACTTCTGCTACAAGATTTTTCTTGTTGGGATCGTCAAACTCCTTCGGTTCATCGTTTCCCTCGATAACAACTTTACCGAGCATAACGCCCCTTTCCCGGATAATTTTAGTTATCTGCCGGGTATCAACACCGTAAATGGCCGGTATATCAAACTCCCGGAGCCACTCATCAAGGCTTTTTACGGCGTTCCAATGACTGTACTCAAATGAATAATCCGAAGCTACGAGCGCCTTGATGTGGATTTTGTCCGACTCGAAAAATCGCGGCAATCCTCCCTCCGTTGTCATCGGCGGAACACCGTAGTTGCCAATCAACGGATAGGTCAAAACCAATATCTGACCACGGTATGACGGATCGGTTAAACTTTCCGGATAGCCCGTCATTGCAGTATTGAAAACTACTTCGCCCGAAACTGAGGTACTGCTGCCAAAAGAAAATCCTTGAAACGCAGTATCGTCTTCAAGGATTAAATGTGCTTTTTTCTTGTTCATCTGTGTAAACAGTATAAAGTATGGATGCAAAATTAATATAATATTACACATCATGGCGCATATTCTTCATTAAAATCATAGAATATCCCGTTAAAGTTGATAATTTAAATATATACAACTATATTTGTGGAAATTTATCACGCTTGATTGATGTTTGATTGATAATTTATAATTTTATGTGCGGTATAGTAGGTTACATTGGAAATAAAGAGGCATATCCGATATTAATTAAAGGTTTGCATCGTTTGGAGTATCGCGGATATGACAGCGCCGGAGTTGCGCTTATATCAGAAGACGGCGATTTGAAAATATATAAAAGCAGAGGAAAAGTCGCAGAATTGGAGCGCATTATGCAATCAAAAGATACCGGCGGACATGTCGGCATAGCCCACACGCGATGGGCAACTCATGGAGAACCAAACGACATTAACGCTCACCCTCATTACTCGGAAAGTCGAAATCTTGCAATCATTCATAACGGGATTATAGAAAACTATGCTCTTTTGAAGGAGGCGCTTCAAGCTAACGGCTATACTTTTAAGAGTGATACGGACAGTGAGGTTATTGTTCAGCTTATAGAATATATACAAAACACCAATCGGTGTTCGTTGCCGGAAGCTGTCAGACGGGCGCTTCGGGAACTTGTCGGAGCTTATGCTATTGCAATTATTGAGAAGGGCAATAAAACAAGAATCATTGCAGCCCGGAAAAGCAGTCCTTTGGTAGTCGGTATCGGACAAGGGGAGTTTTTTCTTGCTTCGGACGCCACTCCGATTGTAGAACATACCGATAAGGTTGTTTATCTGAATAACGATGAAATTGCGGACATTTCACTCGACCACGGGCTTAGAATTTTCGATATTGATAACAATGAGTCCGATATAGATATTAAGCAATTGCAATTAAGTATTTCGGAGCTTGAAAAAGGAGGTTATCCGCATTTTATGCTTAAAGAGATATTTGAGCAACCGAAGACTATTACGGATGCTATCCGCGGGAGAGTAAATGTCGAAATGACAAACGTTGTTTTATCGGGAGTGATAGATAATAAAGAAATATTTATCAATGCGAAACGGATAATCATCGTAGCTTGCGGCACTTCTTGGCATGCCGGACTTATAGGCGAGTATCTTATTGAGGACATGTGTCGTATTCCGGTTGAGGTGGAATATGCTTCGGAGTTTCGTTATCGAAATCCTGTTATCAATAAAGGCGATATTGTTATAGCTATATCGCAATCGGGTGAAACCGCAGACACGCTTGCTGCCGTTGAGCTTGCTAAAAGTAAAGGGGCCTTTATATTCGGTATTTGTAATGTTGTTGGTTCATCTATTGCTCGTGCAACCGATTCGGGAGCCTATATTCATGTCGGCCCCGAAATAGGAGTTGCTTCAACAAAGGCATTTACCGGGCAGGTTACCGTGCTTATGATGCTTGCTCTTACACTCGGACATCATAAAGGAACAATATCGCAAGAATTTTATCTCGATAAGATAAAGCATCTTTGTCAATTGTCGGAACAAATTGCCGATATTCTTCAATTGGATAATCAGATAGCAGACCTTGCAAAAATATTCACATACGCTCGGAATTTTCTCTATTTAGGTCGGGGATACAACTATCCTGCGGCTTTAGAAGGAGCGTTAAAACTCAAGGAAATATCCTACATTCACGCTGAAGGGTATCCGATAGCAGAGATGAAACACGGACCTATTGCTCTTATTGACAGCGAAATGCCGACAGTGGTCATTGCTACTACCGATAAAATCTATGAAAAAACGATTAGTAATATTCAAGAAATTAAGGCGCGAGGCGGTAAGATAATAGCAATCATAAATCCCGATGATAATATCGTCAGAAAAATTGCAGACTATATTATTGAGATACCTCGAACGTGCGAACATTTATCGCCTGTCTTAGCATCCGTACCTTTGCAGTTATTGGCTTATTATATTGCGGTTTATAAAGGCCGAGATGTAGATCGGCCACGTAATCTGGCAAAATCGGTAACCGTCGAATAGAAACAGATTATCGGACGAGTCGGATTACAAAATATTAAACCTTATTTCGAACGACAGCGAAATGTCATTTCCGGAAGCGCGCAGATGTTGGAAATTTACAATCCGTTTCATCTGCGCGCTTTTAAAAATGAATTATTTCTTAACGACAGTTCCTTGAATAGACAGAGTTGTTTTCGAAGGATTCCCGTTGGAATAAACCATTAACGATTTATTAAAAAAAGCGATACGGTTTTTCGGATCATAAGTGGCTTTGACGTAGCCTTGTCCGCCCGGTGCGACCGGTTCTTGCGTCCATTCGGCCGCAGAACAGCCGCAGGAAACCGCCACTTTGCTGATAACTAAAGGCGAATCGCTCCGATTGGTAAATGTAAACACAGCGCTTACTTTCCCGTCGCTTTCTTTGATTGTTCCGAAATCGTGCTTATACTCGTCAAATACAATGCTTGCTTCAGCTTGCACTTGATTTGAGGAATTAACGACAGATTTTACCGGTAAATCTTCAATCGGTTTTTCAACCGATTGAGCGTTTAGCTGCATAAATAATGCAAATACCGGAATCGCTGAAATAAAAATACTTTTTGTTTTCATTTTTTTGATCATTTAAATTAATAATTATTACGAATAGTTCATTTTGTTACGATTTTTTCGTAGATTAATATGCGAGAATTTATCATTGATAATAAGTTTCATTTTTTAAGTATTATTGATTAATTGCAGTTCCTTGAATAGACAGAACTATTTTTGAAGGGTTCCCGTTGGAATAAACCGTTAACGATCGTTCAAAGAAATAAATACGGTTTGTCGGGTCGTAGGTGGCTTTGATGTAGCCTTGTCCACCCGGCGCTACGGGTTCTCGCGTCCATTCGGGTGTGGTACAACCGCAGGAAGCTTCAACTTTAGAGATAATTAAAGGCGAATCGCCTAAATTGGTAAATGTAAAAACCGTACTTACTTTCCCGTCGCTTTCCCGGATTGTTCCGAAATCATGCTTGTATTTATCGAATGCAATGGTTATTCCCGCTTCTGTCGAAACTGCGTTTCCGGAATTAATGATGGATTTTACAGGCAATTTCTCCGCATGAATATTTATACAAAAGAATATTCCCAAACAAATCGGAACGAGCAAAGCATAGTTTAGTAACCGGAGGGTCGGGGAGGATTGCTTATTCATCATGGCCAACCGAACCGGAAGATTGTTGATATTCAATCCGGTGGCCAAGAGAGAAAATCCCGATATTTGATTGGCTTTTAATAAACTTCGCTGATAATTGTATTTATTGTGTCCGGCTTTCAAAACTTGTCGGTCCGCAATAAATTCGATATTTTGTTTGACATATTGTTTCATCAGCCAAACCAGAGGATTATACCAACAAAAAATCGTAAAAGCTTCGTACAAAAGAATATCTATCGTATGGTATTGCTGTACGTGAACTTGTTCATGCGTAAGAATTTCATCAAGTTCCACGTCGGGATGTATTGCGGGATTGATAAAAATCCAATGGAAAAACGAAAACGGATTTTCCCTTTCGTTGAATATTCTGACCCGAATCCCATGTATGATACCCTCGCTTGTTTGCTTTTTGAATCGCCAAAGACTGATCAGTTGAATAAGTAATCTGCCGACAAGCAATGCAATTCCTATGATAATAAATCCGGTAATGCAATCCTCAACAGACAATCCGCGAGCGTTTCCACTCACTTGAATATCCGAAGGAACAATTGCCGGAGGAAGGAAAAGCGTAGGATGACCGTGAAAAAACAAAGCTCCATCTATCACGGGAAGCAACAATGAAAGAACCGCAACTGTCAGCGCATATACCCGGTTGCAGGTATAAAACGTTTCTTTTCGCAAAATCCAATAATAGAATGCGAATAGAACCGAAAAGATGAAATTCAGCTTGAGCAGGTATATTAAGAATTCCGACATGACTGCTTTTCTTCTAAATCAATGGTTTCAAGAATACTGCGCAGTTCGTCGGGGCTTAATTTCTTCTGCTTGACGAACGAAGCGACTAAATCTTTGTACGAATTGCGGAAATAGTCCCGCACAAAATGAGACATGTACTTTTTGGCATATTCCTTTTCGGATATTGCCGGACGAAATTCATAAATTGTCCGGTATTTTACGCTTTTTACGTATCCTTTGGTTTCCAATTTTTTTATAATTGAAGCCAAAGTCGTATAGGGCGGTTTAGGCTCCGGATACAATTCCAAAAAGTCTTTGATAAATCCTTTTCCGATTTTCCACACAATTTGCATGGCCTCTTCCTCCTGTATTGTGAGCTTTTGCATAGACGTTTTACTACGAATTTTTCGCAAAGATACATATAATTCGTAATAAAACAAATTATTTTTGTTAAAAATTAAGAAAAATTTTATTTGGAACGCAGATTGCCAATTTCCAATCAGATATTGGGTCACCGTAAAATACATGAAAATTTAAAGATCTCTTTTACTTGGATTTTTATGTAATTTCATCTAATTTTGTTGGCAATAAGTAAAATATAAAGAGAGACATGAAACATAATCCTTTTTTATTTCGTTCAAGTTTATGGTTGGGGATAATCCTGATAATTAATGCGTGTACGGCAAATGGCCCTACAACAAGACAAATCAACGATTTTACGGAAGATTGGAAGTTCTTTCTCGGCGACGACTCTTCGGCAAGCAACGAGAAATACGACGATTCGCAATGGCGAACCCTTAATCTCCCTCATGATTGGAGTATTGAAGCTGATTTTTCGGCCGATAACCCGGCTTCTCCCGGAGGAGGAGCTTTACCCGGAGGCATAGGCTGGTACAGAAAAACATTTATCGCCGACCGGTCGTTTGAAAACAAAAATGTATATATTGACTTTGACGGAGTTTATAGAAACAGTCGGGTGTGGATTAACGGCCAACTGTTGGGGGAACGTCCCTACGGATACATTTCGTTTCGTTATGAGCTTACGCCCTATATTAAAAAAGGAGAAAAAAATGTGATTGCAGTAAGGGTTGACAATTCGGAACAACCGAACTCCCGTTGGTATTCGGGTTCGGGAATATTCCGCAATGTATGGCTGGTAATAGTCAATCCGGTGCATGTGGATCATTGGGGGACTTACGTTACAACTACCGATGTTTCAGCCCAATCTGCCAAAGTAAAAGTAGCGACACGATTGGAAAATACTACGGGAAAAAAGGCGGATATTGAGCTGCTCACCACGCTACTTGACGCTTCGGGTAAAGCAATTACGGAGATAAGCAATCCTGTCGCCGTGGCACCCGATGATATTGCGGAAACGGAACAAAATTTATCGGTTAATCATCCGCAACTTTGGTCAATTGATCATCCGTATTTATATAAAATTCGAACGCAAGTAAAACAAAACGGGAAAATAATTGACGATTATGAAACGCCTATCGGTATTCGTTCGTTTTCTTTCGATGCTGATAAAGGTTTCTTTCTGAACGGGGAACCGGTAAAATTAAAAGGGGTTTGCAATCATCACGATTTGGGATGTCTCGGCGCCGCCGTGAACTATCGTGCAATCGAACGCCAATTGGAAATCTTGAAAGCAATGGGTTGCAACAGTATTCGTACCTCTCATAATCCGCCGGCTCCCGAATTACTCGATTTATGTGATAAAATGGGATTTATTGTGATGGACGAAGCTTTCGATATGTGGCGCAAGAAGAAAACGCCTTTTGACTACAGCCGCGATTTCCCCGAATGGCACGAAAAGGATTTAACCGACTTCATTTTGAGAGACCGCAATCATCCTTCCGTTGTTATGTGGAGCATCGGGAATGAAATATTGGAACAATGGTCGGATATCAAAGCCGATACTTTAAATATGCAACAGGCTGATTTACTCTTGAACTTTTCTCATATATTAAACCTCAAAGATACAAGTGTCAAAGAGATGGATGTCAATTCGGTACTTACGTTAAAGCTTGCCGATATGGTAAAAAATTTAGATCCTACCCGCCCGGTCACATCTGCAAACAATGAAACAAACCTTTACAACCATCTTTTTCAATCGGGCGCCATGGACATCATCGGTTTTAATTATCACGAAAATGATTGGCTTAATCCCGGCTTTCAACAGCGGTATCCCAATCAAAAGTTTGTTATAACCGAATCTACTTCCGCGTTGATGTCTCGCGGTTATTACAAGATGCCCTCGGATAGCATTTATGTATGGCCTCCAAGAGGGGATACTTCGTTTGATCAACCGGTTCATCAATGTTCGGCATACGACAATTGTCATGTACCCTGGGGTTCTACACATGAAAAGTCGTGGGGAATAGTTAAAAACAACGATTACATTGCGGGAATGTATGTATGGACGGGATTTGATTATCTGGGTGAACCCACTCCTTTTTGGTGGCCCTCGCGCAGTTCTTATTTCGGTATTATTGACTTGGCCGGATTTCCCAAAGATGTTTATTATATGTATCAGAGCGAATGGAATGAAAAGGAGGTAGTATTGCATGTTTTTCCTCATTGGAATTGGAACGAAGGAGACACGATAGACGTTTGGGCTTATTATAATCATGCAGATGAGGTAGAACTTTTTCTGAACGGCGAATCATTGGGACGAAAATCCAAGCCGGAAGATACTTTTCATGTTTGCTGGCGGGTTCCTTTTCAAAAGGGAACATTAAAAGCCGTATCGTATAAGGATGGGAGACAAGTGTTGGAAAGCGAAATAAAAACCGCAGGCGAACCGGCTTCTGTCCGACTTACCGCCGACCGGTCAACGATTAAAGCCGATGGAAAGGATTTATCTTTTGTTACAGTGGAAGTATTGGATAAAGAAGGAAATGTCGTTCCAATCGCCGATAATTTCATTCGGTTTCACATAGACGGAAACGGAACCATTGCCGGAACAGACAATGGAGATCCGACCGGTTCCGTTTCTTTGAAAAAACCGGAACGAAAACTGTTCAACGGCAAAGCGTTGGCTGTGATTCAATCAAATAAAACAGCCGGCGTTGTAAAATTGAAAGCGGAATCGGAAAATTTAACGAGCGCCGAAATTGAAATTACGACGGTAAAAGAATGACATCGAGCAGAATGACACTTTTTCAATTTTCATATATCCGTGTTTTATCTTTTCTGAAGCAGTTGCAGTTTTAAATTAAATGTTTTATCTTTGCAATAAATGCAGAAAAATACGAATAAAACAATATGCTGAAAATAAAAGATTTACATGCTTCCATCAACGGGAAAGAAATATTGAGGGGTTTGAATTTAGAAATTCAGACAGGCGAAGTGCATGCAATCATGGGGCCGAACGGTTCGGGTAAAAGTACGCTGGCGGCTGTTTTGGTTGGAAATCCCGCTTTTGAAGTAACTAAAGGCGAAATCGTTTTTAAAGGGCAAAACTTGTTGGAATTATCCCCCGAAGAACGCTCTTGTTTGGGAATATTCCTGAGTTTTCAATATCCGGTGGAAATTCCGGGCGTAAGTATGGTGAACTTTATGCGTACCGCCGTTAACGAACATCGCAAACGCAAAGGGGAACAGCCGTTGACCGCCGGCGAATTTCTCAAAATGATGCGCGAAAAACAATCCATCGTCGAGTTGGATAAGAATTTAGTCAATCGTTCTGTCAATGAAGGATTTTCCGGAGGAGAGAAGAAACGCAACGAAATCTTCCAAATGGCTATGCTCGACCCGGACTTGGCTATTCTCGATGAAACCGACAGCGGTTTGGACATAGACGCATTGCGCATTGTGGCTCATGGAGTCAATCAATTAAAGCGAACTGATAATGCAACGATTGTCATCACTCATTATCAGCGATTATTGGATTATATCAAGCCCGACTTCGTACATGTTTTGTATCACGGACAGATTATCAAAACGGGTAATCCGGAGTTGGCGCTCGAACTGGAAGAAAAAGGATACGATTGGCTAAAATGAAACAGTACATTGATTTCTTCATTTCCGAGCGGCAAAAAATTGACGAATTTTGCTCTCCTTTGTTAAATTCTTTCCGGGAGAAAGCTTTTGAAACTTTCAGCCGGACAGGTTTTCCGATATATCAATCGGAGGATTATCAATATACGGATGTCGCCGGTTTATTGAAAGATGATTTGGGTTTTTACCTGAATCTTTTACAGCCCGGAATCAATCCGCATAAAGTATTTTATTGCAATGTACCGAATCTGAATGCTTATAAATATTTTGTTGTCAACGGTCATTTTTTTCAAGAACCGGAAAAAGATTTGCCGTCCGGCGTTTATTTGGGGAGTCTCAATATTTTTGCAGAACGGCATCCCGATTTGTTTTTACGTTACTATAATCAACCGGCTTCTCAAAACGGCGATGGCTTAACTGCTTTCAACACCCTGTTCGTTCAAGACGGATACGTATTGTATGTTCCCGAAAATGTTGTTCTTGAAAAGGCCGTTCAATTAACGAATATTTCCGCAGGCAATGTTGATTCGTTGATTAACCGACGCATACTCGTTATTTTGGAACGAGGCGCTCAAGCGAAATTACTGATTTGCGATCATACGAACGACGACAAAGTGATGTCGGCAGCTACACAAGTAACCGAAATTTATGCCGGCGAAAATGCTTTTTTCGATTATTATGAATTGGAAGAAAGCGGCGGGAATACGGTTCGCTTAACCAATAATTTTGTCCGGCAATCGGCTTCCTCTTCGGTTATTCTTAACAATATTACGCTAAGCAATGGCTTCACTCGCAATAATTATCAAATTGATTTGACCGGAAAACGAGCGGAAACCTATCTTTCCGGTTTAGCAATCGCCGACGCGCAACAAACCATTGATAATTTTACGCTTATTAATCATCATGCAAGTGATTGTCGAAGTAACGAATTATTTAAATATCTTTTGGATGAAGAGGCCACCGGCGTTTTCAACGGAAAGATAATTGTGTCGCCGAATGCGCAAAAGACGGAAGCCTACCAAAGCAACCGCAATTTGTTGGGTAATCGTCTCTGTCGGATGTATTCCCAACCTAAGTTGGAAATCAATGCCGACGATGTAAAATGTTCGCACGGGATGACTACCGGACAATTGGACGAAGCGGCATTGTTATATATGCGTTCACGGGGAATTTCGAAGGAAGAAGCCATCTTAATGCTGAAATTTGCATTCACCGGCGATGTCTTGAAAGGGATTCGTTTGGAAGGATTGCGAGACCGATTAACGCTATTGATAGAAAAACGATTAAGAGGTGAATTAATAAAATGTCAAGAATGTATTTAAATAGTGAAATCATACGCGCCGATTTTCCGATTCTTTCGCGGGAAGTCTATGGAAAACCTTTGGTGTATTTCGATAATGCCGCTACTACCCAGAAGCCGTTGAGCGTTATTCGGAAAATAGAAGAAGTTTATTCTACCATTAATGCGAACATTCACCGGGGCGTTCATCGTTTGAGCCAATTGGCGACCGAATCGCATGAAGAAGCGCGAAAAACGGTACAACGTTACATCCACGCTTCCTCTTCCAATGAAATTATTTTCACTCGCGGGGCAACGGAATCCATTAATTTGATAGCAAGCAGTTTCTGTCGGTCGCAATGCAAGCCGGGCGACGAAATCATCATTACGGCAATGGAACACCATGCGAATATTGTCCCTTGGCAAATTCAAAGGGACATTACCGGCGTTGTTTTGAAAGTTGTTCCGATTACCGAAACCGGAGAAATCCGATTGGAAGACATGGAAAAATTAATTTCTCCCAAGACCAAGCTCATTGCTTTAGCTCATGCTTCCAACGTATTGGGAACAATCAATCCGGTGAAAGACGTTGTTCGTTTGGCGCATTCGCGGAATGTTCCGGTTTTGATAGACGCTGCACAGTCGGTACAGCATATTCCGATAGACGTACAAGTTTTGGACTGTGATTTTCTGGTATTTTCCTCTCACAAAATGTACGGACCGACAGGCATCGGCGTGTTATACGGCAAAGAAAACCGCTTGGAACAATTGCCTCCGTATCAAGGTGGAGGAGAAATGATTGCAAACGTGACGTTTGAAAAAACGACCTACAACGAATTGCCTTTTAAGTTCGAAGCCGGAACTCCCGATTACGTAGGTTCGACCGCTTTGGGTGAAGCCATTCGTTATATCGAAAGTATAGGTTTGGAAAACATCTGCTTTCAAGAAGAAAAACTCCTTCGGTATGCAACGGAAAAAATGCAGCAAATCGAAGGTATGCGAATTTTCGGGAACGCAAAACATAAAAGTCCGGTTGTTTCATTCTTGGTGAAGGGGATTCATCCGTATGATATGGGGATGTTGCTTGACCGTTTAGGAATTGCCGTTCGCACCGGACACCATTGCGCTCAGCCGTTGATGAATGCCTTGGGAATCGAAGGTACCTTGCGCGCTTCGTTCGCTTTTTACAATACGGAAGAAGAAATTGACGTCTTGGTCGCCGGAATTGAAAGAGTGAAGAAAATGTTTTAAAAGAAATTTTTTATTTATCTTTGCAATATAAAATACAAAAAGCATGGAAAATATGGAAAAAGAAAAAAAGAGAAAGAAAAAAGTTGCCAAATCGGTAAAAAAAGAAATGTCCGCAAAAGATAGAATTAAGCCGAGAGGATTATGGGGTTGGATGGAAGGGAAAATCCATTATGATGAAAATGAGGATATTTTCAATTTGGGTTTATGAATAGATATTTGTTAGATACACATATTCTGATTTGGTTGCTGAAAAAAAGCGACCATCTGAATAAGGATATTAGGGAAAATATTGAATATTTCCAACATGTGTATTGTGTAAGTGTTGAGTCCATACGTGAAATTGTTATTTTACAATCTATTAAAAAGATTCAACTTGATTATGATGTTGAGAAAATTATTAACTCTTTGGAGAGGATGCAGATAAATATTGTTCCTATTGAAGTTAGGCACATTAAAGCATTAGAAAAATTGCCGATTCTTAATATCAATGGAAAAGCGCATAATGACCCATTCGACAGACTCCTTATAGCCCAAACTATTTCTGATAGACATACGATTATCAGTTCCGATTTGAAATTTCCTTTTTACAAAGATTATGGATTGAAATTGTTAGTAAATGAAAAATAATTATTTACGATAAAGAACAACAGCAAAAACGTCCGGAATAAATGCCGTTCAATTCAGTCATTATAGTTTCGGAGTGGAAAAACCGAGAAAAGTGCAATGCGGAAAAATAATCGCCGGTTTGCACAAAATAGCAAATGATTTTGTTGTCGTTTTTCTAATTACAACTAATTACAGCCTCTTCAAATTACCCAAACATTGGTTGTATTCCGCAATCAATGCTTTCATAATCGCTTCTACCGGTTCGACGGTTTGAATAAGTGAAGCGATCTGACCGATTTCGAGTTCTCCGTTTTTCAAATCTCCCTCAAAAATTCCCAAGCGGGAACGTCCGCGACCCAATAAAGTTTGGAGTTCTTCGGCATTGGCGCCTCTGTCTTCCGCTTCTTGTACCGAATTGAAAAAATCGTTCTTTATCAAACGGGTCGGCGAAAGTTTTTTCAACGAAAGCAAAGTATCGCCTTCTTTCAACGAAGTACATAATTGTTTGAAATCTTCATGGGCAGAACTTTCTTCAGACAAGGCGAAACGCGTGCCTATTTGTACGCCGTCGGCGCCCAGACTCATGGCAGCCAATATGCCGGCTCCGGAAGCGATACCTCCGGCTGCAATAAGCGGTAAACCAATCGCTTTTCTCACTTGCGGAATGAGCGTTAATGTAGTCGTTTCCTCGCGTCCGTTGTGTCCGCCGGCTTCAAAACCTTCGGCGACAACAGCGTCAACGCCGGCTTCTTCGGCTTTTTGAGCGAATTTGGAGCTTGAAACGACATGGACAACCGTTATTCCGTTTTCTTTCAGTAGTTTCGTCCATGTTTTCGGATTTCCGGCCGAACTGAAAACAACTTTTACCTCTTCTTCAATTATGACTTTCATTATTCCTTCTATTTCATGGTAAATCAGAGGAACATTTACGCCGAAAGGCAATTGAGTAGCGGCTTTGCATTTTCGAATATGCTCGCGTAATAAATCCGGAGTCATCGAACCGGCGCCGATTAAGCCTAATCCGCCGTTATTGCTCACTGCCGACGCTAATCGCCATCCGCAACACCACACCATTCCTCCTTGAATGATAGGGTATTGTATTTTCAAAAGTTTGGTTACTTTGTTTTCCATATAAAAAAGTTTAAATAAATATTATTCTCGTTACTCGTCACTCGTCACTATTGCATCAAACGCAAGCGGAAGTAAATCTTTGATTCCTTCTATAATGTAAATTTCGGATTTTCCGTAAAGAAAAATTCGAACCGGATTCTGGTAACGCATTTCCGTTTCAAGAATTACTTGCCGGCAAGCGCCGCATGGCGAGATGGGTTTATCAACAAAATCGCCTTGCGTATAAGCGGCAATAGCCAAAGACCTGACTGCATGTTCCGGATATTGGGAATTAGCGTAAAACAGCGCGGTTCGTTCCGCGCATAATCCCGAAGGAAATGCAACATTTTCTTGATTGCTTCCGGTAACGATTTCTCCGTTTGCCAATAAAGCGGCAGCTCCTACCCGGAATTGCGAATAAGGAGCGTATGCCCGTGAACAAGCCTCTTTTGAGCAATCAATCAGTTTTTTTTCTTCCGGATGTAGCTCATCATAACTGCAAATTTGTATCTTTGCGGTGATATTGAAATTTTTCATTCGCTTATGAGTTGATTAATTCATCAGATTTACTGATTATTTTTATTTTACAAATATAGTTAAAGTTTTATTAAATGAGAATACACTTGTATTTATTTTTGTTTTTTTGTTTTCTTTTGGGGTTTAATTTTACGTTGCCGGCTCAAAGAAAGCTTCAAGTGAATATAGATTATATCAACAAATATAGCGATATAGCGGTTAAGCATAGAAATAAATACAAAATTCCGGCCTCGATTACTTTAGCGCAAGGAATTATTGAGTCCGGCGCCGGTCTGAGCGAGTTGGCAAGAGCATCCAATAATCATTTCGGAATCAAATGCCATTCGGATTGGACGGGCGAACGGGTTTACCGTCAAGACGACGGCCCTAACGATTGTTTTCGGAAATACAAGACCGTGGAAGATTCGTATGAAGACCATGCAAAGTTCTTACGGCAATATTCGCGTTATGCGGTTTTATTTACCTACGACATCCGGGATTATACGGCGTGGGCCAAAGGATTGCAAACCTGCGGATATGCGACCGATAGAGGATATGCCAATAAGTTAATTCAAATGATTGAAGCGTATGAGTTGTATAAATACGATGAAAAAGCTGCTCCGAAAAGTACAACTCAAAAGGCTAAAGAAAAGAAAAAGAAAAAAACTCCGGTATTACTTCGAGACGTCTATCGAACCTACAATTTGATTTATGTCATTGCTAAAGCTAACGATAGTTTTGACCAAATAGCCGATGATACCGGATTTAAAGTAAAAGATCTGATCAAATACAATGAGGTTCCGGAAGATTTTCCGCTTGAAAAAGGCGATATTGTTTACTTAGAAAAAAAGAAGAAGAAAGCGGATAAACCTTATTTCGAACATCTTGTGAAAATAGGAGAATCCATGCACAGCATTTCTCAACGATACGGTATTCAAATGAAACATCTGTACAAGATGAATAAAAAAGATTCGGATTATGTTCCGACCGAAGGGGATGTTTTGCGATTGAGATAGAAATCTAATTCAATCACTTCCATATCTTTGATCACGCTGCCGTCAATTACGAACCGCAGGAGGGTGCGTACTTGATGAAATCCCGACATGCCTGCTGCGCCCGGATTGACGCACAACATTTTTAAGGATTTATCGAACATTACCTTCACAATGTGCGAATGACCGCAGACGAATAGGGTAGGAGGCGAGGCATAAATTTCCCGGCGGATTTGCGGCGCATAGTTTCCGGGATAACCGCCGATATGCGTCAACAAAACATCAACCTCTTCTACCCGAAATCGCAGCGTTTCCGGACAACGCATCCGAATCAAATAATCATCCGTGTTTCCGTAAACCGCCCGAACCGGTTTGATTCTTTTCAAACGATTCAGAACGTCCTCGCTGCCAATATCTCCGGCATGCCATATCTCGTCGCATTCGGAAAAATAATCGGCAAATTTATCATCCCAATAGGCATGTGTATCTGAAATAACACCAATTTTTAGCATAAAGTCATTGAAATTTGAAGCAAAATTAATAATTTTACGCGCAAGAATGAAAAATTTATGCCCATGAATGAAAAATCGAAGGAACAACCCTATGCTTATTTTAATCGCGACATCAGTTGGTTGTCATTTAATTATCGGGTACTTCTCGAATCGGAAGATGTAAGTTTACCCATTTATGAAAGAATCAAATTTCTTGCTATCCACGCATCTAATCTCGAAGAATTTTATGAAATCAGAGTAGCGGAACATCGAAATGTAATCTTACAGAAGATACGCTTGAAAGAGGACCCTTCCGAAACCGAACAAATACTCGAAGCAATTAATACGGAAGTTACTCGGCAACAACAGGAATTTTTCAGAATCTTTCAAACCCAAATATTACCGGAGCTTGAACGAAAAAATATCATTCTATACATGAATGACGAACCCAAACCGGAACATCGGAAATTTATCAAAACCTATTTTGAGGAAGAAATTTATCCTTTTCTGCAACCGGTACTGTTGTTAAAAAATGAGATTTGCTTTTTTATTCGGGACAAACGGTTGTATCAGTTTGTTCAATTACGAAAGAATAAAACCGACGAACGATTTTATTCCATCATCAAAACGCCGTATGCAAAAATACCGCGTTTCATTGAACTGCCGCCCATAGGCGGGAAATATTATTATATGTTTGCGGAAGACGTGCTTTCGGCTAACTTACAAGATATTTTCACCGGCTATACGGTAGAAGGATGCTACAACGTCAAAGTATCTCGCGATGCGGATATTCTCTTGGATGAGGACGAGTCGAAAATTAACCTGCTCGAGACCATTAAGAAGGAAATCAGAAAGAGAAAAATCGGCGAATTGAGTCGTTTTGTATATGACAAGCGAATGCCGAGCGATTACTTGCAATTTATACGGGAGATGTTTCATATTCAAGAGAAAGATTTAATTCCCGATAACCGTTATCTGAATTTGGAAGATTTGCTCAAATTGCCCAATCCGGTAGGAAAAGAACTGAAGGCTCCGGCGATTGTTCCGATACGGATTCCGGAATTGGATCAAAGTTATTGGCTATTCCCGATTATCCGGAAAAAGGATATATTTTTATATTATCCCTATCATACATTTAATTACTTTATCCGTTTTTTGACGGAAGCATCCGCCAATCCGAATGTGGAAGAAATTATGATTACCCAATACCGGGTTGCTGAAGATTCGGAAATAATCAACAACTTGATTAATGCAGCGAAAAACGGGAAAAAAATAACCGTTTTCGTCGAATTAAAAGCCCGTTTCGATGAAGCCAACAATTTGATTACTTCTCAAATGATGAAAGATGCCGGAATTAATATTATATACAGTATTCCGGGACTGAAAGTGCATGCCAAAGTAGCGTTGGTAATTGAAAAAACGCTGGTAAAAAATGAACTTAGACAGTCTTACGCTTATTTGAGTACCGGCAATTTCAATGAAAAAACGGCCAAAATATATTCCGACATGGGAATATTTACTTCCAATCGGAAAATTACTTCCGAGATACGAAAACTGTTCGGAGTATTGGAAACTCGAAATACGGATGTGAAATTTAACAATATATGGGTAGCTCAATACAATATGATTCCTAATCTGAAAGAAAAAATTCACCGTGAAATCAAAAATGCAAAGAAAGGGAAGAAAGCGTATATTGTACTAAAAATGAATGGATTGCAAGATGATGCCATGATTGATGAATTATACAAAGCAAGCGAAGCCGGAGTAAAAATAGATTTGATTATACGAGGAATATCGTGTATTATTCCCGATCAGCCGTATAGTAAGAATATTCGTGTAATTCGTATTGTAGATATGTTTTTGGAACATTCCAGAGTATGGTATTTCTACAACGGCGGAGAAGAAGATGTGTATATTACTTCGGCTGATTGGATGAACCGGAATTTGTATCATCGCATTGAAACCGCTTTCCCGGTGTCGGACAAAAAAATTAAGCAGACGATAATTAAAATACTGAAAATTCAACTGAGCGATAATGTAAAAGCCTGTTTGGTTGACGACCAAATGCAGAACATATTTAAGAATCAGACCAAACGCAAGAAAAAAGTACGTGCGCAACAAGAGATTTATAAGCTGTTAACCGAATGAGCGGGTTTTTTATTCTCTCTTTGATCCTGCTTTATTTCGGTATTTTATATTTAATATCCTACGGAATAGGGAAAAAACATTCGGGAAACGCCGCTTTTTTCTTGGGAAATCGAAAATCCCCGTGGTACATTGTTGCCGTCGGGATGATCGGTTCATCCCTGTCGGGAATCACTTTCGTATCGGTTCCGGGAATGGTGGGAAAATTCGATATGACCTACATGCAAATGGTGTTGGGCTTTTTGTTGGGGTATGCGGTTATCGCTTTTGTTCTGCTTCCTATTTATTATCGGTGGAATGTTGTCAGTATTTATTCTTATTTAGACCGGCGGATAGGTAAAAATGCTTACAAAACCGGCACGGGATTTTTTATTATCTCTCGCATGACTGCCGCTGCCGTTCGGCTTTATATCGCCGTACTCATCCTTCAAAAATATGTCTTCGATGCTTGGAAAATTCCGTTTGTCGCGACTACCGGCGGTTTTCTTTTGATGATGTGGTTATATACTCACAAAAGCGGGGTGCGGACGATTGTTTGGACCGACCTTCTGCAAACCGGCGTTCTGTTGACTGCTTTAATTCTTATTATCCGACAGGTAGCCGGAGGTTTACACTTCGATTTTTCATCTGTCGTTGCTTCGGTGACATCAAATGAACATGCGAAAATTTTTGTCTTCGATGATTGGTATTCACGCCAAAACTTCTTCAAACAATTTGTCAGCGGCGCATTTGTCACCGTTGCCATGACTGGAGTTGATCAGGAAATGATGCAAAAAAATCTTTCTTGCAAAAACTTACGGGAAGCGCAAAAAAACGTTTGCACTTCCGGTTTGTTTTTTATTCCGGTGAATTTTCTTTTCCTTTGTCTGGGCATCCTGTTACTTAATTACGCATCCGTTCATTCAATCGCTTTGCCGGCATCGGGCGACGATATTTTGCCGGTGTTGGTATCGCAAGGGTATTTGGGCCTGCCTGCCGTTATCTTTTTTGTTATCGGAATTATTGCGGTAACCTTTGCAAGCGCCGATTCGGCTTTGACCGGTTTGACCACTTCCGTTTGTGTTGATATATTGAACATTTCCCGATACGACGAGAAAAAAGCCCGGAAAGTGCGAATAAGCGTTCATTTTCTGATCTCGCTTCTTTTTATCGGAATCATGCTGCTGTTCAAAGCGATAAATAATACGAGCGTGATTGATGCCTTGTATATTCTTGTATCCTATACTTATGGTCCTTTGTTGGGATTATTTGCTTTCGGGATTTTATTCAAAAGTCGCACGAACGACCGAGCGGTTCCTTTCCTTTGTATTTTGTCTCCGATTCTTTGCTTGATAATCAACTTCATTTTACGCAGTCAATTTGGTTATCAATTGGGTTATGAATTATTGATAATTAATGCTTTACTTGTTGTCTTCGGATTGTTGCTTTTTTCAAAACGGGAACAAGCGTCAAAAGCATGCAGATGACATTTTCTTTTAACAGTTTTAAAACCGGCAGATTTAATCATTTTTAAGATATTTTATGAATAATCCGCTTGTTACAAACAAAAAATGACCTATCTTTGCAATCTAAATAATGGATTTTGTAATTAACACTATTTTGTATGAAGAAATTTTTTATCACGGTTTTATGTATGAGTTTGTTTGTGACGGTGGGTTCTGTTTGGGCTTCGGGCGATGATAATCAAAATGATAACGCGGCTAAAGCTAAAAAAGAAAATGTAGAAAAGAAAGCCTGCTGCGAAGCGAAGGCAGAAGCGAAAGCCGGTGAAACAAAAGCTTGCTGTGCAGAAAAGAAAGCCTGCTGCGAAGCAAAGGCAGAAGCGAAAACAGGGGAAACAAAAGCTTGCTGTGCAGAAAAAAAGGCTAATTCTACCGCTTCTACCGCTACCGGTTGCACAAACAAAGAAGCAACAAGCGAAACGAAATCTTGTGGGAAAAAAGTGAATTAACGATTACACAATTCGTTAAATTCACAGTAGGTGCAATTTGAAACAAAAGCAGTCTGTTGAAACGGTATATCCGGATCAAACAGGCTGCTTGTTTTTTGTAAATACAACTTTTCAAAAATCGGATTTATATCGCGAAAATCGGCAATAGGTTCTTTTTCATATTCAATCGCTGGTGAATAATTCTCCTTGCCCATATCCTGCATATACAATAAACAAGGGACGACCGGAAGATTGGATTGCTCCAACCGCAAAAGTACCGATGCGTAAACAAAAGTCTGGAAAATATGAGACGCTCGTTTGTCTTTTTCCGAAACCAAATCTTCGAGCATCTTAAACGTTTTGGTCGAACCGCCGGTTTTGTAATCCAAAATTCGGAGTATACCGTCTTTTTCTTCCAAGCGGTCAATAATTCCACCGATTTTAAGTTTAACCGGATAATTTTCCAGCTCAAAAAAAGAATAATCTTTCCATTCCAGACCAATCACCGTGAAAGGCGTCCGTCGGCTATCAAATTCGATTAAGCGTTTCAACATTTTACAAATCACATTGAAGTTAATCAATTGTTCTCCGTTGTATTGCGTTTCGTCAACAGCTCTGCCTCTGAAATAGACCTTTTCGAAAGCGGCAGACACGAATTTACGAATCCGATAATCCGAATTAGGTTGAAGATAAGCGTCTAAATGCGATTTCTCCACAACAAAAGGAGCAAAACGTTTTTGTCCGCCGGTTCTTCCGATTTCATGATACAGCGATTCGGCGGCTTGATGAAAAATAGTTCCGAAAACGGAAGAATCCAATTCTTCCGTTAATTGATCCGGGCTTTCGTAACCTTGTATTTTTTGGAAATAAAAACGGAGCGAACAATCAATAAACGTATTCAAGTTCGACGGCGTTAAAGGCTTTGCTTCCGGATTCGTATTGAAATCATACAATTCTTTGATTTTCAATAGAATTTCATTGGTTTTCGGAATTACAATCGGTTGAGCTTGCCACGGTTTTACGGATGATTGCAACGTTCGTCGCCGGATTTTCAATCGAGGATTAATCAGCAATTGAAGAAGAAAACGGCTCATCTCGGCCTTACCTGTTTGCGTTTTATCCGTATTGTAAACAAAAGTAATTTTTTCGGAGCGTTGAATCAAGCGATAAAAATAATAGGCATAGGTGGAATCTTGGTGATCAATGGTATTTAATCCGAAATGCTTGCGAAGAAATTCCGGAATAAAGGTATTGTCGTTGGCGGTTCCGGGCATAAATCCTTCATTAACACTCAGTAAAAGTAAATGCTTAAAATCGAGCGCACGCGTTTCCAAAACGCCCATGATCTGCAAACCTTTCACCGGTTCGCCATGAAAAGGCACATGCGTGACGGACAACAGTTTCCGTAAAAGGCGTATAAAAGTCGGTTTTTCCAACGACCATTGTCCCGATTGCAGTAAACCGTAGAGCCGGTTTACCACTTGATAAGCCCTAAAAATGGATTCTTGATACAAACCGTCATATACGTCATCGAAATTTTGTATGCTTTTGTACGCTTTTCCCAATTGTTCGATAAGGTTCAATAAATAGCCTCCCAATTCGATTGCATCGGAAGCGGATGAAAAAAGGGTTTCATTTTTCAGTATTTTTTTATCCGGAAAAAACAGATTTCCTTCGGTAATCGCTTTTTCCACTTCGGGCGCTTCGGGAAAAATAATCCGGGTATAAGGATGTCGCAACACCGGCAACACGTATTTGTAATGAAAAGCGCCGGAAGAACCGGAGCCTTTGGTTTGCAAGTCGGTCAATACTTGAATGAATCCGGCAATAGGCGTTTGAGTGATGGGAAA
>JGI24699J35502_11134046_pt1 | contig 26730 bp, 19 predicted proteins | sample TergutMp193P4_FD_35502 | JGI IMG/M metagenome (IMG submission 35502)
CATAAATATTTAGAAAATCAAAAAACAGGATGTTCTAATTTTTCGGCTAAAATTCGGAAGTGAAATTCGTTAAAAATATTTAAAAATACGCCGTTTGGCTATATTTTGAACCTTATTTTAAGCCTTGTCTATGCTTAAATTTATACCGCTTGAATTATTTTTCCTATACACAGATATGATACAAATATACAACTAAAATTTTTTTCAGCGCCTCAATTTAATATTTAGCCTATGTCATTTGGTCATTTATTAATTATTGGCATATATTTTGAATAATATTTGGGAAAAGATTTATATATTTGTAGCAAAATTGAAGAAAGGTAAAAAAATGATTAAGAAAAATTTTTCCAATAATGTAAAAGATATTCTCCTATTCAGTAGGGAAGAGGCAGGCCGTTTACATAATACCTGCGTGGGGGTAGAACATATTCTGTTGGGAATATTACGCGACAAAAAGAGCAAAGCATCTAACATTATCAGTTTGTTAGGTATAGATACAAACGAATTGAAATCGGCAATCGATAGAGAATTGTTTGAAGAAGACGAACCGGTTTCCAATAATCAATTAACTATTGATAAGAGTGTTGAAAATATGCTTCGTATCAGTATTTTGGAATCGATTAATCTGAATAGTCAAGAAACTGATACTGAACATTTACTGCTTGCTATTCTAAAAGATTCCCATTCGGTTGCTTTCCGGATTCTTGGTCAATATTCGATTAATTACCAAAAAGTGTATGATTTGCTCACTACTAATGTAAACGATAATAAAAAGGTCACACAGTTTCCGAAAATGGGTGCCGGATTTACAGGAGAAGATGATGATGATGAACTTGACGATCCCTTCTCACCAAAAAAAGAAACGTCCCGAGCCCACAATTCTCAAGGAAATAAGAACAGCGATACGCCTATGATTGACAGCTTTAGTACAGATTTGACTAAAGCGGCAGAAGAAAACAAGTTAGATCCAATAGTAGGACGTGAAAAGGAAATCGAACGCTTGGCACAAATCTTGAGCCGCCGGAAAAAAAATAATCCTGTGTTGATAGGCGAACCCGGTGTGGGAAAATCTGCTATCGTAGAAGGGTTGGCGCTTCGAATCACACAACGGAAAGTATCGCGTATCCTGTTTGACAAGCGGGTCGTTAATTTAGATATGGCAGCCATTGTGGCAGGAACTAAATACAGGGGACAATTTGAAGAACGCATCAAATCCATTTTGAATGAATTATCGAAAAATCCGAATATTATTCTTTTTATCGACGAAATTCACACGATTGTAGGTGCAGGAGGAGCGTCCGGCTCGATGGATGCTGCCAATATGCTAAAGCCGGCTCTTGCTAAGGGAGAAATACAATGCATCGGGGCAACCACTCTCGACGAATATCGTAAGACTATCGAAAAAGACGGAGCTTTGGAACGCCGTTTTCAAAAAATAATAGTTGACCCAACTACTGTGGAGGAAACTCTGCAAATTCTTGAAAATATTAAAGATAAATATGAAGAACATCATAATGTGATTTATACTCCCGAAGCAATTCGAGCTTGTGTTTATTTGACAGACCGCTACATCAGCGACCGAAATTTTCCTGACAAAGCTATCGATGCTATGGACGAAGCCGGCTCGCGTATGCATATTTCCAATATCGTTGTTCCTAAAACAATTGAAGAATTGGAATCACATATTGAAGCAATCAAACAAAATAAATTACATGCTGTTAAATCGCAGAATTTTGAATTGGCAGCCGGATATCGTGATCAGGAAAGACAATTACTGCTAAGTTTGGAGACTTCAAAAGCAAAATGGGAAGAGGAATTACAGGAAAATCGCCAGATTGTGGATGAAGATAAAATTGCAGAAGTTGTTTCAATGATGTCTGGTGTTCCGATGCAGCGGATTGCTCAGGCAGAGAACGAGAAGTTGAAGGAAATGGCTAATGTTCTCAAATCAAAAATTATCGGACAGGATGAAGCTGTTGACAAAATAGTTAAAGCTATCCAACGAAACCGTATCGGATTGAAAGATCCGAAAAAACCTATCGGGACATTTATGTTCTTAGGACCGACCGGCGTAGGCAAAACTTATCTGGCTAAATTATTAGCTGAATATCTCTTTGATTCGGCAGATGCAATGATTCGGATAGATATGAGTGAATTTATGGAAAAATTTACTGTGTCGCGTCTGATTGGAGCGCCTCCGGGTTATGTTGGTTACGAAGAAGGTGGACAATTGACCGAAAAAGTTCGGCGTAAACCTTATTCTGTCGTTCTTTTGGATGAAATCGAAAAAGCGCATCCCGACGTATTTAACCTTTTATTGCAGGTTATGGACGAAGGTCGTTTGACGGATAGTTTAGGACGCCGAATTGATTTTAAAAATACCATTATTATAATGACTTCCAATGTCGGCACTCGTCAATTGAAGGACTTTGGTCGTGGAATCGGTTTCACTGCTAATACTTCAGTAAGCGATGATAAAGAATTTTCACGCGGAGTGATTCAAAAAGCGCTTAGCAAGACTTTTGCTCCCGAATTTCTGAACCGCGTGGACGATATTATCTATTTCGACCAATTAGATAAAGAATCCATTAATAAAATAGTAGATCTTGAGTTAAGCGGATTTTATCAACGAGTACAAGCTCTGGGATATTCACTCGAAATTACGGAAAAAGCTAAGACGTTTATTGCTTCTAAAGGATATGACGTTCAATTTGGCGCTCGCCCGCTGAAACGCGCTATTCAAAAATATCTCGAAGACGAAATGGCTGAAATAATTATTAGCTCTTCAACTAAAGAAGGCGATACTATACGGATTGACTTCGATGAGGAAAACAAAAAAATGATAACAGAATTTATTTATGACAAAATGTCAGTCTAACCAGACTGGCATTTTTTTTGTTTGCTTCTTTGCATAACTATTTGTTAAAAATATAATTAAAATTATAAAGATATGAGTGCACAGAAGCAAAGCGGTCACATTGGAGTGACGACCGAAAACATTTTTCCGATTATTAAAAAGTTTTTATACAGCGACCACGAAATTTTTCTTCGCGAAGTGGTTTCAAACGCAGTAGATGCTACTCAAAAGTTGAAAACGTTGGCGTCTGTCGGTGAATATAAAGGCGAATTAGGCGACCTGAGCATCAGGATAAGCCTTAATGAAAAGAAAAAAACTATAACAATATCCGACCACGGCATTGGAATGACAGCCGAAGAAATCGAAAAATACATCAACCAGATTGCATTTTCAAGTGCAAATGATTTTTTAGATAAATATAAAAAAGACGCCAATGCGATGATTGGTCATTTTGGTTTGGGTTTTTATTCGGCTTTTATGGTATCTAACCGAGTGGAAATCATTACTCAATCGTGGAGGGAAGATGCTCCCGCTATGAAATGGGAATGCGACGGCTCGCCCAAATATACGCTCAGTGAAACAAAAAAAGCCGATCGCGGTACCGATATAATTCTTCATATTGACGACGAAAGTAAAGAATTTCTTGATAAATCGCGTATCGAATTGCTGTTGAAAAAATATTGCCGTTTCCTTCCCGTTCCTATCGTTTTCGGTAAAAAAATGGAGTGGAAAGACGGGAAATCCGTAGAAACCGAAGAAGATAATATTCTGAACGAGACGAATCCTTTATGGACGCGCAAACCTTCGGAATTAACCGACGACGATTATATCCGTTTCTATAAGGATTTATATCCGTTCAGCGAAGACCCGCTATTCTGGATTCACCTTAATGTGGATTATCCGTTTAATCTGACCGGTATTCTGTATTTTCCGAAAGTAAAAACCGGAATTGACCTGCAAAAAAACAAAATACAATTGTATTGCAATCAAGTCTATGTTACGGATTCGGTGGAAGGAATCGTTCCTGAATTTCTAACCTTGCTTCATGGCGTTATTGATTCGCCTGATATTCCATTGAATGTTTCCCGCTCTTATTTGCAAAGCGACAGTAATGTAAAGAAAATATCGTCTTATATTACCAAAAAAGTAGCTGACCGTTTAGATGAAATTTTCAAAAACGACCGTCAGCAATTCGAAAGCAAATGGGATAGTTTGAAAATCTTTATTGAATATGGCATTATCACGGAAGAAAAGTTCTATGAACGTGCTGTTAAATTCACTTTGGTTAAAAATATAGATAATGCATTTTTCACGCTTGATGAATATAAAACGCTGATAGAAGCTAATCAAACAGACAAGGGCGGAAATCTTATCTATCTATACACTACAAATAAAGATGAACAATTCGCCTATATCGAACAAGCCAAAGAACGTGCGTATGATATATTAATAATGGATGGACAATTAGATGTTCATTTCATGAATAAATTAGAGCAACAGCTCGAAAAATCACGGTTTGTTAGAGTAGATAGCGACGTGATTGACAACCTGATTAAGAAAGGCGACAACAAAGCCGTCAGCTTGACCGACGAAGAACGCAACGAATTAGTTGAACTTTTCAAGGCGGCAATTCCGGCTATAGAAAAAACGGATTTCATTATTGGCTTCGAACATTTGGGTGAAATGGGCAATCCTGTAACTATTACGCAGAACGAATTTATGCGTCGTATGAAAGAAATGTCCGAAATGCAGGGTGGAATGAGTTTTTACGGCGATTTACCCATATCTTATAATCTGACTGTTAACTTGGATTCGCCTTTAGTTAAAAAGGTAACAACTGATAAAGAAAATTCTAAAGATGCTATTTCTCAAATGATAGATTTGGCTTTATTATCCAATGGATTATTGAAAGGCGAAGCTCTGAGCAAATTCATTAAGCGAAGCTTTGAGCATTTATAATGTAGATTTTGCAGGAATTCCTTCTTGCCAGATAGTCATCCAATAGTAGCTGCAGCGACAGTAAAAAGGAGTGGAAGCCGCTTGCAAAATAGATGAGGGAGAGGATGATAGCAGAAGATAAAATTTAGATTTAAGATATAATAAAAATAATAGAGGCTGTCTTATTTAAGACAGCCTCTATTATTTTTATTATATCTCCACCTAAAAATTGGTTTTAATAATATTTAACATTATTTCTTTTGTTTGTCTAAATTATTAGACGTATTTTTGCAACATTGATTTATTTATTAAAAAGCAGATTATGAAACGATATTTATTTTTTCTTTTTGCACTGGGTTTTCCAGCAGTTATATTTTCGCAATTCAACGTTCAAGTCGGCTCTATGAATCCCATTAAATATAAAACATTGGATAAAGGTGCTATACGTGTATTTTATGAAACAAAGGCGGCATCTGATGCAACTAAACCCGATAGGACTACAACTGATTATATGGTATTGGATATAGGCGAAGCAGGCATTTCCCGTTTTTACAGCGATAACCGGCGCAGGACAGATTCGATTATAAATGGATTAATAAAAAAAGGAGGAAATGTAAATATTGATAAAAATACATTTAGCAATAATGGCATTTCATCGATGGGAGATGCAAAGGAAATTTTTAAAAACTACCCTGCAGGAAAAATCACCGTAACCGACCGGATTGCTACTTCGGATTATCTCTATGAAGAAGACCGCATTAACTTCCAATGGCAAATCGAACCCGACACCCGCGAAATTTTATCATACACCTGTCAAAAAGCAGTAACGGATTTTCGCGGACGGCATTACGAGGCTTGGTTTGCTCCCGATTTGCCGCTCAATGATGGTCCTTGGAAATTTGCAGGGTTACCCGGATTGATTTTAGCTGTGGAAGATTCGGATAAGAATTTTATTTTTCAAGCCATAGGAATAGAAAATTTAGAACTTTCCGTCGATTTTCCTCAAAAAGATTATGTGAAAACTTCCCGGAAAGAAGTGGAGAAAGTTCAAAAACGATTTATTGAAGATCCGATGGGATACCTTACCAATTCTATGCCGGGAGCTAAAGTTATAGTTAAAACAATTGACCAGAACGGAGTCGAAAGAACCGCAAATGAAATAAAATTCCCATATAACCCGATAGAACTGGAATAATATTTCAAATAAAATGAGAGTAGTAATCTTAATATTGACGTTAACTTTGTTTGCAACCGTTGCCGGCGCACAAACCCTTATTCAGGGAAGCGTTAAGGATACGCATGAAAAAAAGGGCATTGAGAATGTAAATATAATGATTCAGGAAAAGGATAATGCTGCTATTCTGGGCTTTACTAATACGGATAAAGGCGGGAAATACAAAATTGAATATAAAGGTCAGAAAGATTCTCTGATTGTAACGACTTCCGGATTTAATATACAAAAACAATCAAAAACGATAGCGAGTAGAAATCAAACATTAGATTTCTTTGTGGACTTCGAGTCTATTGCCCTGAAAGAAGTCAAAATCACTCCGCCCAAAATCAAACAAAAAGGCGACACGATTGATTATACAGTAAGTAGCTTTATTGACAAAAATGACCGTACAATCGAGGATGTCTTGAAAAAATTACCCGGAATTGATGTGGAAGAAAATGGACGAATTCTGTACCAAAATATACCTATCAACAAATTCTATATCGAAGGGTTGGATTTATTGCAAGGACGATATGGGGTCGCAACAAAAAACATCGAGGCAAAAGATGTTCAAAGCATACAAGTACTGGAAAATCATCAGGAGATTAAAGTATTAAGAGACAAGATATTTTCAGAACAGGCAGCTCTTAATCTGAAATTGAAAGAGTCGGCTAAAGGTATATTAACTGCTAACGCCCTGCTTGGCGCCGGATTTTTGCCATTTCTATGGTCGGGAGAAATAACCGCCATGTATTTTGCAAAAAATAAGCAAAATATTTCAACCTATAAAGGAAATAACGTAGGGAATGATGTTTCGACAGAACAAAACATGTTTTATTCATCTGATTCTTTCCAACAGTCAGACGACGGTTTGCTGAGCGTACAATCTCCTTCGCCGCCTTCCATCAACAAGAAACGCTATTTGTTTAATCAGGCAAATGCTGTTTCATTCAATAATTTATGGAAATCTTCAAAGGATTATCAAATCAATGCAAATATCAATTATTTGAACGATAGGATTGATAAAAGTAGTTTTAGCAGTACCGAATATTTTTTGCTTCGCAATGATTTATTAAAAGTCGATGAAACTTTAACTTCCAGATCGTATGTAAACCGTGCAAATGCCGATATACAACTGAATACAAATGGAGATAAACTTTACCTGAATAATACGCTTAAATTTGAAGGCGGATGGGATAACGAACGTGGAAATACTATTACCAGAGACAGCGTCAGGCAACACTTGGAAGAACCTAACTATAGCATAAATAATACTTTTGAGCTTATAAAGAATTACACGAAGACTGCTTTAAAAATCACATCTTATAATAGTTATGCTACCTTGCCGCAAACGTTGACCGTAGAACCGGTTTTATATGGAAATTTGTTCAATTCCTATGGAGAAGAATTTCAAGCAATGCGGCAAAAAGCTACCTCTAATCGTTTTTCGTCTAACACAGGCATTTCTGCTGGAATCGATAAAATCAATTTTCATCAAGATTATTCGTTTAGCTTTCGTGCTGATTTACGCCATTTGGATTCGGAATTAACGTTGGAGCAGGCGTATGATAATAATCTCTCTATCCTGAGAACGCCTGCTGATTCTTTACGGAATGATTTGCAATGGAATAAATTAGAATGGATTTTTACGCCTCAATATACCTATAATTATAATCGATGGCGATTTGACCTCAAGTTGCCGCTCAATTATACCAATTTGTTAATTAATGACCGCTTAAGGCAAAGAGATGAAAACAATCGGCGATTGCTGTTTAATCCTTCTCTGAGAATTCAATGTAAATTATCGGCATATTGGGATTTTTATTCATCGGCAAGCTATACAAATGGATTCGGCGGAATTAACAATGAATATACCGGTTACATTATGCGTACTTACCGGAGTTTGATTAATAATGAAGGCGACTTGTATGAAACCCAAACGCAAAACTACAGTTTTAGCCTGAATTACAGAAATCCCATTCGTTCGTTATTTGGAAACGCCGCAATTACTTACTTTAATACAAAAGCGAATCTGTTGTACGGATATGCTTTTCAAGGTATCTTGCAAATACAAAAATCCTTTGCATATCCCAATAACACAGAGGGAGTGACAGCTCAATTGGGGATCAACCAAACGATTGATGCCATTGCTTCAACCGTTAGAATTGGCGGACGTTATACCATGGCAACCACATCCCAAATTTTAAGAGGAGTAATTATCGAATCAGACTTGCAGAATTATTCCATTACTCCGGAAATTTCGACACGTATCCGTTCTTGGGCGGGATTTTCCTATCGGTTCAACTATTCGGAAAACAGAAATAAAATAAATGATGAAGGAACAATCAAGCCGATTCACACTATTTCGCAAAATGTTCAATTAAATTTCTTTCCGGCTAAAAATTTAACGTTCAATCTGAGCTATGAATACTATCACAACAGCGCCATTGTTTCCGGTAGCCGGATTATGTCGTTCGGCGATATCGGAGCAAAATATAAATGGCAAAATATGGAATTTTTACTGGATTATACGAATATTTTCAATGCAAAGCAATATATTTCGGCATCTTACAGCGACATCAGTTCATATTACTATGCTTACGACTTACGTCCGGCAGAGGTCTTATTGAAAGTTCGGTTTAAGATAAAATGAGAGGCTAATAGTATTCAAAACCCATTTTTAAAATTGGAAATGCTATGGAAAATGAATGTTATCCAATGGTTTATGGGCTTTCACTAAATATCTTTCGTTATTAATGGAAGATATCTTTCGATATAAATGGAAGATATCTTTTGTTTGTATTGGAAAATATTTTATCTTTGCATCGAAATAGATGAAAACTATGCTTTTACAAGAACAAATATCACAAGTAATAGATGATCAACAATATGACTTTTTAAAAAAAGATGCCGGTCTGAAGAGGGAGATGCTGCAGGATGTTCCTGTTATTGAGAATTTCGCTACAATCATCACCGGTTTGCGCCGGTGCGGAAAAAGTACCCTATTGCTTCAATTGTTAAAAGAGAAATTTGCCGATGCCCTTTTTCTGAATTTCGAGGATATCCGATTGGTAGCTTTTGAAACCAGCGACTTTGAACGGCTTTTGAAAGAAATCGAAAACAGGCAAATGAAAATATTGTTTTTTGATGAAATTCAATTAATCGCCGGCTGGGAAATTTTTATACATCACTTGTTGAGAGACGGTTACCTTGTCTTTATTACAGGTTCTAATGCTTCATTGTTGAGTGGTGAAATGGCAACACATTTGACTGGACGACAACTTTCTATCGAGCTATTTCCTTTTTCTTTTTCGGAATTTATCCGTTATAAAAACTTAACTGCTGATGAAGAGTCGATAAAAACGTTTCTGAATACAGGAGGGATACCTGAATATGTGAAATCAAATAATACTTTGTTATTAAATACCTTAGTCGATGATATTTTAATAAAGGATATTGCAGTACGACATGGAATAAAAGACATAGAATCGCTTCGGCAACTCGCGCTTTACCTTATGTGTAACATTGGAAATTTGGTATCAGCTAATAAGTTAATCGATATTTTCAGAATCAAATCCCCTTCCACACTGCTTGAATATTTTTCATATTTGAAAGATGCTTATTTGGTAGATTTTGTTCCTCAATTCAGTTATTCGCTGAAGACGCAAGCAAGAAATCCCAAAAAAGTATATTCGATTGATACAGGTATTGTCAGAACATTGGGGCTTAATTTTTCCGAAAATCAGGGTCATCTTTTGGAGAATGCTGTTTACTTGCATTTAAGAAAAACATATAAAGAGATTTATTATTTCAAAGAAAAGAACGAATGTGATTTTGTTGTCTGCCAAACAGGAAAAATCCAGATGGTATTACAAGTCTGTTATGAACTAAATCCAGAGAATCTCGGCAGGGAAATGAAGGGATTGGAAGAGGCTATGAACTTTTTCGGAATCTCCACCGGAATGATAATTACGCTCAATCAAAAAGATTTATTTATGGAAAACGGCAAGCAAATAGATGTTGTGCCTGCGTATCGGTTTTTAAATTCGGAAGAAATATGAAAAATTTAGTCAAATAACATTAGCGAAACAATTACGGATAGCGGTATTGTCAAGTTGTTGCTACCATTTGGAGAGATTAATTCTATGACAGAAAATTAGGTAAATTATAAATATTGTTCATATTAATTAACATTTCCTTTATAGTTTCTGTTCGCTGTTATTCATTTTCTCTATCTATCATACTCAATATACAAATTCCGGTAGACTTTATATACATTAGTTTATAAGTGGCTGAAAATTAACCCCTTGTTATTTATTGAATATAAACTCTAATGTTCATTTATTTTTTTATAAAAAGTGCAATTATTGAGTTTACTCTCTGTAACAAATTTCCGCAATTCTTTTTCTGTAAACATTTTGTTTTTTTCTTCCCTGTTCGCTCACTGCTATTACAAAAAAAATGCAGATATTATTGTTTATTTTGTTCCAATATTATAACTTTTTGCAACAAAAATACGAGAAAATTTAACATTTTCATCGCAATCCCCGTAATGAATAAGGTAACAAAATGTTGACCGATTTCGTTCAACTGTGTTTTCATTGCTCGTGCTGCACACGCAACGAAAACTTAGTTGTTAGCAGCAGTGGTTTGCTCTGTTTTCCTTTTTTCTTTGGAATTCTGCCGTTGTTTAAAAATTTATATTCATTACATTTTAACTAATTATCTTTTTAAAAGTTTAAATATCAACTACTTTTACATACGGAAAATTTATTTCTTTCAATATGTTAAAATGTTTATCATTGGTAACAATATAGTCTGCACCTGTATTTAAAGCACAATCTGCAAATTTGTTGTCTTCAGGGTCGGCTGTTATTAAATTCCATTTGAAATACGGGATAACAGCTATAAAATTACTCGTATTTGTAATTGTATTTATTACACTCTCACTGATTTCCACCGAATAAAAACTTGCCAACAATTCCTCGTATTCCTCCAATATTTCGGTAGAAGAACACAAGTTAAATTTGCCTTCTACAAACGCTTCCCACAACCAACTATATGGCAAGTTGTCGAAAATCGCAGGCAACAAGCAATTTATGTCTAAGACTATTTTCATTTTGTTGATATACGATCGTGTCCGTACATAATTTCTTCCATTTTGTCTCTGTCTAATTGGTTACTTTCCCAAAAATCGCGAGTTTGTATTTTTAATTTATCATGATAATAATTGAAAAGCACCGTTTGCATTTCTTTCAATCCCTCTTCACGCTTATTAAAAGTAAACATCTGTAATAAATGCTGTTGAACTGCATTTAAAGGCGTATGTGCTTTTGTCTCTTCCATATATCTTTTCTTTAAAATTAGATTTGCAAAGATAGAATTTTTTTTTGAATTATTTCTGTTTCAAAATTCGTCACTTCTGGTTTACATTGTCGCTGTCCCTCTATTGCTGCTAACGTCCTGCGACTTGGCGTCGGGCGGAGGCTCACTAAGGGTGCGACGGGTGGTGAACTTCCAAATTCTCACTGAACTGTCCGCGAGGTATACATCCCATAGTCGTCAGGTTAATCGTATAATCACATGGTTTTTAATTTTTTTATGTGATAAATTTTTGTATATAGTCACTCCTTCCATTAGGCGTTCGGCATTTATCCGTTCTTTTTCGATTTGAAAAAGTTAATTCCAAAATGTCCATTAGCAGATTATTTGTCTGTATATTTAAATAATGTTTTTACGATACCAAAATCTACTTGTACTTGATTGCTACCTTCTAAAAAATGTGTAGTATAACGACCTGTATGTTTAATTGCCGCTAACTTATTTTGCTCATTGTATTCCAACTCATAGGTCAATTTGTTGAAGTGAGCCTGATATTCGGATTCTTGATATTGTATATCAACGTTTACTACATTGTTTTTGCTTTTCTTTCCTAACAAATTATCATATAATGTGACCCGAGATTCCACAACATATAACGGAGTGTATGGCGCCCAATCGTTCATTGGTACAAAAACGTTATTGTCATACGAATAGTTATATGTTATGGTTTGATTTACTTCCCCAGTATACGAATAATTGATTGTTTTTATTTGTGTGACATTCCCATTTCTTACGGTTATTTGCAGCTTATCTTGCTCTCCTCTAGTTACTCTGACGAGAAATCCTTGTTCGTCATAATAATAATTGAGACTCCCGACGACACGAGTTACACTATTATTCGGAAATACGGTAACAACAATATCTTGCTTTTGTTTAATGCGCCCATTATCAAGCATTATTTGAATGGTATCGTAAACTAAAGTACCTGTATAATTGAATAATTTCGTTAATCTTATATTATTATCCCAATAATTTACATCATATCCATCGTATTTAATAAATTTGCCGGAAGCATCTTTTTCCCAAGAAACCGCATCCCAAGAAATCGGTATATATTCATTACCCCTTTCTGCTAACATCTGTAATCCTGTAAGTACTTGTTCCGATGGAAGCGGAATTTCGGGTTCCTGCCCGGATCCTCCGGAGTCGCAACTCGAAAATACTGTTGTTCCTGCAAGGCAGATTGCTATTGCAACCACATTCTTAAAATAAAATTTATTTCTGAACATATAATTAAAAAATTAAGGTTATATTATGTTAAGTAATCTGCTTAATACATTGATTTATTGCTATTTTCTACTATGCAGTTACCTGCTGACGCCTAACTCTTAAACACGCGCAAAGATACAATAAATTTCTAACATTTATGACACTTAATTGAAAATATTTACACACAAACTATTATTTTTTAATTCTTTATGTGCGATTAGTATATTTTATTGTGCATTTGCAAAAAAATATATTAAAAATTATGTATGCCATTTAACTGTCAAAATTACCAGTTCTCAACAGGCAAACATCATAGTAAAAATGTTATCTCTGTGCTGATAACACCATTGATTTGGAATTCTCCATTATTTCACCTAATTTTGCCCTCAAAGTTTTTTAAAAAATCTATTTTTAACAATGAAACACATATATTATATTTTTATTTTAATGGTTTTATTTACAGCTTGTAATGAGAAAAAGACATCCGAGGGGGATGAATCTATTATCGGCAAGAAACCGGTTAACGTTCCAGACGGACGGATGTCTGCCGAAATCCTGCAATTGCTGGGGCAAGTGGGCGATGTAGCGGTTTCTCCCGACGGAAAAACTGTGTTGTACGGCGTGACCTATACCGATATTGCTTTGAATAAACGTAACAGGGAATTTTTTACGGTTGCTATTGACGGAAGCAACAAACAACAGATTACTTCTTCCCCGAAAAGCGAAAGCAATGCACAATGGATAAACGACGGCAAGAAAATCGCTTTTCTCTACGATTCTCAAATTTGGGAAATGAATCCCAATGGAAAAGAAAGAAAGCAATTAAGTAAGGTTGAAAAGGGAATTGAAGGATTTAAATTTTCTCCTGACGGTAAAAAAGTGCTGTTTATCAGTACGGTAAAGTCGGTTGAAACGAGTGCTGAACGTTACAGCGATTTACCAAAATCAAGCGGACGAATCATAGATGACTTGATGTACAAACACTGGGACGAATGGGTAGAAGCAATCCCTCATCCTTTTATCGCCGATTTCGATGGACATTCGCTGAGTAATATCATCGACATCATGGAAGGCGAACCGTTTGAATCGCCCTTGCGTCCTTACGGAGGCATTGAACAATTCGACTGGTCGCCCGATGGCAACACGGTTGCTTATACTTCCCGCAAAAAAACTGGAAAAGCATACGCAGAATCTACCAATTCGGATATTTATTTATATGCTGTTGATAATAAAGAAACAACGAATATTACTAAAGAAAATCTGGGATATGATATCAATCCTTGCTTTTCGCCCGACGGAAAACAGATTGCTTGGTTAAGCATGGAACGCGATGGTTATGAATCGGATAAAAATCGTTTATTTGTTCAAAATCTCGAAACAGGAAAGAAAACCTATCTGACCGCTGATTTTGATTATAATGCCGACGAATTTTGCTGGAATCCTTCATCTTCATCTATCTATATGGTGTCTTGCGTAAAAGGGACTACTCAACTGTTTGAAGTTCAAGTAGCCGGAAGCGATGAAAAAGCATCGGTTTCGATTCTGCCAATTACAGAAGGACAACATGATTATGCTTCTGTTGCTTGCGCCGATGGTTGTTTGATTGGGCTGCGTCATTCTATGTCGGCTCCGAACGAAGTATTCGCCGTGACTCCAGATGGAACAGAAACCAATATCTCACAGGAAAACACGGATATTCTTCAACAAATAATGATGGGTACGGTGGAAGAACGATGGATAAAAACTACTGATGGTAAAGAGATGTTGACGTGGATTGTTTATCCTCCCAATTTTGACTCTTCCAAGAAGTATCCTGCTCTTTTATATTGTCAGGGCGGTCCCCAAAATACGGTCAGCCAGTTTTGGTCTATACGATGGAATCTGCAATTGATGGCAGCCCACGATTATATAGTTGTTGCACCGAACCGGCGCGGAGTACCAGGATTCGGGCAGGTATGGAATGAACAAATCAGCGGCGACTATGGAGGTCAAAACATGAAGGATTATTTTTCCGCTATTGACGCGATGGCTAAGGAACCATTTGTTGATGAAACCCGATTAGGTTGTACGGGAGCAAGTTACGGCGGCTTTTCAGTATATTGGATTGCAGGCAATCACAACAAACGCTTCAAAGCTTTTTGGGCGCATGCCGGTATTTTCAATTTGGAAGCTCAATACCTTGAAACCGAAGAAATGTGGTTCGCCAATTGGGATTTGGGAGGTCCTTTCTGGGATAAATCCAATAAAATTGCTCAAAACAGCTACGCAAATTCTCCGCATAAATTTGTGGATAAATGGGATACACCTATTGCTATAAGCTGTGGAGAAAAGGATTACCGGATTTTGGCTTCGCAAGGAATGATGGCGTTTGATGCCGCCCAATTGAGCGGAATACCTTCTCGAATGTTGATATTTCCTGATGAAAATCATTGGATACTTCAACCACAAAACGGTGTATTATTTCAACGCGAATTTTTCCGTTGGTTAGACCAATGGCTAAAATAAAACAGTATGCTGATACGGCTTTACGAACAAAATATCAACCGGAAGGAAATCGATAAGATTATCGAGATTCTCAAGGAAGGCGGGATAATAATTTATCCCACTGATACTATTTATGCAATGGGTTGCGACGCTTTGAATGTCCGCGCAGTAGAGAAAATCTGTAAATTGAAAGGAATAAATCCGCTAAAAAATCATCTGTCGATTATATGTCCCGATTTAAGTAACATCAGCGAATATGCCAAAGTGAACAACACTATATTCAAATTGATGAAACGAAATCTACCCGGACCGTTTACTTTTATTTTAAACGCAACAAATAGTTTACCGAAAATATACAAGAATAGGAGAGAGGTTGGAATCCGGATTCCTGATAATAATATTACGCTTACTTTAACTCGCGATTTGGGAAATCCGCTCCTCACTACATCCGTTCGGGATAAAGACCAATGGGGAGAATACAGCGTAGATCCGGAATTAATTGAAGGTGATTACGGTAATTTAGTTGATGTTATAATCGACGGCGGTTATGGGGGATTGGAACCTTCGACAATTGTTAATTGCACAAGTGATGAAATTGAAATTTTACGACAAGGGAAAGGAGTATTAATCGAATGAATCGTACATTATTTTTTAAATATATCCTGACAGGCATCGGGCTATTTATTTGTTTTTCAGGTCGTGTATGCGCTCAAGAAATAGCTGCTCCATTGGATATTCCATTATACCTGAGTGGTAATTTCGGTGAATTGCGAAACGACCATTTCCATTCGGGACTTGATATTAAGACACAAGGCGTTACCGGATTTCCGGTCAAGGCGGTCAAAGCTGGTTTCATTTCCCGGATAAGCGTAAGTCCGTATGGCTTTGGACGAGCGGTTTATGTCAATCATCCCGATGGAACGACTTCCGTTTATGGACATTTAGATCGCTTTGCTTCGGAAATAGAATCGATTGTAAGGGATAGTCAATATGTAAAAGAATCTTTTTCCGTTAATCTCTCTTTTCCCGCTACGGAGTTTCCGCTTCAGCAAGGAGAAATAATTGCTTACAGCGGAAATACGGGAGGTTCCGGAGGTCCGCATCTGCATTTTGAATTAAGGGATACGAAAACCGAAAAGCCTTTTGATCCGCTGCCGTTTTTTAAAAATCAATTGAAAGACAGCCGCCCTCCGGAAATTAGCAGCTTATTGTTTATACCTCAGCAGGGAAAAGGCATTGTTAACGGAAGCATTGATAAGCAGGTGATTGACGTTGTTAAAGACAAAAACGGGAAATATATCCTTTCTAAACCAGTCAAGGCTTGGGGAACAATCGGCATTGGAATAAAAGCGTATGATAAAATGGACGGCACCACAAATATCTACGGCGTCAAAGAAATCCGCTTGCGGGTAAATAATTTACTTGTATATCATTCCGTAATGAATGAATTCTTTTTTGATGAAACCCGCTACATCAATAGTTTTATCGATTGGGGAGAATGGAAAATGCATCAATCGTTTTTCATGAAATCGTTTATCGACCCAGGAAATAATCTCGGCATTTATCTTTCCAATCAGTCAGGACTTATTTCTATACAAGAATCTAAAGTTTATAATTGCGAATACATTCTTCAAGATGCATTTGGAAATACTTCTAATTTCGTTTTTAACATTACCGGCGAAGAACGTTTAATTCCCGAAGAAAAAAAGGATGGTATTTTATTTTCATATAACCAGAATAATGAATACAAAGGAAAGGGTATTGAGCTGAATATTCCGGTAGGAAACTTATATACTGATATTTATTTGAAGCCCGATACCAGCCGAAGCAATTATTCCGTTTTTGCTCCACTTTATTCTTTGGGAGAAAGAGCGCCTTTGCATGGTTCTTGTCCGCTCACATTGACTATCACGAATGATTTGTATCCTGATAAAAGTAAATATGGAGTTGTTTCCGTTGTTAATAATCGATTTGCTTGGTTGGGTGGAGAATATGAATCTCAAAAACTCAAAGTAAAGATTCGGGAATTAGGGCGGTTTACCGTAGCTATTGATACCATTCCACCGGTTGTAACTCCTGTAAATCCTACGAAATGGACGGTAAACAAACAGATTTCATTCAAAATTTCTGATAATTTAAGCGGAATCGATTTTTATCAAGGAACGCTCAATGGACAATTTGCCCTCTTTGAATACGATGCCAAAACCAATTCGCTTTTCTATAAATACGATGCTAAAAGGATGAAAAAAGGAAAACAAACTCTAACACTGGTCGTCAGGGATGGAGCGAAAAATGAAACGCGAGTGGAATTATTGGTGACAAGTAATTAATAACGAGTAACAAGTGACGGGAATCAATTACTCGTCACTTGTCTCTCGTTACTTCTTTATCCAAGGAATCCAAGCAAAACCCCAGCAGCTACTGCCGAGCCGATTACTCCGGCTACATTCGGTCCCATAGCGTGCATCAATAAATAGTTTGTCTTGTCGTATTCCAATCCAAGCATTTGAGAAATACGCGCTGAGTCGGGAACTGCCGATACGCCTGCATTTCCGATTAATGGGTTTATTTTGTTTTCCGTTTTCAGGAATATATTGAAAAATTTAACGAACAAAACTCCGGCTGCTGTTGCTATAATAAATGATATAGCACCTAATCCGAATATTTTCAATGAATTCCATGTAAGAAAATGGGTTGCTTGCGTAGAAGCGCCAACAGTTAAACCCAATAATATGGTGATAACATCAATCAGCGGACCGCGGGCTGTTTCTGCCAAACGACGAGTTACACCCGATTCTTTCAACAAATTACCAAAAAATAGCATTCCCAATAAAGGAAGTCCGGAAGGTACCAAAAAACATGTAAGCAATAAACCAATAATTGGGAACATGATTTTTTCTGTCTGAGAAACTGCCCGAGGCGGCTTCATACGAATCAACCGATCTTTCTTTGTGGTGAGTAAACGCATGATAGGCGGCTGTATTACTGGTACTAATGCCATATAGGAATATGCCGAAATCGCTATTGCTCCAAGCAAGTTTGGCGCTAATCTGGACGAAAGGAAAATAGCGGTTGGACCGTCGGCTCCTCCGATTATCCCGATAGCTCCGGCTTGATTAGGTTCAAAGCCCCAAAGCAAAGCTAAAATGTAAGCGCCGAAAATACCAAATTGCGCTGCTGCGCCAATCAACATGAGTTTCGGATTAGATATCAACGACGAAAAGTCGGTCATCGCTCCGATGCCAAGAAATATCAAAGGCGGATACCAACCTTGAGTAACCCCTTGATACAAAATATTCAATACAGAACCTTCCTCGTAAATGCCTATTTGTAAACCTGCATCTTTAAATGGAATATTTCCTACCAAAATTCCAAAGCCAATAGGAATCAGCAGCAACGGCTCAAATTCTTTGGAAATTGCCAGATAGATAAAAAGCAAGCCTACAACAATCATCACTAAATTACCAACCGTGATATTGGCAAAGCCGGTATATGTGAGAAAAGTTTGAAGATTATCCCCTAAAAATGTTAGAAAATTCATAATGTTTATTCAATTATTATGAGTTCTGCGCCTTCTAAGACAGAATCTCCTTTGTTTACTTTTATTTCTTTTACAACTCCGTCTTTTTCGGCATTAATCACATTTTCCATTTTCATGGCTTCTAATATCATTACTTTCTGGCCTTTCTTTATACTATCGCCTGCCTTACAGAATATGTCCAATACTACGCCGGGTAGTGGAGAGCGCAATGCGGAAATTCCTGTATTTGCCTGTTGAGGCTTGACTACAGGAGGAACAGTAGTTTGAGCTGGACGGTTGATGGTAACAATCTGTTTCTTGGCTGGCTTATTCATTTCGACCTTATAAGCTGTACCGTTTACTTCAACCTCTGCAATGGTGTCTTCAATTCTGTTTATAACAACTTTATAAACATTACCATTAATTGTATATTTAAAACTATTCATTGTATTTACTTATAACTTATTACTTAAAACTTATAAACTCATTATTTTTTAGGTATTTCTCTCAATGAGTAAATCTTTGAACTCCAAGGAGAATAATTGCGCACCGTATTTTCAATAGTGAGAATGGCATTTTCCTCATCGTGTAATTCGGTGGCTTCATAAATAGCCATAGAGATTGCTGCAAATATTTCTCCTGATTGTGTGGCAATACCTTTTGCTTCTTCTTCAGTAACGCCCGACGCTTTCATTGCGCGTTTATGACTTAAAGAAACTGCAGCATTCCCTATAAACTTAAACAGCAGATAAAGCACAATTAGTCCTAAAAATACTACACCCATTGCAGTAAGCGTCATTCCAATTCCGAAATGGTCGTTAATTTTCAAGCTGTCGAGCCGTTCGTTGGAATCCATAATTTTATTATTGGAACCGGGTGTCACTTTTTCCAAATAAACCCAAAGGTCTTTACCTCCTTTAAATTCGGGATTTAATCGACATTCATCGTCCAATCTCTGCTGTGTCCAACCGTCAACAACCAATCCATAACTAATGTCGGGAAGTTGATTTGCCGGAACAGTAACAGAGTCGATAAGCGTTTTCCCGTCAGCATCAAAAATAGCTATGAAGTTCGGTTTCCCGGGATATAAAGTAAAATTTAAATGGAAAGTTCCTCGTGTAGGATGATTATCTGCCCAGAAAAGAAAATGCTGATATGGTTTGATTTTTGTCAGCACATCGCCTTTGGGAATCATATATTTCTTGGGTTCATTGATATTATCTGTAAGGAAACAACCTGCAATATTGACTGTTCCCGAAGAATTATTGAAAATCTCAATCCAAGGATTTTTGTGTCCGTAATCGTCTATAAGATTTTTCTCATTGATTACCAATACCTCGTTAATCTTGAGTGAAGTTGTAAGTTGCGCTTGTAGATTTATACCAACAAACAATCCCAGCAAAACAAATATTATATAATTATACCTTTTATAATTGGCTAACGCCGAACGTTGTTTCATAATTAATAATTTATAATTCATAATTACAAAGGTAAATTATCATGTTTCTTCGGCGGATTAAGTTGTTTCTTCGTCGAAAGTTGATGTAGGGCGCGAATGATGCGGAAACGAGTGTTTCGAGGTTCAATCACGTCGTCGATATAGCCGTATTTTGCTGCATTGTAGGGATTGGCAAATAGTTTTGTATATTCTTCTTCTTTTTCTGCCAAAACTTTTGCAGGGTTGTCCGATTCTCGGGCTTCCTTAGCATAAAGTACTTCTACTGCGCCAGCTCCACCCATAACAGCAATTTCGGCTGTAGGCCAAGCATAATTCATATCGCCTCTCAGCTGTTTGCAACTCATTACTATATGAGCGCCTCCGTAGGATTTGCGGAGCGTAATGGTTACTTTAGGAACAGTTGCTTCTCCGTAGGCGTAAAGCAATTTAGCGCCGTGAACGATGACGCCTCCGTATTCTTGACCGGTTCCCGGAAGAAATCCCGGAACGTCAACCAGCGTAACAATTGGAATGTTGAATGCATCGCAAAAGCGAACAAAGCGAGCAGCTTTACGCGAGGCGTTGATGTCCAAAACACCGGCAAGCGTCTTGGGCTGGTTGGCTACAATACCCGTCGAACGTCCATTGAAGCGGGCAAAGCCTACAATAATATTTTTAGCATAGTCGGCATGAACTTCTAAAAATTCGCCTTCGTCGATAATAGCTCCGATTACTTCATACATGTCGTAGGGTCTATTCGGACTATCAGGAATAATTTCATTTAACGAGTCTTCCAATCGGTCAATCGGGTCGTTAGTCGCTTTAATAGGCGGTTCTTCGAGATTGTTTTGAGGCAGATAGCTTAATAAACGGCGAATCAGAGCAATTCCCTCTTTACCGGTTTCAACGGCAAAATGTGTAACTCCCGAACGGCTGGCATGTACTTCCGCTCCGCCTAATTGTTCTTGAGTCACGTCTTCGCCGGTAACGGTTTTTACAACTTTCGGACCGGTAAGGAACATATAACTCATTCCTTTCACCATTATCGTAAAATCAGTTAATGCAGGCGAATATACAGCGCCTCCGGCACAAGGTCCAAATATTCCCGAAATTTGAGGAACTACTCCCGAAGCCATAATATTGCGCTGGAAAATTTCGCCGAAACCGGCTAAAGCGGTAATCCCTTCTTGAATACGCGCACCGCCGGAGTCATTCAATCCCACAATAGGAGCGCCCATCAATGTGGCCAAATCCATTATTTTGCAGATTTTCTTCGCCATAGTTTCCGACAGAGACCCCCCCATGACTGTAAAGTCTTGTGCGAAAAGATACACTAACCGTCCTTCAATCGTACCGTAGCCTGTTACGACTCCGTCGCCTAAGAATTTCTTATTCTCCATGCCGAAATTCGTACAGCGGTGTTCCACAAACATGTCTATTTCTTCGAAACTTCCTTCATCGACTAACATGTTTATACGTTCCCGTGCCGTGTATTTACCTTGAGCATGTTGTTTTTCAATTGCTTTCTCGCCACCGCCCAAACGAGCTATCGCTCGCAGGTCGATAAGTTCTTTTACTTTGTCTAATTGATTACTCATAATATTTATTGGCATAATTCTGTTAATACACTCCCTGTTGATTTCGGATGCAAGAAGGCTATTAGCAAACCTTCGGCTCCTTTACGAGGCGCTTTGTCGATTAGTTTAACGCTTTTTGCTTCTACTTCAGCTAATGATTGTGCTACATCGGGAACTGCAAAGGCAATATGATGCACGCCTTCTCCCCGTTTTTCAATAAATTTAGCGATAGTAGATTCTTCAGAGGTGGGTTCGAGTAATTCAATTTTTGTTTGACCTACTTTGAAAAATGCTGTTTTTACTTTTTGATCGGCTACTTCTTCAATGTTGTAGCATTTCAGACCTAATACATTTTCGTAATAGGGTAGTTGGTCGGCTATGCTTCGAACAGCTATACCGATGTGTTCAATATGAGATATATCCATTTTTTATTAATTTAAGTTAAACGTTAAAGGTACAAAGGTACTATCTTATATTCAATATAAGAAATTTTTAAGTATTTTTTTACAATTCACTAAAATTCTGCAATCAATTTCAGGTTAAATTGACGTCCTGTTAATTTATCTGGAACGGCATATTGATTTCCATTAATATCCGAAAACCATGAATATGAACTTACATTTTTAATATCCAAGAGATTAAATGCATCAACACCTATCCATATATTTTTGAAGTTTCTCCAAAACGCAGGCTTATTTTCCCGTGTATTTTCGTCTAATAAGCGGTAAGCCAGTCCTATATCTACTCTTCTGTAGGCAGGAGTTCGGATTGCAGTTGAATAATCATCACCCGGTACGCTGAAAGGGATTCCATCTGCCCAGATTGCACGTAAATTAAACTGTATCTTTTTGAAATGCGGACTGTATTGGGTAAAGGATTCGGGAAAATTGTCGGTAAAAAACAGGGTGATGTTATATAATTGCTCAGTAGGCAATGATGATTTTTTCCCGTTCACGAATTGTTTTGCTTCCATCAGTGAGAAACTTAACCAAGAATCTGTTCCCTGAACATATTCCCCGAACAGTTTCATATCGATGCCTGTAGTATAACCATGAGAATCGTTATATCCGGAGTATTGAATCCGCACATTATCTACAGAGTATGGAACTAAATTGTCTAATTTCTTGTAATACAATTCGGTTGTAAACTTAAACGGACGATTGTCGGATCTAAAACTATAATCGCCTCCCAAAACAAAATGAATAGAACGTTGCGATTTAATCTTATCATTTAAGGTAATATAACTGTTTCCTTCCGCATCGGTATTGGTAACCATAAATTCTTTGTAAAAAGGTGCCTGATAGTATAATCCGGTTGCAAAACGAAATGTAAAGTTCTGATTTTTAGTAGGAATAAATCCCAATGAAGCACGAGGACTTAAAATAAATTCATGATTGAAATCCCAATAAGAACCGCGAATGCCCGCCGTCAGAGAAAAGATTCCCTGTTCAATTCTTAATTTGTAAGTATCTTGTAAATAGCCGGAAAAACGATTCGATTCGATATTATTACGAGACGAAAGATTGTTATGAACCTGAAGCCATTCTTCGTTATAAGGCAAAGAATAACCCATAGAATCCTGCAATTGCCATTCTCTAATGCGGTCGGTTATTTTTTCTTTCTGCATCGATAACGACCATTGAATTGAATTATAATTAAAGCCGAGATTACCGGTCAGCATAGCTTTGGACACATTGGCTTTTAAATAATTACGGGCATGTTCGAGAAATCCTCCGGTACCGGTTATTTCTTCTTCCATAACATTACTTATCCAATAATCGCCGCTAATATCGTAGTTTTCTTGTTCGATTGATTGAAAAGCAGACAATTGCAAAGAAATATCCGCATGTTCGCCAATTATATATTTTAATGTTCCTGCTCCGGATAGGGTTTGAAAACGGTCTTTCTCAAAACCGCCGTAGTACACATCAAAACTTTTTATATCCGAAAAGGTTCCAAAAGTAGTTCGTCGTTTGTCGGGATTAAAATCGTAGGTATTTTCGGAATAATTTCCAAGGAAACTCAACTCAAATTTAGGGGTAAAGGCATAAGTCATATAGGTTTGCAAATCGCTTACCGAAGGATTATAATCTCCTTTTGTATCCAGCGTATTCAGCAGCGTAGTTCCTCTTTTGTAACGTAGTCCGGTTATCTGGCTAAATTTTCCGGAAGAACTTCCCAAATAAACATTTCCGCCCAACATGCTTCCGGTAATGCCTCCTTCCAATTTTTCCGGTTTTTTGTAGGTTACACTTAGTACGGACGACATTTTATCACCATAGCGAGCTTCAAAACCGCCGGAAGAAAACTCTACTTTTGCGGTCAAATCAGGGTTGATGAAACTTAATCCTTCCTGTTGTCCGCTGCGAATCAGAATCGGGCGATATACTTCTATTCCATTGACATATACTATATTTTCGTTATAATTTCCGCCGCGTACCGAGTATTGCGTGCTTAATTCATTGGTTGAAGAAACGCCGGCGCCAGCCGTAATGACAAATGATTCAATGCTTCCACCGGTAGCATCTACTGCTAAGCGTCCCTGCTTGATGTTAATGTTTTCCATCGTATTGGTTTGTATCCGGCTACCGGTAATTGTAGCTTCCCCTAATTCGTAAGAAACGGGATGCATTTGCACATTGATAATCATATCTCCCGTCACTTCAGGAATAATCCGCTGAGTTTTATTATATCCCAGACACGAAAAAACTAAGGCGCAGGAATCGCCGATTGTAACAGTTAAAGTATATTTCCCTTTTTCATCCGTAAATGCGCCGTTTGCAGTTCCTTTTAACTGTATCGCCGCCAATTCAATCGGTATTTCGTTTGAATCGGTAACAACTCCGGAAATCTTCGCCCGCTGCGCCTGAATGGCAAAGGATGTTAAAAACAAACATAAAATCAGGGTAAATCGAATATACATTACAAAACAATATTTATCTAATAACGTAAAATACCGTTTTTACGTATATTTTGGGAAAAATTATTGGAAGTTATCGTTCTTATACCAGAAAAAATACTTGCGCTGATTTAGCTTTTCCTCCCGAGTTTTTGCCGTATAAACCGGTTTAAGCGTATAAGGATGGAAGCCAGTGTAATAGATTTCAGTTGCCAAAGTCATTGGAGTAGGCGTAAAATCTTGAATTTGCTCCGGATAAATATTCAACTTTTTGACGATAGACGCTAATTCCGCCATGTCTTTTTCCGTACAAGCCGGATGTGAACTTATAAAATAAGGTATCAGCTGTTGATTTAAATTTTCCTCGCGATTCATCTTATCGAATATTTTTTTAAACTGAAGAAAAACAGAGAAATCCGGCTTGCGCATGCAGTTAAGCGTTGTTTGCGAAGTATGTTCGGGAGCGACTTTCAATCTTCCTGAAACATGATTCCGGATTAATTCCTGTATATAATCGCGAGCCGATTTATTCCATTCGCCGTTTTCATAGTGATGAAGTAATAAATCATACCGAACACCGCTTCCGATAAACGATTTCTTTACTCCCGGCATCTTATCGACGGCTAAATAAAGCTCTAATAGCGGGAGATGGTCGGCTTGAAGATTCTGGCATATTTTCGGGAAAATACAAGAAGGCTTTTTGCATGCCTCGCAGATTTTTCGGTCTATTCCGTTCATTCGGTACATATTAGCCGATGGACCTCCCAAATCACTGATGTATCCTTTGAAATCAGGCATTTCTGTAATGGCTTTTACTTCTTTCAATATGGATTTTTTTGAACGGGAAGCAATGAATTTCCCCTGATGCGCCGAAATCGTACAAAAAGCACATCCGCCGAAACAACCGCGATGAATAGTAACCGAATGACGAATCATTTCGTAAGCAGGAATCCGCTTGCCTTTGTATTTAGGATGCGGCAAACGGGTATAAGGCAAATCGTAGCAAGCATCGATTTCTTCCGTAGTCATTGGCGGATAAGGCGGATTGATAACAATAAACCTATCCCCTGTTTTCTGTATCAAACGATTGGCTACCGTCCGGTTGGATTCTTCTTCGATATGCTTGAAATTTTCCGCTTGCAAACGTTTATCTTTCAAACACGATTCGTAAGAATGAAGCAGAATGTCGCCCTGCATTTTCTGGTATTCCTTTTGGGAAGAAACCGTCTGTGGAATCGAGGAAAAATCGACAAACGGTTGTGTTTTGCTCTGTAACGAAGAGACAATAGCTGCCAAGGGCTTTTCACCGCAGCCGTAAACCAAAAGATCGGCTTGAGAAGGAATTAAAATACTCGGTAAAAGTTTATCCTGCCAGTAATCATAATGGGAAAGCCTTCGCAAAGAAGCTTCAATTCCCCCGATAATAATGGGAACATCAGGGAAAAACTTTTTCAGCAAAGTCGAGTAAACAATAGTTGGATATTCCGGACGCCGATCTGTTCTTCCGTTCGGCGTATAAGCATCTTCCGAGCGAAGGCGTTTATTAGCGGTATATTTATTCACCATTGAATCCATGGCTCCCGCAGAAACGGCAAAAAAAAGCCGCGGCCGCCCCAGCTTTTTGAAATCCCGTCCGTCGTCTTGCCAGTTAGGTTGAGGAACAATGGCAACCTTTAACCCCCTTGCTTCCAGCGTCCGGCCGATTACCGCTGCTCCAAATGACGGATGATCAACATAAGCGTCGCCACTAAAAAGAATTACATCTAAATAATCCCATCCGCGCAACTCTACTTCTTTCTGAGTTGTCGGCAGCCAATCTGTCCATTTTCGTTCAAACATGACGCAAATGTATCATATATCGCTTACTCATATTTTTTGATATTTAATTGTTTACACATCACTTTATCAAAACCTTGTATTTTAAAAGTTTTGACAAAGATACTGATCTTTTACAAAATATCAATTACTTTAAAATAAGCGGCAAAAATTCTCCTAAACTATAAACCAAAAGCTGTTTTTGTCCATCCCGTAGGTATGGGACTCTCGGTAAAAAATACTATTATCCTTGTTCTACCGAGCGAAAATACCTATCGGGATTTATTTTTGCGACTGTTTGAAATGCCCCCAAATTAACTTAAAAATAGTTGTATTTTTAGAATTTTTTGTATATTTGTCGAAGTATTTTTAACCAAAACATCAAATTATGACGAAAG
>JGI24699J35502_11134045_pt1 | contig 26658 bp, 28 predicted proteins | sample TergutMp193P4_FD_35502 | JGI IMG/M metagenome (IMG submission 35502)
CGGCTAAACCGGGAGAATTCAGCGCTTGGTCGGATGCGATGTTTGGAGGAATGCCTTATAACTCCGGCTACGGCGATCCGGCTCCGAAATTGCCCGGCTTTGATTTACTGGAACAACCCATCAAAAAAATCGGTTACATGAATGCCGGGATGGTATTTGCTTCATTAATCAGTTTCTATCTTTTGATGTGCGTCTTGGGCGTGAAGCGATGGCCGGCTATTGCCGGGTCTGTTGCCTTTGCTTTTGCTTCGTATAACATTATCATTATTGCCGTCGGACACATCACGAAAGCGTATGTCATTGCTTATATGCCTGTTGTCATAGCCGGTATGCTTTTGCTTTTCAAACGAAAATACCTTTGGGGAAGTATTTTGTTTCTGTTGGGAACCGCTTTATCCATCTTTAATTATCATATCCAGATCACTTATTATCTGTTATTGCTTTGCGTGTTTATTTATATCGGTTATCTTATCGGAAAAATAAAAGAAGGCGATTGGAAAGAATTGGGCAAAGTGACCGCAATAATGGTTGCATGCGCCATTATCGCAGTATTACCAAGCGCCCGATCATTATATACCCAATGGGACTTAGGAAAAACTTCGCTTCGGGGGGCAACCGAATTAACCACTGTTGCTCAAGACGGGGAAAAAATATCTTCCGGATTGGACAAAGACTATGCTTTTCAATGGAGCTACGGAAAAGGCGAATTGCTGACGTTCCTTATTCCCAATGTTTACGGAGGTTCTTCCAACGAGACCTTAGACAGTTCCTCCAAATTTTATAAAGCATTGCGTGCTGCCGGTTATCGGGAAAAAACCATTCAAGCGCCTACGTATTGGGGTGATAAATCTTTTACTTCCGGTCCGGTTTATTTCGGGGCTGTCGTTTGTTTCTTGTTCTTATTGGGAATGTTTGTCTTAAAAAACCGGATAAAATGGTGGCTTTTTGCCGGAGCCGTCTTTCTCATACTTTTGGCTTTGGGAAGAAATTTAGATTGGTTTAATTCGTTTATATTCCATTATTTTCCGTTTTATAATAAATTCCGGACGCCGGAAATGGCATTGGTAATTCCGGGATTGGTATTCCCGATCATTGCTTTTTGGGGATTAAAAGACATTATCGAAGAAAAACCGGATAAAAATTTATTAACCAAAGGATTAATCTGGTCGCTTTCTATTACCGGAGGAATTTGCTTGATTATTTGGTGGTTTCCTCAACTTTTCTTTAACTTCCAATCAAGTTATGATACTATACTTCAATATGATAAACAATCTTGGTACGATGATTTGGTGCAAGACCGCGTGCATTTAGCTTCTTTCGATGCATTTCGTTCGTTGATTTTTGTATTGTTAAGCGCAGCCTTGGTTTTTGTATTTATCCGGATAAAAAATAAAAAACAAGGCGTATTACTCTTGGGAATAGGATTCACCGTTCTTACTTTAGTGGATTTGTGGCCCATTGATAAGCGTTATTTGAACGATAAAAATTTCGCTAAAGAAAAATTAGACGCTTCTTACAAAGAATCGGTAGCCGATAAAGAAATACTGAAAGACAAGGATTTGTCTTATCGCGTGTTGACGCTTCAAAATCCTTTTCAAGAAACAACCGTATCGTATTATCACCATTCCATCGGAGGATATTCCCCTGCCAAATTGAGACGTTATCAAGAGTTAATTGATCATCGTTTATCGAAAGAAATCGGAATAATTATCCAATCATTCCAAAAAGAGCAAGTTACTTTGGCGGATATTCAGCAGGCATTTGTATCTATACCTTCATTGAATATGTTAAATACCCGTTATATTATTTACAATCCGGCGCAACCTCCCATTGTTAATCCGCAAGCTTTCGGAAACGCGTGGTTTGTACCCCAAGTAAAAATAGCGGAAAATGCCGATGCTGAAATTGCGGCATTAGATACCATTAATCCTTTGCAAACGGCGGTAGTGGATAAGCGTTTTACCGATGATTTGAAAGGCTTTGTCTCATCACAGCCCGATTCTGCGGCAAGCATCGTTTTAGACAATTATCGGCCGAATCATTTGATTTATACTTCCAAAACTAATTCCGAACAATTGGCTGTCTTCTCGGAAATTTACTATCCGAATGGATGGAAAGCGGCTATTGACGGACAGCCGGCGCCTCATTTCCGGGCGGATTGGACTTTACGAGCGATGTTGGTTCCGGCCGGCGAACACCGAATCGAATTTGATTTCCGACCGGAAGGCTATGTCAAAGCGGCATACGTTTCCTCTGTCAGTTCCTTCGTAATATTGCTGTTGCTTATCGCCGGAATCGCTTATTCGATTTGGAAAGAGGTAAAACCGAAATTGTCATCCCGCGCTTGACGTAGAATCCCATGAATAACGGGTACGAATCAAGTCCGCAATGACAAACGGTTACTCTACGGGAGCAAAGTCCAACTGTTTGCGTTCGAGATTGGCTCTTACTACCTTGATTTTCATCGGATCGCCTAAACGGTAACGGTATTTTTTCCGAACGCCGACAAGACTGTATGACTTCTCGTCAAATTCGTAATAATCGTCAGCCAAATCGCGGATGGGAACCATACCTTCACAGGCGTTTTCGGCCAATTCGACATACAATCCCCATTCGGTGACGCCCGAAATAACGCCGGTGAAAACCATTCCTATTTTATCCGACATAAATTCGACCTGTTTGTATTTAATCGAAACCCGTTCGGCATTGGAAGCCAAGCTTTCCATATCCGAGCAATGCTTGCATTCATCTTCCAACGATTGTTTATTGACGGAGCGTCCTCCCGAAAGATAACGTTCCAAGAGTCGGTGAACCATCATATCCGGATACCGCCGGATAGGCGACGTAAAATGAGTATAATATTTAAACGCCAATCCGTAATGCCCGATATTTTGTGTAGTATATACGGCTTTTGCCATCGAACGAATTGCCAAAGTTTCAATCAAAATTTGTTCTCGTTTGCCTTGTACTTCATCGAGTAAACGGTTGATACTCTTTGATATTTCACTATCCTCCCCTTTGTCTTTCAGCTTGTAACCGAAGCGATGGATAAATTCTGCAAAATCGGATAATTTTTCCGGATTAGGTAAATCGTGAACCCTGTAAACAAAAGTTTTTGCATTTTTCCCTTTCGCAACTTTCCCGATGGTTTCCGCCACATACCGATTAGCCAGCAACATAAATTCCTCGACCAATTTGTTGGAGTCTTTGGCTTCTTTGAAGAACACTCGCAACGGTTTTCCGTGTTCGTCAATATCAAATTTCACTTCGAAACGGTCGAAATTAATCGCGCCGTTTTTGAAACGTTTCTCCCGTAAAATTTTAGCCAAACCGTCCAAAGTCAGTATAGCATCCGAAAATTCCGATTTATCCGCTTCAGAACCGGTCGCATTTGCGTTTTCAATAATCGTTTGCACCTCTTCATAAGTAAAGCGGCGATTCGAATGAATGACTGTCCTAACAATCCGATAATTTTTAACTTCAGCGTTATGCGTCATTTCAAAAACAACGGAGAAACACAATTTATCCTCTAACGGACGTAAAGAACAAAGACCGTTACTCAGACTTTCCGGAAGCATCGGAATGGTTCGATCAACCAAATAAATCGAGGTTGCCCGTTCGGCGGCTTCCTTGTCAATGAGACTTTTCGGTTTTACGTAATGGGTAACATCCGCAATGTGAACGCCTACTTCCCAATTTCCGCTTTCCGATTTACGGATAGACAAGGCATCGTCAAAATCTTTAGCATCTTTGGGATCAATCGTAAACGTAGTCGCTCCGCGAAAATCTTCACGCATCCGGATTTCTTCTTCCGAAATTTCAATCGGAATTTCGGCGGCAACTTTTTCAACTTTTTCCGGATAATGATAAGGCAACCCGAACTCGGCCAGAATGGCGTGCATTTCGGTAGTATTATCTCCCGCATCCCCCAATATGTCAATAATTTCTCCTGCTGGATTATTTGCTTTTTCCGGCCATTCGGTAATTTTCACTACGACTTTTTGACCGTCTTTCGCTCCTCGCAGTTTATTTTTCGGAATGAAAATATCATTGGCTAATATTTTACTGTCCGTCAAAAGAAAAGCGTGGTTTTTAGCGACCGAAAGAACTCCGATAAATGTATTATTCGCTCGTTCTAAAATTTCAATCACTTCGGCTTCGGGCGTTCTTCCTTTGCGTCGGGCCAAGATCTGCACTTTCACTTTATCCCCGTTCATTGCGTGTAGAGAATTTCGTTCGGCAACAAACAAAGAATTACCGCCAGCCTCCGGGACAAAAGAATTTTTTCCGTTCGATCGTCGTTCAAATGTTCCTACGGCTAATGTCCCCAAACCGTTCAATTTGTATTTTCCACGGTCATCTTCCACGAGAAATTCTTCTAAAAACAAGCTCTCCAGCAAATCGGCAACCATCAACTTTTTTTCCTGCGAAGTAATTCCGATTTCGGCGCTCACCTGCTTGTAATTCATCGCTTCCTTGGGACACGTATTGAACAAATGAACAATCCGTCGGGTCATTTCTTTTTTGGTCAATCGTTTATCTGATTTCTTTTCTTTCAATTTTTTATTCATTTTATATTTTAATTTGTTTAATAACAAACAAAGATACGACATTTCTAAATCTCAAAACAAGCTTGCGGATTAAAAGAGGTGTGTTCTCCATGGTGAACATATCCTAATTGATTACATATCAGTTTTGTACCGGTAATTTCTATTTCCGGCATATTTCGATGCGAATGTCCGTAAATCCAATAGTCAATCGCATGATCAAAAATAAAATCATGCAATTCGGCAATAAAAGCTCCGTTGATACGACTATTTTTAAATTCCTCCGTCGCACATAATGCTGTCGGTACGTGATGGCTGACTACAACCCGCTTGCGATTGCCTGTTGATTGAAGTACATCGGATAAAAACGCTACAGCCTGTTGATGAATCAGATTGAAAGTATATGCGGTAAGCAATTTGCCGTTGTAGGCGATTCGGGAAAAATCGGACACGGCTCGTTCGGTAATAAAAGCGTTTATTATTGGGATATGTGACCATAAAGTACACAGTATAAAATCTATATCATCTATAGTCGCTACGGTATTGTAATAACATTTGACATTCGGACGAATTTCGGCGATGCACCCGTTTTGTATCGTTCCCACATCGCCGTCTTTATAAAATTCGTGATTACCCGGAATAACCAAGGTTTGTTTAAAATTTGCGGCAGCCCAATCCCAAAACGGATGTGCATTGTAACTGTAACTGCCCAGACAGCCTATATCGCCTGCCAACAAAAGAATATCTCCGACAGGAATTATAGGATTATCAAATAAATACTTGGAATTATCCGGAAATTCCAAATGTAAATCGGATGCATATTGGATCTTCATATCAGTTGTTAATATTAATGCAAATATAATGAATTTTCGCGTTGGGACAGCAACTCAGTGACTTCGATTTCAGAATACACTTGTTTGTAGTTCATTGTCTCTTTGGAATGTGTATTGAACAAATAAATAATGCGTCTTTATCGAAAAAAAGTAGTACCTTCGCAGAGTAAAAATAATTCATTAAAAAGTTACAGTTATGAGAACAGCAGTAAGCACACCGGAACTTGCGCCTGTGATTGCGCAAACTTCAAACAAAAAAGAGCCGAAAAAACTGTCAAAATTCGCATTGTGGCGTAAAAAAAATCCTAATGGCATTCTTGAGTATGTAGATTGGCGAGCGGCAGATAGATAAATAATCAATTTGATTATGAGATATTTAATTGATACGAATGTATTTATCAGAATAATTAAAGATTATGATATTTCTGATAACATAAAGGATATTCTTGAAGATTATGAGAATATGATTTATGTGAGTTCCGAAAGCATTAAAGAGTTTGTTCATTTGGTGCAAAACGAAAAAATAAGATTGTCCAAAGGACAGATTTTGTCTGATATTTTTAATTTAATTGAAGATAAATTGGACTTTGAGATTAAGTATGTTACAAAAGAACATTTACTCACGCTTGCTAAGCTCGAATTGGTTGAAAATCACAATGACCCCAGTGACCGCTTGATTATTTCGCAGGCAATCACTGAAAGAATATCGCTTATTAGTAGCGACGCCAAATTTCCAAAATACAGAAAGCAGGGATTAGATTTAATTATTAATCGCTGGTAGTTAAAGACAAAAATCATCCAATCGGTAAGATTCATCGGCTCATACCCTGCCAATATTTTAGTGATTGTTTCTATATAAATTCTAATGCGTTTTCTTTGTTTATTATCTGATTTCTCCGCCGCTGAAATCATAGTGTCGGCTGATTCCTTAATTTCGTCCGGTTTTAATGAAAAAATAAACGTTTATCAAATTTTTTTGATAGAATGACATTCTGTGAAAAATTAATTTTCATTTTCACATTCTAATTTCAAATAGATCCCGTTATACAAACAATCGCAAAAAGTAATTTGCCCGTCATTGTTTGCGTATTCTATAATTTTATCTACACGATTATGCCCGACAAATTGCGTATAACCCGGTAGAGGGTCGGTCAATTCGTCAATATCTGCCCAAAATATACCGCCGACGGCTTTCCGGTCGCCGCCCCGCATTGCACCGCAACGATACAATGCCGGTAACTGGTCGTGATGAGGATTATTCAATTGTTCGGCAATATTTTTATCTGCATCGCCTCCGAAATCGTCGAAAAACCATTTTTCGGAAATTCCCGCGTGTGTGAAAATACGCTTATTCTCTTGAAAAGCATACGTGAACAGATACGCATTTTCAGAAAATAAAGCATGAGCAGCTTCTTCTATCTTATAATCAAAACGAGTGCAAAGTTCAATATCCGAGATTATATAATGCAAGTCGTGATTTCCCAACAGAAGGATTACGTCATTAACATGGTCTTTTTTCAGTCGGATAATCTCTTTCAGATTATTCAGCAGTTGTTTATGTGCAATATTCTGATAGGGGTCGAGATAATCGCCCAAAAAGATATACCGACACGCCGGATTTTCGTCAACTGCTTTTTTCCAATACGTTAAACCATGTATATCGCCAAGAACAACGGTAGGCTTGTTGTTCTCTTTATCAATTTTTTTCATGATGCAATTTTTTATTTCAACGACACAAAGATAAATATAAAGAATATCATATTATGACTTTCAACTATTCTTTTGCAAAAAAATAGCGCGATAAAATTGACGATTTGCTTCGCAATCGGTTAACGCCAAATGTCGTTTTATAATTCATAATTTATAATTCATAATTTTTCACTACCTTTGTTGCAGCAAAAAGAAAAATAATCAATAACTATTGAAGCATAAATATAAACGCATCTATCATGAGTACCATTAAAAAAGTAGAACAACAAGCAGAAGAAAAAATGCTTCATTCCGTGAATTATCTGGAAGAAGTATTGTCACGTATTCGCGCAGGAAAAGCGAATATACATATTCTCGACGGAATAAGAGTAGAATACTACGGCAATCCGGTTCCTTTATCTAATGTCGCTGCCGTTTCCACTCCCGATGCCAAGACAATTACGATTTTACCTTGGGATAAAAACATGATGAAGCCGATTGAAAAAGTTATTTTAAATTCCGATGTCGGGATTACCCCCGAAAACAACGGCGAAATTATTCGTCTGGGAATTCCTCCTTTAACGGAAGAACGACGGAAACAGTTAGTGAAACAGTCCAAAGCTGAAGCGGAAAATGCAAAAGTCGGCGTGCGAAATGCTCGTCGCGATGCCAACGAAGAGGTAAAAAAAGCCGTAAAAGACGGCGTTCCGAAAGATGAGGGCGATGAAACGGAAGCAGCCGTTCAAAAATTGCACGACAAATACATCAAAAAAATTGATGAAGTGCTGAGCGCCAAAGAAAAAGAAATAATGACTGTATAAGCCAAGAATTGAAAGGTCTCGTAGTTAAAAATACAGGGAGTTGGTATCTGGTAAAAACAGACGAGGGGCGACTCATAGAAACGAAGCTCAAAGGAAATTTCCGGTTGAAAGGAATCAAAAGTACCAACCCGATTGCCGTCGGAGATTTTGTTTTCATTGAGGAAAATCCGGAAGGAACCGCTTTTATTTACGAAATCGAGGATCGAAAAAATTACATCGTCCGGCGTTCCTCCAACCTTTCAAAACAATCGCATGTTATAGCAGCCAACATTGATCAAGCTTTTCTGATTGCGACTGTTAATTACCCGATAACCACTACCGTTTTTATTGATCGTTTTTTAGCGACAACGGAAGCCTATCGGATTCCGGCATTTCTTTTTTTTAATAAAACGGATCGTTATACGAACGAAGATCAAGAATATGTTGATGCTTTGATCCGGTTATACGAAACAATCGGATATGCGTGCTATAAAATTTCCGCGCTGGAAGAGTTCGATTTGTCGTTTATGTTTGATTTGCTGAAAAACAAAACCACTCTTTTCTCGGGACATTCCGGCGTAGGAAAATCAACTTTAATCAACCGGTTAATGCCGAACCTCCAACTGCGAACGCGGAAAATTTCGGAATATCACAACAAAGGGATGCATACGACTACTTTTTCGGAAATGATCGAATTGCCGGAAGGAGGATACATTATTGATACTCCCGGCATCAAAGGATTCGGCGTTTTTGATATGGAAAGCGGCGAAATATCCCATTATTTTCCGGAAATATTCAAATTCTCGGCGTCCTGTAAATTCAACAATTGCACGCACCGGCACGAACCCGGATGTGCGGTATTAAGAGCAGTGGAAGAGCATTACATCAGCGAGTCGCGCTACCGTAGTTATCTGAATATCATAGAAGACGAAAACGAGACAAAATACAGAGAAGCGTTTTAAAATTATGAATTATGAATTATGAATTATGAATTATAAATTTATATGAATAATCAAGCGAAATTAAAAATCAACAGAGCATTCATCATTCAAGAAATACAGGATTGGAGTATTATCTTTTTCGGATTATTTTTGTACTCAGTCGGCTGGACGGGATTTTTGTTGCCGAACGGAATTACGACCGGCGGCGTTACCGGTATAGCAGCCCTTGTTTATTTTGCATCGAAAGTTCCGGTGGGAATTACCTATTTCTGCATCAATGGAGTTCTGTTATTGCTTTCCATAAAAATACTCGGATTTAAATTCAGTATCAAAACCATTGTCAACGTAATCATTATCACTTTTCTTTTGTCTGTTTTACAAACGATTATTAAAGAACCATTGGTTAAGGGCGAACCATTTATGAGTTGCATCCTTGGAGGAGTAATGTGCGGTTTGGGACTCGGACTCGTCTTTAATTTCAAGGGAAGTACGGGCGGAACCGACATTATTGCGCTGATTATCAATAAATATCATAACATTTCCATAGGAAAAGGTCTTCTGATGTGCGATTTACTGATCATCTGCTCGTCTTATTTTATTTTTCAAAGCATAGAAAAAATTGTCTATGGCTTAGTAGTGATGGGCGTCACTTCTTATACAGTGGATATGGTATTAAGCGGAGCGCGGCAATCGGTTCAGTTTTTCATTTTTTCCGATAAATACGAAGAAATTGCCGATACGATTATTGAACAGGCGCATCGAGGTTGTACTATATTAGACGGAACCGGCTGGTACACTAAAAAAGCGACAAAAGTACTTGTTATCATGGCTAAGAAAAACGAATCGGTAACGATTTTCCGTATCGTAAAAAATATTGATCCGGCGGCTTTTATATCTCAAAGTTCGGTGATTGGCGTTTACGGAAAAGGATTTGAGCAAATAAAATACTGAATGAAAAATAATTTTACACCATTCCGTAAAACAAAAGCGGCCTTGGAAAGTATCCAAAGCTGCCGAACAAATTGTTTTCTAATTTGTAAATGAGTTTTGAGCAAATTTTTGAAAAAAGTTGTATAATCATACAATTATATATATCTTTGCTCCATGAAAAGAAGAATTACAACATACGGAGGTTATTTTGAGCGTTTTATAGAAACACTATCATCGAAAGAATTGATAAAACTTAATTACATTATCTCTTTGCTCGAAACAAGTGACTGTATGCCTGTAAAATTTATCAAATATATACGCGATGAGTTATATGAACTTCGTATGGTGTATGAGTAATATTTATCGCGTGTTTTTTATTTTCGATAAAGATTGTATAGTTGTTCTTTTCAACGGATTTCAAAAGAAAACACAGAAAACGCCTAAAAATGAAATTAATAAAGCATTAAAAATAAAGGAGATATATTATGCAGACAAATGATCATAAAATACGTGATTACAGCGCAGTATTGGAAGCCGAATACGGAGCGCACGGAACCCCTAAAAGAGCTAAGTTTGACGAGGAAGCATACGCTTTTTATACAAGTCAAATATTACTTGAAATTCGAAAAGAAGCAAGATTAACTCAAGCGGAACTTGCCAAAAGGATAGGAGCGGATAAATCATATATTTCACGGATAGAAAAAGGACTTACCGTTCCAAGTGTGGCTACTTTCTACCGAATCGCCGCAGCTTTGGGACGTTCGGTTGAATTAATCCCTTCAATGTAAAAACCGACGTTCGGAAATCTTTTTATTTGCAAAAATATTTTGCGTATTGTGATAAATTTATTACATTTGCAGTATGAATAATGAAAACGAAACAATACGTGAATTGATTCATACGAACGAATTTGACGAATATTTCAACTCTCTTGACGAGCGGACAAAAGATAAATTTTCCGAGTGTTTGGAAATCCTTGAAACCGTGTATGTGATAAGCACAAAGTTCGCAAAGAGAATTATCGGGGCGGATGCGGGTATCTGTGAAATGCGTGTTTCGGTCGGATTTAATGAATACAGAACAATCCTTTTTGCCGTTGATCACGAAAATCTGATACAGGCAAAGCGGGTTATTTTACTGAACGGATTTCTGAAAAAAGATACAAAAGATTACAAAAAACAAATAAAAAAAGCGATTAACATATTAAACAATTTAGGTTATGATACGTAAATTAGACCCGGAAAAATTGGCGAAACTCCACAAAACGGAAGATTTGCTTGAAAAACGATACGGAAAACGAGGAACCCCGGAACGTGAAGCATTTCACGAAAGAGCAATGGCGCGTTATTATGCCGATATTTTACGGGACAGACGCAGGGAATTAAAAATAACGCAACAGCAACTTGCCGACAAAATTGGAAAAGAACGCAGTTACATCGCTCATATTGAACGCGGAGAAACAGATATGCAGCTGTCCAATTTTTTCAGAATTTCAAGTGCGTTGAGATTGGATTTTTCTCTCCGCGCTTATTAGAACTCCGATATTCCGGATACGAACAAAACCGGAAGCGTTGACGACAGACAGGACAAACAAGCCAGATAGTAAAGTCGGTTTATTAATAAGCCTGCGGAAAAAAACAATATTTTTTATTTGCAAAATAATTTTGTAAAAAAATTACACGTACAAAAATAAGTACGTACTTTTGCGGAAAATAAACCGGATAAAAATATGAGAACGGCAAATTATACCGATTTAAGGAACAACTTGAAAAGTTACATCGATTCTGTAATAAACGACTCGGAAACGGTGATCGTCAATCGCGGCGGAGGCGCCGGTATCGTACTTATGTCGCTTGAAGAATACAATGCAATAAAAGAAATGGAATATATTCTGTCATCGCACGAAACAATGGAAGCCGTACGCAAAGGGGAAGACGACATTAAGAAGGGTAATGTTATTTCCCGGAAAAACGGCGAAAGCTTGTCCGATTTTTTGGAAAGAGTATTATGTACCGGATAGTTTTTACCAGACAGGCGCAAAAAGAATATTCATATTGGGTTTCGAATGGAAATGCGGGTATCGTCAAAGAATAGAGAAATTTTTGGAAGATATTTCAAAACATCCTTATTCGGGCATCGGTAAACCCGAAGCGTTGAAATATGATTTGACGAGAAAATGGTCAAGGCGTATCAATACGGAACACAGGATTATATATTCCGTTCGCGAAGAAACGATGGAGATATATGTCTTTTCAATGAGGTATCACTATAACAAATAATGCGCAGTTGGCCAGAACGGTGTGGTCGGTGATTTCTCCCTTCCAGATTCCAGATTTATGAACCGTCATATTCGTCTTTATGTAGTCCACTCCTCCCGAACCGTGAATAACGCGGATATAAACCGTATTGTATTCCTTCTTCGTTCTCGTAACCGCTTTGAAGGTCGCCATATTTTTGTAAATTATTTGTAAATTTTACCGACAAATATAGCGAAATTATTTCGATATTTTAGATTATCCTTTAAAACAAAAGCGGCCTTGGAGAGTATCTAAGACCGCTAATTTGTTGATTTTAAGTTGGGGTGGAAGATGGGCCTCGAACCCACGACCCTCAGAACCACAATCTGATGCTCTAACCAACTGAGCTACGACCACCATATTTCATTTTTGCGGTGCAAAGTTACATATTTGTTTCCTAAATTCAAATTTTAAAGGAATAAATTTCAAAAAATCGTCTTCTTCCGACTTTTCATCTGAAAAACGGCGTTCGTTTACTTCTACGTTGTATTGCCGAAACAAGCTACGTGCATTGTTTGCAAAGCGCATCATTTTCTCGTAAGTCCGAGAATCCGGTTCTATCTTATTGGTATCCGGTAACATTGATTTTGCTTCTTCAACTAAAGTAATAGGTATCAGTGTAAAATCAATTTTACCATTTACTTTTTTTTGTTGTGTATAAAATAAAAGGGTTCCGCAAGATTCGATTTGGGTTTTTCCATTCGCTTTCTTCAATTTAACCGAAATCATCTGACCGCCATCCGTATTCACAGCACTCATTCCGGAAACAAAATTGCCCAAAGAATAAACGATTAAGTGTTTGCGGTTACTAACCGAGTCGGTAAAAATTTGCGAAGGCTGCACTACATGCGGATGGGAGCCGATAATCAAATCAACGCCTTGATTAATAATAAACAAAGCTAATTGCTCCTGCGATTTGCTTTGATTAAGTTTATATTCTTCTCCCCAGTGCATTGCGGCAATGATAACATCCGGATTTGCAAGCTGCGCCTTCAGTATATCTTCCTTGATAAGAGCAGTATCAATATTGTTGACTATATAGGGAGTTTCAGGATTTATGCCGTTCGTATCATAAGTATAATTCAGAAAAGCCATCCGGATGCCATTCTTTTCCACTATCAATGGATAATCCAATTCACGCTCCAACGAATTTTTGAATGTTCCCGTATGATATACTCCTAAAGAATCCAATGTATCAATTGTTCGCTTGATACCTTTGGAATAACAATCTACGGCATGATTATTCGCCGTCAGAAAAACAGAGAAACCGGCATCTTTCAAAGCAACTGCAAATTCATCGGGGATGCTGAACGTGGGATAACCTTTATAGGGTTTTCCGCCTAATGGCCCTTCTAAGTTAACAACCGCCAAATCGGCTCGTGAAATTTCATATTTAACATACCGAAAATAAGAAGAATAATCATATTTTCCGTTGCGAAAAGCATTATCAATTTGCGACTTGTGCTGCATGGCATCGCCGGCAAAAAGCAATCGCAGTTCTTGTGCATTGAGAGTAAGAGAAAAGCAAAGCAGAAAAAAAATACCGGCAACCAGTAATAATCGTCGAAAATATTCAAAAATTATCTCAATTATTTTTCGTTTGCCATTCATCAATAAATTACTTTTTTCGAAGCAAGTAATGTATTGTTCATCAGAGAAATAATCGTCATTGGACCAACTCCTCCCGGCACCGGAGTTATGTAGGAACACTTAGGCGCAACTTCTTCAAAAGCCACATCGCCTTTGAGTTTGAATCCGGATTTGGTTTCCGGCGATGGAACGCGGGTAGTTCCTACATCAATCACAACGACGCCTTCTTTTACCATATCGCCCTTTAAAAATCCGGGAGAACCCAAGGCCGCTATGATAATATCGGCTTCGCGGCAGTATTTTTCAATGTTTACGGTACGGCTGTGACAAACCGTAACGGTGCAATCGCCCGGACGATTTTTTTGCATCAGCAATGTAGCTACAGGTTTTCCAACAATATTGCTGCGACCCAACACGACACAATTCTTACCGGAAGTTTCAATATTGTACCGACGCAGTAATTCAATAATTCCGGCAGGAGTTGCCGAAACAAAACACGGCAAGCCGATTGTCATACGCCCGACATTGACCGGATGAAATCCATCCACATCTTTACGATAGTCAATCGTTTCAATTATTTTATATTCGGAAATATGCTTGGGCAAAGGCAATTGCACAATAAATCCGTCTATATCCGGAGTATTATTCAACGCTACTATTTTTTCGAGAAGCTCTTTTTCGGTGACGTTCTCTTCATAGCGAATCAACGTTGATTTGAAACCTAATTCTTCGCACATGCGGATTTTACCCGCAACATAGGTTTCGCTGCCGCCGTCGTGACCCACTAAGACAGCCGCCAAGTGCGGACGTTTTCCTCCGGATTTCAATATTTGCTTCACTTCTTCGGCAATCTCCGATTTTATTTGGGCTGCAATTGCTTTTCCATCTATTAATGTCATATTATCTCCTCTTGAATCCGTTTTTTCCCGGCATTTTTGCCGTAGTCATCATTCGCATCATTTTGCGCGTTTCGTCGAATTGCTTCAACAATTTATTTACTTCCGTTACGCTCGTTCCGCTTCCTTTCGCAATGCGCGACCGACGTGAGCCGTTCAGAATTGTTGGGTTGGAACGTTCTCCCGGAGTCATCGAATAAATAATCGCTTCTATTCCTTTAAAAGCATCGTCGTCAATATCAAGGTCTTTGATTGCTTTTCCTACACCCGGAATCATGGATGCCAAGTCTTTCAAATTTCCCATTTTTTTTATTTGATGGAGTTGGGAAAGAAAATCATTGAAATCGAATTGGTTCTTGGCGATTCTCTTTTGCAGACGACGCGCTTCTTCTTCATTGTATTGCTCTTGCGCTTTTTCCACCAAGGAAACAATATCACCCATACCGAGAATACGGTCGGCCATACGAGTCGGGTGAAACGGGTCAATAGCCTCCATTTTCTCGCCGGTTCCTACAAACTTAATGGGCTTATTTACGACCGATCGAATGGAAAGAGCCGCTCCACCGCGCGTGTCGCCGTCTAATTTCGTCAGAACAACGCCTTGAAAGTCGAGCCGATCGTTAAATTCTTTGGCGGTATTCACCGCATCCTGTCCGGTCATGGCATCAACGACGAACAAAATCTCATCGGGTTTAATCGCCGATTGAATGGATGCAATTTCGTTCATCATTTCTTCATCAATGGCTAAACGTCCGGCAGTATCAATAATCACCACATCCAATCCGAATTGTTTTGCGTGTTTGATAGCGTTTTGTGCAATCTGAACCGGTTTTTTGTTTTCCGGTTCGGAGTAAACGGGAACGCCGATTTGCTCGCCAAGCACTTTCAATTGCTCGATAGCAGCCGGACGATAAATATCGTCTGCCACCAACAAGGGCCGCTTACTTCTTTTGTCTTTCAGCATTTTTGCCAATTTTCCGGAGAAAGTGGTTTTTCCGGAACCTTGCAGTCCCGACATCAGAATAATCGCCGGATTATTCTTCAAATTAATATCGGCGGTTTCTCCACCCATCAACGACGCAAGTTCATCGTGAACGATTTTCACCATTAAATCACTGGGTTTCACCGCCGTCAAGACGTTCTGTCCCAACGCTTTTTCTTTTACCGTATCGGTAAATGTTTTAGCTACTTTGTAGTTGACGTCGGCGTCAAGCAATGCTTTACGGACGTCTTTCAGCGTTTCGGCTACATTGATTTCGGTGATTTTGCCTTCGCCTTTCAGTAGCTTAAACGAGCGTTCCAGTCTGTCGCTTAGATTTTCAAACATTCTATTTAAAATTATGAATTATAAATTATGAATTATGAATTATAAATTATGAATTGGGAATACAAAAGTACAACAAAAGAAGTAAAAAACAATTTGAAAATCGAATTTCGTTATAAAGAATCCAAAATAAACATTTCCGAGGGGGTAGTCCGCTTCAATGCTACCAAATTTACGTCTTTACCTACTCGAATACCGTATTGCTGCATTGCCATTTCAACCGTTTTGTATGCCAATTCGGGATGATTGTTATCTTTACTTAAATGGCAGAGCCAAATATTTTTAAGATGTAAATCAAAGTTATCGGCAAGAAATTCGGCGATTTCGGAATTACATAAATGTCCGGTTCCGCCGGAAATACGTTCTTTCAAGAAAGGCGGATATTTACCGTGTAACAGCATTTCCCGGTCGTAATTGGCTTCGACAATCAAATGATTCGCTATGCGAATATATTCTCCCACTTTTTCATTGATATGTCCCGCATCGGTCACCAATACTAATTTATTCTGTTTATAAACAACTAAATAACCGACACATTCGGTTACGTCATGCGGTACATCAAAAGCCGTAATTTGTAATTCTTTGATATGAACGGCAACTTCCGGTTCGATTATTCGACGAGAAGCGGAAAGTCTTTCGTTCGGATACAAATTCTTATCAATTCCCGCATGAATCTTTTCCGTAGTATAAATCGGAATCCCGTATTTTTCGCCCAAACCGCTGACCGACCGGATATGATCGGCATGTTCGTGCGTAATGAATACCGCCATAATCTGTTCTAAGCCTATCCCGTTTTCTTTTAAGACTTTTTTCAAGAAACGTATGCTGACCCCCGCATCAAACAGAATACCGTAATTATCCGTTCCGAGATAATAACAATTTCCGCTGCTCCCGCTTGCCAAGCTTAGAAATTTTAATGCCATTCGATTTATGCCTTTCTCTAATTTGGAGTGCAAAGATACTACTTTTTCAAGGGAAGCGTATCATTTTTTTATTTAAGTATGCGTAAAGTAAATTCAAAAAAAAGTAAAATTCAAAACCAAAACTCCCAATAATCCGACAACGGATACAATAATTTCCATGACAGACCACGAGCGCAAGGTATCTTTTATGCTCAAGTTAAAATATTCTTTAAACAACCAAAATCCGGAATCATTCACATGAGAAAACAGTAAACTTCCGGCTCCCAGCGACAAAACCATCAAGTTCGGATTAACGCCGGTATGAGCAGCCAAAGGCATGATTACTCCGGCCGCAGTCAATGCCGCAACGGTTGCCGAACCGATACATCCTCTGATAATTCCGGCCATCAACCAACCGAGTATCAGCGGATGAACCGGCAGTTTTTCCATCGCATCGGCTAAGCTCAAACTTACGCCGCTTGTTTCCATCACTTCTTTGAAAATTCCGGAACCTGCAATGATCAGCAGAATCATGGAAATATCTTTTACCGCTTCCGTATAAACAACCATGATTTCTTTGATACTGCGTCCTTGTCGGATTCCCAATGTGTAAGTCGCAATGATTAAAGACAGAAGCATAACCATGGAAGGAGCGCTTACCAAAGATAAAATGTCCGACGCCCGGCCTTTTATGTTCGGAAAGAAGTAAGAAATTACTGTTACAATAATTAACAAAAAAACCGGCAAGGTTGCACTAAAGAAACTGTTCATTTTGCTTGGCTTATTATAATCTTGAAGGTTTTCCGATTTACTTGTTTCAAATAATTTCAACGGACCGGATTTGATATTTTTTAATGTTTTACTGAAAATCGGTCCCGCCAAAATGATTGCCGGAACAGCTATAACAAGACCTCCTATCAACGTAATACCTATGTCGGCATTAAACAGGGCAATTAATGCTACCGGCGACGGATGAGGAGGAAGAAATCCATGCGCCACCGATAATGCGGCTAACATCGGAAGTCCGATATATACAGCCGGAAATTTGTATTGATAAACAATCGAAAAAATAATCGGAACAAGCAAAACGAAACCGACTCCGTAAAATAACGGAATACCGACAATAAACCCGGCGATCATCAATCCCCATTGGATATTTTTTGTACCCATGATGTTAACCATCACTTCTGCAATCTTTTGGGCAGCTCCGCTTTCTGCAACCAACTTACCCAGCATCGCTCCCAAAACAATTATTAATGTCAAATTACCCAATATGTTCCCGATTCCTTTTTCGATAACAAGAGGTATCCGATTAAGGGGTATTCCGAGAAATATCGCCATCGCGATCGAAATAATAACCAAAGACAAAAAAGCATCTACTTTAAAGTATGAAATAAGCAGAATCAATAACAATAAGCAAAAGAGAATAATAAAGAAAGACATATTACTCGATATTTTTTTAAGATAATTTTAATTTCAATGCACAAATTTAACGAATATTTTTGTAATTTTGCACACATGAATCTGCTTATCTTACGTTTTCTGATTTTAATTTTCGGAGTATCTTATTGTTCCGAAGAGGAGAAGTCGGTTTATCCGCTCAAAAATCATATTTTCGAATCTGAAGTGAAAAAAAATTTAACGATTGATAACGAAAAATACGGCGTAATTACCGTGTCGGTAGCCGATGCGAAGATGGACGCGAGTTACAGCGCCGAACCGGGAACACAACTTTTGCTGGGTATGCCGGTGGAAATAATACAACACAAAGATTGGTGGCAAATAAAAACGCCGGAAGGTTATATTGCATGGATCGAAAAAAGCGCTTTTGTAAGAATGAATAAAGAAACTTTCAATCAATGGATAAGCGCTAAGAAAGTGATTTTTACCGATGATTACGGTTTTGCTTACGAAATGCCGGATGAACAAAAGCAACGGGCTTCCGATTTGGTATTCGGCAATATTCTGAAATGGGAAGGTGAAAGCAAGGAATTTTTCCGGGTTTCTTATCCCGATGGACGAAAGGCGTATGTACTGAAAAAGCAAGCGCTTCTGTACGACAAATGGAAAGCCTCCGTCCGATTGAGTGAAAGAAACATTGTTCAAACCGCATTGACATTGAAAGGGATTCCTTACTCTTGGGGCGGAACTTCCGTGAAAGAAATGGATTGCAGCGGTTTTGTTAAAACCGTATTTCTGAAAAACGGAATCATTCTGAGACGTGACGCTTGGCAACAAGCTCAAACGGGAATACCGGTGGATATCAGCGCCAGATATGACAACCTTCGTCCCGGCGATCTGATGTTTTTCGGAAAAAAAGCGACAAATGAATCGGGAGAAAAAATTCGCCATGTAGCTATTTACATTGGAAACAAAGAATTTATCCATGCTTCCGGATATGTAAGAATCAATAGTTTAGACCCGAAACAACCCAATTACGACGAAGAAAATACCCGTGAATTTATTCATGCGTCAAGAATCATCGGCGCAGTGGGAACCGAAGGGATTTGGAACATCGCCGATAATCCTTTGTACCGGATTCAAGAATAACGAGAATACAAGACAGATAAAGAAAAACGACCATGAAACGACGTAATTTTTTAAAGACGACAGCATTAACCGCATTGACCATCCCTTTGCCTTTAAGCCTTCCGGCAAGGACGGTAAATAAATCTTCGGCAGGAGCCAAAAAGATGAAACTGACTTTCCGTCCGTACGATTTGCTGTTAAAGCATGTATTCACGCTTGCCAATTCTTCACGGACAACAACGCCGGTGGTTTTAACCGAAATCGAGTACGACGGAATTACCGGATACGGAGAAGCTTCTCTCCCACCCTATTTGGGCGAAACGCAGGCTTCGGTCATGGAATTTCTTAAAAAAATCAATTTGGAGTCCTTTGCAAGTCCATTTGAATTGGAAGATATTCTCGGTTATATTGATAAAATTGCCGAAAACAATACTGCCGCCAAAGCTTCGGTTGATATTGCTTTACACGATTTGGTCGGAAAAATCATGGGCCAACCTTGGCACAAAATCTGGGGATTGGACAAGTCGAAAGCGCCCTCTACCACTTTTACCATCGGAATTGACACGCTGGAAATCGTCCGACAGAAAACGCTGGAAGATGCGCCTTTATACAATATATTAAAAGTCAAGTTAGGTCGCGAAGGCGACAAGGAAATGATTGAAGCCATCCGTTCGGTTACGGATAAGCCGATTGCCGTAGATGTCAATCAAGGTTGGACAGACAAACATTATGCTTTGGATATGATTTATTGGCTCAAAGAGAAAGGGATTGTTATGGTCGAACAACCGCTGCCGAAACACAGACTCGACGATGCGGCATGGCTAACCGAACGTAGTCCGTTGCCTGTTTTTGCCGACGAATCGTTTCAACGCTTGACTGATGTTCTTCGCTTGAAAGGCGTTTTTTCGGGCGTAAACATCAAATTAATGAAATGCACCGGTATGCGCGAGGCATGGAAAATACTGAATGTCGCTCGCGCCGCTAACATGCAGGTTATGATCGGTTGCATGACTGAAACCTCTTGCGCCGTTTCGGCAGCCTCTCAACTATCGCCGGCCGCCGATTGGGCGGACTTAGACGGAAATTTACTGATAAGTAATGATATATATCAAGGAACGACAGTAGTAAACGGTAAACTCGTTTTATCGGATTTACCGGGTATCGGAATTAAAAAATGACTGCATAAAAACATTTAAATTCACAAATAATTATTATTCAATATTTTATTATATAAATAACAATGAAACGCATATTATTTTTCGGCCTTTTTACGGCTTTATTAGCAGCTTGTAACAACAAGCAAACAACAACTCTTCCGGTTTCCCTGACTTGGGAAATGGGAGCAAACGGTATTGTACCGGGTTGTTACGAAAACACATTTTATATTACGAATACCGGAAAAACAGCTTTAGATGGAAATTGGGTAATTTATTACACGCAATTATCCGGCGGAATCCCCGTTCCTGCGGAAAAAGCTCCGTTGAAGGTCGAATGCATTATGGCAACCTATTTTAAGATGTATCCTTCAGAACAATATCAATCGCTGGCTTCCAGTGAAACACTGAAGTTTACATTCCGATGCAAAGGAGCCATAATCAAGGAATCGGCTATGCCTTACGCATATATCGTTTTATTGGACAAAAACGGCAAGGAAAAGTATATACAAAATATTCCCGTAGAAGTAGTTCCGTTCACTCACGCTTATCAATGGACTCGACCGGAGACTGAAGAATTGCCGTATCCCGACGGAAATTATATGTACGAGCAAAATGCGTTTTTCAGCGAACCCGTTGAATTGGACGAATACGCTATTTTTCCGACTCCCAAAAAGATGGAAAAACCGGGAGGAACTTCGACTCTTTCCAAAAGCGTACAATTAAAATATGCGTCCGATTTCAAGAATGAAGCAACATTATTGCAGGAAAGTCTGGAGTCTCTTTTCGGATGTACGGTTTCGGATCAAGGTGAAACAACCATCGAATTAGCTTGCGTAGATTTTCCCTCAGACAAAGTAGAACTAAACGATGAACGATATGAACTTGAAATCCAAAATAACCGAATTAAAATAGCGGGCAAATATGCGCACGGCGTTTTCAACGGATGCCAAACGCTGTTAAATATTTTAGGAAATGCAGGCGAACTTCCGACAACTGTTCCCAATGTTATCATTGCGGATTATCCGGATACTCATCATCGCGGGGTGATGCTGGACATAGCACGCAATTTCACCAAAAAAGAAAATGTGTTGAAAATGATTGATTGGTTGGCAATGTACAAAATGAATGTGTTTCATTGGCATTTGGCTGACGATGAAGCTTGGCGAATTGAAATTCCGGGCTTGGAAGAATTGACGGAAATCGCTTCCCGCCGCGGACATACTTTGGATGAATCCGCTTATTTATATCCGGCTTATGCTTGGGGATATAATGCTTTTGACACGACGACCTTGGCTAACGGTTACTATTCGAGGAATGATTTTATCGAAGTTTTGAAATATGCAAATCAACGTCATATTCGGGTAATTCCGGAAATAGATATACCGGGACATTCCCGGGCAGCTATTAAAGCGATGAATGCCCGCTACAAAAAATACATTGACGCTGATAAACAAAAAGCGGAGGAATATCTCTTAATTGATTTTGCGGATACTTCCAAATACATTTCCGCACAAGATTTTACGGACAATGTAATGAATGTCGCTCTTCCTTCAAGCTACCGTTTCGTTGAAAAAATCATTGACGAAATAGACAAAATGTACACCGATGCCGGACTAAAGATGACTGTTTTTCATATCGGAGGAGATGAAGTGCCTCACGGCGCATGGGAAGGCTCCGTTATCTGCCGCGACTTTATGAAAACGCATGGTATGACGGAAATCAGGGAATTGAAAGATTATTTTTTGGAACAAGTACTCCCTATGTTGTCTAAACGGAATATCCAACCGGCAGGATGGGAAGAAGTCGCTGTGCACGAAGGCACGCCTAATCCTAAATTCGCAAAAAGCAACATTCTCAGTTATTGTTGGAATACCCTGCCGGAATGGAAAGGCGATGAATTGCCTTATAAATTGGCCAATGCCGGATATCCGGTAATTCTTTGTAATGTAACCAATTTCTATTTGGATATGTCTTACAGCAAACATCCGGGCGAACCCGGTTTATATTGGGGCGGCTTTGTAAACGAATACAACACTTTTGATATGTTACCATACGATATATATAAATCTGTACGTAATAATTTAAGCGGTCAGCCGGTGGATATGAATACCGTTTCAAAAGGGAAAACATCTTTGGCAAAAGGAGCGGAGGTTCAAATTAAAGGAATGCAGGGCCAATTATGGGCGGAAACTTTCCGCAGTTTTGAACAGATTGAATATACTTGTTTCCCGAAAATGTTCGGCTTAGTCGAACGGGCATGGAATATTCAGCCGGAATGGTCGAATCCTTACAACGAACAGAAATACGAGACAGCCAAACGGGAATATAATGCTAAAATCGCCCGTTATGAATTACCGCGTTTAGCGAAAAAAGGTATTAATTTCAGGATAGCGCAACCCGGTATTGTTCTGCGCTCCGGATTATTATATGCCAACAGCACAATTCCGGGAGCCGTCATCCGTTATACAATTGACGGTAGTGAGCCGACTGAAAATTCCATGGTATGGACAGAACCTGTTCCTTGCGACGCCAAGCAAGTAAAAGCAAAAGCGTTTTACTTGGGAAAGAAAAGTTTAACCACGCTATTGGATAATAAAAAAGATTGAATTTAAATTCTTATAAAAACAACTGAAACCTAACAGAAATATGAAAACAAAAGAAATTCAAATGTTATTCAAACAATTTGAGGCGGTTGCCCACGAATTAAACGGAGTAGAATGCTGGAGCGCCAGAGAATTACAAGAACTCTTAGGCTATTCCAATTGGCAAAATTTTGAAAAAGTACTGATAAAAGCCCAAAATGCTTGCATTCAAGCAGGGGGAAAAATCGAGTATCATTTTACTGATGTCAGTAAGATGATCAAGCTCGGTAAAGGTGCTGAGAAACAGATAGATGACATACTTCTAACGCGCTATGCATGCTACTTAATTGCGCAAAATGGCGATAGTCAAAAAACGCAAGTTGCTTTCGCTCAGACATATTTCGCTGTTCAAACTCGTCGCGCCGAGATTATTGAGCAACGAATGCTTGAATGTGAGCGAGTTAAAGCTCGCGAGAAATTAAGCCAAACGGAAAAACAACTTTCGAGCATACTGTATGAACGTGGTGTTGATGATAAAGGTTTTGCTGTTATCCGTTCTAAAGGCGACCAAGCATTATTCCATTTGAGTACTTTGCAGTTAAAAAAGAAAATGAGTGTCCCTGATAGTCGTCCTATTGCCGACTTTCTGCCGACAGTCAGTATCAAAGCGAAGGACCTTGCAGCAGAAATGACAAGTGTAAACGTTCAGAATAAAGACTTGAAAGGACGACAACCTATTGAACGGGAGCATGTAGATAATAACGCTGCTGTACGCAAAATATTACTTGACCGTGGTATTGTGCCGGAACAACTACCTCCTGCTGAAGATGTGAAAAAAGTACAACGCCGTTTGATAAATGAAGATAAAAAAGCGCTGAAATAAAAATAATATAGAGAATATTCGAATGAATGATACAACGATCAATCAATTATTCGACGAACAATTGTCAAATTGGGAGCTTGCCCAAAATAATTACAACGCCTTAAAACAGGTGAAAGTTAAAACCTTAGCAGTAGAAGGGCGGGAATACAAAGTACAGTTCAATCCGGCACGAATTATTTCTTCGGCTGCTAAGGTGGACGCGCAATCCCTTCGGGAAAGAAAATGTTTTCTTTGTGCGGAAAACCGTCCTCCGGAACAAAAGGGAATACCTTTCAACGGACGTTACACGATATTGGTTAATCCCTACCCGATTTTTCCGCGTCACTTGACGATACCGTCAATAGAGCATACGCCTCAACGAATCGCATCTCGTTTTGGAGATATGTTGGATTTAGCGCAGCTATTGGACGATTATATCGTTTTTTATAACGGACCCCAATGCGGAGCTTCCGCTCCCGACCATTTCCATTTTCAAGCGGGAAACAAAGGCTTTCTTCCCATAGAAAAGAATTGGAATATGTATAATCCTATAAGTATCGAATCGAATAATAAGGAAGAACTACTCGACCGTTTTCGGCAAATTTACGACGCGATGGAACGAAAACCGGAGGATGACGAGCCGATGATGAATATCTTGACTTGGTATGAAGCTGCAAAATGGATCGTTTGTATTTTCCCGAGGAAAAAACACCGTCCGTCGTGTTACAGCGCAGAGGGCGAAGCTAATTTATTAATCAGTCCCGCTGCGGTTGATTTGGGCGGCGTATTTATTACGCCTTTGGAAAAAGATTTTGAAAAAATTACGGCTGAAGATATTGCCGAAATATTATATGAAATCAATTAATTGTTAACGACAATATCATGCGATTTTTTATTTATCAAGCATGGAAAAAGGAAGGATATTCGTTGGAACGATTGTAAGATTTGTTTTCTGTTACTCTTGACTTCGGCGTTTTAATAGATATATTTTTGCAATATTATGAATAACATCGTTTTATAAATTCCATTACACCGAAATGGGTGTCATGGTTTAAAAACAATTTTAAATATAGCCAAACGACGTATTTTTAAATATTTTTAATAAATTTCACTTTCCGGTCTTTTTTATGAACATCCATTCCAATGAATATTTTTTGTTCTTCAAAATTTAATTTCTTCCTTTGTCTTTGCATAAGTTATCTGTATTTATTTAATAATTCCTTGAATTTTGATTTTTCAAAGTTAAATAATACTTTTGACTTATGCTTTTTTATATGCCTTAGTAATTGTTTCGAAATAACTTGACCATTATATTTTATTTATTCCTTTGATTCAATAAATTAAATATCATATATAGTCATTTTATTTCAGAACAATTACTTAGTCTATTCGAATACAAACATAGGAACTCGTTAACTGCTGGCGTTTTTCTATTATTTTCATTTCTTGAATATCCTTTGATTAATATAATAAAGATAACACAGGAACATCTGTGTTAATGTTGAATTGATTTTTAATAATTTCTAAACTTTGACTTATATCAATTTCTTTTTCTTTTCTTGACAATATGGCACCTCCACATGATACTTTTTTATCTGCGTTTCTTGAAAGCCAAAATCCAAATAGTTGGTTCTTGTTCTCAATTGTTGATAAATCATATCTGATATCAATAGTTCCTTCATATACAGTCGAAACCTTCACATTTTTATGAGACGCATTTATACAAAGATTGTTGCATTCCATATGTGCTTTCCCGAAATAGGTAGCATTTGCATCTGAATAAGTTGCATAATATTCTGATAATATACCTTTCTTAATGTCGACCTTTGTTTCAGCAAATTCTATTTTCCCATTTTTAGTCCACCATATATAACTAACCCATTCTCCACACACTATTGTGGGACTTTTCCTCTTGAAAATGAATATTACAGTTTTTACGATATATGGTAGCAGATAACTAAGAATTGCACCTACGATTGCACCTAATAAAATTGATAATAATCCGTTCATTGTATGATTTTAATTTATTTTTCATTCTTAATTTGTCATTGTCCCGCTACGCTGTCCGCCGCTTGCCGCGATCTCTTAAATATACGCAAAAATACAATATATTTATAATATTTATGACATATAATTGAAAATATTTATAAACTAATTATTATTTTTTATTTTTAATGCGTAGTTAGTATATTTTATTTATTCTTTTTAGAAAATTTATATTAAAAATGCGTATGTCATTTAATAATCAAAATTATTAATTGATGAATATTGAAACAAAAATATCATATTTATACATTTCATATGTAATTTGATATTGCAAAAAAAAAGAATTGAAGGAGAAATTCTCTACAGCTAAATGGAGTGGATCAAAAAAATGCTGGTATTTGCCCGATGTCAATGCTGTTAGAAATGAAATCGTCATATCGCCCAAAACAGAATTGGGAAAAACCGTTGTCAGCCAATTTCAGATGGTTAATCTTGCGGCTCTTAAACGAATGCACGAAACGCTTCTTCCCGTTTATCAAGCAAATATTCCCATTCGTCTAAATAATTTGAACGCATGGGTACATACATCTAATTTTGAGCTGAAAAATAAAAAATCAGGTGTATTATGTATCACAAAACTAAATTTATCGTCGCTCTATTATTCCTTCTTACTACAGGGATTTCGGCGCAAATCAAGTTATCGGGAACTATCGTTGATTCCCATACGAAAGAACCCTTAGAGTTTGCCAATATCGTTTTGCTTAAAGCGGATTCTTCGTTTGTTGACGGGACA
>JGI24699J35502_11134044_pt1 | contig 26547 bp, 27 predicted proteins | sample TergutMp193P4_FD_35502 | JGI IMG/M metagenome (IMG submission 35502)
CGGTGATCACGAAGAGGAGCACTTTGACCCACGTACGGCTTGGCTGCGGACAGACGCATGTCACCACGATCAGGATGATGGCCACGGCGTACACTGGTGCCATCTGCCAGCGAAGTTTTTCGATGAGGATTTGCGCCACGGTCAGTGCGACAACCACCGCAACGAGAATCTGAGGAATGTTGTCACCAGGAACAAAGAAGAAACAGCAAGCCATCGCCATCAACCCAGCGATGGACAATCCCTCAAAAAGCCTCATAACCGTAGTGTAGACATGCTCCCCCGGGGTCACCAGAGAAGCTTTGGATGCCATCCAAACATCGAAAGGGGATAACTGATGAACGGAAACATAGTCAACGTGACAGCCACTAAGTGAAAACTCGGTTGGGAACTCACCCTGGACACAGGCGGATTGACTCAGTCTCGTACACTGACCAACGCTGAACAAGAAGTACGAGACTACCTCGATACCGCTGAACCAGAAACAGACCATTCAGATTGGACCATCTTCATTGTCCCCCAGATCGGTCCTGTACTGGAAGACGCGATGATGGCGAAGGCTGCGTCCGAAGCGGCCCGAAAGGCCACAAGGGCCGCTGCCAAGAGAATGCGGGAAGCTGTACGGGGACTCCGTGATGCTGGATTGTCGGTTGCTGACACCGCAGTTGTCCTAGGGGTGTCCAAGGGACGGGTGTCACAACTCGTCGCTTGAAATGCCCCTCTCCCCCACTGTTTCAGAGTGCGACGATGTCCAGCGTCGGGTCAATTCGGTGGAGATCCTCATCTGATGTGTAGACCGTGCCATGAGTACGGCGCGCGAGAAGGGCCACATGTCCGTCCACGACATCTGAGGTTCTCGACGTGACCAATAGTGTTCCGACAGCCTTTGCCGTACTCTCGTCCAAGGGATCGACTCTCACCGCATCAGTGGCGAGAAGACGAGCGATGTTGTGTTGTCGTGCGGAACCGCGCCATACTAGTGCGACTACTCCTGCTGGGATGAAGGTAGGAATTTCATCTCTTGTCACAGTGATGATCAGGGCGATCATACGACTGTCCCTGCGTTCCAGCGCGATCAATGCGCCAGTATCGAGCACAACCGTCATGCCGACACCTTGGAACGATCCCGCAGTCCCAATGTCTCCTCCGCCCAGACTAGGTCATCACCGCTCACTCCGCCTATCTCTGCTGCCATCTCAGCAGCTATGGCACGGGCTGAGGCCCAATCAGGCTCCTTCTGCGCAAGCCGGGTGAAGTACGCGGACACATTGGGTACGTCTCCAGATGCCACCGCCCGTTGCGCTTTCGTCTCGATTTCATCGGGGCACCCTCCCGGAGAGTTATCCACGGACTTTTTCCCCGCGCCAGGAAAAACAACCTGTTCCTCTGGTATTGCTATGTTGTGGGGTCATATTCGCCGATTTCGGCGCCACAACCCATGCCGGATAAAGACATCCTGTTTGCTTTCGGGGAGTTTTGCTAAGTTTTGCGTACGAGAGACGCCCCACGGGAACCGCCATGGCGTACCGCTGCGACGATGAGGGCGGCGGCCTCGAAATCCGCGACCAGGCAGACCAAACATTTCCCCTGAATAAACCGGGATTCGGGAATAAATATGACGTTTGGATGGTTAGGTAACATGGAACCGGTACTGGATAGACGATAAGCGGCGAAAGGGTAGGACATGAAGATTTCTTGGGCGAAGCGCACCATAGCTCTGGTGGGTTCCATCATTGTTTCTGCGGCCGCGATCAACTCCGTCTCCGACCAGGCCGTCGCTGATTCGAACCCCATAGCGAACTGGAGTTTAGACACCACATTGGTGCCTGCTGGCACTGGCGGGAACGTGAACCTGACCTTCGAAGATCCTGAGCTGTCCAGTGCCCGTTATGTGATTGTCGACAAGATCACATTCGACGGTAGACGCCACCAGACGATCGACACTGGAATAGTGGTCAGAGACAATCTCCCAGCGGCGGGTGGTGCTGAATTTCGTGTGGAAGCCACTGCGAAACAGGTTGATTCTGGGTATCTGTTCAGCACAAGCGGGGTTTTCCCTTCGGAGGGCAGTGTACAGGTGCTCTTCCCGCGATGGGGCCTTTTCTACGGACTGAGTCCCGTTCACTGGACACCGACAGACGAAAACCGGAGCGGGACGCGAACAGTTTTTTCAACTGCGAAGAGTTCGGAATTTCCTGCCAGTGTCACACAGAATAACATCGCTCTGAATTTGACAGGGGTCATTTCTGCGTCCATCTCCAATCCCACTGGGTCATCATTCACTGAAAAGAGATCCATCACGCCCCCCGGTCAAGGGACAAGTGAACAAAGCACGACGAATATTGGCCAAAAAACTTCCGTACTGGGTGATGGGACTCTGCTCATCGCAGGTGTGGGCGGAAACTGCCTTGTGTCAACGACCCCAGCCAACTGCAAATCTTTTTGGGATCAAGACGCTGGTTTCAGAGAAAGTACTGACAAGACTCAGCATTATCGCTCATCCATGTTCCATGGAGATATAACGTCTTTCAAAGCTTATGGGAACCCTGGCACGACCAGTGACACGAACGATGTGCTGCTCTTCAATGGAATTCCGGCATATGATCAGCTGACCGGATTCTGCGGCCTCTACGACACCGTGTCCTCAACATTCAAAACAGCGGAAGATGCAACTCTCTTGAAATGCGGACAACCCCCTATAGCGGTTGAGTCAACATCTGGTGATCCGAAAATGGTGTTCACCCACATTGAGGATCTCGGGCAATGCTCTGCCCCAGTTGTCAGCCCCTGCATGAAAAGCACCATGATAGGCGACACCGTCATACTGCGATTGGCTTTGCCTCCCCTTCCCGACGGATGGGCAGCAGGAAGTCACCCATTCCGGATGACCATCATTTTGGGTGACAATGTGACAAAGACGATCGATTTCACTCTTTACTATGTCGACGGGACGACACCGCCAGGCGAATTGTCCATTGACAAGCGCGCTTGGAAGGATGTGCCTCACAATACCGAGTACGCCGACATCATCGGCAATTTCGAGGAACTCCCCGACGGTGCGGTGATTCCGGCGGACACGAATATCACCTTCACATACACCGTCTTGTATGAAGTGGCCTCTGACGAGGGCGACTACACAGGAAGACCCGGGTTGACAGATGTGACTGTGACCGACGGTGGCGCCCTCGTCTGCACAATCGACCTGACGGTCAATGTGGCTGAAGGCTGCGTACGTCAACGGTTGGATACGTGATGCCATGACAAGAACCGATTCACCGAAATATCAGTACGTTTCCGACCCGCAGGCGAAACCACGCAGGGCAGTCAAGCGGAGCCCTTGGTCCGCCGTGGTGGCGCTGATCGCGGTTGGCGTCGTCGGCTTTTTCGGAACCGGCGCGACGATGGCATTGTGGTCGTCCTCGGAGGATGTCGGACAGGCCGTCATCCAGGTTGGAGACCTCAGCATTGAGATGAACCATGGATTCTCGTGGCAGGCGACCGTTTGGACCGATCCTCAAAAACTTCCAGTTGATATGAGGTACGAATCGACGCAGCCCGATGGCTCCGGTCTGATCGGTGAGGTTGTGTCAGGAGTCAACAGTCCCATTCCCATGGGCGGAGATTGGATGACACTCGACCTGAGCTTCACCGGCGATCTGACCAAGACCGGCGACAATCTCAATGCCGAAATGGACCTCATCCCACGTGATCTGACAGGTGGGGCGTACACCATCATCATTGGAAACAAGACATGGCAGTTCCAAGCTGATGAGGACATCACTGTGCCGCTGACAGAGGTAATGGGGACGAACCTGCCAATCGAGGTGGTGATCCATCTTCGCGGAGATGGCTTGGGCATCTACCCACAGGTCAAAGCCGAAGAGCCTGGGACCATCGACTTCACAGATCTGTTCGATGTACATGTGAGGCAGGTGAGATGAGACTTCGTACTGTTATCGCCAGTTGTGCCGTTTTCTGCGCATGTGCCCTTCTCGGGGCACTGACGCTGCCCGGTTCGACATTTGCCTTGTGGAATGATCAGGCCGCGTGGAAAGAACCTGTCCACGTTCAGCCGAACTCTATTTCCGCCGGAATAAAAAGCTTCGACGAATCCTTGTTGGTCCCGGTCCCGGGCACTGCGCAGGAGCTGAACATGTCGCAGAATTCCGATGGCACGTGGTCGAAAACTTCAGCAGCGCCCGCTCCGGGCGCCACAAGCCCCTACAAGGATTATTCGTACGTGGGTTCACAGTTCTATTGGGATGCTGAGGAAGCTGCGAGCCAGATCGTTGACCAGATCACACACGATGAGTCGAAGTCCCGTCACTGGTACGGGGTGTCGGCCCTGGCTGAACTCAGCGCGGAATCTCATGGAGCCCTGAGTTGGGGAATTCTCACACAATGGGAATCACATCAGGACCCAAACCGGGCCACGTTGTGGGACAAGTCGTGGACCATGGTCTTCAGCGTCGATCTACCGTCTCACTGTGCCATCGATGACGATCTCGCCGACACGATGATGGACGCTGAAGCCTCGGCGTACGAAGACAGATTCTATGAAGGCCCGAGGTTTGCCCCCGGCATGGCAGAAGGTTCCACGCACGGCTCACAGTACATCTGTGTCGCCCAGGTCTATGTCCCGGCCCACTTCACGCAGACGGCGACGGCGACGGCGCCTGGCGGCGAGTACGCCGACGACTCGTGGTCGGCGACCTTGTACGACTCGCAGCCGGAACTGGAAGAAAATCCACGACTGGGGTTGTTCCTCACGCCGATCGACCCCCTCAATGGGCCAGCCCGGGGTGTCTGACAGGCCAGTTGGGCCCCGGAGATCCTGACTTCGTCAGGATGACATCGGAGAACGTCAGGACGACGTGGGAGTACATCACGATGACCGGTCACAACAGCAGACCAGCGAGTCCCACCACAAGCAGACTGACGGGGTATGCGGCGTAGAAGAACCATTTCGCGGTCGTGCCCACCGGTTCCCCATTTCGGAAATGGAGGATGGCAAGGCCGAATGCCGGGAATATCCCGGCGACGGCGCCGAGCACTGACCCGACGAGGTTCATGATGTTCTCCCGATTCGACAGATACCGGAAAATGAGGGCGAACAGGAGCATCACCACTCCCCCGGGCAGCACGAGCCTTGTCCCAATGTTGAGCAGCAACATCCACACCGCCCCGGCAACCGCCACGATGAACCCCATGAACAGATACAGCCCGCGAGGCTGGGCCGACAGACGATCCAGGGCGAAGAGGACCACGAGAATCACGACAAGGGCGAAAACCGAGTTTTGGGAGGACATGTCCCACGGGGTTCCTGTGGAGGCAAGGTCGTACGGAACCTCGGCGAGGATCCCGACGAGCAGCAGACGCGCCCCGTACTTCACAACACTGGACGTGTGCTGGTAGCCGTTCACCACGAGCCAGGCGTAGATCGGGAAGCCGATCCACGAGACGGCCTCGCACACGATCGACCACGTCAATTGGCCAAGGCTCGCCTGACTGAGGTCGGCTGGCATCCCTTTTCGTACGAACGCTGTCCCCACGCATGACAGGACAACGAGCATGAGCCCGATGACCTTGAGCCTGAAATTGTTGAGCCCGCGCGTTTTCACCGAGGAATCAGCCCTTGACAGCGCCAGACATCGAGTCCTTGTAGAACCTCTGCATCACAATGAACAAGATAGCGATCGGAACCGAGACGCACACCGCACCGGCTGCGAACCGCGCGTACCACTGTGGGATGTACTCTCTCTGCAGCATCGCCCATAGTCCCAGCGACACTGTGTAATTGGACTGGACCCTGCAAATCGCCTTGGCCAGTACGAAATCCAGCCATGGCGTCAGGAATCCGATGATGGCCTGGTAGACGATCATGGGACGGGTGATCGGCAGGATGATCTTGGTGAACACCTGCCACTTGTTGCACCCGTCCAGGGTGGCCGCCTCATCCAGCGAGGAGGGGATGGTGTCCATGAACCCCTTCATCACATAGAAGGTCGCGCCCGAACCGGCTGAATAGACGATGATCAGGGCCACCAGGGTGGCGGTGGAACTGCCTGTCAGACCCACGGCTTTGAGGATGTAATAGATGGCGATCACAGCCATGATGCCGGGGAACATCCCCAACACCAGGGCTCCGTTCATGAAGGGCCGACGCATCCTGAACCTCAACCTGCTCATGCAGAAAGCCACTGTGAGGACGAAGAACACATTGATGATGCACACGAAAACGGCGATGATCAGGGTCCTGAGGAACATACTGGGGAAGTTCAGCGACGTCGTCTGTGTGAAGAGCTTCACATAGTTGCTCAGAGTGTACGCGGTCGGGAAGAAGGTGGTCGTGTATTGAGTGGTGTTCTTGTTGAAGCTCTCCATCAGGACCCACACGATCGGGACCAGCCAGATGATGGACATGACAATGAGGAAGACATGGGAGGCGATGTCGCCGATGATACGGCGGGTCTTGAGGCTTCCGCCCCTGCCATGGTCAGTTTGTTCCGTGGTGCTCATCAGCGGAATCCCTCCTCGTTTCGGTACGACCCACTGCTACGGTAGGTGATCAGCGACACAACGCCCAAAACAATGAACGTGAGGATGCCGATGACGGCGCCCACGTTGAAGTTTCCCTTGTCGACTGTGAGTTTGTACAACCAGGTGATCAGCAGGTCGGTTTTCCCAGCGGAGTCCCCCACCGGCACCGGAGCCCCGTTGGTGAGCAGGTAGATGACATTGAAGTTGTTGACATTGGCCGTGAACGTCGTGATGAGGTACGGGGTCATGACGAAGAAGATGTACGGCATGGTGATGTAGATGAAGGACTGGCGCATGCTGGCGCCGTCGATGCGTGAGGCTTCGTACAGATCGGACGGGATGTTTTGCAGGATGCCCGTGATCTGCATGATCGTGTACGGGATGCCGATCCACAAGTTGACGATGATGACCGTCGCGCGGGCCCACCAGGCGTTGGTGAGGAAAGGCAGGGATGCGTCGATCATCCCCCAGTTCTTCAGCATCTGGTTGATGATCCCCTGGTCGCGCAGCATCTGGTTGATGACAAGCAGTGACACGAATTGCGGAACGGCGATGGACATCGAGAACAGTGTGCGCCACAGTGACTTCAACCTGGTCCCCTTGCGCAGGATGATCATGGACATGAACATGCCGAGGAAGAAGTTGAGGAAGGTGGCCAGGAACGCCCACACGAGGGTCCACGCGAGGACCTGTCCGAACAAGGAGAGGTTGACCCCGACGGTGTTGGAACCAGGCGACAGCACCGTCACAAAGTTCCTCAAACCCACCCAGTTGAAAGCCGGGGTGTGGGTCTGGTCGAAACTGGTGAACGCCATCGAGATCATGAAGATCAGCGGGAGGACGGTGAACAACAGCAGGCCCAGAGTCGGCAGCGACATCAGGGTGACCTGGATCCTGGAGTCCACCAGGTCCCTCAAATCTTGGCGGATTCCGGGGGCTTTTCCCTTCACAGCCAGGACTTGCACTTTGTACGCGCTCTTGACCCCGGCTGCCCAGAAGGCGACGAAGGCGATGATGAGAAGGATCCAGGCGATCCCGTACAACAGGACCTCGACGGAGTTGGTCGGGTTGAGGTTGACGAAATTGCCATTCTCATCCCACCTTTGTGTCGCCTCAGTCACCGGCCCCAGATCTGACAAGCCGGCCAGGCAGGAGATCCCGTTGCGTACGAGGAAAAAGATGAAGGCCAGTTCAACAATGAGGAACAGTGCGCCTTTGACGAATTGTCGACGGGCGATGTTGCCCAGACCCAGCACGACGGCCGAGCATTTCGTGAAAAGGTCCCCCTTGGAGAAAGCTGCCGAAAGGGTGTAGGGGGACGGGGGGATTGAATCGGGCGACACCTTTTTGGCGCGTTTGCGCCGGGTTCCAGGAGCCGCAACGGATGTGGTCATCGGTGATCCACCTCGGGTGATGATAGGGGTTGGGGTTCAGTACGGTGGCTGCGAGATGGTCTCACAGCCACCGTACTGTTTGTTGTCAGGAAGCGTAGCCCGCGTTCCAGGCTTCTGTCTTCTCTGCGGCATTGGACGCATTCACGTCACCGGAGATCAGAGCTTGGCCGAAAGAGGTCGCCGGATCCCAGTAGTCGCCCATCTTGGCGAGGGTCGACTGGGGAATCGACGCATTGGCGACGGTGTCGATCTGGGCCACAGCCACCGGATCGGCGGAGATGGTCGGATCTGAAGCCAGAGCCGTGTCAGAAGGAATGATGCTGCGCATCGTGTAGTGATCCTGCTGGGCTGAGGTGGACCCCAGGAACGCTGCGAATTGTGCAGCGACAGTCGCGTTGGAAGCGTTCGGGTTGAAAGCCACAGCCTTGGAACCGGCGAAAGCCTCAATCTGAACCTGCTTGCCGTCCAGGGTGTACGTCGGGGGCTGAGCAGCGGCATAGTTGTCGCCAAGAGCCGCTTTCACGTCGGCGGCGTCCCAGGAACCGGAGAAGTAGGCCGCGATGGAGCCGTTCTGGATTCCAGCGAGCCCCGCGCCATTGCCGTCGTTGACGAAGTTGGGGTTGGTGACAAGGGATGTCAGATAGGTCGTGACCTTTTCAGCCTTTTCCCCGCCGAAATCGATTCCCGCAGACTCATCGGTGCCGTTGGGTCCGAACAGGGTGCAGCCGTTGCCGACATAGAAGGAAGCGAGGTACCACGCGGTGTCGATTGGGAAGGCAACCTTGTCCTTGGCCAGCATGGCGTCGAGGCTTGTGATGTCGTCATCGGTGAACTTGGACTTGTCGTAGTACATGAACCAGGTGTTGGCGGTGTAGGGAACCCCGTACAACTGCCCATCAGGACCGGTCACCGAGGCGACCATGACGTCATTGTTCTGGGACTTGACCTGATCGGCTGAATCCGGGGGCAGGACGCCGACGGCGTTGGCCTGAATCAAGGTGCCGAGCTGGTCGTTGGCGAACATGTACACGTCGGCGGCCGCGGTTGGATCCTGCTGGACCGTCTTGCCCGCGTCACTTTCGGAGACGATGGAGTTGTTCCAGGTCATCTTGTATTCGGGATGAGCAGCCTCGAAAGCCTTCTCCTGGGTTTGCAACCAGGACTGATCGGTCGCCTGGTCTTCGGCGGGAGCCCACACGCTAAGAGTAACGTCGGTTGTACCACCGCTGGACGTGTTGTCATTGCTGGAACTGCATGCGCCCAAGGAGAGAGCCATAGCAGCGGCAGCAACAATTGAAATTGTACGTAATTTCATTTATTCTGATCCTTTTCTTGTATTAGCGGTACACAATAATCAACCCTATGATCGACGTGTACCCCTGGCAAAACTACCATACGAGGTGAGGCGGGATTCCGTCTTTTATCACATCGTTATTGAATTGTCATGCAAACCAATAATCCTGATATCGTAACATGATTTCGTACGAATGACCAGAGGGTTTTCACGACCAAAATGTTATAGGATGAGTAACGCATGTTCCCATGCGCCAGTCCACTTTCAGAGAGGTTCTCATGGTCGCCAAAGTCGCAATCCTCACAGCAGGTGGGTTCGCCCCATGCTTGTCTTCCGCAGTCGGAGGGCTCATCCAGCGGTACACGGAAATCTCACCCGACACCGAGATCATCGCCTATAAGAATGGGTACCAGGGTCTGCTCACAGGGGATTTCCTCGAGGTCACCGATCAGGTACGCGACAAGGCTTACCTGTTGCACCGCTACGGGGGCTCCCCCATCGGCAACTCCCGGGTCAAGCTGACCAACGCGGCCAACCTCGTCGAGAGAGGGCTCACTGAGCCGGGTGAGAACCCTTTGCAGAAAGCAGCCGAACGTCTCAAGGCTGACGGGATCGACGTCCTTCACACCATCGGTGGGGACGACACGAACACAACTGCCGCCGATCTGGCGGCGTACCTCGCTGACAATGGGTACGGGCTGACTGTCGTCGGACTGCCCAAGACGATCGACAATGATATTGTTCCAATCCGTCAGTCCCTCGGCGCCGACACCGCTGCCGAGATGGCCGCCGGGTTCGCCCGCAATGTCCTGGCCGAGCACAACTCCGCCACCCACCAACTCATCATCCACGAGGTCATGGGCCGCAATTGCGGCTGGCTGACCGCCGCCGCCGCCAGGAAATACCGCGACTGGATCAAGCAGGCCGAATGGCTGCCGGAAATCGGGCTGGATTCCCGCGCGTGGGACATCCACGCGGTGTTCGTGCCGGAAGTCGAGATCGATCTGGAAGCCGAGTCCCTGCGACTCAAAGCCGTCATGAACGAAGTGGGCAACGTCAACATCTTCCTCTCGGAGGGCGCGGGTGTGGAGACCATCGTCCACCAGATGGAATCACGTGGAGAAACTGTTCCCCGCGACGCTTTCGGCCACGTCCAGCTCGACAAGATCAACCCCGGGGAATGGTTCGCCCGCCAGTTCGCCTCCATGATCGGCGCGGAGAAAGTCCTCGTCCAAAAGTCCGGCTACTACTCCCGTTCCGCCGCGGCCAATCAGTACGACCTTGACCTGATCCATGAGATGACCGACATGGCCGTCGACTGCGCCCTCAGGGGAGTCTCCGGTGTGATCGGCAACGACGAGGAGAACGGCGACGAGCTCACCGCCATCGACTTCACCCGCATCGCGGGCGCCAAGCCCTTCGACGTCACCCAGCGCTGGTTCACCGCCATCCTGGACGAGATCGGTCAGCCCCACCCCGTAGCCAAGGACTGAGATCCTGCCTACGACAGGATGACATGACGGGTTGTTGATTCCTGGGCCGCGCCCGCCGGGGGGTACCCCATCGGCCGCAGGAGCGCCGTCAGGCAATCCAAGCATAGGTGGGGTGGGTCCCGACGAGGCAGGCCTAGTAGTGAATCCCTAGGTGGATCAGTGACGGCTTTCTGCTGCCTTGACCTGGGCGACAGCCCGGTGGAATGCCTGCCGGGTGGCAATGGAATTGTCGCCTGCCTCACGTTTCGCCTGGAGGTCGAGCATCGTCCGCCTGGCCTCCTCGACGTTGATGTCCCCGGCCAATTGGGCGTACGGGGAGATGATGGCCGTACGATCCAGGGACACTGACACGAACCCGCCGTCCGCCGCGATGATGTGGCGTGTGCCGTCGGCTGCGGTGACCTCGGCTGTGCCCGGGGCGAGCGTGGCGATGAACGGGATGTGGTGAGCAAGGATGCCCACCTGGCCCTCGGTGGTCGTGGCCATGAGCTGGGTGGCCTCGCCCTCCCAGACGAGGCTGTCAGCTGAGACGATCTCAACCCAGAAGGTCTCGGCCATCACGCATTCTCCTGCTTCAGTTCGGCTGCTTTCGCCATCACGTCGTCCATTCCACCGACGTTGAAGAACGCCTGCTCGGGAATGTTGTCGACCTCGCCGCGGCAGATCATCTGGAAGCCCTCGATGGTGTCGTCCAACGAGACCGTCGAGCCGGGCACGTTCGTGAACTTCTCAGCCATGTACGTGTTCTGCGACAGGAACTGCTGGAGACGACGCGCCCTGGCAACAGTGATCTTGTCCTCTTCCGAGAGTTCGTCCACGCCCAGGATGGCGATGATGTCCTGCAACTCCTTGTTGCGCTGGAGGATCCTCTTCACCTCGACGGCCGTGTCGTAATGCTCCTGGGAGATGTACTGCGGGTCGAGGATACGCGAGGTGGAGGTCAGCGGGTCCACAGCGGGGTACAAACCACGCGAGGCGATGTCACGGGAAAGCTCCGTCGTGGCGTCCAGGTGGGCGAACGTCGTCGCCGGCGCGGGGTCGGTGTAGTCGTCGGCAGGGACATAGATGGCCTGCATCGAGGTGATGGAGTGACCTCTGGTGGAGGTGATCCTCTCCTGGAGCTGGCCCATCTCGTCGGCCAGGTTCGGCTGGTACCCCACGGCTGAGGGCATGCGCCCCAACAGGGTGGAAACCTCAGAACCGGCCTGGGTGAAACGGAAGATGTTGTCGATGAACAGCAGCACGTCCTGGTTTTGCACGTCGCGGAAATACTCCGCCATCGTGAGAGCTGACAAGGCCACACGAAGCCTGGTTCCGGGGGGTTCGTCCATCTGGCCGAACACAAGTGCGGTGTCCTTCATGACTCCGGCCTCGATCATCTCATGAATGAGGTCATTGCCCTCACGGGTACGCTCCCCCACCCCGGCGAACACCGAGGTACCGCCGAAGTTGTGAGCGATGCGGTAGATCATCTCCTGGATCAGCACCGTCTTGCCCACCCCGGCGCCTCCGAACAAGCCGATCTTGCCGCCCTGGACGTACGGGGTGAGAAGGTCGAGGACCTTGATTCCCGTGTTGAGCATCTGGGTTTTGGGTTCCAACTCGTCGAAGGGGGGCGGATCACGGTGGATCGGCCAGCGTTGCTTGATCTCGATCCCGGAGATGTCCTCGTTGAGGCACTCCCCCGTCACGTTCCACACCCGGCCCTTGGTGATGTCGCCCACCGGCACGGAGATGGGCCCGCCCGTGTCGCGTACCTCTGCTCCTCGTACCATGCCGTCAGTGGGTTTGAGGGAGATGGCGCGCACGATGTTGTCGCCCACATGGAGTTCGACCTCCAAGGTGATCTCCTTCGACGCCCCTTCCGCACTGATGGTGACCTTCAGCGCATTGAGGATGTCGGGCATCTGGTCGGGGGGAAATTCAACATCCACCACGGGCCCGATCACTCGGACCACTCGCCCCGTACCCGGTGCCTTGATAGGTGTGTCTGTCATCTTCACTCCTCAGTCTCGGAGAGCGCAGACGCGCCCCCCACAATTTCGGTGATCTCTTGGGTGATCTTGGCCTGGCGCGCCTGGTTGGTCTGCCTGGTCAAAGACTCGATCAGTTGTTGGGCATTGTCGGTTGCGGCCTGCATGGCCTTTTGCTTGCTGGCCAGTTCGCTGGCGGCAGATTGCATGAGATAGAAATGGATCCTGTTGCGTACATAGAGGGGCAACAAGGCGTCAAGAACCGTTTCCGCATCGGGCTCGAAGGTGTACAGGGGGGTCAACTCGTGTGCCCCCTCTTCTTTGTCCTCATGGACAACCCGCAACGGCAGCACCCGGCGTACCCTCGGTGACTGGACGAGCATGGACTCGAACCTGGTGTAGACCACCTGGATCTCGTCGACTCCCCCGTCTTCCTCCTTCGCGAGGAACTTCTCAATCAGTTCATCGGAGATGGCGTCGGAATCGGCGTACGTCGGCTTGTCGGAGAATCCCGACCAGGTCTTCTCCAATTCCCGGTCGCGGAACTTGTAGTACGCGATTCCCTTGCGTCCGGTCATGTACGTGACGACGTCGCGGCCCTCGTTCTGCAGGGTCTGTGTGAGCCTCTCAGCCATGCGGATGACGTTGGAGGAGTACGGCCCGGCTAGCCCGCGATCGGAGGTGATGACGAGGATGGCCGACCTTTTCGGATCCTCTCGTTCCGTCGTCAGGGGATGGGAGACGTCGGAGTAGGCGGCGACGGCGGCGACAGCACGGTTCAGTTCACGGGTGTACGGGAGCGTGGCCCGCGCCGCGTTCTGTGCTTTCGTGATCCGGGAAGCGGCGATCAACTCCATGGCGCGGGTGATCTTCTGGGTCGCCTGCACCGACCTGTTGCGCTCCCTGAGCTCTCGCAGACTGGCTGGCATCTATCTCTTGCCCCCGGTCGTGATCTGTTCCTGGTCGATGTCGCCCTCACGTGAGATGGGTGATCCCGACAACTCATCGTTGACAAGCATGGTTCCATCAGACGTACGGAAGGTGTGGGCGAAAAGTTCTACAGCCTGCCTGGCTTCCTCTTTGAGGTCGTCGGGGAAGAACTTCGTCTCCGCGATCGTCGTCAGCACTGTCGTCTCGCGGCGCATGTAATCCAGCAGTTCGCGTTCGAACCGCAGAATGTCGTCGACAGGGACAATGTCCAGCAATCCGTTCAAACCGGCCCACACCGAGATGACCTGCTCTTCGACGGGGTACGGGGAGAACTGCGGCTGACGCAGCAACTCCATGAGCCTCGAGCCCCTCTCCAACTGGCGACGGGAGGTGTCGTCCAGGTCGGAGGCGAACATCGCGAACGCCTGCATGTCACGGTACTGGGCAAGCGAGATCTTGAGGGTGCCCGCGACCTGCTTCATGGCCTTGACCTGCGCGTCGCCGCCGACGCGGCTGACCGAGATGCCCACGTCGATGGCCGGGCGCTGATTGGCGTTGAACAGGTCCGACTGGAGGAAGATCTGGCCGTCGGTGATGGAGATCACGTTGGTTGGGATGTACGCCGAGACGTCGTTGGCCTTGGTTTCGATGATGGGAAGCCCCGTCATCGAGCCTCCGCCCATCTCGTCACTGAGCTTCGCACAGCGCTCCAGCAGGCGGGAGTGGAGGTAGAAGACGTCACCGGGGTACGCCTCGCGGCCCGGCGGGCGGCGCAGGAGCAATGACATCGCTCGGTACGCCTCGGCCTGCTTGGTGAGGTCGTCGAAGACGATGAGCACATGCTTGCCCTGGTACATCCAGTGCTGTCCTATGGCCGATCCGGAGTACGGAGCGATGTACTTGAAGCCGGCCGGGTCGGAGGCCGGGGCGTGAACGATTGTGGTGTACTCAAGGGCGCCCGCCTTCTCCAGCGACGCACGTACCTCCGCGACCGTGGAACCCTTCTGGCCCACCGCGACGTAGATGCAGCGTACTTGTTGCTTGGGGTCGCCTGTGTCCCAGTTGGACTTCTGGTTGATGATGGTGTCCACAGCGATGGCGGTCTTGCCGGTCTTGCGGTCGCCGATGATGAGCTGGCGCTGGCCGCGCCCGATCGGGATCATGGCGTCGATGGCCTTGATTCCGGTTTGGAGGGGCTCCTTGACTGACTGGCGGTCCATCACGCCGGCTGCCTGAAGTTCCAGGTCACGGCGTTCGTCGATGGGGGTGATGGGGCCCAAACCGTCGATCGGGTTGCCCATGGCGTCCACCACACGTCCCAGGTACCCGTCCCCAACAGGCACCGAGAGGATCTCTGATGTGCGGCGTACTTCTGAGCCCTCGTCGATCCCATCGGAGGACCCGAGGACGACAACGCCTATTTCGCGTTCGTCCAGGTTGGTGGCGATGCCTCGTACCCCGTTGGAGAATTCGAGGAGTTCGTTGGCCATGGCGGAGGGCAGGCCCACCACATGGGCGATGCCGTCACCGGAATTGGCCACATATCCGATCTCCTCGCCTGTGGCTGAGGACACGGAAAATTCTTGGATATAGCTGTCAAGGGCACGACGAATATCATCCGCCTTGATAGTTGCTTGAGCCATTGGTTCTCCTCTTTTCTTACGCGAAATCTCTGCGCGCGGTTTCCAGGCGGGCTGCCATCGTGGAGTCGATGACCTGCGCCCCACATTCGACGCGGACCCCTCCCAACACTGACGGGTCCACTATTTCTTCAACGATAATTTTGCCGCCCAGTCGAGCCTGGAGGACGGCGCCCAGCCGGTTCTTCTGCTCGTCGGGCATGGGTTTGGCCACTGTGACCATGGCCAGCTTTCCTCCAGCGAGGTCGGCCCCGAGTTGGAGGAAGTCGTTCACGGCGTCGTCGATCGTTCCCCGTCGCGAGGCGACTGTCGCCATTGCCACTTCAACCGAAGGCTCAGACATCGTGGGCGAAAACAATGTCTTCGCCAGTTGCTGGCGTTTTTCCACGTCGACTCGCCGGTCTGTGAGCGTACCCCTCAGCTCATGGTCGCGGTAGACCATCTGCCCGAAGGCGAACACCTCGTCGATCGACTTACCCAGGATCCCCAGATCCTGGGCCCAGGTCCATGCGGCTTTCACACCGGTTGATTCGACCCAGCGCAGCAAGGCCCTCGTGGATTGCCACGACATCGTCCATGCTTGGTTCAAGGCGTCCTTGGCCGCTTCATGGATACTGGGGAAAACCTGATTGATCACCGCTTGTTTGGCCCCAGCCGCCACGGCCGGATCGGTCAGGGCACGCGCCAACGCCGGATTGTCCTGAAGGGTGCGCAGCACCTGGTTCAGGTCATGGGCGACCGTCGCCTGCACCGCGCCAGGCGTGGATGTCTTCGTGGTTGTCGTGGTCATGCGAGCGTGGAATCCTCACTCAACGTCGTGATGAACGAGTCGACAGTCATTCTCACTCGCGCGTCGTCGGTGAGGGACTCCCCCAGGATCTTCCCCGCCAAGACCGTGGCCATGGTGCCCACGTCCTTGCGCAACGAGTCGATGGCCTGGGCTTTCTCCGCCTCGACCTGGGTACGAGCCGACGTCACGATACGCGATGCGTCCTCCTCGGCTTTGGCACGCATCTCCGCCTGGATCTGCTGGCCGGTCACTTTGGCCGCGTCCCTGATCTTGGCTGCTTCGTCCTCGGCGTTGGCGAGGCGTTCCTTGTACATCGCCAGGGCTTTCTCAGCTTCAGCCTGGGCCTGCTCGGCCCTGTCGATTCCGCCGCGGATCTCCTCATCACGTTCTTTGTACATCGTCTCAAACCTGGGCACCACCACCTGTCGTACGACGATGAAGATGATGATGAACAGTACGATGCCGACGACGAATTCGGACAGGTGCTCCGGGAGTAGCGGTCCGAACATCCCTGTTCCTTCGAGAGGGTACATGGTCACGAGATGGCGAACGCCAGGGCCACACCGAACAGAGCAAGAGCCTCGACCACGGCGAAGCCGATCCAGGCTGTGCCCATCATCGCGCCGCGCGCCTCAGGCTGGCGAGCCGTGCCCTGGATCACGGAGGCGAAGATCCACGCCACACCGAGAGCCGGGCCAATCGTGGCAAGGCCATATCCGACGACATTGAGCGACCCTACGATCTCTAGCAGTGTCATGTCATTCCTTTCAATTAATGCGCCTCTGATAGTGCAGAGGACACGTACTGGGCTGTGAGAATTGTGAAGATGTACGCCTGGAGGAAACCGACCAACAGTTCAAGGGCGAAGATGCCGAAACTGATGATCAGGGACAGGCCCCCAGCGACGTTGTAGACGAGGTTGTGTTGGGTGTACGTCAGCAGCCAGGTGCCGCCGACGACAAAAATCATCACCAACAAATGTCCCGCGAAGAGGTTGGCGAACAGACGCAGAGCCAGGGTGATGGGACGGGTGATGAAGTTGGAGAGGAATTCCAGCGGAATGATGATGAACAGCAGGGGCCAGGGCACGCCGGGCGGCACGGTCATCTTCTTCATGTACCCCAGGAATCCCCATTTCTTGATGCCGACCGCGTTGTACAACACGTACGTGAGTCCGGCCAGCCCCCACACGAAGCCGACTTTGGAGAAGGTGGGGAACATGAACGGGAAGAACTCGCCGAACCAGTTGTCGATCACGATGAAAGAGAACAGGGCGACCAGCCACGGCACGTACTTGTGGTAATCCTCACCGATGATCTCGCGCCCGATGCCGTTGCGGAGCATGTTGTACACATACTCCCCCGCAAATTGGCGTTTCGATGGTTTGACACTGAGCTTGTGGGAGACGATGAGCCAGAACGCGAGGACGACCAGAGCACCGATCACGGCGAGCGTGATGTGGTTCGTGATCCAATAGTCGGTCCAGTGAGGCCAGTGGGCTTCCATGTCGGCGCACCAGGTCGGGGCGTCACCGGTTTCCGGGTGGCAGGCCTGCCAGTCAGAAGTGGGGAACAACGGCTGGGAGTCGAAAGCACTCACACCAAAGCTGGGTAGTTCCCCCTCCAAGAAGGTGAGGCCACTGGCTCCGTACGCCATCGACCCTCCTTTCATCGGATACATCGTTCTTCACATGAGGCCGGTGACCGCATTGAGAACCGTGCCTGAGCCCAATCCTATCGGCAATCCGAACCCAATACGCAAATCAACGCTCCGTCCGATGGGCATCTTGGCAAGAAAACAGGGAAAACTCCGAAAAAAAGATGTGTGGCTCTACTCTTCGTCGTCATCGGAGTACACCAGAATCCTCAGTCTGGGATAGGTCAGGACCACTCCGATGATGTACGCGCAGGCGGTCACCACGACGCCGATCGCAGCCCAAAAAGAATCAAGGCTCGTTTCGGAATCGATCAGCACCATGCCGATGATCACCCCTGCCACGCCCACGGCGTACGCGACTATCGCGACAGCGAGGCTTTGCACCCCCCTCATCCTCCACGTCAGCGTCAGCACTGCCTGGCTGAGCCCCATCGCCAACAGGCCCATCGCCGCCCCGATGCCTGCCGCGAGGCCCTTCCCGGAACCTGCGGCGCCCCACACGATCCCGATGAGGATGAGTCCGACTGCGAAAGAGGCGGCCACACCGGCCACCAAGAGTTTGACTCCGGCCTGTGGAAGAGTGTCCTCACGAGGTGTGTTCATGTCTTCGGAAGGTGTGTTCATGGATGCTCCGATGGTTGGGCCACAGATGTTTTTCGTCCGGTGAGGATCACGAAAACTAACGTGGACACGATGACAAGGACAACGATAATGCCTGTGACCATGGAGGGGAAAATCCCAAGCAGCATCGCGGAGTACGCCAGCAGCGCCGTCCAGCCGTACATGATCATGACGGCGCCCAACTGGGAATGTCCCCGTTGCAGCAAGCGGTGGTGAAGGTGTTGTTTGTCGGCGACGAACCACCACACCCCCTGCCACGTGCGCCTGGTGTACGCCACGAACATGTCCAGGAACGGCAGGCCCAGGGACACGATGGGCATGGCCAATGGGATGTACGCCGCCAACAAGCTGGAACGGTTGCTCAATGTGGACGGGTCGATCTGGCCGGTCAGGCAGATGGTGGAGGCGGCGAAGAGCAGGCCCAGCAGCATCGCGCCCGAATCCCCCATGAAGATCGTGGCCGGATGGAAATTATGGGGAAGGTACCCCAGGCAGATCCCGCACATCACGACGGTGATCAGGGTGGCCGTGGTGGCCCTGACAAGGTTTTCTTCCACTGTGAGCCAGTAGGCGTAGATGAAGAACGCGCTGGCGGAAATGGCCACGATCCCCGCGGCCAGCCCGTCCAGGCCGTCGATGATGTTGATGGCGTTGGCACACAGGAAGACAACGAACACAGTGATGAGGATCCCCGCGACAGGGTCCAGCGTGATGATCCCCGATTTCCACGGCAGCCACTGCATCCGTACCCCGCCCAGGACGAGCACCCCCGCGGCCAGGATCTGGCCGGCGATCTTCATCAGGGCGTTGAGTTCGACGATGTCGTCGATGATGCCCACCGCGCAGATCACCGCTGAGGCCGCCAGGATGACGAGCGAATCGGAGGTGACCACCGGGTAGCGGCTGAGGAAGGGCATCTGCGAGGCTGTGAGGAATCCGGCGCCCACTCCGCCCAGCATGGCCAGTCCCCCGAAATAGGGGATGGCATGCTCGTGGACGTCGCGCCCGCGTACCCGGGCGACGGCTCCCACCCGTAGAGCCAGGGAACGACACGCGGGGGTCAGGGCGAAGCACACGGCAGTGCCGATCAGCATGACGAGGAGGTACTCACGCATCGCTGCCTCCCGCAGCAGTCAGTATCTGCTCCTCGGTGAGCAGTCCCAGACGGACGATGGCGAGGTCCGTGGTTGTGCAATCGACAACGGTTGACGGTGACGGTCCGGGAGTCGGTCCCCCATCGATGTACAAACCGACCTCACCACCCAACTGCCCGATGGCTTCGTCCACCGTTGTCGCAGGGGGATACGAGTGTTTGTTGGCGCTGGAAACGGCCAGGGGGCCCACCTCACGCAGCAAGTCGCGAAGATCGTCGTGGTCGGGCACGCGCAAACCGACTGTGCCCACCTCACGCGCCAGCGACAATGGTTGATCGGTGGCCAGTATGAGCGTCAACGCCCCCGGCCAGAACTTCTCGCCCAACCGTTTCGCCTGGAGCGGGACATGGGTCGCCAGTGACCATGCCTGGTCGACGTCGGCTACAAGGACGGGCGGTGGGAATGCGTCCGAACGCCCCTTGATCCGCTGGAGCCGGGCCACGGCCCGTGGATCCTTGGGCCTGGATGCGATTCCATAGACGGTGTCTGTGGGAAACACGATGCACTGCCCCTGGATCAGCGCCTCTTCGGCACGTCGCAGCGCCGAGGGGTCGCCGATCCAGATTGGCACGGGCAGTGATTGGGTCATGATTCAATCATTCCATGTCCGGCTGGTTTGCGCGCTGTCACGAAACGCGGGCGCGAGGTCAGATCAGCGTGGGTGTGGACCGACTCGAACCCGGCCCGGGAGAAGATCCGCCGTGCCTCATCGGCCTGGTCCTCCCCGTGTTCGCACCCCACGACACCTCCCGGCGCCAACAAGGCCATGGCCACCCGGGCCACGACACGGATGGCGTCCAGGCCGTCTGGCCCGGAAAAGAGCGCGTCAGTGGGATCATGGCGCACGTCGGCGGGAAGGTCCTGGCCGCACGGGACATAGGGAGGATTGGCGACCACGACATCGATTGTGCCGTCGAGGCCTGTCACCGTGTCAGCCATGTCACCGTGAACAGGAATGACCGAGGTGTCGAGGAGATTCTCAACCAGATAGGGGTACGCCTCGTCACTCGCCTCCACCGCCCATCCAACAGGGGTTGACTCGGCACAGATGGCCCGAGAGATCGCCCCTGATCCCGCGCACAGTTCCACCATGCGGGAACCGGGCCCCACCTGGGCGATGGCCCACCCTGCGAGGACCTCTGTCTCAGGTCTGGGGATGAACACGCCAGGGCCCACACGTACGGATATTGTACGGAAGTAGGCTCGTCCGGTCACATGCTGCAGCGGCACACCTGAGATTCGGTCGGCGACTGCCTGATCCAGCCTGCGGAGTTGTTCGGCGGTGATCTCATCGACCAGCGGGAGCCTGGAAGGTTCGACACCCAGTGCGAAGCTGACGAGGGTACGTGCCTCAGCGGAGGGGCTGAGGATTCCAGCGTCATCTAGCAATGTGACGGTCTTGGCGACCACCGATGAGACGCCAGGCATCGATGAGACACGAGACATTAGTCGCCCTGGTTCGAGGCGGTTGCCTGGGCGAGCCTTTCAGCGAGGCCCGCTTCTTGCAACGCCGTGATGATGGGCTGGAGGTCGCCTGCGAGGACCTGGTCCAAATTGTGGGCCTTGTAACCGATGCGATGGTCGGTGATGCGGTTCTCGGGGAAATTGTAGGTACGGATGCGCTCAGACCGGTCCACGGTTCGTACCTGGGATTTCCGGGCCGCCGACGCGGACTGTGCCGCCTCTTCTTCCGCCATCGCGGTGAGCTTCGCCCGCAGCATTCTCATCGCAGATTCCTTGTTCTGCAACTGGGATCTCTCATTTTGGCACGAAACAACAATGCCTGTGGGAAGGTGCGTGATTCGTACGGCCGAATCAGTGGTGTTGACGCCCTGGCCTCCCGGGCCGGAAGAGCGGAACACGTCGATGCGAAGGTCGGAGTCGTCGATGGTGATCTCTGTGTCGTCCACGTCGGGCATGACCAGGACGCCGGCCGCCGAGGTGTGGATCCTCCCCTGTGACTCTGTGACTGGCACCCGCTGGACCCGGTGGACCCCGCCCTCGAATTTCAGTGCGCCGTACGGCCCCTGGTCCCCACCCGATCCTTTGACCGCGAAGGTGATCGTCTTGTAGCCGCCCAGATCCGTCTCCTGATAGTCGAGGACGTCGAGCGACCATCTGCGCGACTCGACGTACTTGGTGTACATGGAGAACAGATCCTTAGCGAACAATGCCGATTCCTCTCCTCCCTCGCCTGACTTGATTTCCATGATCGCGTCGTGGGAATCGTTGGGGTCGCGGGGGGCGAGCAGCCGGGCGAGACGTTCATCCACCTCGGCTCGTCGTTCCTCGAGGCTTCGGACCTCAGCCAAAAAACTCGCATCCTCGTGGGCCAGTTCCTTCGCAGCCCCGATATCGGCGCTGATCTGTTCTTTCTCGTTCAGGGCAGCCACGATGGGGGTCAGCTCGGAGTACCGCCGGCCGAGTTTGCGGGAGACGGCCGGGTCATTGTGGACATTGGGATCCGCCAGCCGTGATTCAAGGTCACGGTATTCGTCGATCAAATCCTGAGTTCCAGCCATGATGCTTCCTGAACATGAGACAACACCGGGCCCCAGGGCCCGGTGTTGAACAATGAGTTATTTCTTCTTCGCCTGATTGCCGTAGCGGCGCTCGAAGCGGGCCACGCGCCCGCCGGTGTCGAGGATCTTCTGCTTGCCCGTGTAGAAGGGGTGGCATTGCGAACAGACCTCGGCGTGGATCTCGCCGGAAGTTTTGGTGGAGCGGGTGGTGAAATGGTTCCCGCAGGTACAGGTCACTTCTGTGACCACGTAGTCAGGATGTATTCCTGATTTCATATGAATCTCCTTTTGTCATGCCGGGTCGGGAGTACGTGAACCGGCATCGGTCGATAATTATGCCAGTCATCGGGTTCGATGACAAGACGGGGATCAGTTGGGCGTGGTCCGCGAGATTTGCAGCAGGAACTCGTGGTTCGAGGTCGTCTTGCGCATCTGCTTGAGGAGCATCTCGAGCGCGGCCTGGTCTTCCATCCCCGACAGCACCCGTCTCAGCTTCCAGATGATCGCCAGTTCCTCGCGGCTCATCAACAGTTCTTCGCGCCTGGTTCCGGAGGCGTCGATGTCGATGGCGGGGAAGATCCTCTTGTCCGCGAGGTCCCGGCGAAGGCGGAGCTCCATGTTGCCTGTGCCCTTGAACTCTTCGAAAATGACCTCGTCCATCTTGGACCCGGTCTCGATCAGTGCCGTGGCGAGGATTGTCAGCGATCCCCCGTCCTCGATGTTGCGGGCGGCGCCGAAGAACTTCTTGGGCGGATAGAGGGCTGCGGAGTCCACGCCGCCGGAGAGGATGCGTCCCGAGGCTGGGGCGGCCAGGTTGTACGCGCGTCCCAGTCGTGTGATGCCGTCCAACAGGATGACCACGTCTTTGCCCATCTCGACCAGCCTCTTGGCCCGCTCGATGGCCAGCTCTGAGATGGAGGTGTGGTCCTCGGCGGGACGGTCGAACGTCGAGGCGATCACCTCACCGGAGACGGTGCGCTGGAAGTCTGTGACCTCTTCGGGGCGTTCGTCGACGAGGACGACCATCAGATGGACTTCGGGATTGTTGTCGGTGATCGCATTGGCGATGGTCTGCATGATCATGGTCTTGCCAGCCTTCGGAGGCGAGACGATCAAACCGCGTTGGCCCTTGCCGATCGGTGAGATCATGTCCACGATGCGCCCTGTCATGTTCCCCGGATCAGTTTCCAGACGAAGACGTTCCTGAGGGTACAACGGGGTGAGTTTGGTGAAGTCAGGCCTCGATTTCTGGGATTCCGGGTCTTGGCCGTTGACGGTCTCCAGGGCCACGAAAGGATTGAACTTCTCTTTGCGCTCCCCCTCACGTGGGAGTTTGATCGACCCGGTGACCAGATCACCCTTGCGCAAACCGTACTTTCGTACCATCCCCAGGGGCATGTAGGCGTCCTCGGGGCTGGGCAGGTACCCCGTGGTGCGTACGAAGGCGTACCCCTCCATGACATCGACGATGCCGCGCACCGGCGCGAGGACGTCGTCGGCGCTGACCTGCGGCTCGTTGTCCATCCGGTCCATCCCGCCGCGGCGACGGTTTTGGCGGTCCCTGTTGCGGCGGCGGCGGTTGCGGCGGGCGTTCGCGGAATCATCCTCGTCCTTGACCGTTTCCTGCGTACGTTCGGTGGGTTCGGGCTGCTGAGGAGGGGTTTCGACATCCATGCCCAGAGCCGCCAATCGTGCCCCCACCTCGTCGGCCACGTTCACATCGCCGCCGCCCTGGGGCTTACGGGACCTGCGGCGCACATTGCGCCCGCCCTGATCAGATTCGTTCGTCGCCTCAGCCGTGTGATGGGGCTGGGGGGCTTCCCCACTCGTGTGGTGAGCCTGGGGCGGTGGTGCGGTCTCGGGCCGGGAAGCGCCAGAAGCTTCTGCAATCTTGCTGATGAGTTCTGACTTGCGCATACCAGTCACCCTGGTGATGCCCAGTCCAGAAGCCATTTTGCGAAGTTCTGGCAGAAGCATTGATTCTAGATTTGCAGTCACGGATGTCCTCTCCGTTGGTGGTGTTCGCAGTCAACTTCCAAGAAACCACGAAGTGAAATATGATTTGGTTGCCCGTCATCAAGCCTGATGAAGCCGATCCTAATGGGATGATTCTCTTCCCTAACCTCGTTTATCTTATCACAAAGTTTTCCGGATTAAAGGATTTTCCGTGAAGAGATTTTGACAAGTTGGGATTTCAATTGTTCATAATCGGTGACAACAGGCAACTGCGGGAACTCTTCCATGACTTTGGCGGGAGGGTTGAAGAGGAATCCCTGGTCAGCGGCCAACAACATACCTGTGTCATTGTAGGAATCCCCGGCGGCGAATACGGTGAAATTGAGATTTTGGAAAGCGTGGACGGCCGCCGCTTTCTGGTTGGCCATCCTGATGTTGTACCCCACGATGCGTCCATGTTCGTCGATGTCGAGATTGTGGCAGAAAATCAAGGGGTATCCGAGTTGGGCCATGAGCGGCTGGGCGAAGTCATAGAAAGTGTCAGAGAGGATCGCCACCTGGAAACGGGTACGGGCCCAGTCGAGGAAATCTTTGGCCCCGTCAAGGGGATGCAGTCCCGCGATCACCTGTTGGATCTCGGCGATCCCCAGTCCGTGCTCATCCAGGATCTTCAGCCTGTAGTTCATGAGTTGGTCGTAGTCGGGAACGTCTCGAGTGGTCAGGCGCAGAGCCTCGATGCCGGTGTGTTCTGCGACGTTGATCCAGATCTCGGGCACAAGGACACCCTCCAGATCGAAACACATGACTTCCATTCCCATGTCGTCCTCCTTGAATTCCTCACATCGATTTCACATCAATCATGTCGAAGATTGTGAACGAACGCCAACCCTGGCCCGGATCCGCAGCCGATGCGACCGGATGGGGACGCGCGTGGCATGAACAGGCGGACCCGGGTTCATCCGACGTCCAGGCTCAGCAGGTCTTGCAGGTTCTCCCTGCGTACGATGGGGTACGCCCTGTCGCTGGTGACGGCGATCACCGCCGGACGAAGGGCGTGGTTGTAGTTGGAGGCCATCGAGCGCGCATAGGCGCCCGCCCCCGGCACGGCGATCAGGTCGCCGATCCTCAGATCGGCGGGCAGGTAGACGTCGTGGACGAGGATGTCACCCGATTCGCAGTGCTTTCCGACCACACGCGACAACATGGGTTCTGCTTCAGAGGTACGGCTGGCGAGGACGGCCGAGTAGTCGGCGTGGTACAGGGCTGTACGAATGTTGTCGCTCATCCCCCCGTCGACGCCGATGTACGTTCTCTCGAGTCCCTGACCGATGTCCACCTTTTTGATGGTGCCCACCGTGTAGACCGCCACCCCGGCGGGTCCGCATATCGCCCTGCCCGGTTCGATGGCGAGATGGATCGGGCCGAGGTCGTACTCCGTGATGGCTTGTTTGACGATCCTTGTCAGCCCATGGTTGAGCTGGATCGGGCTGAGCGGCGAGTCATGCTCGGTGTAGGCGATGCCGAAGCCTCCCCCGAGGTTGACCTCCTCCAGGTTCACTGAGGTGCGGGCGCGGAAGGCGGCGAGCAGTTCCATCGTTCGGTGCGCGGCGACCTGGAAACCCTCCAGATCGAAGATCTGGGAGCCGATGTGGGAATGCACCCCTTTGAGGTCGATCCACTCACTGTCGTGACAGGCCTGCAGGGCGTCCATCGCCTGGCCGGAATGGATGGAGAATCCGAATTTCTGGTCCTCGTGCGAGGTTGCGATGTACTCGTGGGTGTGGGCCTCCACCCCGGTCGTGACCCGTACCAACACAGCGACCGTCGTACGGCGCTGCGCCGCGATGGCCTCGATCCGGGAAATCTCATCGAAAGAGTCGACGACGATCCTGCCCACACCGACGTCGATGGCTGATTCCAGCTCGTCGATGGATTTGTTGTTCCCATGCATCCCGATGCGCTGCGGGGGGAATCCCGCCGCCAAGGCGACCGCCAGTTCGTTTCCCGAGCAAACATCAAGGTTCAACCCTTCTTCATCCACCCAGCGTACGACTGCCCGGCACAGGAAGGCCTTCCCGGCGTAATTCACTGTCCAGCCCTGGAAATGGTCGGCGAAGCCGCGTGCCCGGCGGCGGAAATCCTCTTCGTCCATGATGTACAACGGGCTGGCGTACGCCTCGACGAGGTCGGCCACCCGGTGGCCCGCGATCATCAGACAACCGCTCTCGTCGCGGCTGGCCCCCGTCGGCCACAGGGCCGGATCCACCCCGTTGAGGTCCTCGGGAATCGTCAGCCACTGTGGCGCCGCCGGATGAGAAATACGCATGGCCTCAACTGTAGCCCACGACATCCCCATCGAGAGTCGCCCGTACGACAACCCCCGTGGCCCTCTCCCATCCATTGTTGGGAAAATGTCAGCGAAATCCGACATTTCATGACACTCGATGGCCTACGGCAATATTTCTTTACCGGATTCCGATGGATCCACCATCCTCTGATAGACTCGTTGGTCGCCAGCCCCCATAGCTCAGGGGATAGAGCACCGCCCTCCGGAGGCGGGAGCGAGGGTTCGAATCCCTCTGGGGGC
>JGI24699J35502_11134043_pt1 | contig 26521 bp, 21 predicted proteins | sample TergutMp193P4_FD_35502 | JGI IMG/M metagenome (IMG submission 35502)
TATCGCGCCCAATTATTAACAAACAAATCGGATATTAGCGTAAAAAAATACTTTGCTAAATTTGTGGAAATCGGACTATTACAAGTTGAGGGGAAAAATAAGGGACGAAAATATAAAATTGACAAAAAACAATGAATTTGCAAGAACGAAACAACAAATGCACTGCCTCTAACGAGCCGGCGTCAGGCGGGGTGTCGTTTCGCGAACAGTTCACCGGGAATTTGGAAAGTTGCCGCAGTCGCACTCTTAGTGAAATCTCCGCCTAAACGTCAAGCCGCCGGACGTTAAAGGCAATGCGGGGATAACAGATTGTCAAATTAACAGACTTGTAGGACTTTGACTCGGCTTGACTTGACAGTCTTGCGACAAATTCATCAGACTTTAGATTTATTTGACAATATATGTATCTTAAAAACGTTTTTATAATAAACATTAATCTATATTCTCATAAAATTTATGATGAACTATGAAAATAAAAAGCGATTGAATGAGCCAGAACAAGGCTATAAAGAAGATAAAAAAATAAAGTAATAAATTTACCCAAACAATTTAATTTAAAGCTATGAATATAGTAGAACAAAATATAAATCAAGTCTCCAAGTTGTTGGAACAATATCATGTCGACAATATGTATTTGTTTGGCTCTGTACTTACCGATAATTTTTCGCCGGCAAGCGATATTGATTTTCTGGTCAATTTCGGACAGGTAAAACCGGAAGATTATTTTGATAACTATATCGGCTTGAAAAGAGATTTGGAACATTTTTTTAACCGTTCTGTTGATTTAGTGGAAGAAAAAACCGTAAAAAATCCTGTTTTGCGCCGCTCAATTGACCGAAATAAAAAACTAATTTATGGACGAGCGTATTGAGAAATGGCTGTATGATATTCAGTTTGCCATTGAAGAAATTGAACGTTTTTTTGAAAATTCCGAAAAAATATTCAACAATTTCAAGCAAAATATAATGTTGAAACGAGCCATAGAGCGTAATCTTGAAATCATTAGCGAAGCAACCAATCGTATTTTGGCACGAGACCCCGAAATTGAAATATCTAACGCTCGAAAAATTGTCAATTTACGAAATCTTGTAATCCATTCTTATGACAGTATTTCAGATGAAAATATTTGGGCAATCGTAATCAATAACCTGCCTGCATTGAAAAAAGAAACCCAAAAGTTGTTGGGCGATTAATTACAATACAAAAAATGCCTGCATGCAACGAGCCGTTTGCTACAAGCGGAAGCGCAACTCGTCTGACAGTTTTGTAATAATTAGCAATGTATCGCCCACCCGAACTTTAGTAAAGCCCCCGCCTCCATAAAGCTGCCGGCACGTTGTAGGTTATGTGCAAGAGGGAGGCAAAGCTATGAAAACTTGAACGTAAGCTATAATAAGTATAAATCAAATGAAAAATGAAAAAAGTAGTTTTAATGATTGTTTCCACATTGATTTGCGGAATGGTGTTAATGGCAGGATGTGAAAAACAAAATTTAAATTTAAAGGGTTTTGATAACATCATCGGTTGTTGGACAGATCCTATATATGAAGATAATACAGATGGAAAATTAATTGTCTGTTATAAAAAGTCAAATGCTTTGCTTACTGATTCCGGAGGTATTGAATTTCTGAAAGACAGTACGCTGATTGAACGTAAAAATGCAGGTTGGTGTGGTACACCACCCGTTACCTACGACAATTATTCAGGAGAATGGCAAATTCAAAATAACGATGAAATAAAAATAGATGTCGCCTATTGGGGTGGAATGGAATATAGGATTTGCAAAATAATCAATGTTACAGACTCTACTTTGAAAATAGAAATAATATCATGGGAAATACAATGATGGACACAATCCTAAAAAAGAGATATGATATGATTTGACAGAAAAAACACTGCCTGCAACGAACGGTTCGGCATCAGCAGGTTGACAGCACAAAGCAGACTCGTTTGGCGGACTTTGATTTATTTTGACTTGACCGTTTTATTAACAAAATAGAAATAACATGATGAGTGTATTTACAGATAAAGAATTAATGCCTGATGATGAAAACCTGAAAACAATATCCCTTCACCACTTGTCCCGTCAGGGACAAAATATTTTCCTTCCCGCATTACGTCCCTGACGGGACTTTGGTCACCGAAGGGACTCTCCTTTCTACCAATATGTTGTCCCTGACGGGACGGAAAACAACATTTTTTAGGGCATAATTTTTAAAAAACGAATATTACATTTTTATACCCCACCTACGGGGAGAGCCGGACATAACATCCGATAATCATTTTTATCTTTTACCGGGAGACAAATTGACACGTTTTTCACACCTCCCCTGCGGGAATATCCGGGGATAACATCAGATAATCATTTTAAAAAATAATTGTAATTTTATGTATATCTAAGAGTTATTGGAAAGCGGACAACAGTACATTACCGAAAAAAATATCAGAAAAAGTTGTAATAATCTGAAAAAAGTTGTAATTTTACAACGTTCTTTATAAGAATAAAAAAATAACAAGAATAATAGACATTATATTGATTAAATGATAACTATACTGATTATCAATTTGTTTAATATCTAAAAATTGCTTATTCCATATAAATTCTAATCTATAAACTAAAATAAAAAATGAATTTTTCAATTAAAAACTGGTGGTTGCTTCCATTGATAGGCGTTTTGTTTATCATCGGCGGAATATTTATGATGGTGAAGCCATTTGCGTCTATCGCGGCTATGACGATGCTGTTCTCCGTTTCGTTTCTCGTATGGGGAATTTTTGAAATTGTGTTTTCATTCGCCAATACTCGCAATCAAAATTGGGGCTGGTATCTTGCAGGCGGTATTTTAGATCTGTTAATCGGCGTTATGCTGATAAGTTCCAATCTTTTTGAACAGATGGAAATACTTGCATTTTTCATCGGATTTTGGTTGATTTTCAGAGGTTCTGCCCTTATGGGACACACTTTTGAGTTCAAACATTCAGGCAACAAAAACTGGGGCTGGTTGCTTTTTCTGGCGATAATTACACTACTTGCGGCTTTTGCAGTAATGGCAATTCCCGCTCTGGCGCTTGGAACAATGTTGATTTGGATAAGCATTTCCCTGATTTTCTTGGGTGTTTTCTACATTGTTTTGGGTTTCGCTTCCAAAGGAAAGTGATGTAAATCAATTTTTCACAAAAGCTTAGAAGCTGTTTGAGTTATTTGGAGATGTAATGAAATTTCTATTTATTTTCAAAAATCAAAAAAATTCAACACAAAGATTTTATATATCCAAAAAAACTTATTCCCTAAAAACCCTTAGTAGCCTCAAATGTCTTTTTAGTCTCCGCTTATTCCCTTATTTTCAGTCTTTTAATAAGGGAATAGGTGGTAATGTTATTTTCTGCTGCTAAGGGGAACTTTTTAAAAATAAGGGCAATACAAAATGAACGAATTTTCAAAAAAATAGACCTACACTTTTCGCACCCGGAGGTATTTTTGCGGATAAGCATTTAAAATTTCAGCAGGTAACATAATTCAAACAGCCCTTAAACATCCGGAATTGTAATTCTTTAGGATTTCGGATATTTTCTTTATATTTTTTTGCAAATGTTGTGGGGTTAAAACCCATTTTCATTTTTAACCTTTATTTTCAAAGGAACAATCATATAAACATAGAAAACAAATCGAAATTTTGTTGGCGGACTGCAAGTCTTTTTGAGTAAGAAGGCAGCGGACAACATGTCCGCTGCGGCAGGAGTGAGAGGTAACAACCCCACGCTGCACTACGGTTGCATGGGGTTACAATATTAAAGTCCATACAGACTTTTTAGGGTGACGCATTATCAAAGTCAGGAGACAATCTTATTTCAAATACTTCCCGATTGTTTCGGCAGCTTTTCTTCCCGACTCAATTGCCCGAACCACCAAACTTGCGCCGAGTGTTGCATCGCCTGCCACAAAAACTTTGTCGACAGATGTTTTATTCGGCGATGTTGCCGCAACATTTCCACGAACATCATATTCGACTCTCAAATCATCCAACAAACCTTCATGAACGGGATGAACAAAACCCATGGATAAAAATACCAAATCCGCTTTGATGATTTCGGGATTACCTTTTTCAACCGGAATCATTCGGCCGTTTTCTTTTTTCCATTCGATTTCAACGACCTCAACGCCCGTTATTTTGCCTTTATCACCGATAAAACGTTTAGTAGCCAACGACCAACGACGTTCGCACCCTTCAAGATGAGAACTTGACGTTTTCAGAATATTCGGATAATACGGCCACGGCGTATCGGGATTTGTTCCGACAGGCGGTTTCGGTAAGATTTCTATTTGCGTGATTTTTAACGCTTTATGACGAACGGATGTTCCGACACAATCCGAACCTGTATCCCCGCCGCCGATAATCAATACCTGCTTATCTTTCGTGGAAATCAATTCGTTTTTCGGAACAGATTGCCCCGCAATCACTCTATTTTGTTGTTGCAACAATTCTAATGCAAAATGAATGCCTTTTAAATCGCGACCTTCCACCGGCAAATCTCTCGGAACGCCGGCGCCTGTGGCCAGACATACAGCATCAAACGACGACAACAATTCTTCCGAAGTTATATCTTTCCCTATCTTCACGTTGTTCTTGAAAATAATCCCTTCTTGTTTCAGAATATCCAATCGTCTGTCGATGACTTCCTTATTCAATTTAAAATCGGGAATGCCGAAACGCAGCAATCCGCCAGGTTGTTCGTCTTTTTCGAAAATGGTAACAGAATGTCCTTGACGATTCAATACATCCGCAGCAGCCAATCCCGCAGGCCCCGAACCGACAATCGCCACTTTTTTTCCTGTTCGGACACGCGGAGGATCAGGTTTCACATATCCTTCCCTGAACACATGTTCGGCAACCGCCGCTTCGTTTTCCCGAATGGTAACGGGTTCTCCCTCAATATTCAACACACAACTTTTTTCGCACACCGCGGGACAAATGCGTCCCGTAAATTCGGGGAAATTATTGGTAGCAGAAAGTATTTTATACGCTTCCTGCCATTTTCCTTTAGAAAGCGCATCCTGCCATTCGGGCATTACATTCGACACCGGACAAGCCCAATGACAAAACGGAACACCGCAATCCATGCAACGCGACGCTTGTAACATGCGGTCTTCGCTGTTCAGCGTTTGTTCTACCTCGCCGAAATCGGCTATCCGGTCAATCACAGGCCGATAGCCCGCTTCTTTTCTGTTTATATATAAAAAAGCACCATTCATAAGTTAGGAGTTAAGAATTAAGAGTTAAGAGTTATTCTTGGGGTAAAAAAATGATATTTAAAGTTTAAAAATTGAACATATTTTGAAATATAAGAGGTTATTATTTGTACTATTTTTGTTGCCATAAATATTATTATTGTCATTATGCAATATCCTGTCAAAGTAAAGTCTTATAATTTCGCATTGAAAATCATTAATCTTTACAGATTTTTATGTAAAGAAAAATATGAATTTATTTTGTCCAAACAACTTTTACGAAGCGGAACAGCCATTGGAGCTCTTATCAGTGAAAGCCGATTTGCACAAAGCAAGGCTGATTTATCAACAAGATGAATATTGCACTCAAAGAAGCTAATGAAACAAAATATTGGACAAATCTATTACATGACTCCGACTTTTTCGATAATAATATCTTTAAATCCTTAGCTTCCGATATTGAAGAAATAATCTGCCTGCTCGCAGCAATCGTCAAAACGTCAAAGGGAAGTTAAAAGTTAAGAGTTAAGAATTAAGAGTTAAGAATTGATGTGAGTGTATATTCTTGTAAAGATATTAATCGATAATTAATAATTAACAATTATTAATATATATATATATACAAGCATCAATCATTTCATCATGTCAAAAACTCTTAACTCTTAACTCTTAATTCTTAACTCCTCAATAATCATACTCCACTTGCGCAATTTTCTTTTTGATTGCTTCCATTTTTTCTTCCTGCAATACTTTTTTGTATTCAATGGGTGTGACTTTGATAAAATGTTTGAGATAATTTTCCCAATCAGCAAGGATGCGTTTTGCCAGCGGACTTTGCGTATACTGCGCATGGGCCGTAATCAGGCGATGCAGTTCCATGCTGTCGGACTTATCGTCAATCAATGTCAGTTCCACCATTTCCATATTACAAAAATAATCAAACGATTCGTCCATATTCAACACATAGGCGATACCGCCGCTCATTCCCGCGGCAAAATTTTTGCCTGTAGTTCCGAGCACAACGGTTCGACCGCCTGTCATGTATTCACAACAATGGTCGCCCACACCTTCCACCACAGTCGTTGCCCCACTGTTCCGTACACAAAAACGTTCGCCCGCACGACCGTTGATATAGACTTCCCCTCCCGTTGCACCATAAAGCAGCGTATTTCCTGCAATAATGTTGTTTTCAGGTTCAAATGAGCTTCCTTTCGGGGGAACAACTATAATTCTCCCGCCGGACAAACCTTTACCTAAATAATCGTTTGATTCACCTTCCAAACGGAAGGTAATCCCTGTCGCAAGAAACGCGCCGAAACTTTGTCCCGCCGAACCTTTAAAATTCACTAAAATCGTATTGTCAGACAAACCTTCATTACCGTGTAACCTTGCTGTTTCGCCCGAAAGCATGGCTCCGACAGCTCTTTCGGTATTATTGATGGCAAGATTCATTTCCACGGGCAACGATTTTTCCAATGCAGGATTCGCTTTGCGTATAATTTCCCGGTCCAAAATTCTGTCTATTTTATGATCTTGAACTCTATCGTTTTTTAATGAATTTTCCGTTTCCGGGAAATAAAGCATTTTTGAAAAATCGATTTTAGCGGCTTTTTCATGAACATCCGTATGCTGCAATTCGATTAAATCGCTGCGGCCGATGATATCGTTCAGGCTTCTGAACCCCATTTCAGCCAGATGCTCGCGAACCTCATTTGCCAAGAACGTGAAAAAATTCAACAAATACTCATGTTTGCCCTTGAAACGTTTGCGCAATACCTCATTTTGGGTCGCCACGCCGACAGGACAAGTATTCAGATGGCATTTACGCATCATCACGCACCCCAACACAATCAACGCGCTTGTCGCAAAACCGTATTCTTCGGCGCCCAACAACGCAGAAACGATAATATCTTTTCCCGTTTTCAATTGTCCGTCGGTTTGCAGTTTCACGAATCCGCGCAAATTGTTCAATACTAAGGTCTGCTGTGTTTCAGCCAATCCGATTTCACCGGGTATTCCCGCATGACGAATGGAGCTGATCGGACTTGCACCCGTTCCTCCCTCCGCCCCGCTGATCACAATACGGTCGGCTTTCGCTTTTGCCACCCCCGCGGCAATGGTTCCCACACCGCTTTCCGACACCAATTTGACGCTGATTTCGGCCTTCGGATTGACATTTTTCAAATCAAAAATCAATTGCGCCAAATCTTCAATCGAATAAATATCGTGATGCGGCGGCGGAGAAATCAACGTGATGCCCGGAATGGAATGACGAGTCTTGGCAATTACCTTATCGATTTTGAATCCGGGTAATTGTCCGCCTTCGCCCGGTTTTGCTCCCTGAGCGACTTTAATTTGCAATTCATCCGCATTCACCAAATATTCAGCCGTAACACCAAAACGCCCCGATGCAATCTGTTTGATGGCACTTCTTCTGTTCAATCCGTCTTCACCGATTTGAAAACGAACGGGATCTTCTCCGCCTTCGCCCGTATTGCTTCGTCCGTGCAGAATATTCAATGCAATCGCTATCGCTTCGTGCGCTTCCTTGCTGATGGACCCGAACGACATGGCGCCTGTCACAAACCGTTTGGTGATTTCTTCCACCGGTTCCACTTCCGAAATATCGATCGGATTTCGTTTATAGGTCATAAAATCCCGCAAAAATACAGGAGCCGTTTTATTATTTGCGGTATCCGTATATTCTTTAAACAAATCATAATTCCCTGTTCGTGTCGCAATCTGAAGTTTGGCGATCGTTTCGGGATTCCATGCGTGATATTCGCCGTTTCGACGATAAGTATACATCCCGCCGTTCGGCAACAAATCGGAAGCGTCCTGATCTGAAAATCCGTCGAAATGAGCAAACAAAACTTCACGAGCAATATCCGTCATATCGATACCGCCGATACGGGAAGTCATTCCGCGAAAATACCGGTCCAATACCTCCTGCCCGATACCGACCGCTTCAAAAATTTGCGCTCCGCGATAACTTCGCAATGTGGAGATTCCCATTTTAGATAATATCTTCAGCAATCCTTTATTTACGGATTTAATGTACATTTTTTCGGCTGTATGAAAATCCAATTGAATTTCATGTTTTTTCGCCAAATCGTTCAACACGGCGAATGACATATACGGATTGACTGCCGTCGCTCCGAATCCGAACAACAGCGCAAAATGCATCACTTCGCGAGCTTCACCCGTTTCCACCACAATGGCAATTTGCATCCGCTTCCGTTTGTCAATCAAATGATGATGCACAGCCGACACAGCCAGCAACGACGGAATTGCCGCCTGTTTTTTGTTTACGCCACGGTCACTGAGAATCACGTAACTGTATCCGTCGATTACCGCTTTTTCAGCCTGCTGACAAAGATTCGACAACGCCTCCTCCAATCCGTGTACGCCTTTTTCCGCATCGAAAAGCATCGGCAGGGTCAACGTCCGGAATCCTTTGTAATCCAGATGTTTCAAAATATCCAAATCGGCATTGTGAATGACGGGACTTTCCAACTTCACCATCTTACACAAATCAGGGGACGGCTCCAATAAATTCGCCTCCTGACAGCCGATGTACAACGACAACGACATGACCAATTCTTCGCGTAAGGGGTCGATAGGCGGATTCGTCACTTGTGCAAACAATTGTCGAAAGTAGTTGAATAACCGTTGCGGCTTTTCCGACAAAACCGCCAACGGCGTATCATTTCCCATCGAACCGACAGGTTCTTTGCCTTCGACTGTCATCGGAATAATGATCCGTTCTATATCTTCTTTCGAATATCCGAATGCTTTCAATTTTGCAAGATAATGATCGACATCATATTTAACCGTGCGTCCCGAAGAAATATTCGACAAAACGATTCTGTTTTTCGACAACCATTCACTGTACGGAAGCGCAGAGGCCAATTCTTCTTTCAGCTCGGCATCGTAATACATTTTTCCTTCAACCGTATCAATCATCACCATTTTTCCGGGTTGCAAACGACCTTTTTCTTTGATTTCCGACGCTTCAAACGGCAACACGCCCGCTTCGGAGGCAATCACCACCATATCGTTTTTGGTCACCAGATAACGGGCAGGACGCAATCCGTTTCTGTCTAACATGCCGCCGGCATAACGCCCGTCAGTGAACAATAATGTGGCAGGACCATCCCACGGTTCCATCAAAATACTGTGATATTCGTAGAATGCTTTCAATTCGGGAGAAATCGGGTTTTTATCGTTCCAACTTTCAGGAACCAGCATCGCCAACGCATGCGGCAGGCTTTTTCCCGACATCACCAGATATTCCAAGACGTTATCCAACGAAGCGCTGTCGCTCATACCGGCCTGCACAATCGGGAAAATATCTTCGGGATTTCCCAAATCGGAAGCATTTAAAATACTTTCGCGTGCTTCCATCCAATAACGATTTCCGCGAATGGTGTTGATTTCGCCGTTGTGTCCGAGCAAACGGAACGGTTGCGCCAAATCCCATGACGGAAACGTATTGGTGCTGAAACGCGAATGAACCAATGCCAGCCCGCTCGTAAAATACGGATTTGTCAAATCGGAGAAATAATCGCGCAATTGGGTCGACGTAAGCATTCCTTTATAAACGATACGTTTCGAAGAAAGGCTGACAACATAAAATTGCCGTTTGTCGGCCAAAGAAGATTTCAACACTTTCTTTTCCAGTTTCTTGCGGGCAATGTATAATTTTCGTTCCAACTCCTCGGGATTTTCTTCCCCGACTACAAAAATCTGTTTAATTGCAGGTTCGTTACTCTGCGATATTTCACCTAAAATATCGCTGTTTACGGGAACATCTCTCACCGCCGACAATTGCAGATTTTCCTGTGTCAGTGTATCTTCAAGCACTCTCATGCAAATTTCGGCCTGTTCTTCTTCTTTGGGAAGAAAAACAAGCCCCGTTCCGTATTTACCGCGTTCGGGAAGCGGAATACCCTGCAACAAAATAAATTCGTGAGGAATCTGAAGCATGATTCCGGCCCCGTCTCCCGTTTTATTATCGGCGCTCTCCGCACCGCGATGCAGCATGTTTTCCAACACCTGCAATCCTTTTTCCACAATGTCGTGAGATCTGTTTCCGTGAATATCGGCCACTAAGCCTACACCGCAGGCATCGTGTTCGAAATCGGAATGATATAACCCTGAATTTCTCATAATTTTTACCTGATAAACAGCAACTCCCTGTATTTCGGCAACGTCCACATTTCATCGTCCACAATCAATTCCAACTTATCAATGTGATAACGAATTTCGTCGAAATACGGCGCAATTTTCTCGCAATACACGAGCGCTTTTTCACGTTCATTTTCTATTTTATTGGCCACTTTGCGGGCTTCTATCATTTCATCGGTTTTTGTTTTGATGAAATCTAAATGCTCCGCAATATCCTCGATAATCGCTAAATCCTGTTTAGCAATTTTCAGGGCCTTTCCCTCATCATACAACAATTTGATTTTAGCTGCATTTTCCAACAACAACGCTTGATAACGAGTTGCAACGGGAATGATGTGATTCATCGCCAAATCGCCTAACACGCGGGCTTCTATTTGAATCTTCTTGGTATATTGTTCCCATTTCACTTCATTGCGCGCATGCAATTCCCGTTCGGTCAATACGCCTGTTTCAGCAAACAAATCCACTGATTGTCCGGTCAAATACGCATCATAAATCACGGGAACACGAGTTTCACAATCCAATCCGCGCTTGGCGGCTTCCACCTTCCATTCGTCGCTGTAACCGTTTCCGTCGAAACGGATCGGCTTCGATTCCTTAATATTTTTACGAACCATGGTAAAAATCGCCTCTTCTTTCTTCATTCCCGATTCAATCAACCGGTCGACTTCTTTCTTAAATTCGATTAACTGACCCGCAACAGCCGTATTCAATGCCAACATGGCAGCAGCGCAGTTAGCCGAAGAACCTACGGCACGAAATTCAAACCGGTTTCCCGTAAAAGCAAACGGAGAGGTACGGTTACGATCGGTGTTATCCACCAAAATTTCAGGGATATAGTTCAATGACAACCGTGTACCCGTTTTTTCTTTCACTTCGATGTCTTTCAGTTCCCGACTTGCCTCCAATTCGTCCAGCAAATCCGAAACCTGACTTCCCATAAATACCGAAATAATGGCGGGTGGAGCTTCATTCGCACCCAAACGATGTGCATTGGTGGCCGAAGAAATACTTGCTTTCAACAATGCATTGTTTTTGTAAACGGCCATCAAAACATTGGATACGAATGTAATGAATTGCAGATTTTGAAGGGCATTTTTGCCCGGACTCAACAAATTCACCCCGATGTCCGTTCCCAACGACCAGTTATTGTGTTTACCCGAACCATTGATTCCTTTAAAGGGTTTTTCGTGCAACAAAACCCTGAAATAATGACGGGAGGCCACTTTTTTCATGGTCGACATCAATAATAAATTATGGTCGACCGCCAGATTACACTCTTCGAAAATCGGCGCAAGTTCGAATTGATTGGGTGCCACTTCGTTATGACGAGTTTTTACGGGAATGCTCAGTTTGTAGCATTCATATTCCAAATCGCGCATAAACGCCGAAACACGCGAAGGTATCGACCCGAAATAATGGTCTTCCAACTGTTGGTTTTTGGAGCTTTCGTGTCCCATCAAGGTACGTTCGGTCAGAATCAAATCAGGACGGGCGGCAAACAATGCTTCATCGACCAAAAAATATTCTTGTTCCCATCCCAAGTAGGAAAACACTTTTTTCACGTTCCGGTCGAAATAATGGCAAACATCCACTGCAGCCTTATCCACCGCTCCGATGGACTTCAACAGCGGCGTTTTGTAATCCAACGCTTCACCCGTATAAGAAATAAACACCGTGGGAATACACAACGTTCCGTCTATGATAAACGCGGGGGAAGACGCATCCCAAGCGGTATATCCGCGCGCTTCGAACGTGTTCCGGATGCCGCCCGACGGAAAACTTGATGCATCGGGTTCTTGTTGAGCCAAGAGTTTTCCCGAAAATTCTTCAATCATACCGCCGCTGCCGTCGAAATCGACAAAAGCGTCATGTTTTTCGGCGGTTCCGTCCGTTAAAGGATGAAACCAATGCGTATAATGCGTTACCCCCATTTCCATCGCCCACATCCGCATGCCTGCGGCAACATGGTTGGCAACTTGTCTGTCCAGCGGTTCTCCTTTATCAATCGCATTCAACACCAATTTCAATGTTTCTTTCGATAAATATTTCCGCATAGTATTCCTGTCAAACACATATTTTCCGAAATAATCGGATGTTTTATCCGCAGGCGCCGTAACTTCCACGGCTTTCCTTTTAGAAGCTTCTTCTACCGCTTTAAATCTCAAATGACTCATATCTGTTGTTTATTATTGGTTATTGTTATCATGTCAAGTTAAGAGTTAAGAGTTAAGAGTCGTGATTAAGAGTTAATTACAGATGAATAACCGTTAATTTGTTGAATCCCGTACCTCCAACTCTTAACTCTTAATTCTTAACTATTTTAAGATGATGTTGTTCTCGGCGCATTCCTGAATCATTTTTTCGGGCCAGATGCAGGATTGAACTTCACCGATGTGTGCGCAACGCAAGAGGAACATGCACAACCGGGATTGTCCAATACCTCCGCCGATGGACAACGGAATTTTGTCTTCCATCAGACTTTTGTGAAACAACAATTCCAAACGGTCTTCGCAATTTCTGATTTTCAATTGAGTCAACAACGCTTTTTTATCCACACGGATTCCCATGGATGAAATCTCGAAAGCCGATTTCAAAACAGGATTCCAAAGAATGATGTCGCCGTTTAATCCTTTGTATCCGTCTTTTGTGGGCGTCGACCAATCGTCGTAATCGGGCGAACGTCCGTCATGAATTTTACCGTCGGCCAATTCACCGCCGATACCGATGATAAACACCGCACCGTATTTTTCCGCTGCTTTGTTTTCCCGTTCACGAGGCGATAAATTCGGGTATTCAGCCAATAAATCTTCAGTATGTATGAAATGAATATCCTCGGGCAAAATGGGTTTGATTTGCGGATACGTTTGACAAACCGCGGCTTCGGTTTCTCTTAATGCACCGTAAATCTTTTTGACGATGCTTTTCAAAAAATCCAAGTTCCTGTCGGCCTCGGTAATGGTACGTTCCCAATCCCATTGATCGACGTAAACGGAGTGCAGGTTATCCAATTCTTCTTCGTCTGCACGAATGGCGTTCATATCGGTATAAAGCCCTTTTCCCGGCTCAATGTGGTATGCGCCGAGTTTCATCCGTTTCCATTTGGCCAACGAATGCACGATTTCGGCCGAAACACCGCCCATCGCAGAAATTTTAAACGAAACCGGATGTTCAACCCCGTTCAAATTATCGTTGATGCCCGTTCCGGACAACACAAATAAAGGTGCAGTTACCCGTTCGAGCGACAACGCTTCCGACAATTCTTCCTGAAAATACAATTTTACCCGTTTAATCGCTTTCTCCATCTCTTCAGGAGTTAATACCGGCTTATAGCCTTGTGGAATTACTAATGACATATTTTTTTAATTAAAAGTTAAGAATTTTAGTTAAGAGTTAAAAGTTAAGAATTAAGAATTAAGAATTAAGAGTTGAGAGTTAAGAGTTGAGAGTTAAGTCGAATATTAAAGAATCAAAAAAATTCATGAAGCTGTATGACGTTAATCTCCGACATTCAATTCTTAACTCTTAACTCTTAATTCTTAACTCCTTATTCAAGTCCGTATCGTTCGTCGTGTTGGCTGATATCCAAGCCTATTTTTTCGCTTTCGGGCGAAACCCTCATTTTTACGATTTTATTTGTCAACCAATACAAGAAATAGGTAACACCAAAGGTATAAGCTATTACAACCAATACCGCCAAGATGTGGTTGAAGAAAACAATCACTTTTCCATCGAGCAATCCGTCAACAAAAATGCCGGTAAGAATCGTTCCCAAAATACCGCCGACACCATGAACGGGAAATACATCCAGCGCATCATCCAGCGATGTTTTGTTTTTCCAATAAACGGCGATGTTACAAACAATGGCGGTCATAAAACCGATGAAAATACTCTCGCCGGCCGTTACATAGCCCGCCGAAGGCGTAATTCCGACAAGTCCCGCAACCGCACCGACAGCAGCTCCCATGGCCGACATTTTATGTCCGCGCAACCCGTCGAAAAACAACCAAGTCAGCATGGCAACCGCCGAAGCCGTGTTCGTATTGATGAATGCTTTTACCGCAATACCGTCAGCAGCAAGCGAAGAACCTGCATTGAATCCGAACCAGCCGACCCATAATAACGCCGTTCCCAATAAAACAAAGGGAATATTTGCGGGACGATGAGCGCCTTCGCTATTTCTTTTTCCCAAGAAAATAGCGCCCGCCAAAGCAGCCACACCCGATGAGGCATGAACTACGATTCCACCCGCAAAGTCAACAACCCCCATTTGTTTGAACAACCCTTCGGGATGCCAGGTACAATGAGCCAGCGGAGCGTAAACGAATATGGTAAACAAAACCATGAAAATAACATACGAAGAAAAACGCACTCTCTCGGCAAAAGAACCCGTAATCAAAGCAGGCGTCAAAATGGCGAATTTCATTTGGAACAAAGCAAACAACGCCAACGGAATGGTCGGAGCCAACGCCTCGGACACATTCACGCCTACCCCTTTAAACATAAAAAAGGTAAGCGGATTTCCGATGACCCCGCCAATATCATCGCCGAATGTCAAGCTGAATCCGAAAACAATCCAAATCACACTGATGATCCCCATGGCAATAAAACTTTGCAACATCGTGGATATGACGTTTTTTGTTTTAACCATTCCTCCGTAAAAGAACGAAACCCCCGGCGTCATCAACAATACCAAAATCGTGGCGGTAATCATCCATGCCACATCGGCATAATTAATTCTCTCATCCACCGCCGAAAACAAATCCTGTTTCTCAGGCGTAAACAGCCCGAGTATACTGACTATTACGATTAATCCGAAGGATATCATCCATCGTTTTTTTAATATTATTCCTTTCATAATGAATTTTTTTAGATCAATCTGTTTTATAATTTCACACCAAAAACAAAAAACATGTCTTCTGTTTTCGGATTGGCTAATAAGCGTCCGAAAACGGGAAGAGAAAAACTGTCCGTTATTTTAATTTTTCCGGCAGCTTTCAGTCCGATGCTTACCACCGCAAAATCACCGGCATACATCCCCTCCCACGGAGTCAATCCCATCGACAACTCAAGATCGACAGTCTTAATCGAAAAGGGATACGATGCTTCAATGTATGTGGAATAACTCCGGCCTCCACCTTCGCTGTAATAGTCCGCTCCTGCAAAAACCATGTTCCAGACAAGAGTCAACGGAAATTTGTCCCACGGCAACGTATAACCGGCCGTACCTTCGAAAAAATGCTGCGTATCATGCGCACCATAATGAAAATAGTTGTACGTTCTTTCCGCCGAACACCAATAATCGGTCACGGCCAATGACAAGCCGCCGGTTTCATAAGCCGCCGTAAAATCCACTTCTTTGTAATCGCCGTAATCTCCGCCGGTCACATCAACACTTCCCCACGCAGAAAGCGAAAAACCTTTGTAGTACGCTCCCATTGCAGGCTGAACACTTGCGTTCGACAACAATGATCCACGCCATACATACGAACTTACAATATCTCCGCCGATCGAAAAATCGACCCCTTGCGCATGTATTTGAGCTTTTTGCAGCATAAACAGCCCTGTTGTTGACAACAAAAATAATCCTATTTTTTTCATTTCCCGCAAAAATTTAATTTTAAGTTAAATTCATCGTTGATCTTAAAAACCGAAAGGATAAGACCTTTCTCTTCCGGGCAAAAACCACGGTTGCCCATCTTTTTTCAGGAAAATGATAATAATCCGATTATCTTAATTTTCCCTCAACATACTTTTGATTTATCCCCCGAAAGGGGGTTTTGTATGCGAGGATACAAATAATAGTACGAGGATGACATAATTTTTTAGTTAAGAGTTAAGAGTTATGAGTTAAGAATTAAGAATTAAGAGTTATGAGTTGAATCGGGTATTAAAGAATCAAAAAATTCATGAGAGCTGTATAGCGGATTAAAATCTCCGATCTTCAACTCTTAACTCATCATTCTTAACTCTTAATTTTCATTCTATCGACAGCCTCAAGAACGTCGGTACGCTTTCCGAAGGCTGTCAACCGGAGAAATCCTTCGCCGCTTTTTCCGAATCCGACGCCCGGCGTGCCTACAACTTGACGTTCATTCAGCAACCTGTCAAAAAAATCCCAAGATGAAACGTTTTTCGGAGTTTTCATCCATATATACGGAGCATTAACTCCACCATACGTCTCCATACCGATGCTTTCAAGATTTTCTTTAATAATGCGCGCATTTTCCATATAATAATCAATCGTTTCATGAATCTGCTGTTTTCCTGCCGGCGTATAAATCGCTTCGGCAGCACGCTGAATGATATAAGCCGTTCCGTTGAACTTGGTCGACTGTCGCCGTTTCCACAATTGATTTAATGATACAACATTTTTTGCCTCGTCATACACCGTCAATTCTTTCGGAACTACCGTATATCCACAGCGCAATCCTGTAAATCCGGCTGTTTTCGAAAAACTGCGAAATTCGATTGCAACCTGTTTTGCGCCTTCAATTTCATAAATGCTGTGAGGCACATTTTGTTCCGTGATAAATGCTTCGTAAGCCGCATCAAAAAGCAACAACGCCTTGTGTTTCAATGCATAATCAACCCAGCCTTTCAATTGTTCTTTGGTCAACGTTGTTCCTGTAGGATTATTCGGATAACAGAGATAAATCACATCCACCTCTTTTCCGGGAAAATCCGGAACAAACTTATTGCCGGGAGTACACGGCAAATACACCAATCTATCCCAAACTCCCGCCTGCAGATTTCCCGCTTTTCCACCCATCACATTCGTATCCACATATACCGGATACACCGGATCGGTAACGGCGACAATATTATCGACCCCCAAAATATCCCCGATATTTCCCGTATCACTTTTAGCTCCGTCACTGACAAAAACTTCATCTTGTTCCAGCGAAATGCCTCTCGAATTAAAATCATTTTTAATAATCGCTTCAATCAAAAACGAATACCCACATTCGGGAGCATACCCTCTCATGGTTTTTTCATCGCCCATTTCGTCGATCGCCTTATGAATGGAGTCTATCGATGCTTTCGGCAAAGGACGGGTTACATCTCCGATTCCCAGACTGATGACTTTTTTATCCGGATTCGCAATCTTAAAAGCATTCACCCTTTTCGCTATTTCCGAAAATAAATAACTTTCGGATAACTTCAAAAAATTTTCGTTGACTGAAACCATAGTTAAAAGTTAAAAGTTAAGAGTTAAGAATTAAGAGTTAAGAGTTATAAATTATTGGTTATTGGTTATTAGTTATTGGTTAATGAGTGTTAAAAGTCTTGAATTTTTTAGAGTTATAAGTTAACATTACTATTTCGAGAAATCCGAATCCGCAACTCTTAACTCTTAACTCCTAATTCTTAACTCTTAACTTCCACCTCCCCTTCAAATACCGTTACTGCATTGCCGGTCATGAAAATATGGTTATTTTCCCGGTTCCATTCAATTTCCAAATCTCCTCCGGGCAAAGAAATGACCGCTTTTTCATCCAACAAACCGTTAAGCACTCCTGCGGTCAAAGCGGCGCAGGCTCCGGTACCGCAGGCTTGCGTTTCCCCCGTTCCTCTTTCCCAAACGCGCATTTTGGCCTGCCGGGATGAAAGAATCTTCACAAACTCGACATTTGTACGTTCGGGAAACAAAACGTCCTGTTCAATCCTTTTGCCTGTCGACTCAATCTCCAAATCATCAATATCTTCCGTAAAAATTACGGTATGCGGATTTCCCATGGAAACGCACGTTATTCTGTAAGTGTCTTCACCGAAGCTCACCAGATAATCAATGACCTCGTCAACCGGCAAATTCACCGGAATGCTTATACTTTTTAAAACAGGTTCTCCCATATCGACACAGACGCCGGCAACTTTACCGTTTTCAGGAAACAATTGCAACCGTTTTATTCCGGCTTTGGTTTCCAACGTCAATGTTGTTTTGTCCGTCAAGCCGTAATCAAAAACAAATTTACCCACACAACGGGATGCGTTACCGCACATCTCCGCTTCCGACCCGTCGGGATTAAACATTCTCATTCTGAAATCGCATCCATCGGAAGGTAAAATCAACACCAATCCGTCAGAGCCGATTCCTTTATGCCGGTCGCTGATGAAACGAACCAACTCTTCCGGTTTTTCGACCTTTTCCGTAAAACAGTTTACATACACATAATCATTGCCTGTGCCATGCATTTTGACGAATTTCATACATTGTCTTTTTGATGTTAAAACTAATGATTTTGTTGCATTTTGCTTCTTTGACTCTGCAAAGATATGCATTTTGTTTTAAAACAAACAAATAATATGACACTTTGTTTTAAAAATTTTCACATTCGTTGCATTATAACAACAAAAAGGTGATTTTCATGGCATCATGTAAAATCACCCGGCACGCGCCAAGCGCTGTTACACAGCATCCGGGCAACAAAAAAATAAAAGAAAAAAATCAGAATGAAAATCTGGCCCCGAATTGCCACCCGTGTTTGGAAACGCCGGGGTTATTCAGGTAAGACATTCGGAGAAGATAATCGATCCGGATAAAATGGAACAAATTCTCTATCCCGAAACTCATTTCCGTATAAGGCCCGGCATTCATTTTGAAAGAAGTGGGATTCCCGGCTGCGTCAGTCGGGGTAAGAAATACCTCATCATTACAGGCAGGATTATTCTTATCGGATAAACCACCCCAAAGGCCTCTGAAAGATATCGATTCTCTCAACCGCAAATGTTTAATTAACGGAATCCGATTAAAAATCAACCCGTTCGGACGATACGTCAAAAACAAGGACGCATATTTATCATTCATAAATTCCGAGACATTCATCATACTGTACGTTCCCGGTTCGATGAAATAAGAAGTATTCGTAACAGGACTGAACAACAACGGGAAAGGAACCGTGTTCCAAACCATTCCGGCGCGGACTACCGTCTCCAGATTGCCGAAAATGGAAAGCCAGAATCGTTTTTCAAACGAAAACTCCGTAGCTTGCAATCCGTAATCCACACCCGGCAGGCTATTCAATCCGGCCACCTGCATCAACGAAAAAACCGGAGCTTCGCGGGAGACCAAAACACGACGACCTGTTTTCTGGTAAAATTTTTGTCCGGGCGAATACCTTAACCGGAGAATCAAATCGGCAGTGGTGAAATCATGAACGGGAATAATTCCGTCATCTGTCTGCCGGAGATAGTGCAACGAACCTGCGGGAGTATCATTCCGATAAGTCGCAAACAATTCGTATGAAAAATCATTGATAAATTCTTTCTGATAAGACAACATGATTTCCCGGATATAAGACAGTTTGGTAACATCTTCCCGGTTAAAAGAGAAAAAGAAATAATCCCGGTTGTTGATCGGAGAAAAACGCTGTCCGAGAATTTCCAAATCATATTTATAAGAAAATCCCAGATTATTTTGCGGAAACTCATCGATAAAAGTCTTCCTTTTAAGGAAAGAATAACGCAAGTCTCCGAAATATTTAAACTTCCGGTCGGTATTTCCATATGCCCCGTATCCCGCCAAATACCAATGATCGTTTGTATTGACCGTTGTTCTGAATCCAAACCGGTAACGCCAACCTTCGACTTCGTTATAACTGAAGATTGTGGTAAAAGGGCCGACTTCTATTTTATTGTTTTTATCTTTTCCGGTCGGGATGTAACCGGTCGGAACAATATCCACAAGCGATTCGATGATCGTGAACGTTTTTTTATGATGCAACTGATCCATCATCCTGCTGATGGCCAATTCCTGTTTTCCGATATCTTTGTTCCGGTATTCATTCCACAACGATTCGGAATAATTTTCGGCCAAAGGGGAAACAGAAACTTTCGGCACCAAACGATACACTTCTTCTCTCGGCGCATCAAACAGATATCCGGAATAATGCTTGGTAATTTCCGCATAAAAACCGTTCAACATCCGAATCAGGAAAAAATCGATCAATGCCTTTTCCCGGATCAATACCCGGGTACTATCGGAAAGATAATCAAACTCCTGTTCGAGAGATAAATTATCGATGTAATTCAAATTAATATTCTTCGGGAAACTCAATTGAACTTTTTTCACCGAATACGTACTGTCGTTAACAACATACAAATGCCCCGTAAATCCGAATCCCCGGGTGTCGAACGGAACAAATTCCAAATCAATGCACGATTTATCCCCAATTAAAAGCGTATCGACGATAAAATATTTATAAAAGGTATTGGCCGAATTAGACAACGGGCTGATAAAACGATTCACCAGATAATTAATGTCATTGTCGAAAATATCAATGGCGGGAAAATATTCATCCAACGCCTTATCAACCCCTTCCTGACTGAGCATTTCATCTATTCCGATTCTTCTGAGTCCTTTTACAATGGTTTTTTTCGTTTCGGGGTTTTTCCGGAAATACACATCCGACACTCTTTCCTTGACCGAAAGCCACAAAATAGGTTTTTGGTCCGTTTTTGACGTATCGATGTATTGGTTCAAAAATTCATATCCTTTGATTTTTGTTTTTTCCGAAAAATTTTTGATCGCAAAAGACCTGCGTTCATACTCTTCATATTGGTAATAACTGTGCCGGTCATCGGGCGAAAAATCATTCTTGTGTGCAATCACTTTATTCATCAACTCCACCGCCGGATTGTCTTTTTTGGAATACTTCTTTTTCGTATAACTTGCCGTAACCTCCTGAAGTTGAAGCGATTGAGGTTCGAGATAAATCACAAGATCTTTTTTTTCGGACAAATCCACCGATATTTCCCTTGTTTCATATCCCACGGACGAAAAGCGAATCTTCGTTTTTTGCTGTCCGACCGGTAATTGGAAAAAGCCTCCCGAATTGGTCAATACCCCTTTAGCTCCCTCGACAGCCTTCACCGTAACATAATTTAACGGGTTCAGGGTCAAACTGTCCTTAACCGTTCCTTTAACAATCAACGATTGCGCGTCCATTGAAAAACAAAAAACCAAAAACACAAACGATAAAAAAATATCACGACTATATCGTTGAACCATACCACAATCCGGTTTAAACCACAAAATAATCAATTGCACCTCGACAACCGCCCTTTTGACCCGTCAATCGACGAATCAAAACAAACAGCCGGCCGGAGCAATTCACCTGCATTTCGAAAAAATTTCGCAAATATAACTATTTTGTAAATTCCGGTCAGCTTATTCGATAAAATCTGACATCTTATAGTAAACGGTCAACCATTCAAGATGATCCGTTTAAATTCTTCCATTCCTTCCGAAGCGCCTTTTTTAATCGGATGAATATTCCGGTATCCGGGATATGAAACGTCTTTCGGGTCGATCAGGTAAATCGGGACACCGGAATTGACATATTCCACCAAACCGGCTGCCGGATACACATTCAACGACGTACCGATAATTAAAAAAACATCGGCGGTACGCACAATATCAACCGCTTCGGAAATCATCGGCACGGCTTCTCCGAACCATACAATATGAGGACGCAATTGAAATCCTTTTTCGCAAAGGTCGCCCAAATGAATATCCGGTTTCTCCGCCGACAATTCATAAATCAACCGGTCATCGCCGGTGGAACGGACTTTCAACAATTCCCCGTGCAAATGCAACACCGAAGAACTTCCGGCAACTTCATGCAGATTATCGATATTTTGCGTGATAATTTTGACCGTCATAAATGCTTCCAATTCATGCAAAATCTCATGTCCTCTGTTCGGAACGACTTCAAAAAGCTGCCTTCTCCGTTGATTGTAAAAATCGAGAACCAATTCCGGATTCTTCCTCCAAGCCTCGGGAGTCGCCACATCTTCAATCCGGTACTGTTCCCACAAACCGCCGGAATCCCTGAAGGTACTGATTCCGCTTTCGGCGCTCATTCCCGCGCCGGTCAACACCACTAAATTTTTCATACGCTATCATTTAATTTGCCGCGCCAACCATCGACCCGGCTGATTCAGGCAACAAAAATACCAAACAACCGGCAATTTACACCGGCATATTAACATCTGAATATCGGACAAAAATTAACTTTTCTCGCCAAAATTAGATTTTTTTTACCAAAAAATAGGATCATGCGTCAATAAAAAAGCTACTTTTGCGCACGATATACAACGGATCAAATTCAAATATCAATACACTGTTTGTCAATCAGTTAATTAAATCAAATAAAAAAATGAAAAAAATTAGTATTACATTACTTTGCACCCTGATGAGTATGGGGTCATTTATTTTTTCGTCTTGTACAACAGGCAACGCAAAAATGCCGACAGCCGATCTGAAAACAGATTTGGATTCATTGGCTTATGCCATCGGCATTTCAAGTTCTCACGGATTAAAACAAAATCTGGCGGGTTCCGGAGTGGACTCGGCTTATCTCAAAGATTTTGTTCAAGGTTTATTGGATGCCGCTTCTGTAAAAGATTCCCAAAAAATCGCATACAACATGGGTATTCTGTACGGACAACGTTACAGCGACGAAAGCTTCCAACAATTCAATAAGAATTTATTTGCCGGAGACTCCACAAAATCTTTGAGCAAAGATCAATTCATGGCCGGAACCATTGCCGGAATTTTGGAAAAAGATATGAAAATCGATCCGGCGGTCGCTTCCGAATATGCAAATAAAACGGTGGATAAAATAAAAACCGCCATTGCGGAAAAACAATTTGCTTCGAATAAAGCTGCGGGGATCGCATTTTTGAACGAAAACAAACAGAAAGAAGGAATTGTCACTCTTCCCAGCGGATTGCAATATAAAGTGATCACGGAAGGAAAAGGGGCTAAACCGACGAAATCCGACCGCGTAAAAGTAAATTACAGAGGAACATTGATCGAAGGAACCGAATTCGACAGTTCATACAAACGCAACGAACCCACGATTTTCGGCGTGGATCAAGTCATTCCGGGTTGGACAGAAGCGCTTCAATTGATGCCCGTCGGTTCAAAATGGGAATTATATGTTCCGCAAGAATTGGCTTACGGATCGCAAGACCGGGGAACCATTAAACCGTTCTCTACATTGATATTCGAAATGGAATTGCTGGACATCGAAAAACCGGCACAACAACCGGCTCCGGCTTCGATTCCTCCTGTACAACCGAAAAAATAATCATCGGATAAAATGTGTATTCAATGATCTGAGAGATTGAGACAATCAGTAAAATTCAAAGGAGCTGTCCGAATCGGACAGCTCCTTTTTTTGTCGGACAATGAATATTATATACGAATAAGCATGTTGCAAAAAACAATGTATATTTTAAACGCCAAGACACAAAGACGGAAAGACGCAACGTTTAAATTCTTTGCGACTTGGTGTCTTTGTATCTTCGCGGTTGAAATAATTTAAATTAAGTCTTCGTCGCAGCGGAAATTCCGATAACACACAAATCGAATCCCCCGCTCGGCATACCTTTCGTCGGGCGGGGGAATCCTGTTATTTTTTCACTTCGCTATTCTCAGTGTTGTACTATTATCTGTGTCATTTCCGGCTTTTCGTTTATCCCGTCATAAATATGGAGATAATAAATGCCGTCGGCAAGATTGGACACGTCAAACTCCACCTTACCGCTTTTGACGGTGGCACGGCGCAACAATGTACCCATCCCGTCGTAGAGCCGGACATCGTAAGTTACATCCTGCCGGATGGTTTTGCTGCCGGTGATCGTTTGTTCTTCCATAGATTTTGTTTGCGCACCGGCTTCCCCGTCGATTTCGATGTTGAGAATATTGCCGGCGGGGTTGGGATAAGCGCTGCTGTACAATCCGACATCCGGACAGGTCAGGCATGGCGGACCGTTATTATCATAACCTCCCGTAACCGTAATCGATTGAGTCTGACTCTGCGATCCGCATTGATTCGTTACTTTTGCAGTAACATTCCAAGTACCGTTATACAGATACACAAGATCGGCACTGTGCATATCCGGGTATATGTAGATGGTAGGACTTCCTCCTAATGCCTTCCATATTATGGATTCGCCGCCGGCATAATCACACGTAAATGTAGCCGGCCCTCCGGCTCTGATTTTGGTGGGGCCGGTAACAGATGTAATTTGCGGAGGGCCGACCCACACATTAAACCGGGATGCTGTAATTCCGTTCACTGTCGCTTCAATCCATCCGGCACCATTAGCTATCCCCTTGTAAACTTTGGAAGCTCCGGAACCGCTTACCGGCTGTAAATTGGAACTCTGACTCCATGTTACGGTCGCATTTGGCGGAAAATTATTGATGGTATAAGTAGCGGATGAATTGAGACACAAGGTGGCGGAACCGGAGAGGGAGAGCGGAGGTGTATTTTTTTTGAAGTAATGAAGCGAAGAATAAGTATATGGAGTATAATCCTTTGTATGTCTTACCAATGGATAAGCCCCCCACTTCGAAATAAAAATACCATTCTCTGCAGTCGTTATGGCAGAATGATTATCCATATCATTCCCATTATATGGGAGATTATCATACGAAACCTTTAATCCATTACCCCTTTCGGTTGTTTCAACATAACTTCCATCATTCCAATAAATTGGCGTAGGATTAGTTGTTAATCCCATCCATACAGGCGGTGTACCACCTTCACTCACATACCAAGCATAAGCGTGGCAGTTATAGGTAGTCGTTGGATTGCCTATAATCATTGCATTAGGATATGAAACTGCCATATCTTGCATTATGTACGCTATATCATAAGAAGTGAGTTGCTCCGGTCTTATTTCCGTATCAGGAACTAAACTCCCTTTTGGTGTATATACCTGCGAAGTTGCAAATGTATTTATTAAAGAAATACCTATGATTAAAATACAAAATTTAGATTTCATAAACTTTTAGATTTTAGAATTAGACCATAATAAAGTAAATTCTTCTCTATTTTCATTATATCTCCGCTGTAATACGTTATATTCTTCTGTTCCAAAAGGAATAGATTCTCCGGAGCACAAGAAAAAACGAAGTATATAAGCCGCCGCGTCATTCACCATATCTGTAACCAATACATAGGTTATACCATTTAAAATGGTTGAATAAACGGAAACAGGCCTATAGTTTGGCTCAACAGGTTGTGTTATTGAGCTAATCTCATTCATCAACCAAACAGGTGAAGTTTCTCCGCATACCTTAATAGCAATCTCTTTACTGCTATTTATTTCACTGTCTTTATTGTTCATTGTTTGTTCATTACAACTAAACAAAATTACTGATATTACTATAAATACTGTTACACGTTTCATAATTTAGCATTATTGAATGTTTGTACTATTTCTGTAATAATACTATCATTTACTGTAATATTGTTATTTAAAAATTTTGCTGTACTTGGAGTTATATTAGAAAATTTATTTATTTTCTGTAATGTCTTTCCCAACAGAAAAGCGGTTGAAGTTACGGAAAATATGCCGAATTTATCGCTGTTTTGCAGTTTATAATTAAGTACTTCTTTTGTAATTTCGGAAAGTTGCTTTTTCTGATTATAATCTGAATTTAACAATACAGCATCAAAAGATAAAAAGGATTCTATTATAGCAAAATTTAACATTATTTCACCCTGTTCTGCCATATTTTTGTTTGACGCCAAATCATTGTTCAAATTTAATTTACTTTGTTCAAGTTTTAGTAATAAGTTTTGAAAGTTGTCATTTCTTGAAAAAAGTTCTGCAAAACCATTAAATTGCAGGGATACGTGTTCTATTCCATTTTTGACATTGGAATAAGCATATATATCTCCTTTTAATGGATAGTCTAAACAGATTTCCATCAAATCAGCCGTATTCATATTTTGCAGTATATTTTCAGGGATTTGACAAGCATTTAACATTTCTTCATGCGTATTAAACGACTTCCATTTTTCTGTCCCCGGTTTTACCGGATAATCCCATACCAATTTTTTTCCCTGTCCCATTACAGAAAAAGAAAATAAAATCAAATAAATAAAAATAATATTTAAATATTTCATAATGATAATAATTATAAATGGATAATTCTATTGTTTTTTTGAAAGGACATATTTATCTCACCACTCCCGCCTTCCTCTCGGGAGCCTAAGCTAAATCCGGTCACGAGGAGATATAAAGAAAATGTATTTCATATATTTGTGGTTAACAATTTGCAACAAATATAAAATAAAA
>JGI24699J35502_11134042_pt1 | contig 26389 bp, 24 predicted proteins | sample TergutMp193P4_FD_35502 | JGI IMG/M metagenome (IMG submission 35502)
TCCATGGTGATTGAGAGGTAACAACTGCTCCATCTCCCGCGGTATAACCACCGTTCGTGTCGTCACTGAGCCAGCGGACACGGAAACCTTCAGTGCCACTTGACGTAACGTTGAACGTCAAATGGTACGTCGCGCCTTGTACGGGCGTGAAAGCTACGCCGTCATCCCCGCCGGTCGACCATGGCCACACGGCGGCGTCGCTACCCAAAATAATGTTCGCGCCCGTCCATTGGTTGTCGTCGGTGGGATCCAATTTGGCAGAAACGTGTACGCCCTTCACATTGTTCGACGCTGGTATAGTGCTTTGTGCAAAAACAAAACCCGCACTCATTACAAGCGCCATTAATAAAAGTACAGTCTTTTTCATGATTAATAATAATTTTTTAAGTAAGTAATAATAAATTTCCATGAATAAATTTCACAAATATAGATACTATGGCAAAAAATGCCATAGTATTTTGTTACAATTTTTTTCGATTTCATAACAAATGCTTGTAAAAAATGATACATGAAACAAATTGGAGCGGATGCAGAAAGAAATAAAAGGGTTGCGAAACTATGTATACGGCAAAATTCCTTTTCAAGCTTTTTATTTGTTGGGGAATGTCGTTTTTTAATTGTTAATTTTTTCCATTTTATAACAGAAAAATGTTTAACTTTGTGCAAAATACGTGCAAAGGAGTCCTCCGAAAATCCTTAAAAGAGTAGGAATAAATGAATTAACTTATTTTTTATCATGAAAACAAAACAATTATGTACGAAAATTTTTCTAATGATCTGCTTTTCTTTTCTTGCAGTTTCATTTTCCAATGCACAAGTCCGGTTCGGCGTTAAAGCTGGATTTAACGCTTCGAGCCTATCAGGGTATGAAAAAGCGGTCACCACATTAGGAGAAAACGCAGAAATAGGGGGGATGCTACCATTTGATGCTTTCTCCGTTAAATACAGACCTGGATTTCATGCCGGCATTGTATCGCAAATCGATTTGGCGCCCAATTTTCTTTTGCAACCCGAATTGCTGTATTCTTTACTGGGAGTTAAAGAAGAAACTTCATTGCTGGGAGTTAAACAGTCCGAAACAGGCTCTTTGCATTACATTCAGCTGCCCGTTTATGCCGCTTACAAATTCAATGTTGGTTTGAATTTGGACCTCATTTTAGGAGCGGGTCCTTATATCGGTTGTGGAATTGCTGGCGATGACGACGCTTTCAAAGATACGTTTACACGATTCGATTGGGGACTGTCGGCTATGGGAGGCGTCCAATACAATAAATTCCAAATAACAATAGGATATGATTTGGGATTAATGGACATGTTTAATATGGATGGATGGAAAACTGCAAAAGATATGTTAGGGCTATCGTCCATTTCCAATCGCAATTTCAAGGTTTCTGTCGCTTATTTCTTTAAATAAACGATTCCTCTTTACCATAATTCAGCCCCCATGAAATTTATTCGCTGTTTTTTTTGCCTAATGAATTCTATGGGGGCTGTATTTTTTTTTGATTTGGACGGAAATCTGATTTTTTACAATACTTTTCTAAGGGCTTTTCTTTCTGCAATCCGTTCATTCAAAATGTCTCTAAAGGCTAAAATAACTTTGACCTCTTTGTCTGTCAAGTCGTCGATTTTTGTTTTCCGCAAAGCGGACTGAAAAATAGTAGAAGAAACTCCTACTCGTTCGCAAGCTTTTCGTACATCTCCTTGTTGATGCTCGGTAGCCCTTCGTCGTCTGATTGATTCTAATTCATCCATAATTTGAGTGATTTTTTTAGTTATTGTTTAAATAATAATTCCTACATTTGCTACTATCTTTGCAAAGAATATGCAAAGAAAACGCACAAGATTTGTTTTGTGTCTATTATTTCCGTACAAATTTATAACGTTTTTTGTTAGAAACCATACGAAAGCAAACATTTTTTATGTAATTATTATACGAAACAAGTTATATGATTGAAAAACAAAAGGATAATATTATCAAATTGTTGAAGGAAAAAGGTAAAAGCAAGCGCGAATTAGCCGCTCATTTAGGCATCCATGAAAATGGAATTAACCGTTTGTTAGATAATCCCAATATTGGCGTGAAGAGACTTGAACAAATTGCCGATTTCCTTAATACAGATATCTCCGTTTTTTTGAAAACAATTTATGCTTTCAAAAACGACGACAACGCTCCCAATGAACTCTCGGACGATCGAGTCGGCGATTACGAACATCCGGACGATTTTATGGTGAAACTTTTGGAAATAATTAAAGGCCAGAAGGAAATATCAGAAATAGAAAGAAAAAACGAAGAATTGCTCTCTAAAATAATGGATATTATCATCGAATCCGCTAAGAAATAACTACCTTTACCCCTTCAATGAACGTCAATTTTGCTGCGTATGGAAATGAAAGTACAATTTGATCATTATAATTGCAACGTCTTCGATTTAACCAGAAGCATATCTTTCTACGATAAAGCTTTAGGATTAAAAGAGAGTCATCGTATAGAAGCGGAGAACGGATCTTACATCATTGTCTACCTGAAAGATGCGGGTTCTTCTTTTTTATTGGAACTTACGTGGCTAAGAGATTGGAAAGAACCTTATCGGTTAGGCGACAACGAACAGCATCTATGCGTAAGGGTCTATGGCGATTACAGCGAAACGCGCCGTTATCACAAGGAAAACGGGTGGGTTTGTTACGAAAATCAGGATATGGGATTGTATTTTATTGAAGATCCGGATGGTTACTGGATCGAGATTCTTCCTGCAAAATCATTCGAATGAAGAAAAAAATAGTTGTTTTGAGCGGCGCAGGAATGAGCGCCGAAAGTGGAATTTCAACTTTTCGGGATGCGGGAGGATTGTGGGAAAATTACGATGTGATGCAAGTAGCGCATATCGACAGTTGGCAGACCAATCGAGATTTGATGCTGAAATTTTACAACGAAAGAAGGAAGCAATTGGCTTCTGTCGAACCCCACGAAGGACACAAGATCATTGCCGAGTTGGAAGCGGATTTTGAAGTGGTTGTGGTTACTCAAAATGTGGATAATCTTCACGAAAGAGCGGGAAGTTCAAATGTCATTCATCTGCACGGCGAATTGACAAAGGCCTGCAGTTCGAAAGATAAAGAATGTGTCGTTGACATTGGCTACAACGAAATTCATCCGGGAGACCAAGCGGCCGATGGTTCGCAACTTCGTCCTTTTATTGTTTGGTTCGGCGAAGCTGTTCCTGAAATTGAAAGAGCGGCATTCGAAGTTTCTCAGGCGGATATCCTTATTATTGTCGGAACTTCCATGCAAGTGTATCCGGCAGCCGGTTTAATTCATTACGCTCGTCGGGGAATTCCCATTTATTTGATCGATCCGGCGGAGGTAAACGTTCCAGCACGTGTAGAAGTGATTCGAAAAACGGCGGGAGCCGGCTTAGCCCTCTTGAAAGAAAAACTGGTTCCTTAAAGAATTAAAAATCTATAATTCTTACTGATTTTTCATACCCAATCGTTTTCGAAACGATACCTTACAAATAATTCCATAGCCTGATATTCGGCCATTCCCAATTTATCATATGCTACGGCGGTAGAAATATTGCGTTCTTCGGCGCGTTGCCAAAATTCTCTGGGATCGGTACCGGGAAAAAGCGGGCGGTCTTTTTGCGACTGATGTTTGAAAATCGCCATCCGTTTGATGCGGCTCTCTTCCGGACTTAAGGGAACAGCCATATCCACTTCTGCAATATCCCATTCTTGCCAAGCGCCCCGATAAAGCCACAGGCGGCAATCTTGAATCCATTCTTCCTCTTTCAACTGTTTCAAAGCCTCCAAAATAGCCAGAAAGCAAACGCGGTGCGTACCGTGCGGATCGGACAAATCGCCGGCGGCATAGATCTGATGCGGTTGAATTTTTTTCAACAAATTGACAATGATATCAACGTCTTCTTTTCCGATGGCTTTCTTTTTGACCGTTCCGGTTTCGTAAAACGGTAAGTCCAGAAAATGCGTATGAGATTCGGTAATACCTAAATAACGGCAAGCCGCTTTGGCTTCACCCCTGCGGATAGCGCCTTTGCATTCGGCAATGGCGTGCAAATCGGGTTGTCCTTGTTTCTTACCCTTGAAGAAGTCAAGTGTTTCCTGAAATACATGGTTCGCTTTTTTCTCATCGAAACCATAAATGGAAGATACGTCCCGCACAAAATCCAGAAATCGGATTACATCGTCGTCGAATACGGCGATATTCCCCGACACTTGATAGGCGACATGCACTTCGTGTTCCTGTTCCGACAAACGGGCTAAGGTTCCACCCATAGAAATAACGTCGTCGTCGGGATGCGGACTGAAAACGACGCAACGCTTGGGATAAGGAACCGCACGTTCGGGACGAGTGCTGTCGTCGGCTTGAGGTTTCCCGCCGGGCCAACCGGTTATCGTATGCTGCAAATCGTTGAAAACTTTGATGTTTATCTTATTTGCTGGCCCAAACTGCGCGACCAGTTCCCCCATTCCATTATCATTGTAATCCCTTTCGGCGAGTTTCAGGATCGGTTTATTCAGTTTTTCGCACAACCAGAATACCGCTCTGCGAATCATTTTGTCGCTCCATTTCACCGTACCGGTAAGCCAAGGCGTTTTGATGCGCGTCAGTTCGGCAGAAGAGGAGGTATCCAGAATGATATGCACATTTTTGTGCTTTTGAAGGATCGACGCCGGAACCATTTCGCTCACCTCTCCTTCTATTACCTTTTTGATGATGCTGGCTTTCCCTTCTCCCCAAGCCATGACAATGATTCGCTTGGCGCTCATAATGGTTTCAAGTCCCATAGTGATGCAATAATTCGGAACATTTTCTTCTCCGAAAAAATTGCTGGCAGCGCTCATGCGCGTACTATAGTCCAAGGTAATCAGCCGAGTTTTGGAATTGAATGCCGACCCGGGTTCGTTGGCGCCAAGTTGTCCCCGTCCGTCCAAACTCAGTAATTGTAAATCAATTCCGCCGGCATCGGCGATTTGTTTTTCGTATTGCTTGCAAAAACCGGCGATTTCAATTTTGGGCAAAGAACTGGGAATCAAATGGATATTTTCAGGAAGAATATCTACCTCGTTGAACAGGTATTCGTACAGGTAACGGGAGTGACTTTGTAATTCGTCTTGTTCCAAAGGATAATATTCGTCGATATTGAATGTCACTACATTTTGAAAACTCAAATTTTCTTTTTTGTGCATTTCCACTAATTTCTCATATACGCTTACCGCCGTAGAACCGGCAATCAGTCCCAAGACACATTTTTCTCCTCTTTGCTTTTTATCCCGAATCAAACGGGCTATTTGTTTAGCCACTAAATCGGAAGCAATCTCTACTTCTCTAAAAATAGATACGGGAAGTTTTTCGTATCGTTTTTCAAAAGTTTCCATTTTTATAACAATCAAATTTATTCTACGCTAATTTCATCGAGAAATAACCAAGCTTTGTATCCGCCGCCTGGTTCTCCTTTCGGAATGATGCCAAAATTTTTCACTGCCGTTTTCAATTTTTTCACTCCTGTTTCCCTTGTTTCAAAAACCGCTTTCGATTTTGTTCTTCGAATTTCATCCTGCCACACTTTTCCAATGCTCCGGTAAGTATCTTCCTCTTGCGAAACCATGCATTCGACGCTCCATGGCGCATAAATCCATTGCGCCGGTTGATGGGTCGATCCGACAGTCACTTTGGTTATGTCGACCGGCGGATCGAATTCAATCGTTACCTCCACATCTCGGCCTTCGTATCCCAGCCATTCGCAGCTCAAAATGGGGTGTTGCTGTCCTTCCACGCAGTCGGTTAAAGTCAAACCGCCATTCCCTTGGTATTTTTCATCCGGTTCACAGCTTAAAGTCACTTTTTGTCCAGCAGCTTTATTGGCTATGAACGATTGAGAATAAGCGCCGCACAACGGTTTTCCGTTTTTCTCCGGCAGGGCGCTGACGCTTAGAGGCGATTTTCCCAACTCGATCGGATGCGTATAAAGCGGGCTGTGAACCGTTGCATTCGTTCCATCGGTTGTATAATGAATTTTGGCTTGAGGATCGGCCGTTTGCAAATTTAGTTTTAATTTTCCATCCTCTGCGAACCGATTATCCGCAACATTGTAATAAGCTCTCGAATAATTAATTCCCATCAAATCATAACGTTCGAAAAGGGCAGGCAACCGTTGCTGGAAGCGCTCGTAATTTTTCTTTTCCGGCGGCAACCAAGCTATTTCGGCCAAAGCGGCAATGCGAGGGAAAATCATGTATTCCCGTTGTTGCCGATTCGGCATGTATTCCGTCCATACATTGGCTTGTACGCCTAAAATATGCTGGGCTTCCAAAGGGGTCAGTTCGCTGGGGATCGGGTCGAAATTGTAAACCGTTTGGATGGGCAGATATCCGCCGATAGCCAAGGGTTCGCTGGGTTGTTTCGATTGGTAATAGTCCAGATAAAGAGCGGTATAGGGAGTCATGATTACATCGTGTCCCTTTCGCGCAGCCTCCATTCCGAAAGATGTTCCGCGCCATGCCATTACCGTAGCATGGACAGGCAGTTCGCCGCCTTCGGAAATTTCGTCCCAACCTATCAGTTTTTTTTCTTTGCTTTCCAAAAAGCGAGCTATCCGCCGGATAAAATAGGATTGCAATTCATTTTCGTCTTTCAATTTTTCAGCTTTTATTCTTGCCTGACAGATAGGACATTTTTCCCATCGTTCTTTCGGGCATTCATCGCCTCCAATATGGATATAAGGATAAGGGAACAAATCGGCCACTTCCTCGAGAATGTCTTCCAAAAAGCCGAATGTTTCTTCGCGCGTACAATACGCCTCCTTGAAAACGCCCCACAATCCTTCTACCGCGAAAGGACCGCCAGTACAAGAATATTGGGGATAGGCAGCTAATGCCGCGACAGCATGTCCGGGCATCTCAATTTCGGGCAGGATGTTGACAAAGCGCTTTTGCGCATAATTGATGACTTCTTTGATTTCTTGCTGAGTGTAATATCCCCCTACGCGCGTGGAATCCCATCGGTGGGGATATTCGTCAGCACGTCCAATAACGGTTCGCTGACGGTATCCGCCTGTTTCAGTCAGTTTCGGATATTTTTTGATTTCTATCCGCCAGCCCTGATCGTCTGTTAAATGCCAATGCAAGGTGTTGATTTTCAGCAAAGCCAATTGGTCGATATAGTGCATCACTTCTTCCTTGGGCGCGAAATGACGACTTACATCCAAGTGCATTCCACGATAGGAGTAGCAAGGGGTATCTTCAATTTCACAGTAAGGAACAGCCCAACGCACCTGGTTTTGCTTCGTTTTATTTTCGATAGCAGCCGGCAACAATTGACGAAGGGTCTGCGCGGCATAAAAAAAACCAACCGGTTTTTTGGCTTCCACCGTAATTTTTTTCTCCTCTATTTGCAACCGATAACTTTCGTCGGCAGGCAAATGTGGATTTAGCAGGCAAACAATCTGGCTGAACTTTTTGTCATCAGCCGTTTTCAATTCAATACCTGCAGCCGTTTTAAGCCGTTCGATCAGAATAAAAAACGATTCGGACGCTTCTTTGCTCAGGTTGGGATCGAAAAAGAGACGCGTTTGTTGATCAAAAACAAACTGTTTGGAGGCCGTTTTTAGGTTCAGGGGTTCAGGAATCAGATGGTATTGATTCGTTTGCGTAAATTGGCAGGAGGATTGCAGTAGAAGGACAACAATAAAAATAACTAAATTAAATGCTTTCATATCTTTGTCTTTTTACTCTCTCTGCAAAGATAGGTTTTTCCCCGCAATATTCAATTTTTAGCGGTTGATTCTTTTGAAGGGCATACTGAATTCCTATCCTTTTTATCGACAAAAACCTTTCATTGGTCGAAATTCTCCGCTTGTACAACGAATCAGCATTGGAAAGGCCAAAAATTCCGATTACTTTTGCACTACAAGTTTAATTTTAAAAAAGTACAGGTATGAAAAAAATTGTAATTGGAATTCTCATCATGATGCTGGGAGTTTTTTTGTTATTCAATAATATGGGGTTTTTCAATCGCGAAGTTTACTCCATTGTTATTTCGTGGCCGATGCTGGTCGTCGCTATCGGAACTGTTCTCTTATTCGACAGACCATCCGACCATAAAAGCGCAGGTACGGCCTTGATCATTATTGGCGCTTTGTTTTTGATGCCCAAAATATTTGATGTAAATACGGGCGGCCTTATTGTGCCTCTGTTAATAATTGCAGCCGGTCTGTTTTTTGTAATCAAATCCGTAAGACGGAGAAACAACGTCGATTTTTTTTTAAGTCATCGCAGTAAACGTCATTATAACCGCCAATCATTCTTTGATGAAACGGTTTCGGACGAAGAGGGTTATATCAGAAGAGAATATGTATTTGCAGGTTCGAAAGAAAAATGGGGCAACAGTAAAGTGAACGGCAAGATAAAAAGTGTAGAGATTGATGCCATTTTTAGCGGCGTAGAAATTGATCTTACCCAAACAGAATTGTCGGACGAAGTAGAAAACGTTTCTATCAAAGTATCGTCCGTTTTTAGCGGCGTAACGCTTTACGTACCGGAAGAATGGAAAATAATCGTTCAAAAAAACGGCGTTTTCGGCGGTTTTAACGACAACCGGCCGCGCAATATTATGCAAAGCGCCAGCAGCAAGATAGTCATTTTAGAAATAGACGCAATATTTGGAGGTGGTGAAATAAAGTGCTATGAATAATCCCTTTTTGCAATCGAATGCATTCCGTTTCCTTTATGCAGTCATTTGGGTAGCGCTTATCGTTACCCAAATATTTCTGTTGCATTATTTGACGGACGCCCCTTTGCTGTATATTTTTTGCGATTCTTTTATTTGCAATATATTACAAGCAATTTGTATGCTTGCATTGTGGTATCCGGCTGCATATTATCGGAATGCAATCAATATTCCGTTGTTTCTATTGTTCCATTTATCTTTAGCGATCCTTTCTTTTAGCATTTGGTTGGGAGCTGGCTTTCTTCTGACTACTATTTTTTTACCTCCCGATTGGGCTTATTCCAGTTTTTTCCTGCATTTACTTCCAGTTCGGATTTTTTTTGGCATACTCATTTACGTTCTTTTTATTTTGATTTACTATTTATCTATAAGCCTGTCTGAAATAAAGGGGAAAAAGGAACGAATCAAAGAAATGGAAGCCAGCGCGTCTACCGCTTCAGTAGAAAAACTCACGCGGATAAGCGTTAAAAAAAAACAGGAAATCCACTTCATATCGGTAAATCAAATCCATTACATTGAAGCAAACGGCGATTATGTATTAATTCACACAGCAGATAATAAATATTTGAAAGATAGGACAATGAAATATTGGGAAACGCATTTGCCAAGCGATTTGTTTGTGCGGATTCATCGTTCTTTCATTGTCAATGTAGAACATATCTCCCGTATCGAATTGTATGAAAAAGAAATGTACAAAGTATTGTTGAAAAATGGAAACAGCCTGAAAGCCAGCATTGCAGGTTATAAACAGCTAAAACAGAAAATGCTTTTGTAAGAGAAGCGTCGATTTTTATCTGAAGTTCCATAATTTCAAATTTTTATTTTTTTATTTCTAAAGACGATCCTTTCGAGTTATAATTTGTTTATTTTTGTCGAGAAAATAAAGCGGCGTGAATTAATTAAAATAGAAAAATGAAAAATTTTGCAAGCGATAATAATTCTGGCGTTCATCCGCAGATCATGGAAGCGATCCAGAAAGCCAACGAAGGTCATGCCATTGCTTATGGCGGAGATGAGTGGACAAGGCAAGCCAGCGACAGACTAAAGGAAATTTTTGGCGAAGAGGTAGAACCTTGTTTTGTTTTTAACGGGACGGGAGCGAATGTAGTGGCGCTTCAAACGATGGTTCGTCCGTTTCATTCCATTATTACGCCCGCCACCGGACATATCAATGTGGACGAATGCGGCGCTCCGGCCAAATTTACTTCTTGTATGATCAAGGAAGTCCAGACAAACGACGGCAAACTGACCGTCGAGTCGGTTCTATCCGCATTGCATGGATGGAACGACCAGCATCATTCGCAGCCTAAAGTGATTTATCTTTCGCAAGCAACGGAATGGGGTACCGTTTATACTCCCGATGAATTGAAAGCAATTTGCGATCTGGCGCATACCTACCGCATGTACGTCCATCTCGATGGATCGCGCTTGGCGAATGCCTGCGCTTATTTAAATTTATCCATGAGAGCCTTGTCGCGCGATTGCGGAGTGGATATTCTCAGCTTGGGAGGAACCAAAAACGGCATGATGATGGGAGAAGCCGTCTTAGCTTTTCGTCCTGAATTGAGCGAGTATCTGAAGTTTTACAGGAAACAATCGGCACAACTCTATTCCAAGATGCGGTATCATTCTGTACAGTTTTTAGCATATTTGGAAAACGATTTATGGTTGGAAAATGCAAGGCACGCCAACCAAATGGCCGTTTTGCTGGCTGAAAAAATAAAGGAATTACCGGGTATTTTTCTTACTCAACAAGTGGAATCCAATGCCGTATTTCTTTGCATGCCCCAGCGTATCATAGAGCAAATGCGGGAAACGTATTTTTTCTATACATGGGACGAATCTCGCCACGAAGTTCGTTTGGTTTGTTCGTGGGATACAACAGAAGAAGATGTAAACGCTTTCGTGTCTTTGCTTGCTTCTACTATTCATGCCTCTGAATATTGGCTGCCTTGAATAATTACTGTTTTCTTTTCGGTATCTGCACAAACAAGTCAAAACGCCGTAAAAACCATTCACGTAGGAATAGCTCTCTGCGGTAATATAATTGGAACGCAGATGACGCTGACGGTACAGACAGATATAAGCGAATTTTTTATTTATTATCCGCGAACATGCGTATCGTCAGCGTCATCTGCGTTTTTATCGTCTGCGTTCCAAATAACTATTTACTCGCTTGCTTTTTTTGCTTTTTTGCTTGTATTTCGTATGCAATTGGCGCGGCTATAAATAAGGAAGAGAGCGTACCAATGATAACGCCTAATACCATGGCGAAAGAAAAACTCCGGATGGATTCGCCGCCAAAGAAGAAAATAATCAACAAGACCAGCAAGGTACTCATAGACGTATTGAACGTTCGGTCTAAAGTAGAATTCAAAGCGCCGTTGAATATCTCAAATTTACCCCTCTTCGGATACAAATGGGTATATTCCCGCACGCGGTCGAAGATGACCACTTTATCGTTGATCGAGTACCCCACTACCGTAAGAATAGCTCCGATAAATGTTTGATCGACCTCCAGCGAGAACGGCACAAACCCCCATAAGATGGCGTACATCCCCACTATAAACAAGGCATCAAACGACAAGGCTACAATGGAAGCCACCGAATAAGATAAATCTCTGAATCGTAATAGGATATATAATCCAATCGCTATCACGGAGAATAAAATAGCCCAGATCGCTTTTTGTTTCAAATCGTCGGCAATACTTGGTCCCACTTTACTCGAACGCTGGATATAATTTTCTATAAATTGTTTGGAAGTCGTGCCTTCCGGCAAAAGGGTTTTTAAACCTTCATACATTTTTATCTGAATGATGCTGTCCACCGAAAGATCCGAAGAATTGATCATATAGTTGGTAGAAACTCTCACTTGATTCGCCGTTCCAATCGTGATGACGCTGGGCGTATGATTTTCAAAATAAGGATCTAACAATTCTTGAGCGCCTACCGTATTGACCGGTTGATCGAACTTGATAATGTAATTGCGTCCGCCCGTAAAGTCGATTCCCTGGTTCAATCCCCGAAGTATAAATACGGCTGCATAGATAATTGCAATACTGCCTACCACCGTATAAAGCAGTTTTAATTTTTTCAAAAAGTCAAACTGCGGATTTACAAGGAAATTTTTGGATATCTTGGTAAAAAACACCAAGTTTTGCAACTTGCCTTTCGACAACAACGTTTCATAAGTCAAACGAGTCAAGAAAACAGCCGTAAAGAAAGAAACCACAATCCCGATGATCAATGTGAATGCGAAACCACGAATCGGGCCTGTACCAAACAACAACAGGATAACCCCTGTAATAAGAGAGGTCAAGTTGGCGTCGAAGATAGCTGAAAAGGCTTTTCCATATCCTTCTTCTACCGCATTCTTCAATGTTTTACCTCCCCGCATTTCTTCTTTGATGCGTTCGTAGATCAACACGTTGGCATCTACCGCGAGAGCAAGCGCCAATACGATACCGGCAATACCCGACAGCGTCAGTACGACATGGAACGAGGCCATTACCCCCAGCGAGAAAAACAGGTTCAATAGCAAAGCGCTGCTGGCAATTACTCCCGGCTTCCAACCATACACGACGATCAGATAAAGTATCAAGATAACCAAGGCAAAAAGGAATGATATGAACCCTTGATTGATAGCCTGCTGTCCTAATGAAGGCCCTACAATTTCTTCCTGGACGATTTTGGCCCGCGCCGACATTCTACCGGATTTCAAGACATTCGCCAAGTCTTTAGCGTCTTCGGAAGTGAAATTCCCCGTAATTTGAGAAGAGCCTCCCGTGATTTCCTGATTTACTGTTGGAAACGAATATACTACATCATCCAGAACGATTGCAACTGCTTTACCGACATTGTCTTTGGTCAAACGCGCCCATACCTTCGCGGCTTCGCTTTTCATCGTCATGCTGACTTCGGCCTTCGATGTATATTGGCTAAAATGGTCGGAAGCATCCTGAATCACATCTCCGCTCAATACTGGCTTGGGTTTACCATCGATATAGTTAACTTTCAAAGCTATTAATTCATAATTATCGCTTCCTGCTCTACTCGGCTTTACCGTCCATTTGAGGCTGATTCGGTTGGCGTCGAGCAAGGTTTTTACTTTTGAATTGTCGAGATAGGAATTGATCTTGGGAATTTCATTCTTTCTAACGGATGCCACCACGCAAGACTGATAGGTTTGAGCAGGATCCAATCCCATCAACGCGAGCAAAGGCCATTGCGAATTTTCTGCCGCTATTTCCCTTGCTTCATCCTCATTGACCAGAGTAGAATCGTTGACTGGCTGGCCGCTAATGGAATCAGTGGGTTGCGCCGTCTTTTCAGGCGCCGGAAGATTCGCCGCATTGCCCTTCTGCTGATGCGCATATTGAATAGAATCGCGGATAATGTTATTCGCCGCAATCAATATTTGATGGATTTCGTCTTCCGTATATGTTTCCCAAAATTCGAGATTAGCTGTTCCCTGCAATAAATTTCGTACCCGGTCGGGCTCTTTCACGCCCGGAAGTTCAATGGAAATCAAGCCTTCTCGGTCGAGTTTTTGAATATTGGGAGCAACCACGCCAAACTTATCAATACGATTGCGAAGTACATTAAAAGAATTGGCGTATGCGCTCTTGAGTTCATCCCTCAAAATCGCCAATACTTCATCGTTTGAACTTTGCGGACGAATTTTATCCTTCAATTCATAGGTGCCGAAAATAACCGATAATTTTGCATTGGGATCCAACTCTTTGTAAGCGCTGGCAAACGCAGAGATAAAATCGTTCTGACCCTTATTTTGAAGTTCGGTAGCTCTCGCAAGCGCTTGGTTGAAAACAGGATCCTGATTATCGTCGGAAAGAGCTTTCAGTACGTCTGCCGCCGCAATTTCCATGATTACGTTCATACCTCCTTTCAGGTCAAGACCCAAATTGATTTCCATAGCACGGCATTGTTCGAGGGAATAACCCATCCAAACTTTTTTCTTGGCTAATGAATCAAGATATTGATTCTCCAAAGCCGGGACATCTCCCGCATATTCTTTTGCCTGTTTATAATATTTGTTCGTCACAAAGGTAAATGACAAATAAAATACACTCACCAAAGTAAGTGCAATAGCAAGAAACTTGATTAATCCTTTGTTTTGCATTTGTTTTTTATTTTATTTTATTTTTAACATTATTAAGCGATGGGTCTGTTTTTCAGGCGACAAATATAGTCTTTTTTGTAATATTTCCCAAATAAATTCTTAATAAGGGCTAAATCTTTTTTCATAAGGTCGTATTACCGGCTGAATTGTTTATCTTCATGCGAAAAAACTTGTAAAACTCATTGAAGCGGTTTAATTTTGCGAGAATTTAAAAACGGAGTAATCACTATCAAAATCACCAGCCTATGTCAAAAGTTTATTTTACAGATATGCGGGCGAAAGCCGGACACAGTTTATTGGACAAACTTGAATTATTGATCCGAAGGGCAGGCATCGATCAAATCGATTTCAAGGATAAATTTACGGCTATCAAAATTCATTTTGGCGAACCGGGTAATCTGTCGTATATTCGCGCCAATTATGCGGCAAAGTTGGCGAAGTATCTTTTATCCAAGCAAGCGAAGCCCTTCTTAACCGATTCAGGCACTTTGTATTCGGGAGGACGATCGAACGCAATCGATCACATTCGAAGCGCTTTTGAAAACGGATTCAATCCGGTAGCCGTTCCTTGTCCCGTAATTATTGCGGATGGTCTGAAAGCCATTGATTATAAGGAAATACCTTTGAATTTGAAACACAGCAAAACGGCCAAAATTGGAGCCGCCATTGCCGAAGCCGATATTGTTATTTCCATGAATCATTTCAAAGGACATGAACAAACAGGGTTCGGCGGCGCGTTGAAGAATCTCGGCATGGGTTCGGCTTCTGCCGCCGGAAAATTGGACATGCATTCTTCTTCCCAACCTGTCATCGATCCGTCGATCTGTACTTCGTGCGGCCAGTGCGTAAAATATTGCGCGTCTGAGGCCGTTCATTTGAACGCACAAAAAAAAGCAGAAATAGACTACGCTCGATGTGTGGGATGCGGGCAATGTGTGGCTGTTTGCCAATCCGGCGCTGCGCAACCAGTCTGGAATGATTCGACCGATCGGTTGAATCTTAAAATTGCAGAATATGCCTTTGCCGTATTGAAAGACAAGCCGAATTTCCACATCAATTTCATCATGGATATTTCCCCCAACTGCGATTGCTGGGGGTGCAACGATGCCGCTATTGTTCCGAATATCGGGATGGCCGCCTCTTTCGATCCGGTTGCTTTGGATAAGGCCAGCGTGGATTTGGTGACAAAAGCCGGCGCGAATCCCAATACCGTTCTCGATGTACACAACCAAGGCGAATGGCAGAATGTGGATAAATTCAAACTCATTCATCCCCATACCGATTGGTATGTCGGATTGAAATATGCTGAAGAAATTGGCTTGGGAAGCCTAAACTACGAACTCATTACCGTATAAGATTTTGGAACGCGGATGACGCAGATAGGACAGATAAACGCGGATTTTTTATTTTTTATCTGCGTTTATCCGTTTTATGCGCGTCATCTGCGTTTTTATTCATCTGCGTTCTTATTCAGTTTTCCTGTTTTTCCACAAGGGAAGAAGAGAATAAACCAAAGCGCCTATAAATCCCAACAGCATAACCAAAGATGCAATTGAGCCGATCTTGTTCAGCAAATTGTATGTATCCGGTTCAAAACGGAACTCAATCGAATGATTTCCAGCAGGTACATTCATGGCTCTCAAAATCCAATTGACGCGATAGTGGTCGGCCGGTTTTCCGTCGATAAATGCTTTCCATCCATGCGGATAGTAAACTTCCGAAAAAACGGCAATTTGAGGAGAAGACGAATTGGACTTATATTCCAATATATTTGGCTTATAATCAATTAGTTGAATAGAGTCGCTTTCCGCTGGTTTTTCAGTCGGCTGCATTACCTGAGCGGCAAATTTTTCATCAATTGCCGCCGTAATCAAGGGATTAATCCGGTTCAGCGCTTCAATTTCGCTGTTGGCATTCGCGACAAACAGCACGCTATCGACAAACCATGCATTTCCATCGGCATACATATTAATCAACGGCGGTTGATCCGCATGATAAATAATGTATTTTGCATTCAACATGTCCAAAGTCGGCGTTTGCCGGAAAACATCGCGTAAATCTTCCAAGGAAGTAGCTTCCTGAAATGCCGAAACAATTGTTTTGATTTCATTCATTAACCGGTGGTCAATCAATTCCTGGTATCTCCTCAATTTTGCGCCGTGATAGCCTCCGATGGATTTATGAAAATAGGAAGTATGGGCTTCGCTGAATGTACTTTGCGTGAGGTTCAATACTCGGTAGGAAGGCGAATGATCCTGCAAGATATATTCGTCCGCCGCTGTTTTTTTGTAGGCTTCGGTATGTTTTTGTTTGGTAAACGAAGCGTCGTTCAAGTATCGTTTATCCACTCCCCATAAGTCGACAGTTACCAATACCAGCATTCCGATACCCAGCGCTAACCATCCGTTTTTCTTGTTGGAAGTCTGAATAAAATAAAAAATCAGTCCGCCGGCTAATAAAATAAATACCAACGAACGCAAAGCGTCGGACGAAGCCATGGCTTTCCGATCGGCTATCAAAGCGTCGATCAATTGAGGAATTTGAAATTGTTCATCTCGGGAAGATGTAAAATTCAAAAATGTTCCCGGCATCACCCACAAAAGCAAGCAAATACCACCCGTAAGAATAAGCGATCCGATTAGCGATTTTTTTAACCAAGCAGCCTCTATCTTTTCATCCGCTATTTGCTTCAATCCCCAAAAGCCCACCATGGGAAATATCAAGTTGGGAATAACCAAAGCAGTAGAAGGCACGCGAAATTTATTGTACAAAGGCAAATAATGAAAAATAAATCGGTTGAATGCAATAAAATTTTCTCCCAGCGACAGGAATATAAAAAACAAACTTATGCCCAGAAGCCACCATTTGAGCGGATTTTGGATGATAAATATTCCTAAAACAAAGAGAAAACAAACAACTGCGCCGAAATAGACCGGTCCGGCGGTGAAAGGTTGGTCGCCCCAATAAGTGGGCGCTCTAAAGTTTTTTCCGACTCGGCCTCCCATCGATTTGTAGGTTTTGTAAAAATGAGAATCGGAGTCTAAAGTTTCTCCCGAAGAGCCTCCATACGCACCCGGAATTAATAAAGTGATCAATTCGCCTTTCCCCAGACTCCAGGCAAAAGCATAGTCCATATCTAACCCCGAAGAAGGTTTATTGCCTATTTCTTCGTTGGAAAGGGTCAATTCCGATGGGCCTCGCATGCTTTCCTTGCTTATTTCGTAGTTGGAATATAAATTACCCAACGAAGGCAGGACGGAAATGAGGATCGCAACAATCGCGCATAGCGTTATTTTCACCCAAGGAGCATATTCTTTTAATTTGAATTCCTGAACAGATAAGCCGATAAAAAACAATACGGAAAAAAGGGTCAAATAATAACTGATCTGAAGATGGCTGTTCATAATGGAAAAACAGGCTCCCAAGCAAAGCAAAATCGTTCCCCACAACCAATTTTTACAGAATAGCAAAATCATTCCAGCCACAGTAAGAGGCATATAAGCAATCACATACATTTTAGTAATGTGCCCAACCATGACGATGATAAAATTGTAGGAGGCAAATGCGAATGCAATGGAACCGGCAATTGCCAACCAGCGTTTGACCCCCATTACGCACATCAGAATATAAAAACAGATGAGCGCGACGAGAATCATACTGGCGCCCATATAATCGATGCCCACAATGGGTTTATCCAGATACGACAGATAATTAGGAGGATTTCCATACATAAAAATATTGTAGGCGGGCATTCCAGAAAATGCCGATCCCGTCCAAGCCGATTTACCTCCCTCTTTTTGATAATACTGAGTCAATTCTTCCCCCATTCCATAAGTGTTTTGCATATCGTCCTGTTGAATGACTTTTCCCTGAAAGAGGCTGGGAGCAAAATAAATGCTTATGAGTACCATAAATATAGCAATGGCTATAATATGAGGTATGGATTTTTTTACAACAACGTTCATATTGAAAGTAATGAATAATATAATAAAAGTTATACTGTTTATACGAAAATCATTTATAAATAAGCGCTTGCAATTGTATCAAGCATTGGATGCATCATATAGTAACCGTCCTCCTATATAAGTTTGTTTTACTATTAAATCGTTCAGATTATTTACAATAATGCAATCGGCAGGATCCCCTTCGCGCAAGATGCCAACCGGCAGTTGATAATGATGAATAGCATTGCTTGAAACAGATTTCAACAAAGGAAAGAAATGAAGGCCCTGATCCAAGCCTTTCTTAAAAGTATGAAACAGGTATCCGGCTTGCAAATCGGCAGAGTTGTCCACGTCTGCACAAAGCATAGTCATAGAGGGATATTGATCAATCAAAGAATAAAGGGTTTCAAAATTTGCAGCCGATCCGCCATCCCGAATTAAAACTTTCTGCCCTAAATTTATTTTTTTCTCTGCTTCCCGGATGTCGAAACATTCCTGTTCGGCATCAGCGCCTAAGAAGAATTTAAAACCGCTGCTCTCTCCGTTGGCGATACGATCGTCTAATCCTACCACTCCCATTGGATCAATCATTTCATCCGAATCGATTACGGCCGCTACCACTCCCCGTTTTACAGCTTCGGCAGCAAACAGCGAAGGGGTCGGCATTGTACTTTTCATGCGAAGATGAGCGTCGACTAATCCCGGAAGGATATAATGGGTTTCGGGTACCGAACACCGCTCTATGATCTGGATCACTCCATTATTCTGAACGAGGTTACTTCGCTGGCCTTGCAACCTCCTCGCCGCGATATAGATTCGCCCCGCATAAATTTCCTCGTTTTCTACATCTACAATATTTCCGCCGATCACAAAAGGTTCGTCCAGCAAACCAAAAAAAACTTCTTCCTGCAAATGATAAATCGGAGAAACAGTGTACGGATCTGTTTTTTGAATTTCTATAGCCATATATTTTCTTTTTTCTGTTTTTTTATGTGATCCTCGCTTTGAAGAAGACTGAAAGTGCAAATATACATTTTAAACTCGTCCCTTCAAGCATTTGGCTGTATAAAATCGAAGAGCAAACCAAAAATGACGAATTTGAGTCGGAATTTTGCCATAGTTGTCGCACATAATCCGGTAACGTTCCTTCAATGATTCTTTTCGATTGGCGGCGCTCAAGCCCGCTTCCAAAAACTGCGACAAGATCAGATGCGTATTGAGTACGGTATTGGCTTGTTTCAGGCAACGGATGCACCAATCGTAGTCGGCGGTAAACCGGTATTGCAAATCATATGGTTCGGCTATGGTTCGCTTCACAAGAAACGATTGGTGGCAAACCAGCATCCCCATGCGAAAACTTTTCCAGGATAGATTTTGGGGCGCTTTCAACCGGCGCATGCCCATCGAATCGCCTTGCGCATTGACTATTTCGGTTTCTCCATAAATGACGTCTGGCCGATCATCTGCAAGTCTATCTACTATTTTCTGAACCGTATCGTCGGAGTAAATCGTATCGCCTGCATTGATAAACCAGACATAATCGCCGGAAGCCAGTTTCAGCCCTTTGTTCATTGCATCGTAAAGCCCCCGATCCGGTTCGCTGATCCAGCGGGTAATGGCTGACTCATATTCTTTTACAACCTCTAAGGTTTCGTCCGTAGAATTTCCGTCGACAATAATGTATTCAATGTGAGGATACGTTTGGGAAACAACGCTTTGAATGGTACGTTCGATCCAACGGGAAGCATTGTAAGTAACCGTGATAATGGAAAAAAGCATACTATATCTTAAATGGGTTTTCTTAATACATAAAAAATACTGGTTGGAGATATTCGCTGCATCTTATTTATTGGATGATAATGGATGTTGAACGCCAATAAAGAAGATAAGAACCGATCGAAATACAAATACGGCCACGAATCCGCATTCATTTTTGGAAAAGTTCTTTTGAAAAAAGAAGTCATGCAATAATAATAATGCTTCTGAACTATATCCATTCCGTTTTGATTGATGATTTTTAATAAATAGTCTTTAGGAATTCCTCTTTCATTCGCGGTCAATCCGGAACGTTTGTTTCTCCAATCGCCCATAGAATGAATAGGTTCGCGCAACAAGATATATCCATCGGGTTGTAATACCCGAAACAGTTCTTTCAGAACAAACGACACATTGGGAATATGATGCAAAGCATCGAAACAGGTTATTAGATCAAACGAATGATCCGGGAATTCAATCTGTCCGTCTTTATGGGGAGATTGATATTCAGGAATTAATTTTTCTCCTATTTTTAAACTTCGCGTCTGGATCGACGATTCAATGATAGTCAATTTTTCGATCTTATCTATGATCGGTAAAAATTCGTATCCCCACGACGCGCCAAATCCCAAAGCATGATGAAAGGTTTCTTGATTTTGCAGATAACGGTATCCATATAATGTATTCAAATGATGAAATTCATACAATTGGCCATTATTTATTTTCATTCCGTACATATTGGCAAAGGCCTCCGCTTCCGTACAATACCATTGTTCGATTTCTTCCGGTGAAAAATTATCGCCATAAAGAGATTTTCCTTCAAAATAGGGATATTGATCTTTCCTCATAAAATTGCATTTATTCATTGATTCTTTTATCTTTTTTTACAGCCAACACAAAATATTCCTTGCGATGTTCCGTACAGGGCATTGGCATAATTGAGCCATTAATTTCATACGGATTGTTGATATAAATGAATATACTGTTTAGCTATCGCATCTTCTGAATAACAATCCAGAACTTTCTGACGGGCTTGATGCGAAAGACGTTCATAATTTGCTTCAAAAAGCGTCCAGTAGATGCCTTGCGCTAAATCTTCAGTCGATTGGTACTTGGCCACATACCCGTTTATTTTATGATCAATCATTTCAGAAATTCCCCCCGCTTCAAATCCAATGCAAGGAGTTCCGCACGCCATAGATTCCATAATCGTATTAGGTAAATTATCTTCCAAAGAAGGAATGACAAAAGCGTCTACCGACGAATAAACGTCCGCTAATTCGGATTCGCTCGAAATATAATGCAGGGTATGAATGGTTATTTTCAGGGCTGAAAAAAATGCTTCCTCTCCTTTTCCCATCCAGACGATTTCGACTTTATGCGCCAATTCGGGATGTTTTTTGAATATCTGCCGACAAGCGTCGATAAAATAGATTCCGCCTTTACGGGTATCGGCAATTTTCGCCGCAGAAAACAAAAGCAAACATTTATCGAGCGGCAATTGCAGTCTTTTCCGCATATCGTTTTTGTCTTTGGGAATGAATATTTTTGTGTCAATAGGATTGGCTATGAAAAGAACAGGCGCGTTTTGGAGAAGAATGCTGCTTTGGGCTTTTTCAGCCATCCAACGACTGCAACCTACATAATGCACGCGATTCAAATTCAATGCTTTTTTTCGGGTAAATATTTTGTAAGACAAATCGTTGGATTTTCCGCGTACCAACATCGGGCAATGGCAACACTGAGTCGTATATTTCTCACAATTTTCCGGATAATGACAAATTCCAGTAGCAGTCCATAAATCATGCATCGTCCAAACAATGGGTTTATTCAACCGAATTAATTTTTCCAAACTCGTAAGCGACAAAAATCCTTGATTGATCCAATGGATGTGAATGAGGTCGGCTTCCTTTACCAACGGATGCGTGGAAATATCAAACCCTGTATTGGCAATGGAAACTTTAAACAAGTTTTTCCGACTAAATCGGTTATGTACAAAAATGACCCACCGCTCCCACAGAAAATTCAATAGCGCGAGTTGTCGTTTGAGAAAAGACGATTGAATGGAGATGACATTTTCATCGTTCGTCTGTTTGCTCAATACCAATGCTTTCACTTCGATTCCATTATTATATAATGCTTTCATCAACCGGTTGGCCGCAATGGCGGCTCCGCCGATCCGTTCGGAAGTATTTAGCAGTAACACTTTCATTTTCCTATCTTTAATATTGATTTAAAAAATATCGTACCAGTCTTTTCCAAGAAAAAAATAATTTTTTTGTGGTTGCGTCGTCTATTTTTCTGTTCCGCAAAACATATTGAGGATGCCGCAAAGGAAAATGAATGCCGGATACAGGAACTGATAGTTTTTCTTTCTTTATAGCTGTATGTAAAGCGTTCGGATCACCCAAACCTATATTCGTAACCATATTAACCGATGGATAAATAGACAATTGATTTTGCAATCGCAATGTAAACCAGTACTGTGTATCCCATGTGTTTATACCGTTTCGATTGTATAAAACATCAGAAATAAAAGTAGAGAAATAAATCTTTTCCCATTGATTATAAAATAAAAAAGAACGTTTCTCTTTCTCTTCTTCCCAAAAAGGAAAATTAACATCATAATTTTTCCAGACTCTGCGCCAAGTAGCCCATCCCCAGATATGAGGATAAGAACAAAAATCATAGCTAAGTCCGTTTTTCACGATGCCGGACAAAAAATTGTTTCCGCCAATATGTCCGATTCGCGTATCCTCTTTATATTTATTGAGTAATTTCTCACAATAGGGGAAAAAAGAAGGATCGGGCAAACAATCATGCTCTAAAATAACGCCCTGTTCTTCATGTTCAAAAAACCATGTAATTGCTTTGGAAACGGCTATTTTAGCTCCAAGATTTTTATCTTGGAAAAGTGTTTTCAATTCACAATGCCAGTCGATACGATTTATTATGTTTCGTGTTTCTATGCTGCGTTGAATTTCATCTTGTTTTTCTAAACGAGGCGCGTCGGCAGCAACATAAAGCTTGGTTGGTTGAATTTGCCGAATTTGTTCAAAAACTTGAACCGTTGTATTCGGATTAGCAAAAATAATGAAAAGGACAGGAATATGATACATGATAAATTTGAATTATTTTTTAATCTTTTTTTCCAATTGTTTTCTTTTCCAATGGAGCATATTAAAAAAACGAGAACTATAACATAGCGTTTTATACCATTTCTTCATTTTCAATTCTTGATCGGCAAACCATTTTTGCTTGTCTCCCGCCCATGAACCGTCTCCGATATGAATGGCATAGGTATGCATATCCGTTTCTCCGTAGGTAGCAGTGAATACTTTAGGAGGATAAATGACTATATTATCTTTCAAATATTGAGGTGCATTAAATGGTTTATCGTATTGAAAACCAAAATACAAATGAGCATATCGAGCCAAAACGTCCGGAATGACTTCCATGTCCGTAATTCCATCCTCCTTCATTTTGAAGACCATCTCTTGTTCGTAAAAATCCTTCGTCTTTTTTATCCACTCATTTCCTTTTTCTGCTCCCATAATTGCAGCTTGGATAGCGTATCCACAATAGGGATTATTTTCGTTTCTTAATAAAACATGCTTAGGAATATATTCTATTGAACTGAACGCGGAATGATTCAAAAATGTATCCAACCGTCGAAATACCATTACATCGGAATCTAAATAAATTCCCCCTTCTGTATATAAGGCATACAGACGGATATAATCTGCGGCAAATGCCCACTTATGAGCTTTACAAGCTTCTTCAACAAATTGAACGCTGCGTATATTAAAACGATTTTTATCCCATAATATGACCTCATAATCAGGCATTATTTTTTTCCACGAATTGATGCATTGCTGAATATGCTTTGGAAGCGGCTCACCGCTTAACCAGCACCAATGTATTTTTTTAGGTATAGCCATATTTTCTGTAAATGTTAAATAACAGCGGCAAACAATTTATGCCGAAGATGCACTATTTGATAATCAGGATTTGCCTCCAAAATTAATTTTTCCAATACTTCTGGATCGTCCGGCAAATGATAGGTACATATAGCCAATTTAGGCGCAAATGTTTTCAACGTATTAATCGCTCCCTTTAGCATCTCTCGTTCTGCTCCTTCAATATCGGCTTTAATGAAATCAACTCGTTTCAATTTGTTTTCTTCAACAAATTTGTCAAGAGTGGTAATCTTTATTTTTTCTTCACCAACATATTCTTCTTTAAAAATGATAGAACTACCCGCTCCCCTGATTGATATATTCATCTCGCATACAGAACTTCCTAATCCTTGTTGAACAGGATGAATCCTGTCCTTATTCAAATGTGCCGTTTCTAACAATATTTCGTAATTCTCTTTTAGGGGTTCAAAAGCATAACATTCTGCCCCTTTGAAAACGGCATAGGCGCTAAAATCTCCTATCCAGGCTCCCGCATCTATTACAACCTCTCCTTTTTTGACTGTTACGTCAAATGACTTATCTACATAACAATAGGAACCATCTTTCATGTGGCGATCGAGTCTCTCAACCAATTCTTTGTCGTATTTATCATCAAAATAGGTTAGAAAAGTAAAGGTATCTTCAAAAATATTAGCGGCCAAATCAGAGATAACGTTCGGTTTATTGGGTGTATAGGGCAATAAAACGCCCTTAATTTCAAAGCATTGTTTATTCTTGTTTAACCATCTATTTACAAATGTACGGATTACTATTTTTTGATAGTTTTGGGCAAAAAAATCCGGCGCAATTTTTAATTCACGCGCCGCACCTTTAAGAAAATAAGCGAAAGCTTCTAAAAAAGTCCAATGCTTGTAACGCAATCCGATAATCGTGTTTTGTAATAATTTCATTTGTATATTGTTATAAACAAAAAATCAATAGGTCGTTAATTTTTTTAATCGGCAACAAAGATAAACAAATGGCGTGAAAAATTCGTAAAAAAGCGTCGATTTTATCTTTTGGTCTTTTGGAACGCAAATGACGCAGGATAGCGTAGATGGATGGAATTTTTTTATTTATCCTAAAGATTAAAAAAGTAAAGAAAAAAGACCGAAAAATTGTGCAATATCTCGAAAAAAATGTAATTTTGCGAACAGAGAATTTTAACACCCCATTTTATAGAAAAGCGAACTAATTTAAATAGATAAAACAATAACGATTTATGGCAACTACAAAAAAAGTTACGAAAATCAGCGGCAGTGAGAATAGCCCACAAGGACAAAAATCAACTTTCGTTCCTACAGAGGAAGCAAAAGGGAGAGCTTCACAGTTACGCCTTTTCTCCATTCTTTTATGGATATTGGCTATTGTTGCCGAGGCAGGCGCAATATACGTATTGATAAAATGTCAAAAACCCATAGAAACAAAGTCTTGGATTTGGCTGAGCGCACTTATTGTGGTCGATGTGATTCTGGTCATTATCGGTTCGCAACTCTGGAAAAAAGCCAATCGCTTAGACCCAGCCTCAAAGAAAGACAAAGTAAAATTCTTTCTGCAAAATCAATTGGGAGTGATCATTGCTGTCATCGCATTTTTACCATTGGTACTTCTTATTTTTACCAACAAAGATTTGGATGGCAAACAAAAAGGTATTTTGGGCGCTATTGCCGTGGCAGCCTTGGTGGTAGCAGGTCTTGTAAGCGCTGATTACAATCCGCCGTCAGTAGAACAATATTCGGAACAAACCTCCCGCGTGGAAGAACTGACAGGCGGAAATACCGTTTATTGGACCAAATCAGGAACAAGATATCATCTTTACGATGATTGTTCGCATATCAACACAAATCGCACCGAAGAAATTTTCAGCGGAACAGTGGCGCAAGCTCGCGAATTGAAAAACATCACTGAGTTGTGTAAAACCTGCGAAAACAGAGCCGAGAAAGCTTTGAAAGAAAAAAATTTAACAAAAGGCATAGACTCGCAACAACCCACAGCTATCCCTCCAAAAGAGGAGTCTGGGACGGATGAACAACAATAATCACTTAAAAAATTAATTTATTATGGCGAATGAAATTGTAAAAATGGTGGCAAAAAAAGCCAATTTATCAGAGCCAATCGCTCAGATAGCAGTAGATACGGTACTCAATTTGTTGAAAGATAAACTTCCGCCAGTGGTAGGAAGCACGTTGGATTCTTTTTTAAGTTCCAATAATACTACAAACAAAACAACTACCTCAAAAACGAACAGTAAAGACGACGATAGTCTATTAGGAGGACTTGGCAACATCACCGACATATTGGGCGGATTGCTGGGAGGTAAAAAGTAGAGGAAACATCAAAAGCATGTTGTATTATTGATTTGTTAATAGAGAATTGTTTCTCTCCTCCTTTATGAAGTAAAAAGAGAGAAACAATTTTTTATTATTGAAAATATTTTCCATACCATGGGGGTAGGATATAAACGATGTATAAACTCTTTGTGCTTTTTGACAATTTTGTTTCATCGGGATATTTTTTCCTAAAAATTCACAAATATTTGACTATCAGACTAAAACCTTATTTACTAAAGCGTCTTCTCTTATTCTTATTCTCATCTTATCTCAGACTTTCATTCTCATAATATTTAAAATAATCGTCAATTTATTGATTTATAACAAGAGGGGAAAGGAGTTCTGAGCTTTCACAATTTTTGCACGTGAACCGGAAGAGCCAAAAAATAAAAAAGGGTTCAAAACACTTGTGTTCTTGAACCCTTTTCTTAAATAACGGCAGCTACCTACTCTCCCACAATCTGCAGTACCATCGGCGCAATCGGGCTTAACTTCTCTGTTCGGAATGGGAA